>Ga0209342_10005879_pt1 | contig 12504 bp, 12 predicted proteins | sample RifCSP16_2_FD_184023 | JGI IMG/M metagenome (GOLD analysis project Ga0209342, IMG submission 184023) | Soil microbial communities from Rifle, Colorado - Rifle CSP2_sed 16_2 (SPAdes) (version 2) | ecosystem: Environmental > Terrestrial > Deep subsurface > Rock core/Sediment | place: Rifle... | reverse complement strand
GCACGCCTGATCGATTTCAACCGCTGCGGCGTCCCGCTGGTGGAAATGGTCACCGGCCCTGACCTGCGTTCCGCTGACGAAGCGGCCCAATATCTGATCCGCCTACGCCAACTGCTACGCTGGCTAGGAATCTCGGAAGCCGACATGGAGAAAGGCCACCTGCGCGCGGATGCCAATGTCTCCATTCGCGAAGTCGGCAGCACGGCGCTCAACACCAAGACCGAGATTAAGAACGTCAACTCCATCGACTCACTGCGCGAAGCGATCAAGGCCGAGATCGAACGTCAGACCCGCGCCGTGGATAGCGGCCAGCCAATCGAACCCTGGACTCTGGGCTGGGATGAGAAGACCGGCAAACTCAGCATGATGCGCTCCAAAGAAACCGAGGCCGATTACCGTTATTTCCGCGAGCCCGACCTGCTGCCCATCGTGCTGGATGAAGAGTGGCGCGCCGCCATAGGCAGCAGTCTGCCCGAATTGCCCCTGGCGCGTCGGACCCGCTTCATGCAGCAATATGGCTTGCCGGAATACGACGCGGATATCCTCAGCGGGGAACGCGCCCTTTCCGATTATTACGAAGCCGCCGTGTCCGCTTACGGAGGGGACCCCAAGCGGGTCTCCAACTGGCTGATGAACGATATCCTCGCCATGCTCAACGAAGGCGGCTTGAGCGCGGCTGAGCTTAAGCTCACCCCTCGATATTTTGCCGAGATCCTCAAACTGATGGATGCAGGCAAGGTCAACACCCCAACCGGCAAATCGCTCTTGCAGAAAGTGCAGGCTAGCGGGTCTTCGCCCGATGCGCTGGTGCGATCGGAAAGCCTGGGGCAGGTGAGCGACGAAAGTGCGCTGCGCGCGCAGGCCGAGGAGGTCCTGGGCGCCAACCCCGATCAGGTGGCCAGCTATCGCGCCGGCAAAGAGGCGCTGATGGGATGGTTCGTTGGCCAGATGATGGCGCGCACCAAAGGGAAGGCCGATCCCAAGACTACCCAACGCATCCTGGTGGAACTGTTGAAGCAATGAGCTCCGGACCCGCGCAGCGTCCGCCCGCCTACAGTATCCAGAAAGCTCGACCCCAGCATGCCACCCCCATCCGCAAATTAGTCTGGGTATCCGGGATCAATCCCACCGGTTTGAATTGGACGCGCTTCTTGGTGGCGTTAACGCCCGTTGGGGAACTCATTGGCTGCGGGCAGCTTAAGCCACACGCCGACGGCACCATGGAGTTAGCCTCCCTGGCGGTTGAACCCACCTGGCGCGGTCGGGGAGTGGGGCGCGCCCTCATTGAAAATTTGCTGGCGACATACACAGGGGACCTGTACCTGATATGCCAGTCCAACCTCGGTCCGCTATACGAGAAGTTCGGCTTCCACACCCTCGGGGAGGGTGAACTGCCCACTTATTTTCGCCGGGTGAGCAAACTGGCGGGTGTGCTGGAAAACTTGCGCAAAGCGGGCGAACGATTGTTGATTATGCAGCGCCCAGCCGTAAAATGAGAGCGTTGCCCCTCATCGTTTACGATGGTTATTGCGTGCTATGCAACCGCAGCGTGGCCTTCCTCCAAGCCCGCCAGCGGCCGGGCAGCCTGGCATACGCCGCCCAATATTCCGCGCAAGGCCAGGCGGCGCTGGAGGCTTGCGGTCTATCAGCCCCGCAAGTGGAGATGCTGGTGTTTTACGAACAAGGCCGCTGCAATTTGCGCTCCAGGGCAGCGCTGCGCGCCCTGCGCTATCTCCGTTTCCCCTGGCCGCTGTTATATGTGCTGATCTTGATCCCGCCCTTCTTACGCGACCCCGTTTACAATCTGATCGCCCATAACCGCTACCGCTGGTTTGGGCGTCTACCACGTGAATAAACTGCGTTCCCTTTCGTTTACCACCAAGCTCTTCCTGCTGGCGCTTATCCTGCGCCTCGTGCCGGTGCTGTTCGCCATCCAATTACCCATTGGCCTGGACGACATGTTCCAGTACGACATGCTGGCCCGCAGCCTGGTGGCGGGCAACGGTTTTCGTTGGTATGCCCAGGATGATATTGACCTGGTGAAGGAATACATCGACCTGGATTTCATCGTCAAGGATTATGACCCGCGCGGCGTGCTGACCTCCTTCCGCGCCCCAGCCTACCCGGCTTTCCTGGCAGCGGTGTACACGGTGAGCGGACTCGAGTGGCGCCTGTTGGCTGCCCGCCTGGCTCAGGCTGCCTTGGGCGCCACCTTGGCGCCGTTGGGCTACTTGCTAGCCCGGCGGCTCTTCCCCAAGCAGGAAGGGATCGCCCGTTTTGCGGGTTATGCCCTGGCGTTTTACCCGCTGCTGGTACTTTTCCCGCTGGCGTTGGCCACCGAGAATCTGTTCATCCCGCTGGTGCTGGCCGGCAGTCTATACTTGCTGCGCGCCGCGGATAGCACACGGTCTGGCGACTATTTGCTGGCTGGCGCGTTGTTCGGCTTAGCCACGCTCACGCGCTCGGTGATCTTTGCCTTCGTGGCTCTGGCCGTGCTGTGGATCTGGTTTGCCGCCCACCAGCGCCGCGGCGCGGTGGTCTTTCTGCTGGCGGTGCTGGCTTTCGTGGTTCCATGGACGGTGCGCAACAGCCTGCTGCATGAGCGCTTCACCTTCGTGGAGAACTCCCTGGGCTATAACCTGCACATGGGCTACCACCCAGAGGGAACGGGCACTTTTCAGTTTGGCATTTCACTTGAACTGGTCCCTTATCTCGATGATGGGCTACGCAATGATTTGGGGGTGCAGGCCGCCCTGGGTTATATCCGTCAGGATCCGGGACGAGTGCCCCAACTCATGCTGAATAAATTGGGATATTTCTTTGGCCTGGAACGCCGCGCCCTCACCTATTTCTATGCTAATAATTTTTTTGGATACATCCCCATACTGCCGTTAATGGCTTTATTCCTTTTATTTAATCTACCATTTCCATTAATTGCCACTCTTGCCGCGCTGGCAATCCCCTTTGTGCGCGTTAATAAAGAACGCATGCTAATTTACCTGCTTATTGGCGGTTACCTGCTTCCACACCTATTCCTGCTCGCCGAGGACCGCTTCCACATGGCGCTGGTGCCCATGCTGGCCGCGTTTGCCGGCGCTGCCTGGGTCAACCGCGACCAATATTGGGCGGCGGCCAAAGCCAACCGGGCGCAGTTAGCTCTGGCACTGTTGCTGGTGGGCTTGCTGTGGCTAAACTGGGGCGCCGAACTGTGGCGCGACGCGGATAAGCTGGCTATCCTGTTTGGACCGGAAGGCAACCGGGCAGGGTTCTCCTACTGATGCGTAAACTTTTCAAATTTGACTTGAATTTCGACCGCGAGGTCGTGGCCCTCACCATCCTCAGCACGCTGCTGCTAATGGTGGACTATTACCAGCGGCTTACCCCGAGCAAAGAACTCGACCGGCTGGGACTTTATCTGCTTATTCCCTTGCTGGTCATTGTGCTGGCTTTCCGCAAATCACCGCGTGACTACGGTTTTCAATGGGGGGATTGGCGCGCCGGCCTGGCGCTCACCGCCATTGTGATCGCTTTGGCCGCGCCGATCATCTGGGTTGCCGTGCGCAGCGATGCAGCCATAGTGGACTATTACGCAAAACAATGGAGTGCGGCGGCGCCCCTGTTCACTTTCCTCGATCTGCTCGGCTGGGAATTTTTCTTTCGCGGCTTCTTGCTGTTCGGCTACGCTCGTCTCTTCGGCTCCCATGCGCTCTGGCTGCAGGCAGTCCCCTTCGCGCTGGCGCATCTCAGCAAGCCACCGGTGGAAACCTACTCCACCATTTTTGGCGGCTTTCTGTTCGGCTTAGTGGCCTGGCGCACGCGTTCCTTCGTCTATCCTTTTCTGATCCACTGGTTCATTGCCACCTTCACCATGTGGGCTGCCAGCCTGGCCTCTTAATCCGCTTGCCAGACCAGCTCGGTTATCAGCCCGCGGTGGTCGGAGCCGCCGTTGAATTCAGCCAAATGGCTGGAAATTGCCTGGAATTCGGCTGAATAAAAAACGTGGTCGATGCGCACCAGCCAGTGGGGTATCACAAAAAAACTCACCCGCGTAAACCAATCCCCAGCCTCAATGTGGCCTGGAAACGTGTGCCCCAGCCCCCAACCGGCTTCCCACCAGGCGTCATCCAGCACAGCGTCGAGCAGCTTGTAGGGTGTGTTCAGCCGGGTAGTATTGGCGTCCCCGGCCACGATCACTGGTCCCTCTTGCCCGGCAACGAACTCAGCCAGGGCGGCCATCGCCTCCAGTCGTTCGCGGGTCGTGTAGCGCACCAAGCCTGGCCAAGGCCCGCCGGTGGAGATGGCGTGGATGTTCACCAGGGTCACTGGCTGGCCTTCCCAATCCAGGCGCAAGACCTGAGGTCCGCCTTTCCACTTGCCCTGGATCACTACATCCTGGCGCTCGATGGGGAAGCGGCTGAACACGGCCAAGCCGTTGGAGCCCAGGCGCGGATCGAGGATCTGGTAGGGAAAGTCGGCGCTTAAGTTGGCGCTGAGCGAAGCGCCCAGGTTGGGCGTGAATTCCTGCAGGAAGACGACATCCGCTTCCGCAGCCTGGATGCTGGCCAACATCGTATCGGAATAACCGGCTTTTCCCAATACATTCAGAGTCAATACCCGCAAGCTGGGTCCCTCCGGTTCCGGGCCAATGCGCGGCAAGAACAAGGGTCCCCACAACCAGGCGAATAGGCCAACGGCCAGCAGGCCAACCGCCAGCAAGCGGCGGTCCTGGGCTTTCGCCGCGCTGATGAGCACAATGGGCAGCGGGAGGAAAAAGTAGACCGCCACGGCCGAGGCCAAGCCCAGGTAGCCTAAGCCGTCTCCAAAAATGAGGTGCAGCAGGAACCAGAGAAAAAGCAGCACCAGGTACAAGCTGCTGGCTGCCTGCATCAAGGTAAGAAAAAAGGGAGGTTTAGCTGGATGCGACATAAAAAGGGCGTTCCCCGCAGGGAACGCCCAGATGGTACTTGATTTGGATTTAGGATAGATGAGTAGAAATTTAGCGCTTAGTGTTCCCCGTTTGCTTTAGCCTGTTGGCTCTTCAGGGTAGCCTGGGCGGCGGCCAACCGGGCAATAGGCACGCGGAAGGGCGAACAGCTCACGTAGTTTAGCCCGATGCGCTGGCAGAACTCGATGGAAGCGGGATCGCCGCCGTGTTCACCACAGATGCCGACCTCGAGTTCGGGGCGGGTTTTGCGGCCTTCTTCGACCGCCATGGCCATTAAGCGGCCAACGCCAGCCTGGTCCACGGTTTGAAAGGGATTGTTGGGCAGGACGCCTTCTTCAACGTATTTCAGTAGGAAGTTGCCCTCGGCGTCATCCCGGCTGAACCCATAGGTCATCTGGGTCAGGTCATTGGTGCCGAAGGAAAAGAACTCGGCCACCTGGGCGATCTCGCCGGCGGTCAGTGCAGCCCGCGGGATTTCGATCATGGTACCGAATTTATATTCGATCTTCACCTGGGCAGCTTCCATCACATCCTTGGCCACTCCTTCCAAGCGCGGCTGGATGAATTTCAATTCGTTGAGATGACCTACCAGGGGGATCATGACTTCCGGTTTGGGCTTGACGCCCGCTTTGGTCACGGCTACCGCAGCCTGGAAGATGGCGCGCACCTGCATGACCACGATCTCGGGCATCACGATGCTAAGGCGCACGCCGCGCATGCCCATCATCGGGTTGCTTTCGTGCATGGCGCGCACACGGGCCAGCAGTTGTTCCTTCTCTTTCAGGCCTTCGCTTTTTCCGAGGGCGCGCAGGGTGGCCACTTCTTCGATGAGGGTTTCCATGTTTGGCAAAAATTCGTGCAAAGGTGGATCGATCAAGCGGATGATGACCGGCAGCCCGTCCATGGCGCGGAACAGGCCTTCAAAATCGGATTGCTGGTAAGGCAGCAGTTCATCCAGGGCGGCGCGGCGATCTTTCACGCTTTCGGCCAGGATCATCTGCTGCACGATCGGCAAGCGCACCTGTTCGAAGAACATGTGCTCGGTGCGGCATAGGCCGATGCCGAGAGCGCCATAGCTGCGGGCGCGCTGCGCATCTGCCGGGTAATCGGCATTGGCCCACACTTGCAGGCCGCGGCCGTTTCCCTTTTGGGCGATCTGGTCAGCCCAGCCGAGCAGCTTGAGCAGTTCGTGCTGTTCTTCGAGCTTGGGGGCTATGGTGGGCAGGTTGCCAATGAACACGTCGCCGTGGGTGCCGTCCACCGAAATCCAATCACCTTCCAACACCTGGGTGCCGTTCACCTGCATACGGCGCGACTCCAGATCGATCTTGACGGTCGAAGCGCCCACCACGCAGGGTACGCCGAACTGGCGGGCGACCACCGCAGCGTGCGAGGTGGCGCCTCCTTCGCTGGTGAGGATGCCTTTGGCTGCCAGCATGCCGTGCACATCGTCCGGTCGGGTGAAGGGGCGCACCATGATCACATCCTGGTGCTCTTCCTTTGCCATGCGCTCGGCTTTGGTGGCGTCGAAGTACACGCGGCCCACGGCGGCCCCAGGGGAGGCGTTGACGCCATGGGCGAACAACAACCCGTTCCGGCGTGCGGCTGCAGCGGCTTCCGGTTCGAACTGCGGATGCAGCAGGATATCCACCTGTTCGGGGCTCACCCGGAGCACAGCTTCTTCACGGGTGATGAGCCCTTCGTCCACCATGTCCGTGGCGGCGCGCACCGCGGCTTTGGCGGTGCGCTTGCCGGAGCGGGTCTGCAACATCCACAGCTTGCCCTGCTGGATGGTGAACTCCACATCCTGCAGGTCCTTGTAGTGGTTTTCCAACTTGGCGCAAATGTCGATAAATTCGGAATAGCTTTCGGGAAATTCCTTTTCCAATTCGGCAATGGGTTTGGTGTTGCGAATGCCAGCCACCACGTCTTCACCCTGGGCGTTGGTCAGGTAGTCGCCATAGAGCTTGCGCTCGCCGGTAGCCGGATCGCGGGTGAAGGCGACCCCGGTTCCCGAGGTTTCGCCCATGTTGCCGAAGACCATGGTTTGCACGTTGACCGCAGTCCCCAGAGTGTGGGAGATGCCGGCGGCATTGCGATAATCCACGGCGCGCTTGCCGTTCCAGGATTTGAACACGGCTTCTGCAGCCATCTTCAGTTGTTCATAGGGGTCTTGCGGGAAGGGAGCCCCATATTCTTGTTCCACCAATTGCTTGAACAGCACGCAGAGTTCTTTCCAATCCGCTGCGCTCAATTCCACATCAAGCATTACGTTGCGCTTTTTCTTTTGGGCTTCAATAAGATCTTCGAAGGGCTCGTCGGCAATGCCCAATACTACGGAGCCGAACATTTGCAATAGGCGGCGATACAAATCGTAGACCACGCGCTCATCGCCGGTGAGGGCGATCATGCCCTGCACGGTTTCGTCGTTCAGGCCGATGTTGAGCACGGTATCCATCATGCCCGGCATGGAGAATTTGGCGCCTGAGCGGCAGGATACTAATAAGGGATTCTTGGCGCCACCGAAGACGCGACCGGTGGCGGCTTCGACGCGCTTGATGTGGGTTAGCACCTGGTCCCACGTATCTTTGGGGAAGGCTTGATCTTGCTGATAGGCGTTGCAGGCTTCGGTGGTGACGATGAAACCGGGGGGAACGGGGATGCCCAGGCGGGTCATATCCGCCAGGTTGGCGCCTTTGCCACCCAACAGGGCACGCACATCGTCCCAGTTGCCCCCGACTGTTTTTTCAGCTGCTGCTACTTCGTTAAATGCATAAACCCAATTTTTGGCCATGTGGCGACTCCTTATGAGCGCTTGCTTATCCCGTCAATCTTACGCAATTGTGGAGGTAGCGTCATGGGGCAAAGTCCCCTTTCGGCAGGGGCAGATGCCCCCAGCATTTTACTTCAACCATTGGGGAGGAAATTCACCCCGCTTTTTTTGCGGGTTTACAATACTTTGGAACCTGGGGTGGTCGATGCAAATCATTCTAAACGCTGATGATTTTGGCCGCTCAAGCGCCATCAACCGGGCGGTGATGCTTGCCCATCGTGAGGGGGTGCTCACCAGCGCCAGCCTGATGGTAAGCGGGGACGCCTTCGACGAGGCTGCAGCCCTGGCCCGCGCTACGCCGACGCTGGCCGTTGGACTGCATCTCGTCGTGGCGCATGGCCGCTCGGTTTTGCCTCCACTTGCAATACCGCATCTGGTCGACAATCAAAGCTTCTTTTCCAAGGACTTGTGGCGACTTAGTCTGCGCTACGCGTTCAGTCGCGAGGCACGGCGAGAGCTGGCGTTGGAGATGAATGCCCAGTTCGAGCGCTTTGCGGCCACCGGCTTGCCGCTATCCCATGTGGACGGCCACCTGCATATGCATTTGCACCCAACTGTATTCCGCTTGCTGCTGCCGCTGGCAGAAAAGTATGGCGCCAGAGGTCTGCGCGTGACGCGGGATGACCTGCGATTGGCTTTACGCTATGACCAGGAGAGGATAGTGACAAAAGTCATGTGGGCGATTGTCTTCGGGCTGCTTAGCCGCTGGTGCCGGGGCCGCATGCGAGGCCATCGCCTGATCACTACGCAGCGGGTATATGGCTTGATGCAAACTGGCAGCATGCACGAGCAGTACGTGAAGGGGCTGTTGCTCCGGCTCAACGTTCCTACGGCGGAGCTATTTTTTCACCCGACGGTGGATGCCGACGGCGAGTACCTGGGGCCCAACCCGGGCGACCTGGCGACCCTGCTTAGCCCAAGCGTGCGCAAGGTGAGCCTAGAACGCGGCCTCAAATTGACCACCTACCCGGCGTTGTATGCTGAAAGTAAAGGTTCATTTGCCACTTCGCCTGGCCGCTAAATTGGACTATAAGGTGTCATACAATGTTACAAACTTTGCTACTTGTGTTCATCATTTGCAGTTGGTTGTTTTGGCTGGTTGCCCTGTATTTGGTGCACAGCTTCTTTCAGCCGACCACGAAACCAAGGGCGCCTGGGTTTACCCCGCCTGTGTCCATCCTGAAACCGATCAAGGGAGTGGACGTTCAAGCTTATGAGAATTTTGCCAGTTTCTTCCGGCAGGATTACCCGCATTTCGAGGTGATCTTCGGGGTGGCTGACCGCGCAGACCCGGTCGTCCCAATTGTGGAGCGCTTGAAGCGCGAGAACCCTAGTTGCCCTATTCGCCTTCTTGTCATCGAACCATTTGGGGCGAACCGCAAAGCCAGCCTGCTGCACGGCTTGGCGGCAGCGGCGCACCACGAGGTGCTAGTCGCCAGCGACAGCGACATGCGGGTAACCCCGGACTATCTAAGACGTATCGTCGCACCCCTGGCTGACGAGCGTGTTGGATTGGTTACTTGTCCTTACCAGGGCGACCTGGCGCTCAACTTCACCGCGCGACTGGAAGCGTTGCATATGGGCGCTACCTTCTTGCCCATGATGCTGGCCGGGCGTGGCTTTTTAGACATGCGTTTTGCGATGGGCGCCACGGCGGCACTGCGGCGCAGCGATCTGGAGAGCATAGGCGGCTTCGCAGCGATCGCCGATTACCTGGCAGATGATTATCAATTGGGAGCGCGCATTGCCGCCCTGGGGCGGCGCGTGCATTTATCCGATTACGTTGTGACCAGCATCTTGGGCGCCACAACTTTTCACGAGCAATGGCAGCGCGAGATTCGCTGGGCGCGCTGCAACCGAGTCAGCCGGCCGCTTGAATATCCGGGCTTGCTGCTCAGTTTCAGCACTCCGCTTTCAGTAAGTTGGCTAATTTTTTCTGATTTCTCCATCGTTGCCTGGCAGGCTATGTTTATTTCCTTATCTGTGCGCTGGGCAGTTGCCTGGTTGGCCACCAGTTGCTCACAGGATTGGAATACCAGGCGCTGGCTGATTTGGCTGCCGATCCGAGATATGTTGAGTTCATTGGTCTGGTTGGTTGGCTTCTTTGGCAGTCGAGTGACCTGGCGCGGAGAGGAGTTTGTCCTGGTGGACCACGGGCGAATGCAGCCGGCAAAACCTGCCGCGATCAACGCTTGGCTGGGTTTCTGGCCCTTCACCCGGCGCTAACCACCAGACGAGCGCCGCCCCTTTCCATGCGTTTCTTTGTACGCGGTATTGATCGTTTGTTTCGCCTCCTTCAGGGAGTGTACGAGTTCAATACCTCGCCTACCTGCCTTTTACGCTTGCGGCATACACAAGTCCCTCACAGCCTGGTTTTACCTGATGGGGAAATACCTGCGGGGGCGTTGGTAGTGGAATTGCATATGTGGAACGAACATATGCCACCCTTCTCTGATAAGGGTCCGGATTTCGCCTGGGCGTTGAAAGTCCAGCGCATGTCAATAGCCTCGTTTCGAGCTGTGGCTGCCCATCTTCGGGGTCATCCACGCATACAGGAAATTAAGGCAATAGGCGGGGCTACCGCTATGCTTCTTCCTGACATTCCTTCGGGAGGAGTAAGCCTAATGCGCAGGCTGGGTTTCACCGTTTTCCCTTACCATAATCCTTTGGGGAAATTCGGGGAATTTTGGGAGAACTTCTACACCTGGTTACTCATATGGACGTTCAACGCGGCAAGCACGCGCCACCGCTCCCCACTGCTCCTGCGCCGCAGTGAAATTTGGATGTCGACAGACGAGTTCCTGCGCCGTTACGCCCTTGAGCCAATTCTTCGCGAGTGACTTTCTGAGGGCAAGTTAGGTGAATTGGAGATTTCATGAAACCTCGGCTTTCCGGTATCCCATAGCTGCGGTTGACAGGTGTCCACTCTCTCTCGTATAATATGACCCGCTTTGCCCCGGCGAGCGTTGCTGGGGCGCTTTTTTCGTGGAAACCACCCGGCCTATATCGGGTTGATGGAGAAAAACTCATGCGTTATGCAATCATTCAAAAAGGCGGCAAGCAATACAAAGCCGTCGAAGGCCAAACGATCGAAGTCGACCTGTTGGAGATGGAAGTCGGGAAGAAAGTGGACCTGACCGAAGTCCTTTTAGTATCCGATGGAGACAAGGTGCTGGTTGGCACCCCGACCCTCAGCGATGCCAGCGTGGCCGCCACGGTAGTGGCACAGGACCAGGGTCCCAAGGTGACGGTGTTCAAGTACAAGCCCAAGATCCGTTATCGGGTCAAGACCGGCCATCGCCAGAAATATACCCGCCTGCAGATCGACAGCATCGAGGTGAAAGGCCTGACACGCAGCGAGGCAGCCAAGCAGGCCGCCCCCGCGGCTGAACCCAAAGCCGAAAAGCCTGAGGCGCGGCGCAAGCCAACCGCAGCCAAACCTACGGCGGCCAAAGCGGCAGCCAGCGCCAAAAAGCAGGCAGCCAAGAAACCGGCAGCCCCGCCGAAGAAGAAAACGGCGGCTAAAAAACCGGCGACGCGCAAAGCCAAGCCAAAGAAAAAGTAAAACTGCTATCATAGCAAACAGGTGAAATGAGGAAGTATGGCACATAAAAAGGGTGGCGGCTCTAGCCGCAACGGAAGAGACAGCAATGCCCAGCGCCTGGGCGTGAAGGTATACGCCGGGCAGACGGTGCGCGCCGGCAGCATCCTGGTGCGCCAAAAAGGTACCCGCATCCGCCCGGGCCGCAACGTGGGGCTCGGCAAGGATTACACCATCTTTGCCACCGCGGATGGCCAGGTGATCTACGAAACCATAGCGGGCGGCCAGAAGCGCGTTAGCGTACAGCCGGGCCAGCAATCAATATAAATTGAAGGCGCTGCCTTAGTGAGCTGCGCGGTTGAGAGGATTTAGAATATGAAGCAAAAAATTCATCCGAAGTACTATCCGGAAGCCAAGGTGATCTGCGCTTGCGGCAACACCTGGACGACCGGTTCCACTAAGCCTGAGATCCACGTGGACATTTGCTCCAACTGCCACCCATTCTATACCGGCGTGCAGCGCATTGTGGACACTGAAGGCCAGGTTGACCGCTTCTACAAGCGGCTGGAAGTCCGCACTCAGTTTAAGCAGAAAGAGGAGGAAAAGGCTTCGGCCCAGACTTCTCCTGCCCGCCCCCTGGCCGAGTTGGATCTATCCAAGCGAGCCGTAGAAGCCTTTAAGAAGGCTGGCATCGAGAATGCCGGCCAGTTCATGGAGCGGCTGGCTCAAGGCGACGACGCCGTGCTGGCCATCGAAGGCGTGGGCGCTAAAGCGTTGGCCGACACCAAGAAGGCTTTACGCCGCCTGGGGTACACCCTGCCCGAAGCGGAAGCCGAAAAAGAGGCCGCCGGCTAAAGTGTGGTGAGAAAACAAACCAAGCGCACCGTTTCGGTGCGCTTTTTGTTTTCTGTTCTCTCTGCGGTTGATAAGCCTAAAGACATCATGTAAACTACACCCATTACCAGCCCAGGCCGAGGTCATATGGAATCTAAAAGTGGTTCGTTGGAAGTCATCACCGGTTCCATGTTCTGCGGGAAAACTGACGAACTCATCCGCCGCCTGCGCCGCGCCAAGATCGCCAAGCAAAAGGTCCAGGTGTTCAAGCCCAAGATCGATAATCGCTACGCGGAAGCCAAGGTGACTTCGCATGCCGGCTCTGAATTCGACGCAGTGCCTATCGACAAG
>Ga0209342_10005878_pt1 | contig 12505 bp, 11 predicted proteins | sample RifCSP16_2_FD_184023 | JGI IMG/M metagenome (GOLD analysis project Ga0209342, IMG submission 184023) | Soil microbial communities from Rifle, Colorado - Rifle CSP2_sed 16_2 (SPAdes) (version 2) | ecosystem: Environmental > Terrestrial > Deep subsurface > Rock core/Sediment | place: Rifle... | reverse complement strand
GCCGCCGCTAGTGCGCTGACACCGCCTTCTCCCTCAAGGTTGGAAGCGCCGGCGCGACCCGCGGCCGCCGGTAGCGGCGCGGGTTCGACGCCGGCGTGGAAGCCCGCGGAGCCGTACGGCAATGCCCGGAACAGGAAGGGGAGCGGCGCCAGCGTGCTGGGCTGGATCCATACCGCGTTGTTGGACTGTCCTTCGAGCGCCATGATGCGAGCCGCTTCGCGAGCCTCTCTGGGGCACACGGGAACGCCCCCGTACAAGCAGGATGGAACGAAAAGAAGCCGGAGAAAGGCTGGTTGGGGGCTCGCCGCGGCGGCTGCCCGCTTTGGCCGGCGACGGGGATGTCGCCGGAGGCCGGGGCCGTACTCGGCGGTGGACGGTCGATAATAGCAGCGGGTTCTCGCATTTGTCAATGGCTGGGCGGGAGATTTTCGCAAAATCTTCCTGTCGCCGCGCCGCCGGTGCTATAATCCCGCCTGAGCATGGCTCCACCTGCAAGGGTCGCCGCCACCGCCGGCAGTCAGCCCGCATCGCGCGCTTACGCCGGCCTCCAGCTTCGTATCGTCGCCTTCATCCTGGACGTGCTGGTGCTCATCTCCTTCGGGATGCTGTTCGCGGCGGCGGCCGGCGCTTACCTGGTCGTGGACAGCCGCTTCAACGACGGTAACCTATCAGACCGCGCCCCCTATGTGGCCGTCGCTATCTTCCTGGTCTACCTCTTCGCCTTTGTGCCGCTCTACCACATCCTCCTCTGGAGCTGGCGCGGCCAGACGGTGGGGATGATGGCGGTCCACATCAGGGTGCTCGCCCGGAGCGGCGGCCGGGTCAGCCGCCGGCGGTCGGCGCTGCGGTTCTTCGGCCGCATCGCTTCGGTCTTGCCCTTGTTCCTGGGGCTGCTCATAGCCCTGTTCGACGGCGAACACCGCACCCTCCACGATCGCCTGGCCGGCACGGTGGTGGTAGAGGAACCGTGACCGGGCCGCCCTCTCCGAACGGCTCCTCCTTCGCTCCCCTGCTGCGAGCGGCCTCGCAGTGGCTGGTAGGTGCCGCCCTGGCGGTGCTGCTCACGCTGTTCTTCGTGGCGATTAGCGCCGTGCAGCTCAGCTCAGAGGGTGCGGGCCAGCGGCTGCTGCGGCGGAGCGTTGCCGTCGCCACCGACATCGACGCCGTGCTGCCGGATATCGAGGCCGCGCTGCACGAGCAGGCGCGCCAGGAGTCCGGCGAGACGGTCCGCGTGCCCGACTTCCCGATCCCGGTGGAAATCCCGCGCGAGGAGGCGCGCCGGCTGGAGGGGCCGGCGCTGCGAGAACGCATCCTCTCCGAGGCCTCCGCCCGGCTCTACGAGGACGGGATGTCCTCCTGGTCGGCGGGCGACCCTGACGCCCGGCAGAGCATCGAGACGATCTCCGTCCCCGGTGTGCTGAGGCGTGGCCTGGGACTGATCACGGACAGCAGCCACGACCGGATGGTCATCGCCGCTGTGGTCCTGGGCGTGCTCTCCGCCCTGAGTGCGGCGGTGCTTGTCGCGTCCCTGCAATCGTGGGGGCGTCTGATCGCCCTGAGCGCGATTACGATCCTGGCGGCGCTGCCGCTGCTGGCGGCGGCGGTTGCCCTGCGCTTCGCCTGCCGGACGGCGCAGGAGGAGGCGGACCAGTTCGTCTGGGGGCTGCTGGAGCTGGGCGTGGAGGCGATGTGGGTGCCGATCCGCAACTACCTGGCGCTGACGGTGCTGGGGTTCACGGCGCTCTTCCTGACGCTGGTGCTGATGTGGGCCAGTTCCCGCTGGTGCGCAAGCCGGGTAGCGGCGACCGGCGTTGACACCCCCGCGGCCTGATCCCTGCAATCGAAGCGCCTCGCGAGGAGCGGGCGTGACAGCACGGCTGAGCCCTTCCGTTGAGCGTCTGGCCTCCGCCGCTCAGGCCGGCGCCGGCCTGAGCGCGGGCAGGCCGTCCAGAGGCTCCGGGCCGGGCTCTACCCCAAGGATGTCGCGCATCCTGGAGACGTCAGCCACAAAGCGAACCACCTCGGCATCCCGCGCGGGCAGCAACTCCGTGGTGGAGCGGCTGCCGCTGAGCTGGATGATCCGGCGCGCCAGGTCCGGGAGCAAGGTGCCGGTGCCGCTGCCGACGTTTATCGGGCCTTGCTCCGGGCCGTCCGCCGCCGCCAGCAGGGCGCTTACGCAGTGTTCCACCCGTATGAAGTCGAGTATCTGCTCGCCGCCGTAGATCACCAGCGGCTCCCCGGCGGCCGCGCGTTCGACCCAATGCGGGATCACACGATCGCGGTCGCGGGGGCCGTAGACATTGGCAAAGCGGAGGATCTGGCATTCCGCGCCACCGGCGCCCTGCCAGGCCCGGCAATAGACCTCCCCCGCCACCTTGCTGGCGCCGTAGAAGCTCTTGGGGGCCAGCGGCGCTGTCTCCGGCACTGGTATCGACTCCGGCTCGCCGTACACCTCCCGCGACGAGGAGAACACAACCCGCCGCGCGCCGGCCTCTGACGCCGCCTTGAGCACGTTGAAGGTGCCGGTCACGTTGGTGCTGAAGGAGTACCACGGGTCCTGCATCGCCCCCATGACGTTGGACTGCGCCCCCAGGTGGAAGACCAGCTCCGCGCCGTCTACGGCACGGATGACGCTCCCGTAGTCACAGATGTCGTCCGTCAGCATGGTCACCCTCGCGGCCGCGAGGTGGGGGGAGAGGTTGTCCAGCGACCCGCGCCGCAGGTTGTCCAGCACGGTGACTCGATCGCCGCGCTCGACGAGGGCGTCGACGAGGTGACTCCCCAGGAAGCCGGCTCCGCCGGTAACCAGGACCTTCACGGCCGGTTCCTCAGGCTTCCGCCCGCCTCAGGCGGACTCCTGGAGCTGGTCGTCGTCCGGGAGGTCGCGGTCGGCCGCGCCGATGCTGGCGATGGTCAGGCGGGAGCGCTGGGCGGCGGCCTCGCCGGCGGCGAGCTCGTCGCGGAAGTACGCGATAGTAATGCCAAGGCCTTCGTGCAGGGGCACGCGGGGCTTCCAACCCAGGAGCCGCCCGGCCTTGGTGATGTCGGGCCGGCGCCGCTGCGGGTCGTCGGCCACGGCCGGCTCCGTGAAGAGGACATTGGATGCCGCTCCGGTCAGCTCGGCGATCAGGCGGGCGACCTCCAGGACCGTCCGCTCGTCGGGGTTGCCGAGGTTGATGACCTCCTCCCGAGCAGACGGGGCCTCCATGGCGCGGACGATACCGTCCACAAGGTCCGAGACGAAGCAGAGGGAGCGCGTCTGGGAGCCGTCGCCGTACACGGTGAGGGGCTCGCCGCGCAACGCTTGGACGATGAAGTTGGGGACCATGCGCCCGTCCTCCGGGTCGGACCGGGGGCCGTAGGTGTTGAAGATGCGGACTATGCGTGCGTCGACGTCGCGGGAGCGGGCGTAGGCGGTGGTGATCGCCTCGCCGTAGCGCTTGGCCTCATCGTACATGGAGCGCGGGCCGGTGCTGCTCACGTTGCCTCGATACTCCTCGCATTGGGGGTGCTCGAGGGGGTCGCCATAGACCTCGGACGTGCTGGCGTACAGGAAGCGCGCGCCCTCGCTTGCGGCCGCCTTCAGCAGCCAGCGCGTCCCCTCGCTGTTCACCCGCAGCGTGTCGAAGGGGCGAAGGCGGTAGCCCGGCGGACTGGCCGGGCTAGCCAGATGGTACACGCGGTCGAGGGGCGAGATGGGCGGCAGGCCGCCGATGATGTCATGCTTAACGAAGGTGAACCCCGGCCGGTCGAACAGGTGCTCCACGTTGGCGCGGCGGCCGGTGAGCAGGTTGTCCACGCAGAGCACCTCGTGGCCCTCCCGCAGCAGCCGTTCACAAAGGTGCGAGCCGATGAAGCCAGCGCCTCCCGCAACAAGAGTTTTCATCGCCGCGATCCCCTTCCAGTAGTGCTCGCCGCCGGGCTGAGAGCGGACTCAAGCAGTGGTGTCAGGACCTTCTCAGCCCCGAAGTATTCCTCGGCCAGCGCCCTGGCGGCGGCGCAGTGCCCGACGTAGTCGGCGTTGACGTCGGCCAGCGCGGCGGCCGCGCCCTCCGGAGAGTCGAACGCGACTACCCCGCGGCCGACGGGGAGCCAGCGGGAGAAGCCCGTGTCCTGGAGGACGGCGGGCCGACCGCTGGCCAGGTAGTCCGCGCTGCGCTCGCTGAACCAGCCGCTGCCGGTGACCACGTAGCCGTGCTTGGCGATTCCAAACTCGCCCTTGGAGTCCTGGAGGTAGCGCTGGTACGTCCAGGGATCCCTGGTGGGCACCCTTGGGTCGACGACGCGCCAGCCGCGCCCGCGAAGGAGGTCAAGCGGGGCGCTGAGGCTGCCGACCGCCAGCTCCAGGTTTACGCCCGTCGCCTGGGGCAGGTCAAAGTATGGGCTGAAGGAGTCCGACTTCATGCCGTAACGCTTCCCTTCATGCTCCAGAGCCGCATAGCTGTCCCACTGCATGACGGTGGTGAACTTCCCGTCCGCCGGGCCGGGCGTGATGGGCCAGGCTCCCAGGGCCACGGGCTGCCGAGTGGGCTGCCAGGGGAAACCATCGTCCGGGACGAGACATTCCGCTGAGCCGGCGTTCTCCGCGAAGGAGAAGAAGGCGTTGTGCGCGAGGGCGCGCTGACGGCGGGCCGGATCCGTGAGGTGACGCACCTGGGTAAACACCGGGTCGGTGTCGATGAGGATGCGTGTGGGGACCTCCGCCAGCCAAGGCCGCAGCGGGTTGGCGCCGGAGACGTTGAGGACCACGTCCGCCGTGGCGCAGAGGTCGAGGATGCGGCCGGCGCACGGCCCCAGCCAGCGCCTGGTGGGGGCGTCGTAGTAGGCCCAGCGGTCCCCCAAGCCCAGGCGGCCGAAGGCGGACCGGGTGAAGCGGAGGCCGTAGTCCGGGTCGGTGTCGGTGACGTTCCGCACGGGGTCGTAGCAGCTCCAGGGCTCGTCGCCACTGTCCTCGGCGAAGTACACCTCGTGGCCAAGGCCGGCCAGGCCCATTACGTACTGGAGGTAAGGCCAGGCGTTCCCGCCCACGGGAAAGCGTACGATGTAGCCGAGGACGATGACGCGCAGGCCGCCCGGGGCGCCGTCAGACGCCAAGCTCATCAAGGAACCTCCTTAACACCCTCCGCGCGTCCAGGAAATCATGGGCGATCTCGGCGGCACGGCGGGAATGGCGCTCGTAGTCGCCGGCGATCTCCGCCAGGGCCGTCGCGGCCTCGTGCCTGGTCCGCACGGCGAAGAGACCTTCGCCGCACGGGAGGTGATCGCTGAAGCCGGTCTCCTGCATGACCACCGGCCGGCCGGCCGCCAGGTAGGCCGCGCTGCGGTCGCTGAACCAGCCGCAGTTCGTGGCCACGTAGCCGTTCTTGCAGACGGAGAACTCGCCCCTGGAAGCGCGGACGTAGCCGGCGAAAGAGGCGAAGGAGACCGTGACCTCGTGGGCGTCTCTGATTCGCCAGCCCACCTGCTCCAGCTCCGCCTGCGGGACGCCCTTGCCGGACACCGCCACCTCCAGAGGCACAGGCGCCTCCATCGGCAGCTCCCGAAACTTGCCGAACTCAACGTCCTTATGGCCGTACGCTCGTCCTTCGTACTGCAGCGGCTCGTAGGACTGCCAGTTCATCACCGTAGTGTATGGGGCGTCCGCACCGCCGGCCCCGCCGCCGTTCGGCTCGAAGAGCTCTGGGACCACCGGGTGGAAGATATGCCGCCACGTCCTGCCCGCGGTGGGCGCGGAACTCCGGCCCGTCCCGATGTTGCGGCCCGTCGTGTAGTGATGGTCGTACTCCGGATCCCCCTCGCCCGCCGCCGCACGATTGGCCATCTTCATCTGCGTGAAGCCCGGCTCACCGTCGATGAGCACCCGCAGGCCGGCGCCCTGAGCCTCGGGCAGCCAGGAGCCGTGGGTTCCCATGTCGATGAACAGATCCGCGCCCCTGAGGACCGCCTCGATGCTCTGTCGGGGCATGCCGTGGTACGTGCCGGCGGCGTCGACGAAGCACCACCGGTCCTCCAGGCCGAACCTGGCGAGAAGCGCGTTCAGCGCGGCCACGCCGTAGGAGCAGTCATCGGTCATGACGTCCCGCGAGGGGTCGTAGCAGGAGTTGGGGTAGCTGGCCTTCTCGACGAAGTAGATGTCGTGGCCCAGCCTTTGGAAGCCGACGACGTACTGGAGGACCCAGGACATCATGCCCCCCAGCGGATAGCGGACCATGTAGGAGCCGAGGACGATGCGCGCCATGGTCAACGCCTCCCCGCCGGGCCGTCCGCGCGCACGTGGGCGGCGATGAACTCGTCCCGCACGGCCTTCACGATGGCGCGGGCGCGCTCGCGGCACTCCCGTGCCCTGGCCCGCGCCTGCGGCGTCAGGCAGTAGTCGAAGGCCTCGCTCAGCGTCTCGTCACGCAGGGAGTCGGCGGTGAAGACCAGCGGCCAGCCCAGCGTATCGGCCTGGCGCTTGACCTTCGCCCCACCAGCGATGGGGTCGATGACGATGGCCGGCACGCCATTCTTGATGGACAGCGCCGTGCCGTGGAGGCGCGTCGTGACCAGCAGGTCCATGCGGGCGACCAAGGACTCTACCTCTGCCGAGGTGCGCAGGCCGGTCTCGTTGACGTCGAGACGGGTATCGATGGGAACCGCCGCCACCTCGCGGCCGCTCAGCAGGCGGCGGACCGCCTCGTTGGCGGCGCCGTGCATCGCCCGGCCCCCGTACTCCTCCTGCGGGTGCACCAGGACGACGCCGACCACCGGCACCAGCGTCCGCTCCGACAGGAAGGAGATGTCCGGCCGGGACGTTCGGTCGCTGTCGCGTTCCAGGAGGAGGTCGAAGGGGTTCCAGACATCCAGCGGCTGGAGCATGGAGAGATTGAGGCCCACCAAGCGGGCGCCGGGGAAGCGGGAAAGGAACTCAGAGGTGAGCTCGTTTTTGCCGAAGGGCCCGCAGACGAAGACGACGAGGTCGTACTGGGAAGGGTCGACCGCGCGCCAGTCCACGCCGTCCGAGAAGGGTGGGGCGTGAGCGATGTGGCACTCGTACCCGGCTTCTCGAAGCCACTCGCCGGCGAGGTCGCGGGAGATGAGGTCGCCAGCGGTGGCGCCCATCTCCTCGAAGCTGAACCAGCCTGCCACCAGCGCTTTCACCGGACCGCCTCCCGGGCGCCGGCGGCGCTGGGGCTCATCGCCTGCTCCAGCAGACGGCCCAGCACCGTGGCGGAGTCGAACCAGCGCTCTGCGATGGCGCGCGCCGCTTGGCAGTGGCGGGCGTAGTCGCCTTGCACATCCGCGATCGCCGCCGCCGCACCGTCCACGGTGGCGAAGGGCAGGACGCCCTGGCCGGTGGGTAGCACGCGGCTGAAGCCGGTCTCTTGGAGGACTGCCGGGCGGCCCGCCGCCAGGTAGCAGGCAGAGCGGCAGCTGAACCAGCCCGGCTGACCGACGACGTAGCCGTTCTTGGCGACGCTCCACTCCGCCGTGGACGTCCGCAGGTACTCGCGGTAGGAATCGACGTCCGGGCAGACCTTCATCGGGTCGACGACGCGCCAACCGCGGTGGGCGAGGAGGTCGCGCGGGGTCCGCTTGGTCTTGCCTGCGTTGGCCGCCACCTCCATCATGGCCGGCGCGACGAGCGACGGCAGGTCCACGAAGCGCATGAACTCCACGTCCTTCTGGCCGTAAGTCTTTCCCCGGAAGGTCACCGGCTTGTAGCTGGTCCAGTTCATCACGGTGGTGAAGACTCCGCGATGGTCCGAGGCCGGCTCCCACTCGGAGAGCAACACCGGCTGCCGGGTTGGACGCCAATCGTAGCCGGTCTCCGGGACCTCCTCCGACAGGCTCTCGCCGAAGGTGAAGTGCACGTCGTGCAGGTCGATGAGGTTACGGAAGTCCTGCTGGCCGCGGCCTAGCTTGACCTGCGTGAATACCGGGTCGGAATCGATGTAGGCCATGCGGCGGGCGCTGCGATACTCCTCGGGCCGCTGGAGCGTGCCGGAGACGTTGATCAGGAGGTCCGCCGTCGCCACCACTTCGGCCCGCCTGGAGCCTGAGAGGCCGAACCACTGCGGTCCCCAGGGGAAGCGGTAGGCCCACCTGTCGCGCAGCCCGAAGCGGGACATGACCTCGTCCAGATAGGCCACGTTGAAGCCGCAGCTCTTGCTGACGCCGTCCTCGTGGGGGTTGTAGGGCCACTGGCCCGTGTCCTCGACGTAGTAGACGTCGTGGCCGAGGCGCGCCAGACCGGCGGCGTACTGGACGTAGTCCCAGGTCACGCCCCCCAGCGGGTACTGCGCGATGAGCCCGGTAACGATGATCCGGAGGCGGGAGTCCGTCATCTACAGCAGCCCTACCCTTCGCAGGAGGTCGCCGATGACGCGCTCGGCATCGAAGAACTCGCGGGCGATGCGCCGGGCGGCGGCGGAGTGCCGCCGGTAGTCGGCGTGGACGGCCTCAATGGCGTCCAGGGCCTCCTCCTCGGTGGAGAAGGAGAACAGGCCTTCGCCGGTGGGAAGGTAGCGACTGAAGCCGGTCTCCTGCATGATCACCGGCCGGCCGGCCGCCAGATAGCAGACGCTGCGATCGCTGAACCAGCCGCTGCGGGGCCGGACGTACTGCTCCTTGGCCACAGTGAACTCGCCCAGGGAGCGACGGATGTACGCGAAGTAGTCATCGGGGTCCTTGAACGTGGCCGAGGGGATGGTGCGCCAGCCGTGACGGTTCAGTTCCCCGATCTCCTCCTCCGATATGGAGGAGACGGCCAGCTCCAGCGGCAGAGGTGAGCGAGAGGCGACGTTCATGAAACGCAGGAACTCGTGGTGCTTGCTCCAATGCCACGGCTCGTCCTGCCAGACAACGTCCTTGGCGGTGTGCCGCCACTTGGCGATCGTGGTGAGGGCCGCGCCCGCGGGCGGCGGCCCGTCCGTCTCCCACCAGTCGGCGCATACGGGAGGCGCCGTGGTCAGCCATGAGTGCCGCTCCACAGGGACCAGACAGTCGGCGGCGTTGAGGTTGGCGCCGTAGGTAAAGCGATGGTGGTAGGCGTCCAGCTCCTGGATCTTCGCCTCGTCACCGTTGGCGACGGCCACCTGGTCCGCGACGGGGTCCGTCTGCAGGTAGACCAGGCAGCGGATCCGGGAGTGGTGAGGCAGGAGCTCCTGGGCGCCGCAAAGGTTGAAGACGGCGTCGGCCTCGCCGTAGAGGCGCGCGAGTCCATCCATGTCCCGGGCGCCGCGGCAGGTCTCGTAGGAGTGAGGGGCGCGGAAGATCCAGCGCTGGCCCAGGTCCAGGCGGTCCATGTAGCGGGCGATGTAGTCGACATTGGCCTCGTAGTCGGCGGTCTTGCCGTAGTCGTTGGCGCTATAGACGTAGCGATCCGAGTCCTCCACGTACCAGACGTCGAAGCCGAGGCGGCGGAAGCCGACCAGGTGATGGAGGACCTGCCAGGTCATGCCCCCGAAGGGGTACGAGCCCATGAGGCCCCAGAGCACAACCGTCCCCCGGGTCGCCGGCGGGTAGGCGCGACTGAGCTTGAGGCCGGGGGCGTTCAGCGGAGCCACTGTGCGCCTCCCGACGCCAGCCCCAGGCGCTGGGCGGCCGCGAGCAGCACGTCGAAGTAGCCGCGGCGCTTGCCAGCCGTCCGCTCGGGCCTTTCGCCCAGCCAACGGAGCGGCCAGTAGAGGCGGGCGGCGGCCAGCGACCTCTCGAAACTCGCCGGGGGGCCGCCGGGCCAGCGGGCTCCGGCATACGCAGATTCGCAGCGCGGAACGAGGTCCTCTGGCCAGTGTCCCTCGGTCAGGCTGGCGAGGTCGACCTCTCCCGCGGCTATCGCCGCCGACTGCCAGTCGACCGGGCAGATGCGCTGGCCCCGTACGAGGATGTTCTTGGGGTAGTACTCGCCGTGGATGACAGTCTGCGACGCCGCCAGGAGGTCAGGGACTAAATCGCTAAACCTCTCGCAAACAGCCGGCACCCATTCGAGGTCGGGCCGGACCTGCCGGGTGTAGATCGCGGTCCGCTCGGCCCATCCCAGGTAGTACTGGGCGCCGTAAACGTGGAGGTCGGCGGAGACGTTTGACGCCAATCCATCGGCGGCGGCGTGCAGCCGGCCGATCCACCGTGCCGCCTCTAACACCGCGTCCTGGGGAGCCTTGCTGAGACGAAGCCCGTCCACGTACTCGATCACCAGCCAGGTCTCGCCGGATGTGGGATCGGTGTAGTCCCCGTAGTAGGCTGGCGATGAGGCTTCCAGGGGCTGCAACACTTTGCGGTAGACGACCGACTCGAACGCGGTGCTGCCCCGGGAGCTGTGGCTCGGGCGCCCGAACGAGACTCCGTACTTGCAGAGGAGACGCAGCTCGCTGCCATCGTCAAGACGGCAGGCGACGACCTCGCTGGGGAAGGTGCTCTCATACGGGTTCCGCTCGCGGCCGGTCAGGGCGGCAAATCCGTGCCTACCATCCTCATTGCGAAGCACGGATGCGAGACCCCTGGCCAGCGCGGTTTCATCCGGGAAACGGTCCCTCGCGGCCTCGAGCGCCTCGCGCCTCTCCCGGCGCTGGGCATCCAGGTCGGCCGCCGTGGTGAGGAGCAGGTCGTCACGCATGGGCGTCATAGACCTCTCCCCACCCCAGCGCGGCCATGGCGCGGGACACGCGCTTCTGGTGCTTTCGGATTTTGTCGATCGGCTTGCGCACCCAATCGTGGACCAGGGCGCGGAAGATTCCGGCATGCCAGCTTAGCCGGTCAAGCTCTTCACTGCGGAGCTGCCGCCAGTGGCCGCTCGCCGCCGTCCGGTAAGCTTCGAGGTCCAGCTTGGCAAGGTCGACGACGGGGGCCGCTCGCCCCGCCTTCTCCCAGTCCAGGGGGCACAGCGACGGCCCGCGGGGCGTCGGGCGGACGCGCAGGTTGAGCTCCGCGAAGTCGCCGTGGACAAGCACCTCCGGTAGGCTACGGCAGGCGGCTTCGACCTCCGGCCAGCGGGCCTCCAGCAGGTCACATTGGCGGGCCGCGCTCTCGTAGACGGCGGCCTCCTCAGCGGTGGCCCGCCCGCCGGCCAGCTTCTCCAGGAGCATATGCCGGGCCCCTCGCAGGCGAGTCAGGAAGTGGGCGGGGCCGCGCTCCGGCAGCAGCGGCAACTCCTGGAGGGAGGCGGAGGCGGTGTGGAGGGCGGCCAGCCAGCGGGCGGCGAGGGCGCCGTGCTCCGCCTGCGAGAAGGGCAGGTCGCCGGCGTCCTCCAGGAAGAGCCAGACGAAACGCGGGTCTTCGCCGTCGTCCGCCGCGCCGTAGTAGGCGAGGGAGGAGATGGGGAGAAGCGGGAGGAACCGCTCGTACACCAGCCGCTCGGTGGCGGCGGTGGCGCGAAGGCAGCGCTTGGCGATGACGGTGGCGCCGTCAGGGCCGGCGCCGCGCAGCCGGTAGACGGCGGACTTGTCGCCCTCCTTCACCCCCTCGACGAGGGCCGGACGGTTGTGCCACCTCCCCAGGGTGGCCCAGGCCCGGGCGGCGGGGTAAGCGGCCGTGGTGATAGACGCTGCCTCGCTTCTCACCGGTTACCTCCAGCCGATCTCTGTGAAGGCTTCGTCCAGCAGGGTGAGGTAAACCCGCATCTTCTTGACAATCCGCTCCGGCCAAGCGGATGCCAGGCTGCGGGTTTCGCCGGGGATAGCCGAAAGTGCGCGGAACATCTTGCCGATGACAGCCAGGCGTTCCAGCTGCGGGGCCTCGAGGCGGGACCACGCCTCGCGCACGATGGAGAAGTAGGTGGCGATGTCAACGCGGGAGAGGTCTGCGGCCGGGGTCCCCCAGCCCGCGGCCTCCCAGTCGAAGGGGATGAGCGCGGGTCCGTCCGATCGCCGGCACACACGCACGTTCTTACGGCCGAAGCCGCCGTGCACGAGGGTGCAGGGTATGACGGCGCAGGCCGCCACCACCTCATTCCAGCGGGACTCCATTTTGTCGCATCGGGAGATGACGTCGGCGAGCACGGCGCGGCCGTCGGGTCCAAAGGCGGGGTTCGCCAAGGCTTCTCGCAGGGTGTCACGCGCGGAGGAGAGGACGCTCCGGTAGTGCGTCGGGCCGCGGTCCGGCAGGGCCGGGCCCTCCCTCAGGCCGGCAGCGGCGGCGTGGGCGCCGGCCAGCCACTGCGCGCCCAGCCTGCGGTGCTCCTCGTTGCCGGGCGAGTAGGCCTCATCACCGGCGTCCTCCATCAGGAGCCAGAGCCACCCGACTTCCGGATCGTCAGCGGCGCCGTAGAAGGCGGGGCTGGGCGCAGGGAGCCGCGGTAGGACCTGCTGGTACACCCTCCGCTCCACCTCCGCGCTGGACCGGCGACAGCGCTTGGCGATGACGTTGCCGCCGTCCGGACCCGCCCGCACCAGCCGGTACACGGCGGACTTCCGGTGGTCGCCCTTGACGGTCTCGATCCATGCCGGCAAGCTGGTCTGTCCGGCCTCGCGCCACGCCGCCACCGCCGGATGAGCGAGCAAGCCCTTCAGCTCCTCGTCTGGGCGCGCCA
>Ga0209342_10005876_pt1 | contig 12508 bp, 9 predicted proteins | sample RifCSP16_2_FD_184023 | JGI IMG/M metagenome (GOLD analysis project Ga0209342, IMG submission 184023) | Soil microbial communities from Rifle, Colorado - Rifle CSP2_sed 16_2 (SPAdes) (version 2) | ecosystem: Environmental > Terrestrial > Deep subsurface > Rock core/Sediment | place: Rifle... | reverse complement strand
GTGGCGATCAGGGCGAGCGACGCCACTACCGCCTGCTCAACGACCTGGCCCGCTCGCCCCGCACGGGTGAGTTGGCTGCGGCCCAGCCCGGTGCCCGCGTAGGCCACCGCCCCCAGCAGCAAGGCCATCCGCAGCGGCGGCCCGGGCCAGTAGTGCAGCGCCCAGGCCAGTTGACCGACCACCCAGGCCGTAGCCGCGGCATAGGCAGCAGCCCGGCGATCTGCCGTTCCCGAGTGTAGCACCAGGATGCGCCACACGACCGCCGCGGTGGCCAATGACACCAGCGGGATGGCGAAGGCCGCCCGGACCCGGGCGGCCCGAATGGCAAAAGCAACCCCCACCAGGAGCAGGAACGATAGGGTCCGAAGGCCCAGCCCGACCCAGGAGGCGCGCGGGTCCTCAGGATCGAACACCACGAACTCGGCCGCGAAGATTCCGTACAACAGCAGACCGGCCACCCCCAGCCCCACCGCCAGCGGCAACCCGGCCGGCAGCCGTGCCAGGATAGCCCCCAGGCCAAGCGCGCCCAACCCGGGGATCAGCCGGTGATCTAGCCCTGGACGCGCTTGTGCAGCCAACGGGTGGGACTGCAGCAGCCAGTCGACCCCCGTGAAGGCCAGTCCGGCCGCCAGGGTGAGCATGACGAACTGGGTGTCCAAGCGCAGCCGTACCAACAGGCCCAGCAGACCGAACTCCGCCTCTACTGCCGGCAGCTGGACGATGCGCAATAACCCGGAGGCCAGCAGCACCAGGGCGACCATGGCCCCCAGGCGTTCGCCATCCGGCCTGGGCAAACTTGGTTCCATGGCCGAATTGTAGCCCAGGCGGGTCGAGCGCCGGGCCGCTATAATGAACCCCATGACTATTCTGGCGGCCGTGCTGGGGCTGGCACTCGGGGTCGCTATGAATGCCATGGCGGACAATCTGCCCCGCTCGCGGCGCCCGGGAATGCCGCGCTGTGCCCACTGTGGGGGCCCCCGTCAGGCTGCGGCCCGGTCCGGGATCCTGGCCTGGGCTCTGGGGAGGCGAAGTTGTCCTTTCTGCGGCCGGGAAATGGGGCTGCGGCCGCCGCTGGTTGAGCTCGTGGCCGCGGTGGGGGGCGCGCTGATCTACCGGTACGATCCGGCCCCTCAGGAATTCTGGCCGGCGATGGCGGTGTTCGCCATCTACGGGTTGATCGTGGTCATCGACGTCGAGCATCGCCTGATCCTGCACGTCGTGACCGTCCCGGCTGCTATCCTTCTGGGTGCAATCGGCAGCCTGGATCCCAACCGCGGGTTGGCGCGCACCCTCTTGGGGGGCGCGGCGGGCTTTGGGATCCTGCTGGGGCTGTACTTGCTGGGTGGGCTTTTTGCCCAGGGCATGGCCCGATTGCGGGGACGCACGTTGGACGAGGTCGCCCTGGGGTTCGGCGACGTGACCCTCTCGGCGGTGATCGGTCTGACCTTGGGATGGCCCGGCGTGGTGGCCGCCCTACTGCTGGGGGTCCTTGCTGCCGGACTCTTCAGCTCCGCCTTCCTCTTGATCATGTTGGCGCGCCGGCGCTACGTGGCGTTTACGCCCATCCCCTACGGGCCCTTCCTGGTGTTGGGGGCGCTGCTGGTCTACTTCGGAGCGGGGGCACGCCTGCTCTCCCTCGCTCCGGGCTGACACAGGAAACGGCCTCGCCGCGCTCCAATTTCGCTCCGCGTTTGTGAATAGAATACCCCAAGATGGCGAATTAGTACCCGAGTACCAGAGAACTACCGTATAATCGGATCGGGGTCAGCCACCCAAAAGGGGACCCGTTTGTGACACCTTCCGGTTGCGTTCGAGTCAACCTTCATTCACTCGGCCGGGCACTTCGTCGGTTGCCTGGCGGGCAGAGCCTGGTCGAGTTCACCGTGATGCTCCCGGTGCTGCTGATCATGCTGTCGGGGCTGGTTGAGTACGGCATCCTGCTCAACTACTACCTGGACATCATCGACGCGGCCCGGGATGCGGCCCGCTTCGCCGCGGATGGGGACCCCCTCACTCTTGGGGACCAGTTCTTCACCTTCGTTCGAAATGAGACCAAGCACTCCCTGCTGAAGGCCAGCGATGGGCGGATCGACTGGGGGACGGAGGCCGATCCTGCGGAATGCGGCGTCGAGATCAAGGGCGACATCGTGATCTCCACCTTCTCGGTGCTGAGCGATCCGCTGTTGTGCTCCGCCAAGGGGGAAGCCGCGCCCTGCGTGGACAAATGGTTCACGGGATCCGGCGGGGGCGGCGAGAACGGCAACAGCATGTGCAGCGCGTACTTCTCCGATCCCGAACTCAAGGAAGACGCCCTCAACACCATGCTGAGCGGGGGAGGCATCCCCAACTCCGGCTTCGTCATCGTCGAGATCTACTACGAGTACTACCAGGTGCTGGGGCTGCCGTGGATCAGGGCCTTCGCCCCGGACCCGATCGTGCTGCATGCGTACAGCCTGATGCCCAACGTGCACGTGGAGCCGACCCCGACGCCATGAAACGCGAAACCTCGCTTCGGTCGCAAACCGGCCAGGCGCTGATTCTGCTGGCGATGGCCTTCATCGGACTGGCCGCCTTTGCCGGGCTGACGATCGACGCCGGGATCTTGTTCTCCCACATCGGGCACCTGCGCCGGGCGGTGGACGCCGCCTCACTGGCTGCAGCCGGCCAGTTCCGGGAGGGACGCACCGCGAAGGAACTCTCCGATATGGCGCTGCAGGTCATTGAGCTCAACGGATTGGACGCCACGTCGGCCATCGCCATGGTGTGCGACCGCGAGGACCCCGAATCCGAGTACAACGATTCCAGCCTCTGCCCCGGGGGAGAGAACCCTCCCCCCGAAGATACAACCGAGTCCTACCGTAAGTTCGTGAGGGTGCAGGCGCAGCTTCCAGTGGATTTCGCCTTTCTGCCGATTGTGGGTTGGAGCAGCGTCACCATCCAGGCCAACGCCATCTCGGAGGCCGCTTCGGTGGACATCGTTCTAGCCATCGACACCTCCGAATCGATGGCCTTCGATGGTGGCAGCGAGTTCCTACGCGACCCGGACAACTGCAATCCCATCGACGACTGCCATCCCTTTGAGGAGGTCCGCGACAACGCCAAGCTGCTGGTGGAGCGCACCTACTTCCCCTACGATCGGGTGGGCCTGGTGACCTTCGATCGGGAGGCGACCCTGGAGTTGGCGCTGGAGGACGGCACCACCGAGGCGGACGTTTTGAATGCGCTGGATGCCATGCAGGTCTTCAGTCAGCCCCCTTGCCCCGGTTGGGATCTCTCCGGCGATCCGCGTGGCTGCACCTCCACCAACATCGCCGACGGCCTGCGCTTTGCCGGCACAGAGTTCTGCAAGGACAAGAACGGCAATTCCAATTGTGATCCGGATGAAATGCGCGAGGAGGCAGTTTGGATCGTCGTGTTGCTGACCGACGGTGCAGCCAACGCGGCCATTAACGCCGCCGCTCCGAACAACGACCCCGACCGCTGGCTGTGCCCGGGCTCGCTGAGCGCTCCCGCCTGGGTGCAGCCGTTTTGCCGGGATGAGGAATTCGAAATCGGGCCCGGAGAATACGGCTTCGACGCCGAGGACGCCGCCGAATCCATGGGGTACTTCGCCGGTTGTCCCAACCCAGATTTCCCACAGAAGGGCGGCTGCGCGGCAGTCGGCGGGGGGCAGGGCGCGGTGGTCTTCACCATCGGCCTGGGTGATTTGGTGACACAAAACGCCAGCTGCGATCCGGTCGCCTATCCCGGAGGCTGTGAGGAGGACTCTGCCGAGAAGCTGCTGCGTTACATTGCCGCGGTGGGGGACGACGGCGATCCCACCACTGACGACTGCGATGGAGTCGATACGGGCGTCAGCTGCGGCAACTACTACTTCGCCGAGGAGGGCTTCGAGTTGGAACAGGTGTTTGACGCCATCGCCTCGCGCATCTTCACCCGGATCACCCACTGAGAGGCCGGCTATGAACAGCATCCCTCGCAGGACTGACGCGTCACGCACCTCCCCGCGCCGCACCGGGCAGGGTCTGGTCGAATTCGCACTGATCCTGCCACTCCTGCTGCTGGTCGTCTTCGTGGTGGTCGAACTCGCCCGCCTGCTGGCTGCCTGGTTGGCGATCGAGAATGCGGCGCGCTTCGGTGTGCGCTACGCGGTCACGGGCGAGTACGATTCGGGTTACTGCGACGAGCTGTATTCTGGGCCCTGTGAGACGCTCGATCAGGAGGACGGGGCGCGGATTCCTTCCATCGTAGACGTTACCCGGGACGGGGCGGTGGCGATCCTGCTGGACCCCACGGTAGAAGACGTGGGGGAGCGAGGCTTCTTTAAGGTCACGGTGTGTTCCAATCGGGACCCGGCCCGGTTTTACTACGTGCCGCCAGATCCGGATGCGCCCAAGGCGGCGGAGTGCCTGGACCCGATTACCGATGAACCCGCAGAGGACGCCGGTGGGCCCGGCAATCGCGTTTCGGTCACCGTCGACTTCGATCATCCCTTGATCACCCCGATCCTCAGCAACTTCTGGCCGGTGCTGCACCTCAACGCCACCCGGGAGGGGATCGTCGAGCAGTTCCGCACCGCGCGCGTGGTGGGCCTGCCGGCGACGATTTCCGGGCCGAGCCTGACCCCCTCCGACACACCCACGCCCAGCCTGACGCCGACGCCCTCGCCCACCCCTACCAACACCCTCACCCCGACCGCAACCCAGACCCCAGACTGCAGCGACATCTACATTCAGAGCATGTGGATCTCGGGCGATGATGTGCGAGCCGATGTGAACAACGACAATGACGCCACGGGCTTCCTGACCAACACCCACCTGAGTTGGACCGAGCTGACCTCCTCGATGGAGGTCAACACCTTCACCTGGTCGGGCACCGAGTATGCCGAGCCCGACGACAACAGCTCGCCTACCTCCTACGGAGGCACCTTCCTGCCCATCTCCGGCCACACCGACGAAGAATGGAGGGTGGATTTCGACGGCGAGCCCTATGAACCCATCTGGGGGACCTACACCCTCACGCTGACATTCGAGTTCCCCGGATCGATCACCTGCACCAAATCGCGGACGATCACCGCTGCGCAGCCACCCAGCCCAACCCCCAGCCAAACTCCCACGATTGGGCCAACCCCCAGCCGAACGCCTACCCGGACGCCCAGCCGCACGGCCACCTCCGGCCCGCCGCCGACCACCGCGCCCACCAAGACCAAGACGCCGATTCCGACCGATCCCCCGCCGGTTCCACCGACCGCGACGAACTGCTTCGACTGCTGATCCGCGCCTCCACTTTCCCAGGTCGACCCAATCCCGCCACCGCGTGTGGCGGTTTTGTTACAACCGCGTAGCACGGCCGCAACAGTGCCCTGTGGATGGCCCGTTCGTACTAGGACGGCTGAGCGGCGCTCGGCATATTATTGGAGTCAGCGCGGGCAATTCCCGCAAGCTCCAAGGAGCAGCAATGCGATTTCGCATCGGTCGAAGAACCATTCGACGTCGCAGGAAGTCGTTGGGCCAGAGCATGGTGGAATTCACTATCATGCTGCCGGTGGTCTTGATCCTGCTCTCCGGGGTCATCGAGTTCGGGTTCATGCTCAACGCGTATTTGGATCTCATCGACGCGGCCCGAGAGGCCGCACGCTTCGCGGCCAACGACGATCCCACCATCGGCATACCGACGGACGATTACCTTGCCCAGACCAACTTCTGGCATCGGGGCTGGATGAACGCCCGAGGATCGCTTGCCACGGCCTCCGACGGTCGAATCAACTGGACACCTACAAATCCGACTGACTGCAGCAACGTGAACGGCGACATCGTGGTCTCGGCGTTTTCGATCCAACGTGACACGGTCGTCAAGCGGTTTCCCGACAACGCGGCCTACATCCCGGAGGGGGCCAGCAATTGCGGCAACTACCAATCCAAATTCAACTACGAGCCCGCCCCGTCGGCCAACAACGTGATCTACGAGAACCCGCTGATCAACAACAACAGCGGTGCGGTGCTGATCGAGATCTACTACGAGTATGAGATGGTCCTGGGGCTGCCGTGGGTCACCGCCTTCGTGCCCGACCCGGTCGTTCTCTACGCCTACAGCTTCTTCCCCAACACCTATGCCGAACCGACACCTACACCCTAGCTACGACCTCCGCAATCTGCTGCGGGACGATGCGCAGCGCGGCCAAGCCTTGGTGCTGCTGGCGCTGGCGTTCGTCGGCCTGGCTGCCTTCATTGGCCTGACCGTCGACGCCGGGATCTTGTTTAGCTATGTTGGGCACCTCCGCAGGGCGACCGACGCGGCTGCCCTGGCCGCGGCCAACCAGTTCCGAGAGAATCGCACGCCCGTACAACTCTCCGACATGGCCTACGAGATGCTCGTGCTGAATGGACTCACGCCGAGTAGCATCGCCGCCTATGTGTGCGACCTCTCCGGCCTTTACCCCTCCTATGATGACCCAAGTCTATGCCCGGCCGTCGGCGACACTGCCCGCAAGTTCGTCAGGGTCGAGTCGGAGTTGCAGGTGAACTTCGCCTTCCTCCCGATCGTCGGCTGGGACTCCACCATCATTCGAGCCAACTCGATCTCGGAGACGGCCTCGGTCGATCTGGTGTTGGTCCTAGACCTCTCCCCCTCGATGTCCTACAACCTGTGTTCGGACGGGATTGACAACGACGAGGACGGGACGCCCGATGACTGCGACATCAACGACCCGTCCAACGAGACCGGCCCGCCCAACTCGGTGGGGGGTACGAACTCCGAGTCGGACGTGCGGCTGTGCGTCGCCAACCGAGCGCTTCCCGACGATGACGGCCCCGGGGAGGACACCCTTCAGGCGGCTCCAGATGGCGATCGCGAGGATGACTGCCACCCGTTCGAGGAAGTGCGTGACGCGGCCCATCTGCTGGTCGATCGCATGTACTTCCCCTATGACCGCCTTGGGATCGTGTCCTTCGCCACCCTGGCGACGGTCAATCTCGAGCTGGACCCCAACGATCCACCGCAGCCGTGTGGATTCGTCGATGTTACCAACCCAGCTGACTTGAAGAACTGCGCCGACACCGTCATTGATACCCTGGACCCTGAGCAGGAAGCCGACGTACCCACCTCCTGTCCGGATTGGTATTCGACCGGGGACCCCCGGGGGTGCATGTCGACCAACACCGGTGATGGCCTGTGGGTCGCGGGCGGGATGTTCTGCCGGGATGACCCGGCCTACGGCGGGGACGGGGACGGGAATTGCGATCGGGGTGAGATGCGTGAGGAAGCGGTCTGGATCGCCATCGTCCTGTCGGACGGGGTGGCAAACGCCGGCAGCAGCACCATGCCCAACCCTCCGGCGACCGCCGATGACTGGATCTGCCCCGACTACACCTGGGGTTCGCCCACCGGCTCAGGTCCACCCTATTGCGCCGATGGCGACCCTGACCCTGGAACAAGACACCCCCGGACGGACGTGGACAACTATGATGCCGACGACTACGCCCGCGATCAGGCCGATTACTTGGGCTGCCCGAATCCATCCCTGGGGCCATGTATCGCCACAGTCCCACTGGGGGGCCAGGACGCCGTGATCTTCTCAATTGGCCTGGGGGAGGCGGTGACCGACTACACCAAGGGCGGTGCGGTGGACCAGGGCGAGCAGCTGCTCCGGTACATCGCGGCGGTCGGTGACGACGGCGATCCGAGTACCGATCCTTGTGCACCGTTCGCCAGCGGCGACGACTGCGGCAACTACTACTTCGTGCTGGATCCGAGTGGAGGCGAGCTGCTGGATGTCTTCGAAGCGATCGCCTCCCGGATCTTCACCAGGATTACACACTAAGCAAGGCAAAGAGGCTGAAGATGATTCGGATCACTCAGATCTTCCCATCACGGCGACGCTCCCGGGCTCAAGGCCTGGTCGAGTTCGCGCTCATTCTGCCTATCCTGATGCTGCTGATCTTTGTCATCATCGAGGCGGCGCGCCTGCTGCATGCCTGGCTGGCCATCGAGAACGGAGCCCGATTCGGAGTGCGGTATGCCGTCACCGGGGAGTGGAACCCGGGGCAGTGCACCGCGCTGTTCGGGGCGCCCTGCGCAGACGAGGCCGAGGAGGACGCGGCGCGCATCCCCTCCATCAAGGATGCCGCCGAAGCGGGGGCAGTGGCGATCCTGGCCGATTACGATAACCTGACCGACACGGTCGGCGACCCTCGCTTCTTCAAAGTCACCGTCTGCTCGGACAACGTCGGCATCACCTACACCCCTGGAAACCCGAACATCCCGACCGCCGCCGACTGCACGCCTAGTGAGAGCGCAGGGGACCCAGGGAAGACGGTCATCGTCACGGTCGACTTCGATCATCCTATCATCACGCCCATCCTGTCCACCTTCTGGCCCGACCTGCACCTTAGGGCGCAGCGAACCGGGATCGTCGAGCAGTTCCGCACGGCCCGAGTCCGGGGGGTTCCCGTCAACCCGTTCAACACGCCTGCAACCCCGACGCCCAGCCTTACGCCTACCGAAACCCCGACACCGCCGCCGACTGCCACGCATACTCCCACTGAGACGTCGACCAGCATGCCGACCAACACACACACTCCGACACCGACGCAGACCCCCAGCTGCAGCGAGATCAACATCACCGACTTCTACCGCGGCGGGGACGACGATCTCTTTGCCCAGGTGCAGAATGACAATACGGACGACGCCCTCTTGGTCAGCACCACTCTGTACTGGCCGGATCTGGACGCCGCCACGGATTCCGCAGTGAACTACATGGAGTGGGATAGCTCGCACTACCTGGACACCAACGACCCCACCTCACCCACTGGGCCGGTCTCCAGCTCAGGTTACATAGGAGGGGCCTCGACCGAGGACTGGCATGCTGACTACGCCAACCAGCCCCCGGAAGGGATCTGGGGGTACTTCGAACTCCGGCTGACCTTCGACTTCCCCGGCTGGGGCACGTCGGCCGACTGCGTGGAGGTCGCCAGCCGCACCTACTCCCTGCCGCCGACCTTCACCGCCACGCGCACGCCTACGGTCACGCGCACTCCCACGCGGACGCCCACCGGGCCCACGCCGACGCCAAGCAGGACGCCAACTCGGACGCCGACCCGAACCCCCACACGCACGCGTACACCGACGCGTACGTCTACTCCGGGTCCCTCCCCGACCCGGACGCCGACGCGGACGAACACTCCGCCGGGAGCGACCGCATCGCATACGCCCACCCGGACCAACACGCCACCGCCAACCAACACGCCTGGAGGGGGCCCGGGGGATTGAGCCCCAAGAACCAACAGAGAACCTCGGCCCCGCTTCGGCGGGGCCGAGTTCTGTGGTGAGGATTTGCGGAGCGGACGGCGGGCTGTAGAATGGGAGCCGTGCGACTGCCAGTTCGTCCTGCATGGCTTCCCAAACGGTATCTGCCGATCCTCGCGCTGGTCGCCTACCTTGTTTGGCTGGTTGAGTCGCCCACCTCATCACTCTTGAATCTGGCCGGGATGCTTGGGAGCCTGGCGGCTCGGTCGGCCGGCGCACTGGCCCTGCTGACCGCCAGCCGGCGTCTCGATGACCAGGCCAACCAGCAGGCCTGGAGGACCTTTGGCGTGGGAGCGGCACTCTGGGCCGTTGCCGAAGCGATTGCGGTCGGGACCCGTCTGACCCAAGCAGGTCGCCTCGGCCTGCCGTCGCTGCCGGACTGGATAGCAATCGCCGGTTCGCTCGCCGCGCTGACCGGCATCGCGGCCATGCAACAGCGGATGCCGGAGCGCTTTGGGCGAGTCCGCGAGCTGCTGGAGGTGAGCATCCTGGCGCTTGCGGTGGCCGCGCTCGCCTGGCTGCTCTTCATCCGCTCCGCACTGGCTGTAGGACTCGGAAGTCCCATCCATGTGCTGTGGGCTGCGCTGCCGCCGGCGATCGATCTGGTGCTGGTCGGGCTGCTGACACGCCTTCTGCTGCGAAGCGCAGATCGGCGCGGGATCGCGATCTTCCTGCAGCTGGCCCTGGCTGCTCTGATCCTGACAGCTTCAGACCTTGGCGATGGTTACCGACGCTTGCTGGGTGACCCCACAACCGGCGGACCTGTCGAGGCGGGCTGGACTGTAGCAAGTCTGCTGATGGTCCTGGCTGCCCAACGGCTGGAGGCGGGGCGCCACGAGGAATCGCAGAAGCGGTCCATTCTCCCGCGGGTGGGCAACCGGATAGAACCGTTGTTGCCGATCGCGTTCACTTACGCGGTGGCCGGCACTGTCATCATCGATTGGGGGATATCGAAGCAAGTGGATTGGTTCATGGTCTTCGCGGCAGCCGCTCTCAGCCTGCTGCTGATGGTGCGTCAGGGACTCATCATCGGCCAGATGGAGTTGCGCCAGTATGTGGCGCTCATCAATTCATCGGCCGACCTGTCATTCATTTGCGACCAGGATGGCAGGATTCTGCTATCGAATCCAACTTTCAACCGGGCGCTCGGGTGGTCTGACGCCACGCTGGCCTCCTTAAGGCTCGTAGACATGCTTGCCGCCAAGGGACCGGCCAACGACATCCTTGGTGAGGGACTTGAGCTTGGCTGGTCCGGCGAAGTCGATCTGATCCGCCGCAGCCCGCCCGGTTCGACGTTTCCGGCGTTTCTCTCGCTCCGGCCCATACCGGACGAGCGGAGGAGCAAGCCTGTGCTCGCCGGCACCGCCCATGACCTGACCCTCATGAGGCGCAGGGAATTGGACCTGCGGAGCGCGCTTGAACAGGTCGCAGCCGCCAGGGGCGATCTGGAGCGCCTCAACGCCGAACTGGAGGAGAAGGTCGAGGTCCGCACACGCCAGCTCGAGCTGATGGTCGCCGACCTGGCCAGACTGAACAACGAACTCCAGGAACTGGATCGATTGAAGTCGGAATTCGTCGCTCTGGTATCGCATGAACTGCGCGCACCGCTCACGAACATCCGCAGTGGCATCGAGTTCATCCTAGAGCGGAAGATCGCTTTGGGTTCGGAGACCGGAGGCTCGCTGCGCCTGGTGCAGCAGGAGTCGGAACGGCTCACCGCCCTGGTGGAGACGATCCTGGATCTCTCCGCGCTGGAGGCCGGCCGCTTCCCACTTGTGTTCAAACCGCTGCAGCTGAGGGAAGTGGCGGAGGAAGTCGTTGCGCAATTCCCGGACCTGAGCCGGCTTCGAACCGAGATCCCCGTCGATCTGCCCAGGATCCGGGCGGACGAACGCGGTCTGAAGAGCATCCTGTATCATCTGCTCGATAATGCGATCAAGTACGCTCCGGAGGGCGAGCTGCGGCTCGAGGCTTGCTCCGAGAACAGGAACGTGCTTGTGTCCCTAAGTGATTCTGGTCCTGGCATCCCACCCGAGGAGCAGGAGCGCGTATTCGAGATGTTTCACCGATTGGACAGCCGGGACAAGCGCGAGGTGTATGGGCACGGCCTCGGACTCCCCATGGCGCGGCGGCTGGCGGAAGCCATGGGCGGCGGCATTCGAGTTGAGCGGGGACCACGGAATGGCGCCCGCTTCGGTTTCTGGTTACCCCAGGCGGAGGAGTGATGGCCAAGATCCTGGTGGTCGATGATGACAAGACCCTGCTGCGTTTCGTGGGTGACTACCTCGGGGGAGAGGGGCACGACGTCGTGGCCGCCGATCGAGGAACGACGGCGCTCAAGGAGTTCTACCGAGAGCGGCCGGACCTGGTCGTGCTGGACGTGATGATGCCGGGAATGGATGGCTGGGAAGTGTGTGCGCGGCTACGTGAGCTGGCCGACACCCCGATCATCCTGCTCACCGCCAAGGCATCCGAAGCCGACAAACTGCGTGGATTCCGCCTGGGCGTCGACGATTACGTCACCAAGCCCTTCAGCCTGGCCGAGTTGTCGGCCAGACTGGCCGCCGTACTGGCACGGGTCGGACGCCATGCCGAAGCTTCACCTGCCTTGCTTCAGATCGGCCCGCTGACGGTGGACCTGCGCAAGCGCGAAGCCAGCCTGGCCGGCGACCCCCTGGTGCTCACCGCCACGGAGTTCCGCCTGCTATCCAGCCTGGCGCGCCGCGCGGGGGAGGCCATCTCGCAAAACGACCTGATCACAGAAGTCTGGGGAGACTACCGCCAGCGCGGCGGGAGCGCTCTGCGCCGCTATATCTGGTTCCTGCGCCAGAAGATCGAGCCTAATCCGGAAAGGCCGGTCCGGCTGGTCACGGTCAGGGGCTTCGGCTACCGACTCGAGGAGGGCTGAGCAGGGACCGGCGCCAGGGCTCAGGCACCTCGCCCGAACCAGTGCCGCCACTCGCGGTTGTGCCAAACGACCAGAAGCTGGGCCGCATTGAATATCGAGGAGTAGGTGCCGCTCAGGATGCCGATCAGCAAGATCGTCACGAAACGGCGGGTGGTGACACCCCCGAACAGCAGCAGCGCCAGCAGGGTGAGCATCACCGTAAGCTGGGTGTTGATGGAGCGATCGAGAGTCTGCACGATGGAGTGATTGACCAGCAGCTCGTACTGGAGGCGGCGATGCAGGCGCTGGTTCTCGCGG
>Ga0209342_10005875_pt1 | contig 12508 bp, 12 predicted proteins | sample RifCSP16_2_FD_184023 | JGI IMG/M metagenome (GOLD analysis project Ga0209342, IMG submission 184023) | Soil microbial communities from Rifle, Colorado - Rifle CSP2_sed 16_2 (SPAdes) (version 2) | ecosystem: Environmental > Terrestrial > Deep subsurface > Rock core/Sediment | place: Rifle... | reverse complement strand
AGCTCCTCGACCTCCTCTACGCCGCGCCGGCGTCCGGCAAGGAATGACGTGCCGCCGCCAACGAAAGCTCCACCACCGAAGGCGAAGCCGCTCACGATCGCGACCTCGCGAGGACCCGACCCAGCGACCCCGACGGCCACGGAGAGGCTCCTCGACGCCGCGGCGACGGGAGGCCTCTCGGCGGCGGCGCGGGCCGGTCTCCGCGAGAGGGCGGCGCGGCCGTCCTATCTGAAGATGGCCTTCGCGAACCCCTACAACCTCTCGCTCCTCGCCGGAGGCCTCGCCGCCTCGGCCATCACGCTCAACCCCATCCCGGCGGCCGTCGCCCTCGGGCTCGAAGCGCTCTGGCTCCTTCACGGGCCCGACAGCAAGCTCCTCCGCCGGCTCTTCTGGGATCCACGCCTCGAGGCGGACCAGAAGGCACGGGAGGCAGCGGAGCGGCAGATCCGCCTCCAGGGGCTCGGGCCGGAGACGCGGGGGCGGGTCGACGCTCTCTCCGGCCGCCGAGCGCAGATCGGGCGGCTCGCGGCGCAGAATCCGTCATTCACGGGCGAGCTCCTTCGCTCGGAGCTGGTGAAGGCCGACCGCCTCGTCGATGCGTTCATCGACCTCTCGATCACCTGCGGCCGGTACGAGGTCTACCTCGACTCGATCGACGACCGGGTCCTCCAGAGGGACGTCGAGAAGTACGCCGCAGCGGTCCGCGACGGCGCCCCGGACGACCCGAGGACGGCCCTCTCACGGAAGAACCTCGCCATCGTCCAGCAGCGCCAAGAGCGGATGAACGAGATCGAGCGGTACCTCGGGGTGGCGAAGGGCGAGCTCGACCTCATCGAGAACTCGTTCCAGCTCATCGCCGACCAGATCGTCACCATGGAGTCGCCGCAGGAGCTGTCGGGCCAGCTCGACGAGCTGCTCGGCGGCGTCGAGGCGATCCGGGAGACGGCCCGGGACACCGAGGCCCTCCTCGGCGAGAAGGAGATCTGACTCGCCTTTCGCCGTTTCACGTGCTCATGAACGCTGTCCCCGCCCTACCGAAAGGCGACTCTCATGGCCGACGCCCGCTTCCTTCCCGCCTGGGCCGACGAGCTTCGCCGCCGATACCTCCGGGGCGAGTCGTCGATCTTCCTCCTCCACGGGAACGTCTTCGATCTCGTCCTCGACGGCGAGAGGCTGCGGCCGCTGACCGAGTTCCTCACCGAGACGCTCCTCAAGGAGTCGCGCGATACACTGGTGGTCTACAACCTGGCGACCGGCGTCCGCTTCGCGAAGCGGGCGCGGGAGGTCGAGGCGGCGCTGGGCCTCCTCAATGAGACGGAGACGGAGAAGGCGAAGGTCCTGGCGGGGCTCGAGCGGCTCCTCGTGACCTCGAGGCGGGTGGGCGTCATCCTCGAGTATGCCGAGACCCTGGCCCCGGCGGGCGACCCGTCGTTCCAGGCCGACTTCGACCGGGCCGCGATCGTCACCCTTCACCGCTGGTCATTCCTGCCCCAGATCGAGTCGGGGGACAACGTCGTCCTCCTCGTGGCCGAGAACCTCTCGGAGCTCTCCCCCAAGCTCGTCTCGAACCCGAAGGTGGCGGTCGTCGACGTCCCGATGCCCGACCGGGAGACCCGCAAGCGGACGGCCCTCGTCGCCGACCCGCGCCTCTCGGAGGAGGATTTGAATCGGTACGCAGAGGTGACGGCCGGGCTGAAGTCGGTGCAGATCGCCTCGATCCTGGCGCCGCCGCCCCCCTCCGAGGAGGACCGGGCGGAGAGGGAGGCGTTCATCGCCGGGATCCTGGGGGGCGGGCCGGAGGCGGCCGAACGGGCGAGGAAGCTGGCCACCCTGACCGCGGGCCTCTCCCGCGAGGAGACGAAGAAGCTCCTCGCTCCCGGAGCCACCGAGCCGGTCGCGGCCGAGGACGCGGCGGAGCGGTCGCGGCGCGAGATCGATCGCCTCATCTCCAAGCGGAAGCGGGAGATCCTGGAGCGGGAGTGCTTCGGCCTCGTCGAGTTCGTCGTCCCGGAGCACGGCTTCGAGGTGGTGGGCGGGATGGAGGAGGTGAAGCAGGATCTCCTGCTCACGGCGGCCAACATCCGCGAAGGGCGCGTCGCCCGGGTCCCGATGGGGATCCTCTTCACTGGCCCGATGGGGACCGGGAAGACCTTCGTCGCCGAGGCCTTCGCCAAGGAGTGCGGCCTCCCCACCATCAAGCTGAAGAACTTCCGGTCGAAGTGGGTCGGGGCGACGGAGGGCAACCTCGAGAAGATCCTGACCGTCATCAGGGCGATCGGGCAGGTGGTGGTCATCGTCGACGAGGGAGACCGCGCGTTCGGGAACAGCGACGGTGAGGGGGACGGCGGGACGAGCTCCCGGGTCATCGCCCGGATCAAGGAGTTCATGTCCGACACCTCGAACCGGGGCCGGATCCTCTTCCTCGTCATGACGAACCGGCCAGACCGGCTCGACGTGGACCTGAAGCGGGCGGGACGCCTCGACCGGAAGATCCCCTTCCTTTACTCGCAGAGCCCCGAGGAGATCGAGAACGTCATCCGGGCCCAGCTCCGCAAGCACAAGGTGAAGACCGACGTCGACCTCGCGGCGATCCGGGAGGGGTTCGGGAAGAAGCTCGTCGGCTACTCGAACGCCGACGTCGAGGCGGTGGTCCTCCTCGCCAACGACACCGCCGCCCGGGAGGCCAGCGGCGACGCCCCGGTCAGAGCCGAGCACTTCCTCTCCGCCGCGGCCGACTACTTCCCGAGCCGCGACGTGGAGCTCCTCGAGTACATGGAGCTGCTCGCCGTCTTCGAGGCCTCGAGCCGCCGGCTCCTCCCGGCCAAGTACGCCAGCATGACCCCCGAGGAGCTCGACGCGCGGCTCCGGCTCCTCCGCGCGACGGTCGGCAACCGGCGGTAGCCGGCCACGGGACGCTGGTCGGGGCTCAGCTCTTGGGCCTCGCCTTGCCTTGCCGCCGGGCCTCGCTGCAGAGCCCGCCCCTCGCCATCACCTTCACGATGCGTGTCGTCAGCTGTATCTCCGCCGCGGCGCAAGGGCAGGCCTTCGCCGACTCATCGCAGGAGAGCCGCGAACGGATGGCGGTGAGCGCCTCGGTCAGCTCCCGCTTGACGCGCCTGAGCCTGTCGAGGCGCCGCTCGGCGGTGTGGATCTGCTCCAGCAGGACCTCCTGGAAGCGCTCGGCGAACTCGGTCGTGGTGGCGCTGCCGGAGCGGAGGTCGAGGGCGGTCCGGATCTCCGACAGCGGCAGCCCCAGCTCACGGAGGTCGCCGATGAGCCGCAGCTTCTCCAGATCCTCCTCCGTGTAGCGCCGGTGACCGCCCTCGCTGATCACCGCCGGGCGGAGCAGGCCCTGCTCCTCGTAGAACCGGATGGTCCGGACGGTGTTGTCCGTCGCTCGCGCCAGGTCGCCAGACGAATACTCCGCGCGGTTCACGAGGGACGCTCCACAGGCTACTCGACTGCTGCGCTACTCGACTGCTGCCCCACCTAACGGCGGGGGGCTCCGATGTCAATCCGCGCGCGAGCCTGCCGCATGGCACGGCCGGCGCTCGACCGGTGGTCCAGGAAGATCCTCGCGCGAAGGCGCAAAGGCGCCTGAGGAGGAAACCCCCTTGCTTCTTGGCGCCCTTGCGGCTTCTTGGCGTCTTTGCGCGAGCCTTCCATGCCATGCGCGGTGCGAGGCCTCAACGCAGCAGGTCGCGCGCGATGACCAGCCGCTGGATCTCGCTCGTGCCCTCGTAGATCGTCTGCACGCGCGCGTCGCGGAAGAGGCGCTCGACCGGGAAGTCCTCCAGGTAGCCGTAGCCTCCGTGGATCTGGACCGCCGTCACGACCGCGCGCTGCGCCGCCTCGCTCGCGAAGAGCTTGGCCATCGACGACTCGCGCCTGTAGGGTCGGCGCGCCTGCTTCGACGCCGCCGCGCGCAGCGTGAGCAGGCGTGCGGCGTCGTGCTCGGTCGCCATGTCCGCCAGCATGAAGCGGATCGCCTGGTGCTGGGCGATGGGACGCCCGAAGGCGGCACGCTCCTGGGCGTAGCGCACCGACGCCTCGAGCGCGGCGCGGATGGTCCCCGTCGCCTGGGCGGCGATGCCGATGCGCCCCCCGTCGAGCGCCGCCATGGCGATGCCGAACCCTGCGCCGCGTCCACCCAGCATGGCCTCCAGCGACACCTCGCAGTCCTCCAGGGAGAGGGCGACCGTCGAGGACGCGCGGATCCCCATCTTGTGCTCCCGTCGCCCGACGCGGAGCCCTGGCGCGTCCGCCTCGACGAGGAAGGCGGTGATGCCCCTCGCGCCGGGCTCTCGCTCGGTGCGCGCCCACACCACGAACACGCCCGCCTGATCGCCGCTCGTGACCCACTGCTTCTCGCCGTTCAGGACCCAGCGGTCTCCGCGCTGCTCGGCCCGCGTCCGCAGCGACGCCGAGTCGCTGCCGGCCTGCGGCTCGGAGAGGGCGAACGACCCCGCCAGCCACTCGCCGGACGCGAGGCGGGGGCAGCAGCGCGCCCGCTGCTCGGGCGATCCGTAGCGGGCGATGATCTCGCCCACCATGTTCGTGACACCCATGGTCACGGAGACCGCGCAGTCGGCCGCGGCGATCTCCATCATGGCCAGCGCGTACGCCACGGCCCCCGCGCCCGAACCGCCCAGCTCCTCGGGGACGTTCACCGCCAGGAGCCCCAGCTTCCCCAGCTCGCGCACCATCGCCGATGGGAACTCCCCGGCGGCGTCACGCTCGCGGCTCCCTGGCGCCACCACGTCGCGGGCGAACGCGCGCGCGGCGGCGGCGACCTGCGCCTCGATCTCCGTCGGCTCGAACGGCATGCGACGCCAGGCGACCCTCGTGTCGGCCCGCCTATCCCTTGAGGAGCGATCCGGAGATGACGATGCGCTGGATCTCGCTCGTCCCCTCGTAGATCTCGGTGATGCGGCTGTCGCGCCAGTGCCGCTCGGCGTCGAAGTCCTTCGTGTACCCGTAGCCCCCGTGGATCTGGAGCCCCTTCGACGTCACACGCTCCGCCATCTCGGAGGCGTAGAGCTTGGCCATCGCCGCCTCGGCGCTGAAGCGGACGCCCCGGTCCTTCAGCGTCGCCGCCCGCCACACGAGCAGGCGCGCGGCGTCGAGCTCCGTGGCCATGTCCGCCAGCATGAACTGGATGGCCTGGAAGCCGGCGATGACTTGCCCGAACGCCTTGCGCTCCTTCGCGTACTCCCGCGCCTCCTCGTAGCCGGCCCGCGCGATCCCCACCGCCTGGGCCCCGATCCCGATGCGCCCGCCGTCGAGGGTGGACATCGCGATCTTGAACCCCTCGCCCTCCTGACCCAGCCGCAGCCGCTCCGGGATGGCGCAGTCCTCGAGGAAGATGCTGCACGAGCCGGAGGCCCGGATGCCCACCTTGTCGTCCGGTTTTCCGCGGGTGAAACCGCCGACGTCGGCCGGCACCAGGAAGGCGGTGATCCCCCGGTGGGCGCGCGCCGGATCGGTCATCGCGAAGACGAGGACCACGTCGGCCTGCGGGCCGTTGGTGATGAAGTTCTTGGCCCCATTGAGGACGTAGCCATCTCCACGCCGTACGGCGCGGGTCTGCATCTCGGCGGCGTCCGACCCGCTCATCGGCTCGGTCAGCGCGAAGCAGCCGAGCCGCTCCCCTCGGGCGAAGGGGGTGAGGAACTCGCGCTTCTGGTCGTCGGTGCCGAACTTCAAGACCGGGTCGCAGTAGAGGGAGTTCGAGACGCTCATGATGACGCCGGTGCCGGCGCAGCCGCGCGAGATCTCCTCCATGGCGACGGCGTAGGCCACCGTGTCCATGCCAGCGCCGCCCCACTCGGGAGGCACGGCCACGCCCATGAGGCCCATCTCGCCGAGCTTCTTCACCGCCTCGGCGGGGAAGTGGTGCTCCGCGTCCCAGCGGCGCGCGTGCGGCCTCAGCTCCGCCTCCGCGAACTGCCGGCAGAGATCCCGGACCTGGCGCTGCTCGTCGTTGAGCTCGACGTCCATTCTCACGCCCCCTTGAAGGCTGCCGCTCGCTTCTCGAGGAAGGCGCGCATCCCCTCCCCCGCGTCGGCGCTCCCGAAGAGGAGCCCGAACGCCTCGGCCTCCAGCGCGCACCCCGCGGCGAGGTCCATGTCCAGGCCGACCTGCATGACGCGCTTCGCGGCGGCCACGGCGAGCGGACCGCGGGAGGCGATCTTGCGAGCCACGCCCAGCGCGTGCGGGAGCAGCCGTTCGGGCGCCAGCACCTCCAGCGCGAGGCCGGTGGCCTTCGCCCTGGCCGCGTCGACCACCTCACCGGAGAGGATCATCTCCTTCGCCCGCATGAGCCCGACGCGGCGGGCGAGCCGCTGCGTGCCGCCGAACCCGGGGAGCAGGCCGAGGTTCACCTCCGGCTGCCCGAAGCGCGCCGCCTCGCTCGCGTACACGAGGTCGCAGGCCATGGCGAGCTCGCAGCCACCCCCGAGCGCGAACCCGTTCACGGCCGCGATCGTGGGGATGGGCAGCGCCTCGAGGCGCGCGAAGGCGCGCTGTCCCGCCTCGGCGAAGCGGCGGGCCTCGAGCGGGGATAGCCCAGCCATCTCCGAGATGTCGGCGCCGGCGACGAAGGCCTTCTCGCCCGCGCCCGTGAGGACCAGGGCGCGAACGGAGCGATCCAGGGCAGCCGCGTCGAGCACCTGCGCCAGCTCGCCGATCGTCCGCCCGTCGAGCGCGTTGAGCGCCCTGGGCCGGTTCACCGTGAGGAGGCCTACCCCGTCCTCGACCTGCCAGAGGAGGTTCTGGAGCTCCATGGGACCCCACTGCTCGTCACGCGTACGAGTAGAACCCCCGCCCGGTCTTGCGCCCGAGCCATCCGGCCGCCACGTACTGCCGGAGGATGGGCGCTGGACGATACTTGTCGTCGCCGAGCTCGCGGTGCAACACCTCGGCGATGGAGAGGCAGGTGTCGAGCCCGATGAAGTCGGCCAGCGCGAGGGGCCCCATGGGGTGGTTCAGCCCGAGCTTGACGGCCGCGTCGAGGTCCTCGGCGCTGGCCAGCCCCTCCTCGAGCCCGAAGCATGCCTCGTTGAGGAGGGGGATGAGGATGCGGTTCACGATGAAGCCGGGTCGGTCCTTCGACGTCACTGCGGTCTTGCCGAAGCGCCGGGCGAGCTCCGTCACCGCCCTGTAGGTCGCGTCGCTCGTCGCCAGTCCCCGGACGATCTCGACGAGCTGCATCACCGGTGGCGGATTCATGAAGTGCATGCCCACGAACCGCTCGGGCCGGCGCGTCGCGGCGGCGAGCCGGGTGATGGAGATGGAGCTCGTGTTCGAGGCCAGGATCGCCTCCGGCGCGAGCAGCCCGTCGACCCTGCGGAAGAGATCGCGCTTCGCGCCCTCGTCCTCCACGACGGCCTCGATGAGGAGCTGGGCCCGGGCGCAGCCGTCGAGCGTTTCAGCCGGCTTGATCCGCGCCAGGAGCGCGCTCCTGTCCCCGGGGGTCATCTTGCCCTTCTCCACGAGCTTGGCGAGCGCGGCGCCGACGCGGCCGGCGCCGTCGCGGGCGAGCTCGGCGGTCGCGTCGGCGAGCACGACCTCGATGCCCGCCTGGGCCGCGACCTGCGCGATGCCCGAGCCCATCTGGCCCGCGCCGACCACCGCGATCCTCTCAATGAGCATACGCCCCGCCTCCCGGTATCCCGATTCCCGGGTGTAGGTCTGCCCTCGGAGCTTGTCAACGAGGCGGAGTAGGAAGACCATCGACCCCGATGGGCCCAGCCACGAACGGTCCGGCCGGGGGTCCCCGCCGGGCGCTCCTCGGCGCCTGCCAGGCGATCGTCCGCGACGCGGCGGAGATATCCGGGGCCCAGCTCGTCGAGCTCGCCCTGGAGAGCGAGGGCGTGGACGGGTGGGAGAGCGTGGCGTTCGCGGCCCCGGGGTGCTCCCTTGGTGAACGAGCCGAGATCGCGAGCGCGCTGGCGGCGGAGCCGGCTCCCCGGCTGCTCCACGCGAAGCGCAGCCACGGCGCGCGCGTCGCCGAGTGCGAAGGGAGGATCGCGAGCCTGCTCGGGGATGGGCGCCCGCTTCACTGCGTGCTCGTCGCCGTCGGCGCGCCCCGCTCACCGCGCGGCTGGTTGCTGTTCGTGCGCGAGGGTCGCCCCGAGCACGGCGCGCTGCGCGTTTACCGGGCCCTGGCGCGCCAGGCCGCGGGGCGCCTCGAGGCGGAGGCGGTCCTGCGCGACCTGGCCCTCCGCCAGCGCCGCGTCGAGCGCGACGTCACGCGCGAGCAGCGCGCGCTGGCGGAGCTGACGCAGGCCAAGGACACGCTCGGCGCCCTGAACCTGGCCGGCACCAACCTCATGGTGGAGATCGACGCAGGCGCCATCCACCGCGTCATCTCGCGCGAGCTCATCCGGCTCGGGTTCCACTCCGCCGTGCTCGCCGCCGACCAGGGCCCGGCCGGCCCGCAGCCGCCCTACCGATACGTCTTCACCAGCTTCAGCGAGCCGCTGCAAGGTGCGACGGAGCGGACCCTCGGGCGCAGCATCTCGGAGCTGCGCGTCGATCCGCAGACGGCGCCGCTCGTCGCGCGCGTGCTGCGCCACGGGCGCACCATCTACACGGGGGAGGCCCGCGAGGCGGCGCGGCAGCTCCTCGGCGGGGCGACGGCCGACCAGGTGCGCAAGGTCGAGCGGCTCCTCGCCCTGAAGCACGTGATCGTCGCGCCGCTCCGCTACCACGACGGCATCTCCGGCCTCCTCGTGGTGGCCGCCGCCAGGCTCCGCAAGAGCGACCCGGAGGCCATCGACGCCTTCGCCCTCCAGGCCTCCATCGCGCTCGAGAAGGCCCGCCTCTTCACCGAGCTGCGCGAGCAGCAGCTCCGGCTGGAGTCGGAGGTGGAGCGCCGGACGCGCGAGCTCACGCGGGCCGTCCGCGCCCTCGAGGACCTCGACCGGCGCAAGGACAACTTCGTCGCCAACGTCTCGCACGAGCTGCGCACGCCGCTCGTGACGGTGCTCGGCTACACCGACCTCCTCCTGTCCGAGAAGCTGGGCGAGCTCAGCCAGCGCCAGCGCGACTGCCTGGCGGTGGCGGCCTCGAGCGCGCGCCGGCTGCGCAGCTTCATCGACGAGCTCCTGGAGTTCTCGCGCTACGAGCTCACGCGCGACCGGCTCGAGCCCACCATCTTCCCCATCGACGAGCTCATCCAGCAGGCGGCCATGTCCGCGGCGCCGCGCTTCCACGAGCGGGGGCTCCGGCTGCGCATCCGCGTGGCGCCGGGGATCCCACGTGCCTTCGCCGACCGCGAGCGCGTCCTCCAGGTCTTCACGAACCTCCTCTGGAACGCTGAGCGCCACGTGGCCGTGGGTGGCCGCGTGCGCGTGGCCGCGGCGCGCGGCCGGGAGGGCAGGCTGGAGGTCTCGGTCTCCGACGACGGCCTGGGCATTCCCCAGGAGCACCTCTCTCGCATCTTCGACCGCCTGTACCAGGTGGGCGACATCGTGAAGCAGCGCGAGAAGGGCGCCGGACTCGGGCTCGGCCTGGCGATCGCCAAGAGCATCGTGGAGGCACACGGAGGGCAGATCGGGGTGCGCTCGCGGGTGGGCCGGGGGACCAGGTTCCGCTTCTCACTCCCGGCGGCCACGCCCTCTCCACTCGACGGCTGGCGAGACTCCCCGTAGCTGTCCGGGAGCAGCCCCTACTTCTCCAGCGGGGCTCACGGCTGGTCTCTCGCATCGACGGTCAGTACCACGGTCCCGCTCTCCTCGACCGTGACGCGCCTCTCCAGGCTGCGCCCCGGCGGCTGCGCCTTCGGCGCAATGCGGGCCGCCGGCTTCGCCGTCTTTGACATCGGGGGCTCCGCCCCCGATACCCCCGGCTCCGCCCCCGAGCCGTCCCATGACAACCGGACCGTGTACTCGCCGTCGGCGAGTCGGACGCGGTGGACCACCTGGCCGGAGTCCCCGGAGGACCGGAGCTCCGCCTGGCGCACCGTACGGCCGTCCTTCGCGATCTCCACCTCGAGCGCACGCGGGGGCGCCCGGCCGAAGTCGTAGACCAGCGTGACGTCGCGGGGAGAGGCCCGGAACAGGTAGAGCCCCAGGGCCACCGCGCCGCCCAGGAGGACGAGCCGCGCGATCTGGCGCACCTCACTCCTCGTGGGGCGCGTCGTCCTTGCGCCGCAGGCGCGCCTTCACGCCGGAGACCTTCACCTCCGGATCGAGCTTGCTACCCTTCGCGGGCTTGAGCCGAAACTCGGCGTGCACCTCGACGGACATCGACGAGAGGAGCCGCAGGAACTCGCGCCGGAGCGCCTCGGACTCGAAGAACTTCCGCACCTCCTCGCTGACCACGCGGACGATCTCGTCCTTGGCGCCCCCCGCCTGGGCGGTCACGAACCCCACGATCTCCTTGGGGAGCTTCCAGTCGCGCGCGAGCTTGCGGGCGCCCTCCTCGGTGAGGAACACGGCACCGAGCCCGGTGAGGACGGCCTTGCGGACCGCGTCGGCCACGAAGCCGCGCGCGCTGGCGTCGACGACCTCGTCGCCGTGGGGCGTCTCTGCTGCCTCTGGTGGCCTGTCCTCCTCGACCACGCGCGCTCCTCTAGGCGCCCTGCGCCGTGATGACCGGCAACTTCGGGCTCTTCATCACCTGGGTCGAGACCGCGCCCGCGACCTGCTGCGCCATCTCGATGAACGACCGCGCCTGCGGCCCATCCGGCTGCGCCGCGACCACCGGCACGCCTTGATCGCCGCCCTCCCGGACCGCGAGGTCGAGCGGGATCTCGCCCAGGAACCGGATGTGCATCTTGTCGGCCGCAGCGCGCCCGCCGCCGCGGTCGAAGATGGCCGTCTCCTTGTGGCAATGCGGGCAGAAGAAGGACGACATGTTCTCCACGATGCCGAGCACCGGGATGCCCACCTTGTCGAACATGAGCTTGGCGCGGACGACGTCGGCGAGCGCGACGTCCTGCGGCGTCGTCACCAGCACCACCCCCGCGGCCTTGATGTTCTGCGCCAGCGTGAGCGGCACGTCGCCCGTGCCCGGGGGGAGATCGACGACGAGGTAGTCGAGCTCGCCCCAGTTGACGTCGCGCAGGAGCTGGATGAGCGCCCCCGTCACCATCGGCCCGCGCCAGATGATCGCTTCGTCGAAGTTGATGAGGTACCCGATCGACATCGTCTTGATACCGTGCGCGACGATCGTCTCGAGCTTCTTCCCGTCCAGGCAGGCCGGCCGCTCGTTCGTCCCGGTCATGATGGGCAGGGACGGACCGTAGATGTCGGCGTCGAGGATCCCGACCTTCGTGCCCAGGCGGGAGAGCGCAACCGCCAGGTTGAGCGCCACCGTGCTCTTCCCGACGCCACCCTTCCCGGCGCCCACGAGGATGATGTTCTTCACCCCTGGAGTGAGCGCGGCCTCGGCGACGCCGGGGGCGCTGCGCACGCGGGCCCCCCAGGAGACATCCACGCGGGAGAAGCCCACCGCGCGCAGAGCGGTGTCGACGTCCTTGCCGATCGTCGCCTTGAGCGGGCACGCGGGCGTCGTCAGCTCCACCTCGAGCGACACGGCGTCGCCTTCGATGCGGAGGTTCTTCACCATCCCGAGGCTCACCAGGTCGCGGTGCAGCTCCGGATCTTGGACGTTCTTCAGGGCGTCGAGGGCAGTCTTGGCGTCGAGGGGCATGGGACGATCGTTTATAGCTGGCGCCCGGGCGCCATACAACCGCTGGCCGCGAACTGCTACTCCAGCGCGTCCACCCTCCACGCGCCGTCCTCCAGCGAGAGCCGGGCGCTCCTCCCCTCCGCGACGCGCAGGGACGCCGCCGGGCCGCTCACTGCCAGTCGCGCGCCAGAGGCGAGGAGGGCGCGCACTCGCTCCATCGCCTCGCGCCCAGCCGCGCCGGATGCCGCGAGATCGCCGGCCAGGCGCGTCGGCGTCGACCGGGCGCGCCAGCGCGCGGAGAGGAGCGCGTAGGCCTCTTCCCAGCGGCCTTCCTGCAGCGCCGCCGTGAACCGGCCCAGGACCGATGCCGGGTCGCCCGAGGCGACATCGACGGCCGGAGGCGGTGGCCGGCTGGGCGTGGTGCTGCAGGCGAGGCCGATCGAGAGCACGGCGAGGGCGAGCCAGTCGCGTATCACGGCCATCCCTCTCAACCCTGGGGCAGCCGCGGCTCGAGCGGCACGACCTCGAGCGCCGAGCCGCGAGGCTGCACCCGAACCTCGCCCTCTTGCTCCTCGCGCCCGAGCACGGCCACCTCCACGTCGAGGAACCGCCTCACGACCTCCGACTGGGTGAGGAGGTGCTTGCTCACCGCGGAGACGGTGTAGCGGGTGGTCGGGACGATGCCTGGAGGCGGCGGCACGAGCCCCGCCGCCACCAGGGCGGCCGGCACGAGGAGCTGATCCCCGAGGAGCCGCTCGACCGCTGCCCCGCCCTCGAGGAAGCGAGTGAAGGCGTGGACCGCTTCGTCGGCGGCGCGGTCGGGCGTCTCGCCCCGGTCGCCGAGAGCGCCTAACCCGATGCGCGTGCG
>Ga0209342_10005874_pt1 | contig 12509 bp, 11 predicted proteins | sample RifCSP16_2_FD_184023 | JGI IMG/M metagenome (GOLD analysis project Ga0209342, IMG submission 184023) | Soil microbial communities from Rifle, Colorado - Rifle CSP2_sed 16_2 (SPAdes) (version 2) | ecosystem: Environmental > Terrestrial > Deep subsurface > Rock core/Sediment | place: Rifle... | reverse complement strand
TTGAAGTCGGCGAGGTTCTTGATGGGCTTCTTGAACCAGCCGAAGGCCTGGGGACCGGCCGGCATGATCGGGATCGGGACCACGTTGACCTTGAGGACGTCGCGGTAGAACTCCTGGTAGAGCTCCAAGCCGCCGCCCTCGTACATCCAGCCGATGTAGTCGATGAAGTCCATGCCGTACGTGCCGCCGGGCCCGCCGGTGAACAGCACGGCCGTCTTGTTCTTGCCGACCCAGTACGCCGCCCAGCTGTGGGCGCCGTCGACGACCTTCTTGTGGGTGGCCTCCAGCAGCTCGAACGGCGGCACGATCGCGCCCGCCGGCAGGGTCTCGATCTTCACCCGGCCGCCCGAGAGCTTGTTCACCCGCTCGGCGAACATCGTGAAGTTGTCATACAGCGTCAGGGCGGCCGGCCATGCGGCCTGCATTTTCAGGGTGATCGGTCCCTGGGCCGTCGCCGGCTGGATGGCGTAGGAGCCCCCGACCAGCGAGGCCACGACGACGACGGTGACGAGGACTCCAAGCCGGGACGAGAGGACCTTCCTCATGGCCTTCCTCATGGGGACCTCCTGAGCTTCGGGTGGAGACCGGTGCAGTCGAAGGTTGGCGGGATTCTAGGGGGGCCCTCCAGACCTGTCAACCCCTTCCGACTAGCCAAATCGGAGCAGATGTTATCCTCGACGCGATGCGGCGCCCGCTCCTGGTCCTCCTGCTCATCCTCCTGGCACTCGGCGTCCTGGCGGGGGGGCTTGCGTGGCTCCTCGACACGCCGCGACCGGCACCGGGCGCGGCGCGCCCCGAGCGTCTCTGGGCGGCGTTCTGCGCGGCCTGCCACGGCGCCGACGGGCGCGGCTCGTGGCGCTCGGCCCTCTTCCTCGTCCGCCCGGGCGACCTCACCGACGGCTCGCGCGCGCGCCAGACGGACGGGTACCTGTTCGACCTGATCAAGCAGGGGGGCTCGCCGATCGGGCGCCCCGGCATGCCCGGCTTCGCGGCCAACCTGAGCGACGAGGACATCCGCGCGCTGATCGGCTACCTGCGCGGACTCGCCGGGAGCCGGCCGCTCGGCGCCCGTGAACCAATCGCGCTGTCGAGGGGCGCCACGGCTGCGCCGGGGCGTCCCGAGCGTTGGGGGGCTTGGGGGGCGCCCGGAGCCCCCCATGAAATCAGTCCTCCCGCTCGATCCTGAGCAGGACGATCCGGTCGTCGCGCCGGCGCACGGCGAGTCTCACACGGTCGCCGGGCTTCGGCGCGACCGCGTCGAGCAGCGCGGGATCGGCGTCGATCGCCATCAGCTCCATCGCGCTCATGCCGAGCGCCGCGATCGCCTCGTGGCGGACGAGGATCATGCCGGGCGCGGGCCGCGCGACGAAGGTGCCGCGGATCTCCCAGGGGGGCGGGCGTAGGATGGTGCCCCAGATGCCGGCGGCGAGGGCGAGCAGCAGGACGACGAAGAGGAGGGCGAGGACCCAGCGGGGCGCCGCCGGCGCGACCGGCGGCCGCCCCGCGTCCGGGGCACCGGAGATGCTAGTTCGTCTCCCAGTCGAACGGCCGGCGCTGCTGGGGCTCGGGGCGCAGGTCGTCCCCGACCAGGGTCCACTTGCCGCCGCAGCCCTCGCGCGCGACGCCGGCGGCTTCCTTGTAGGCGTTGCCGAAGGTGACGGCGAGGAGGACCGCGGAGAAGACGCCGCTCATCCCGCAGAGCGCCACCTTGCCCGGGACGTAGAAGACGTTGGCGACGCCGGCGCCGACGTCGTAGGCGCCCTTGTCCGGATCGGTCCGGGCGCTCGCCTTCATCGCCTCCTGCATGACGTCCGGCTTGGGCTCGGCCGGCTGCTGCGCGGATGCCAGAGGCGCCAGCGGGCCCGCCAGGGCCAGGGACAGCACCACCGCCAGGGCGATCGGTCGGGCGACGATCTTCATCACGGACCCTCCTGCTCCTTCCGCCGGCGTTCGGCGGGACGCCGCGGTGTCAATAGCCCCTGGAGGCCTCGCCTTGCAGGGGACCCAGAGTTCTACGATCATAGCAGACGCCTCTCGGAGACGAGAAATTCCGGGGGGTGGGCCGTGGGCACGCGTCTCCCGGGAGGACACCACCGATGAAGCTCGTCCGCTTCTCCACGACCGGCCAGCCGCCCCGCCTGGGCGCGCTCCAGGGCGACCGGATCGCGGATCTCGAGGCCAGCCTGGCGGCCACGCTCGGCCGGCGCGGCGTCGTCCGGGCCGGCGAGATCGCCGCCGCCCTGGTGCCCCGGAGCACGCGCGGCTTCCTCGAGGGGGGGGCGGCGAGCGAGGACGCCGTGGCCGGCATCACCGAGTGGGTCACCGTGCCCGCCGCCCTCGCGCGCCTGCACGCGCCGATCGCCGATCCGGGCAAGCTCATCTGCATCGGGCTCAACTACAAGGACCACGCCGCCGAGGGGGGCAACCCGATCCCGAAGGAGCCGCCGATCTTCGCGAAGTGGTCGAACGCGATCCTCGACCCGGGCGAGCCGATCCTGAGGCCGCGCGGCTCCACGCAGCTCGACTGGGAGGTCGAGCTCGGCGTGGTGATCGGCCGGACCGCCCGGTTCGTCCCGCGCGAGCAGGCGCTCGACCACGTCTGGGGCTACACGATCGTCAACGACGTGAGCGCGCGCGACTTCCAGTTCATCACGACCCAGTGGACGACGGGCAAGGCGTGCGAGACGTTCGCGCCGGTCGGGCCCTGCATCGCCGACCGCGCCGAGATCCCCGACCCCCACGGCCTCGACCTCGGGACGTGGGTCAACGGCAAGCGGATGCAGGCCGGCAACACCCGGACCTTCATCTTCGACGTCCGCTACCTGGTGAGCTACCTCTCCGGGCTCATGACGCTCGCGCCCGGCGACCTCATCGCGACGGGCACGCCCCCGGGCTGCGGCTTCGCGAAGAAGCCCCCGGTCTGGCTCCAGCCGGGCGACGTCGTCCGCATGGAGATCACCGGGCTGGGGCGGCTGGAGAACCCCGTGAAGGACGCCTGAGCGATGCTCGACCTGATCGCCCCGCTGGTCGTCCCGAACACGACCAAGATCGTGCTGCTCTCGCTCGACGGGCTCGGCGGGCTGCCGCGCCCCGAGACGGGCCGCTCGGAGCTCGAGACCGCGCGGCTGCCGAACCTCGCGGCGCTCGCCGCCGAGGCGGCGTGTGGCCGGCTCCGCCACGTCGCGCCCGGCATCACGCCGGGCAGCGGCCCCGGGCACCTCGGGCTGTTCGGCTACGACCCGCTCCGCCACCAGGTGGGCCGCGGCGTGCTCGAGGCGCTCGGCATCGAGTTCGACCTGCGCGCGGGCGACGTGGCCGCGCGCGGCAACTTCTGCACCGTGGACGCCGCGGGGCGCATCACCGACCGCCGCGCCGGCCGGATCCCGACGGAGACGTGCGTCCGGCTCACCGAGCGCCTGCGGACGATCCGGCTGCCGGGCGTCGAGCTGTTCGTCGAGCCCGTGAAGGAGCACCGGTTCGTCCTGGTGCTCCGGCAGACCCGCCGCGGCGGCGCGCTCGCGGGCCGGCTCTCGGAGACCGATCCCCAGGCGGTCGGGCGGCCGCCGCTCCCCGTGCGCGCGCTCGCCCCCGGGGCCCGGGCCACCGCCGAGCGGGTCAACCGCTTCGTCGCGGAGGCGCGCCGCCGGCTGCGCGACGCCACGCCCGCGAACATGGTCCTGCTCCGCGGGTTCGACCAGCTCCCGAAGCTCCCGCGCTTCCCGGAGGTCTTCGGCCTCGGGAGCGCGGCGATCGCGGCGTACCCGATGTACCGCGGGCTCGCGAAGCTCGTCGGCATGGAGGTGCTCAAGACGGGGGGCACGTTCGCCGACGAGGTCGCCACGCTCCGCGAGCACTGGGACGGCTACGACTTCTTCTTCGTCCATTACAAGGACACCGACAAGGCGGGCGAGGACGGGGACTTCGACGCGAAGGTGGACGCCCTCGAGCGCCTCGACCGCTTCGTGCCGGCGATCCGCGACCTCCGGCCCGACGTCCTCGTGGTGACCGGCGACCACGCGACCCCCTCGATCCTCGCCGCGCACGGCTGGCAGCCCGTGCCGATCCTGTTGTGGAGCCGCTACTGCGGCGCCGACGGCGTCACCGCGTTCACCGAGCGGACGTGCGCCGCCGGCAGCCTCGGCGTGCTGCCCGCCCACCACCTGATGCCGCTCGTCATGGCGAACGCCCTGCGGCTCACGAAGTTCGGGGCGTGAGGGGCCGGCGCCGCGAGCGCGACAGCCTCGGGGCCACGGACGTCCCGGCGCGCGCGCTCTGGGGCGCGTTCACCGAGCGGGCGCGGGCGACCTTCGACCTCACCGGCCGCCGGCCGCACCCCGCGCTGACGCGCGCGTACGCCCACGTCAAGAAGGCCGCCGCCCGCGCGAACGCGCGCCTCGGGCTCCTGCCCGCGCGCTGGGCGCGGGCGATCGCGTGGGCCGCCGACCGGGTCGCCGCGGGCGCCGTCCCGGACGCCGCGGTGCTCGACGTCCTGCAGGCGGGCGCGGGGACGCCCGCGCACATGAACGTCAACGAGGTCCTCGCGAACCTCGCCAACGAGCGGCTCGGCGGGCGCCGGGGACGCTACACCCCGATCCACCCGAACAACCACGTCAACCTCGGCCAGTCCTCGAACGACGTCACGCCGACCGCCATCCGGCTGATGGCGCTCGAGCTCGCGCAGGCGCTCGGCGCCGAGCTCGGGCGGCTCGAGCGCTCGCTCCGGCGCCTCGCGCGCCGCGAGCGCTCGGTGGTGAAGCCGGGGCGCACGCACCTGCAGGACGCGGTGCCGATCACCTGGGGCCAGGTCTTCGGCGGCTGGGCCGAGGCGGTGCGCGCCGCGGCCGCCGCCCTGCGCGCGAGCCAGGCCGGGCTCGCCGCGATCGGCCTCGGCGGCACCGCCGTGGGCACGGGGCTGACCGCGCACCCGCGCTTCCGCCGCCTGGTGGTGGCGGAGCTCGGCCGGATCGTCGGCCGGCGCCTCGTGGCCGCCCGGAGCCCGGTGACCGCCACCTGGAGCCTGGCGCCCCTGCTCGCCTGCTCGGCGGCGCTGCGGGCGTGCGCGGTGGACCTCGGCAAGATCTGCTTCGACCTCCGCCTGCTCGCCTCCGGGCCCGACGCGGGGCTCGGCGAAATCATCCTGCCGGAGGTCGAGCCCGGGTCGTCCATCATGCCCGGCAAGGTCAACCCCTCCGTGCCGGAGGCCGTCCAGATGGCCTGCTTCCAGGTCCGGGCGAACGACCACGCCGTCGCGCTGGCCGCGGCGGCGGGCGAGCTCGAGCTCAACGTGATGACCCCGCTCGTGGCGGTCTGCCTCGGCGACAGCCTGGAGGTCCTCACCCGCGCGATCCGCCTGCTCCGGACGCGCTGCCTCGACGGGCTCACGGTCGACCGCCAGCGGGCCCGCGAGCTCACCGCGCGGAGCCTCGTGGAGGCGACCGCGCTCAGCCCCTACCTCGGCTACGACGTGACCGCCGAGGTCGTCAAGGAGGCCCGGGCCACGGGGCGGGCGCTGCGGGAGGTGGTCGTCCGGCACGGGCTCGTCGCGCCGCGCGTGCTGGCGCGGCTCCTGTCGCCCCGCGCGCTCACGGGCCCGCGGCCCACCGACGTGGCCCTGCGGCGGCGCCTGCAGGCCGCGCCCGCCGCCCGGGCCTTCCGCGCCCGCCGCCTGCGATAACCCTCTTTGTGCCGCGCCGAAGCGGGGTCATACTTCGCTGAGGATCGGGACCGTGGACGACACCGAACGCCTCGCCGAGACGATCAAGGCGCTCCTCGCGGAGAGCCGTGACGAGCGGCTCGCCGACGTCCTGGAGGAGGCGCACCCCGCCGACGTCTCGCGGGTGATCCGCGAGCTGCCGCCGGACGAGGGCGTCCGCGTGTTCCGGCTCCTCTCGCGCGAGCGCGCGGGCGCCGTCCTCTCCGAGCTCGACGACCCGGTCCTGCGCGAGCTCGTCGGCTCGCTCGAGGAGACCGAGGTCTCGCGCATCCTCGACCGGATGCCGCCCGATCACGTCGTCGAGGTCGTCGAGGAGCTGCCCCGCGAGCAGGCTGAGGGGATCCTCGAGCTCATGGAGGAGGAGAAGTCCGAGGAGGTCCAGGAGCTGCTCGAGTACCGCGAGGGCACCGCGGGACGGCTCATGTCCCGGGAGTTCGTCGCGGTGCACGAGCGCACCACGGTCGCGCAGGCGATCGAGCACATCCGCAAGGCGACGACCGGCGAGGACGCCTTCTACGTGTGGGTCGTGGACGGCCACGAGCACCTCGTGGGCCTGGTGCCGCTGCACCGGCTGCTCGCCGCCGACCCGCACACGCCGATCAGCGCGATCCGCAACGAGGACGTCGAGAGCGTCACGGTGGACACCGACCAGGAGGAGGTCGCGCGCCTCGTCCAGCACTACAACGTCATCGAGGTCCCCGTCGTGGACGCCAACCGGCGGCTGCTCGGCACGATCGGGGTCGAGGACGTGATCGACGTGATCCGCGAGGAGGCGACCGAGGACATCCAGCGCCTGGGCGGCGTCGCGGGCGACGAGACCGTCCTCGACCCGCCGCGGGCGGTCTTCGGCAAGCGCCTGGTCTGGCGCCTGGTCAACCTCGGCACCGCCGTCCTCGCCGCCTCCGTGATCGGCCTGTTCGAGTCGTCGATCCAGGCCCTGGCCACGCTGGCGGTGTTCATGCCGATCGTCGCGTCCATGGGCGGGATCGGGACCACGCAGACGGCCACGGTGGTCGTCCGCGGCATCGCCCTCGGGGACATGACCTCGAGCGTGCTCCGGCGCGTGCTGGGGAAGGAGCTCTGGCTCGGGCTCACGACCGGCGCGGCCAACGGCCTCGTGATCGCCCTGATCGCCTGGCTGTGGAAGGGCCAGATCCTCCTGTCGCTGATCCTCGGCGTGGCGCTGGTCTTCAACATGCTGGTGGCCGCGATCGTCGGCACGCTGATCCCGATGGCGCTCAAGACCTTTCGCGTGGACCCCGCGATCGCGTCCAGCGTGATCATCACCACGTTCACGGATGTGTGCGGTTTCTTTTCCTTTCTCGGGCTGGCCACGCTCCTGATCCGGTTCCTGCTGTGACCGGAAAACGCGCTTGGCAACGGCGGGCGCGGACGGTTAGAATACGCCGGCGATCCTGGTAGCCGCTCACCGGCCTCCAATCCAAGTCGCTGGAGGGTTCGCCGTGGACGCAGCGTTGGAAAAGAGGCAGGTCGAGCGCGCGTACGAGCTGTACGCCCCGGTGTACGACTTCATCTTCGACTGGATCTTCGCTCCCGGCCGGGCCGCGGCGATCAAGCAGCTGGGCCTCGCGCGCAACGACTCCGTCCTCGAGGTCGGCATCGGCACGGGGCTCAACCTCCCGCTCTACCCGCCCACCTGCCGGCTGACCGGCATCGACCTCTCGCAGGAGATGCTCGACAAGGCCGTGGAGCGCGTCCAGACGCTCACGAGGACGAACGTGACGCTCAAGGTCATGGACGCGACCGCGCTCGACTTCGCCGACAACGAGTTCGACAAGGCGCTCGCCACCTACACGATCTCCGCGGTGCCCGACCCCGTCGCGGTGCTCCGCGAGATGCGCCGCGTGGTGAAGCCGGGCGGCGTGCTGGTGATCCTGAACCACTTCCGGAGCGAGGGCCGCATCGCCGGACGGCTCGAGGACCTGGTCGCGCCGCTCTGCACGCGCCTCGGCTGGAAGTCGAACCTCGCGCTCAAGCCCCTGCTCGCGCGGGTCGGGCTCGAGCCCGAGGTGGTCGCCAGGCTCAACATGTTCAACGGCTGGCGCCTCGTGAAGTGCGTCAACCGGAAGTAGCCCGGCTCGCCCTCCTCCTCCTCGCCCTCGTCCTCGCCGCGCCCGTCGTCCAGGCGGGGCAGGCCATGCTGCTCGCCGGCGCCTTCCTCGCCGAGTTCCTGAGCGAGGGACGCCGGGCGCCGCTCTCCACGCTCACGGCCGCGCCGGCCCGCCGGCCGCTTTCCCTCCCGGGCGTCGCCGCCGACCGCGTCGCGCCCGCGGGGCTCGCCCGCGGCCGCCCGCTCGTGCTCGTGCACGGCGTGACGCCCGCCGGGAAGGACGACCCGCGCGTGCGCGCGGCCGCCGCGCTCCTCGCGCGCGCCGGCTTCGACGTCGTGGTCCCGACCATCCCGGGGCTGACCCGCGGCCGGCTCCGGCCCGACGACGTGGCCCCGGTGGTCGCGGCGCTCGCCGCGCGCGACGCGCCGACCGCGGTCGTGAGCGTCAGCGTCGGCTCGGGCCCCGCGCTCCTCGCCGCCGCCGACCCGCGCGTGCGCGACCGCGTGCGCGTCGTGCTGAGCCTCGGGGGCTACGCGTCCGCGCGCGAGCTGGTCCGCTACCACCTCTCGGGCAGCTACGCGTTCGGTGGGGTGCGGGGGCGTGTCGCGCCCGACCCGCGCCTCGTCGAGCCGTTCCTCCAGGCCAACGCGGACCTGCTCGACGCGCCCGTCCGCGGGCTCCTGGCGACGCGCGATCCCGCGCGCATCGACGCGCTGCTCGACGCGCCGCCGCCCGGGACCGCGCGCCTGCTCGACGCGCTCTCGCCCGTCGGCGCCGTCACGCGGATCCGGGCGCGCCTCGTGCTGGTCCACGGGCGCGCGGATCCCGCGGTGCCCTACACCGAGAGCCTGCGCCTCGCGGCGGCCCGGCCCGCGCGGACGCGCGTCGTCGTCGTGGGAGTGCTCGACCACGTGGAGGGCGGCGCGCCCGGCGCGGCGGCGCTCGGCGACGCGCTGGCGCTCTGGTCGGTCGTGTACGGGCTGATCGCCGCCGGCTGACGCCCGGCGCCGGGGGCCTCCGGCGGCGCCCCGCGGCTCAGCCGCTCAGCGCACGACCCGCTTGACGATCCGGCGGAACTCCTTGTCGTCGACCAGCCCCTTCGTCTTCAGCGAGGCGGACTTCACCCGCATCAGGATGTCGGCCACCTGCTCGTCGGTGGCCTTGACGCGGATCCGGTCCAGGTGCATCCGGATGGAGTCGAGGCCGCTGTTCTTGCCCAGCACGATGCGGGGCATCCGCTGCCCGACCAGCTTCGGGTGGAACGGGAACACCTCCAGGAAGTGGTCCCGGGCCGCGTTCTTGTACCAGCTCGCGATGATCCCGGACTCGATGTCGAAGAGCGTGTCGCCGACGATCTGCCGGTTGGTGGGCACCTGGAGCCCGGAGATCTTGCGCACGTAGCGGGACAGCTTCGTGAGGTGCTCGGTCTTGATCCCCGTGTCCACCCCGTACATGGTGAGCAGGGCCAGGAGCGTGTCCTCGGTGGGCGCGTTGCCCGCCCGCTCGCCGATGCCGGAGATGGTGGAGTGGATCACCTCGGCCCCCTCCGCCACCGCGATCACCGTGTTGGCCACGCCCATGCCGAAGTCCATGTGGAAGTGGGTCTCGAGGGGCTTCTTGATCCGCTCGCGGGTGTGGCGCACGAAGTACCGGACGGCGTGCGGCGAGAGCACGCCGAAGGTGTCCACCAGGGCCAGGGCGTCCATGTGCCCCTGGGTGGCCACCTGCTCGATGATCTTCAGGTACCAGCTCATCTCGGCGCGGGAGGCGTCGATGGGGAAGAACACCACGTAGAGCCCCTGCGACTTGGCGTACTGCGTGGCCTCGATGCTGAGCTCGACGGCCTGATCGAGGGTCCACTTGTAGGCGTACTGGATGATGTGCTCGCTGGAGGGGACCTCCATGACGATCCCCTTCACGCCCGTGTCCACCGACCGCTTGACGTCTTCCTTCATGCAGCGGGAGAAGGCGAAGATCTCGGCCGGCAGGTTCCGCCTCACCATCTCCTTGATGGCCCGGGCGTCCGCCGGGGAGACCGCCGGCATGCCCGCCTCGATCCGGTGGACGCCCGCCTCGGCGAGCATCGTGGCCAGGCGGACCTTCTCGGCCGGCGTGAACTCCACGCCGGCCTGCTGCTCGCCGTCGCGCAGGCACACGTCGTGGAACTTGACCCGCTTGGGGAACTGCGCGCCCTCCATCACCTCGGGGAGGTAGTTCCAGGGGCTCACGAACCACTTGTCGGTGTGCCAGGGGGTCAGGTTCGCCGCCATCTCGTTCCTCCTTGTGGAACGCGCGCGCCCGTGTCGCGAGCGCCCGAATCCGGACCCGTATTCTAGCGCGGGGCGAGTGGCGGGCAAAAGGCCGAGCGCGCTGTCAGCTCTGTGACAGGGTGCCGCGGACGCTCGGGGGGTTCCGGGAATGCCGCCTCCCAACCCCCCGAAAAGCCAGACGCCGAAATCGTTTGTGGGGTGGCACCCGCCTTGCTCATAATAGACGCCCCCGCCGCGCGGGCTTCGGCGGCGCAGGGGGCTCGTGGTCCGTGGTCAAGGGAGGACGTGGCATGACACGCGCGCTCGCGACACTCACTGCGCTGGCCTCGCTGCTCGCGCTCGCGCTCGCCTGCCCCCCGCCCGCCCCGGCCCAGCTCACGAAGGCCGGCGTCGTGACGACGCTGCAGGGCACGGCCACGGTCGTCCGCGCCACCACGAAGGAGTCGCTGCCGCTCAGGTTCAAGGACGCCGTGTTCGTGCACGACCGCATCACGACCGGCGACGCCTCGGTCGCCCGCATCCTGCTCGGCGGCAAGGCGATCGTCACCGTGCGCGAGCGCTCCGTCCTGACCCTCACGGAGGCGCCGGGCGCCTCGACGCTCAACGTCTCGATCGGCCGCGTCGCCCTCGCCGTCGTCAAGGAGCGCATGAAGCCGGGCGAGTCCATCGACATCAGGACGCCGAACGCGGTCGCGGGCATCCGCGGGACCGTCGTGATCACGGAGGTCGACCAGACGACGGCGCAGGCCGGCCCGATCCGCGGCGCCGCCTTCACGACGACGTTCACGGTGCTGCAGGGCGTGGTGCGGGTCACGCAGTACGATCCCGGTCAGCGCCGGACCTTCGGCGCCGTGATCACGCTCGGCCCCGCGCAGCGCACGCTCATCACGGGCGCGACGGCCCCGCGGCCGGCGCAGACGCTGCCGCCCGACGTGCTGCGCGGCCTCTCGGACGACTACAGGCTGCGGGTCAAGGAGGCGCCGACCGCGGTCAACGCCACGCTCGCGTCGACGCAGGTGGGGGAGGCCCTCGGGCACCTCGGCAGCCTGCAGGGCGTGAAGCCGGCGGCGGGCCTGCCCTCGAGCGGCGCGGGCGCGGGCGTCAAGGGCAGCGACGCGCCGGAGGGCGCCGCCGGCAGCGGCACCGGCACGTCCGGCGTGACCGGCGGCGCGGCCACGAGCGGCCCCGCGGGCGGAGCCTCCGGGAGTGGCACGGCGAGCGGCGCCGCCGCCGGCACGCCGACCGTGAGCGCGCCCGCGGTCAGCGCCCCGCCGGTGAGCGTGCCGAGCGTGAGCGTGCCCACCGTCGGCATGCCGACCGTGAGCCTGCCGACCGGCACGGTGGCCGGTGGCGGCAGCCAGGTGGGCGCCGGCTCGAGCGGGCCCAGGGGTCCCAGCGGCATCCTGAACGCGATCCAGGAGCTGCAGAAGCAGAAGAAGTTCAGGAAGAAGAAGAACGACTGAGCGCGGCGCTCAGTACTGCCAGGAGAGCGAGAGCGTGACCACGTTCCGCTCGTACTCGAACGACGGGATGTTCGAGTCGTTGACCGTCCTCAGATAATCCCCGATCAGCGCGAACCCGCGCGACAGCGGCACCTCCACGCGGGCCTGGTGCGTGAGCTCCCGGTCCCGGCGCTCGAGCGAGCCCGGCGCCCGCTCGGGCAGCAGCGTGTGCCGGTGGCGGTAGTCGCGCAGGTGGAACGAGACGTCGTAGCTCAGCCGGACGCCGCCCCAGGGGAGCGTGGCGCTCGCGCCGGCGAGGACGCGATGGCCGAAGTAGTCCAGGTTCTCGCCGCGGGTGTCGTCGAGGTCGGCCTGGTAGCCGACCCGCACGAAGTGACGGTCCTGGCGGAAGCGCACGACGTGGAGCAGGCCCAGCCGCCAGTTGACGCCGTCCTGGAACTCCTCCGAGACCAGCGGGCGCTCCTCGGAGAACTCCTTGACCTCGACCCGGAACTGCGCGTTGGTGAGGTGCCCGTCGCTCTCGATGAGCGTCCCGAAGAGCGACGTCGCGTGCCGCTGCACGAACTCCTTGTCGTCCAGCAGGATGAGGTCGTACGCGTACTGCGCCCCCGAGAGCAGCGGCATCCCGGCGAGCGCCCCGCGGCGCGCGAGGCTGGCGTTCCCGGTGTGGACCATCAGGTTGTACGACGGCAGCTCGTCGTTGTAGGTCGTGAAGAACGCGTAGCCCGCCGTGCCGTCCCACGCGCCGCGGCGGAGCCAGTCGTAGCCGAGGTCGAGCGAGAACAGCTCTCCGACCGACGTGTGCCCCGGCCGGCGCAGCTCGTACACCGTGCGGTTGTTCGGCTCGGGGTTCGGGCGCGCGGTCACGTTGTCGTCGAAGAACACGCCGAGGGTCGCGCCGAGGTGGAAGCGGCGGGCGCGCGACCGCGAGGCGGCGAACGACTCGCGGAGCCGCTCGGCGGGGCCGGTCAGGGGCGAGGCCGGCTGCAGG
>Ga0209342_10005873_pt1 | contig 12511 bp, 7 predicted proteins | sample RifCSP16_2_FD_184023 | JGI IMG/M metagenome (GOLD analysis project Ga0209342, IMG submission 184023) | Soil microbial communities from Rifle, Colorado - Rifle CSP2_sed 16_2 (SPAdes) (version 2) | ecosystem: Environmental > Terrestrial > Deep subsurface > Rock core/Sediment | place: Rifle... | reverse complement strand
CGAGTGGTGGCTCCGGACGAACCCCACCGGAGGATACCTCGCCTTCCTCCCCGCCGGGACGTACGACCTCGAGGCCTTCAGCACGACCGGCGCGATCTACACGCGCGCCCTCCTGAGCACGAGCCGGACGATGGACCTCCCGCTCGCCGGCACGTCGGAGGGAGCCACGGGGAACGTGTTCCGGGACCTGAACGGCGATCTGATCCCGACGCCCGGGGAGGAGATCCCCGGTGCCCGGATCGACCTCGAGGACGACCTCGGAGCGCGCGTCTCCGTCACGACGAACCGAACGGGGGAGTTCCGCCTCACGCTATTCGGGAACCGCACCTACGCAGGGACGGTCACGGCGCCGGGGTACGAGACCTTCGTCGTCGACCGGTCGACGCCCACGGAGTTCCGAGAGCTCCATCCGATCGAGCTCACGCCGACGCCGGTCGATGTGCGGGGGAGCGTCCTCCTCGACGGCTCTCCCCTGCGGAACCGGCCCTTGGAGATCCACGCGATCCCGGTGGGCGGCGGCGCGAGGGCCGCGAACGCGACGACGGACTCGAACGGCGGCTACGCCTTCGCCCTCCTGCCCGGCGTGTACAACCTCGTGATCGACGAGAACGTGTCCGCGACCCGCGACGAACGGTACCAGAACCTCGGGACAGACCGGATCGTCCTCTCCGTCGGACAGGCGGCGCTCCCGTACGACCTGGGGATCGTCCAGCGTCTCCTCGTCCAGGGGACCGTCACGTTGAACGACACCCCGACATCGGCCGCCCTGACGTTCCGCGGCCCCGACGTCCGCGGGACGACCGCGACGGACGCCGGCTTCGAGGTCTACCTCCGACCCGGCACCTATGCGGTCCATGCCTCGCGGACCGTGGACCCGGAGGTCTTCGCATTCCTCGGCACAGCGACCGTGCCGTCATCCGGCCTCGTCTTCGCGCTCTCCCGGACCGCGGAGGTCACGGGTCGCATGAGGACCGCCGGGACGGACGTCCCGGGCCCCCTGCCGATCTCCTTCGATCACGCGGACGGCGGCTCCGTGACGGTGAACACCGAGGCGTTCGGCTCCTACACGGCCTTCCTGCCCCCCGGGTCCTACGCCGTCCGGGTGGACGCGACCGGGAACGTGACCCAGGAAGGGGTCACGCGGTACTACCGGTACACCTTCTCCGGATCCCTGGACGTCGCGTCGGGCGTGGAGTCGATCGCGCTCGACCTCAACGTGCTCCGGACGTTCGACAACACGACGGTCTCCGGCCTCGTGAGTCTCCACGGCACCCCGACGGACGCGTCCCTCACGTTCACCGGCCGTGCGGGCGGGGCGCTCGATGCGGCGGCGACGGCGGACCGGACGGGCGCGTATTCCGTCGGCCTGGCGCCGGGGACCTACGACGTGTACGTGACGCGGGCCCTCGGCTCCGCCGTCTTCCTCGCGCACCTCACGATTCCCCACGCCGCGAGGCACAGCCTTCCGGTGCCCCTATCCGACGGGTTCCTCCTCTCCGGCCAGACGCTCGACTCGACCGGGGTCGCGACCGCCGCGACCGTGAGGATCGACTCGGCGGCACGCCTCGACCTGACGACGCCCGCGAGCGGCTCCTTCCGCATGATCCTGCCGGGCGGCCCGTACACGGTCACCGCGACGAAATCGGGCACGGAGAACGGCGTGTCGATCGTCTACCGAGCGATCGGGACGATCCTCCTCGAGGAGGACGCGACGATGGCCTTGGTCCTCCAGAAGGTCGTCGCCCGGTCCGTCGCTCTGACGTGGGATGCGTCCCAGAAGCGGACGATCGCCGCGGGAGACTCCGTGACATACACGATCGTCGTGAGGAACTCGGGGAACGTGCCCGACACGTTCACCCTCTCCGGTCGACCGCCCGGCTGGACCTTCTCCGCGGGCCCGTCGATCGTGAGCCTGGGCTTCGGGACCGCCGGAGACAGCGCCGCGGTTCGCGTGACGATCACGAGCCCGAGGGACGCCCTCGTGGAGCACGGCACGATCCAGATCGTGGCGACCTCGACGGAGGACCCGACGAACACGGGAAGCGTGGACGTCGTGGTCGACATCGTCCGCACGCGCGCCATCTCGATCGCCATCGACGCGGGAAGCGGCGTGTTCGACGGTCGCTTCCTCAACTACACGGTCACGATCCGGAATTCCGGGAACGCGCGGGAGACGGTCTCCGTGCAGGTGTCGAACCCGAACGACCTCGCCGCCGCCGGGTGGGTCGTCCGGCTCGGCCGGCTCAGCGAGGCCGCGACCCAGGTCCTCGTGTCGGACCTCACGGTCGAGGCGAACGCGACGACCCAGGTGAGGATGCAGGCCCAGGCGGCGGCCGGGTGGGTCGTCCGGCTCGGCCGGCTCAGCGAGGCCGCGACCCAGGTCCTCGTGTCGGACCTCACGGTCGAGGCGAACGCGACGACCCAGGTGAGGATGCAGGCCCAGGCGGCGGGCGGGGCGACGGGCGCGTCCGTCGTCCTCGGCGTCACGGCCCAGGATTCCCAGGCCGTCAGCGCGAACACGATCTTCTCCCTCCGCCTGCCGCAGCTCGAGTCCCCCGGCATCGGGGTCACGGGGCCGAACATCTTCGACGTGCCACCGCTGAACGAGCCGCTCCTCGCGATCGCGGTCGGCGCGGCGATCGCGGTCGCGATGGGGCTCTTCCTGACCCGGAGGAAGCGTTGACATGGGGCGCGCTGCGGCTCTCGTCCTCGTGGCGGCCCTCGCCTCGCTCCTCGCGGCGAGCCTCCCCGCCTCCGGGGCCGAACCCCTGTACGCGGAGATCAGCGGTCCCGCGGCCCTCGCGCCCGGCCAGGTGACCTCGTACAACGTGAGCCTCCTCGGCGGCCCGACCGGCACGGTCAACTACACGGTCGCGTACCACCTCGCGGGGACCGACGTCACGGGAGGCTCCCCCCTCCCGACGAGCCCCGCCCAGGTCTCGGCGAACGTGACCCGGATCCGGCTGAACGTCACGGCGCCCCAGCAGGAGCAGACGATCACCCTCGTCGCCACGGTCTCCGCCCGATCCGGGGGGACGGTCGAGAACACGACGGTCGAGCGTTCGATCGTCGTCATCACGCCGATCGTCCTCGCGGCGACGTTCCGGAACTCGGAGTCGACCGCCGCGCTGAACGTGACGGTGCGCTTCCACGTGGACGACGTCCTCGTCGGCACGCAGCGCATCGCGAGGATCGAGCCCAACGCCCAGGCGACGGCGACGTTCAACTACCTCCCCGTCGGGCTGCAACCCGGGCCGCACAGGGTGCGGGTCGAGGCGGACCTCGACGGGAACGGCATCATCGAGCCCGCGAAGGGGGAGGCCTTTGTCTCGGAGGTCTTCTACCGGGAGACCCCGCCCCTGAGCACGGGCTGGTCCGTCCTGATCGGCATCGCCGTGTTCGTGCCCGTGTTCCTCGTGACGGTCGCGGTGCGCCGTCGTCAGCGCACGTGATCACGCGGATTCGAGAAGCCAGACGTCCGCGTGGTTCCGCAGGAGCATCCCGAGCCTCGTCCGCGTGATCCCCGCCCTCTTCAGCAGGGCCTCGAGCTTCCCTTCCTCGGGCATCTGGACCTCCCCGTCGACCCACGCGGACGCGATGGGCTCGTACCGCACGCCGTCCGAGCCGACGCGCACCCGCGCGGCCGCGGCGTCGCGGAACGTGTGGAGCACGACGTGCACGGAGGTCACGGCGGCGGGCCGCACCTTGTGGTTGTAATACCGCGCGACCTCCCGGTGCACGGGGGCGAAGGCGCCCACCCGCTTCGCATATTCCCGCCAGCCCCGCTCGAAGGGCGACCGGGCGGTGGACATGCAATGTTCCGTCACGGGGCGGACCTCCTCGAACGTCGAGAGGATCGACTGGCCCGTCGAGAGGGCGGAGAGGAACTGGGACCACGTGCCGTACTCCTCCTTCGGCATGGATCCCGCGAGGTTCTTCGCGAGGGACACGAGGTAGTTGTTCAGGCCCGAGACGCCGACCTTCGTCGCGATGTCCTCCAGGAAGAGGTGGGTCGCGATCTCGACGAACGGGTTGCTCTCCGGGATTCGGGCATCCGACATCACCGCTCCCCCTTGATCCGCGCGCCCCGCATCACGAGGGCGTACACGCACTCGTAGTTCCGGAGGAGGGCCCGCACATGCTCCTCGTTGATGTTCACCTGCGCGACGTTCTTCGAGGAGATCTTCGTCTCCCCGCTCCATCCCCGGGTCGCGAGGAGGAAGCACGCCAGCGCATTCCCGGAGACCGCGATGTTCTTCGCGATCTCCTCCCGGAAGCGCTCGTGGAAGACGCAGAAGTTGCACACGGCGATGTTGTGGATGTTCTCGTTGTACTCGTCCGTGACCGTCCTGTCCGCGGCGCTCATCCGGCCGACCGCGAAGCGGGTGCGGAAGATCGTCGGGTTGTAGCAGCACTGCCGCATCGCATACAGGTAGCCGACGACGTCTCCGTCGACGTCCGTGATCGCCATGTCCGTGAGGGGCGTCACCTCGCCTTCGATGCTGAAGGCGGTCCGGCTCTCCCGCACGGCGACGTTGAACGAGGTCCACCCGAGGTACGCCTCCTTCCCCATCCGGCTCGCGAGGTTGTCCCCAACCCGCTGCCAGAACTCGACGACCCCGTCGGGACCGGCCTTCTCGATCATGTCCTCGATCAGGGATGCGAGGGCGACGTCGATCATGCGTGGGGACCTCGGGTCACAGGGATCACACGAAGGACGTGAGGACGTTTTTCAGGTGGGCGCGCCATTCCCGGTCCGCCCGGTCCGCGACCGCGTCCCCCTCGATCTCGCGGAGCCTCTCGATGCAGTACGACACGAATCGGTCCCAGTGCGTGGCGGTCATGTACGGGGCCTTCGTCCCGACCTCGTTGTAGGCCATCGTGACGATTTCCTCGACATGGCCGGGGCCGACGAGCGCGGAGAGCTTCGACCGCAGGTACCCCGCGATCTCCTTGTTCTTCCGGAACTCCTTCGTCTCGCCGAACTTCTCGACGAACAGGATGCGGGTGAGCCGCTTCAGCTCCCCGGCGACGGCCTCGTCGTACGACGCCAGGATCTCCGGGGTGATGGGTTTCGACTCGAAGAGATGGCGCACGACGATCGACGTCTTCACGACGTTCGACAGGACGCCCTGCATCTTCGTGATCTCGACCGGTTTCGTCGTGAGGAACACGAGGAACGCCCGGTCCCCGACGCCGGAGATGACCATCGTGCCGGCCTCGAACTGCTGGACGGACATCATCATGTTCTGTCCGCTCAGCTGGTTGCAGATGTGCGCCAGGTTCCGCTTCATGAGGTTCAAGAGGCGGTATTCGCGCGGATCGAGCTGGTTCGGGATCGAGGACGCGAAGATCCGTCCGTCGACCCCAAGGAACATCGCAATGCCGAGGTCGTTCTCCTCGCGCGCGCGCCGGAGCTCCGTCTCGAGGAGATGCTTCAGGTGGCCGACCGTGTCGGCCCCCATCGTCTTGTCGACCTGGCCCGCGAAGGGCATCTAGCCGCCCCGCTTCAGCCCGTACGAATGGAAGACGATTTGGAGGGCTTCCTCCGGTGAGTAGTCGTAGTCCCAGCTCTTCTGCATCTTTCGGATTCGCTCGACGACCCGGGCGGGGGCCTTCATCCCTACCGCCGTCTTGATCGCGTCCTCGAAGACCTTCGCGTGGCTGCGGGTCTGCTCCTCGGGCATCACGGCCGGGCTCGCCCGCACGACGATCCCGATCCCTCGGGCGAAGAGGTACGGATACACGCCCTCCCCGTGGTGGACCCCTCGCATCTTGAGCAGCTTGACGGTCCGGTTGAAGGCCCCTCCGATCGGGTAGTACTCGAGATGGATCGCGCCATCCGAGAGGTAGATCGGGAGGAGCACGTCCTCGCCGATCGTCTCGCCGGGACGCGAATGCTCTTCGACCGTGCACAGGACGACGCCGAGCTCCTTGAGGGTGTAGAACAACTTGCCGATCAGCTCGCGCTGCTCGAGCTTCTCCGCGGTCGCCCAGATGACGGGGGTCATCGGGTCGATCACGACGCGCGTGGGGATGTTGTAGTCCGCGCGCGCCTTCACGAGCTGCGGCAGCTGCTCCTCGATCATCTTCTTGAAGTTGCGGCCCTTGAGGTGGATGAAGAAGAGGGACTTCTCGTAGTACTTGCGCATGTCGAAGCCCATGAGGTCCGCCTCGTGCATGATCTGCTCCGGCGGCTCCTCGAGGGTCACGTAGAGGGCTTGCTCCCCGTTCTCGACGCCCTCCATGAGGAACTGGATCGCGAACGTCGACTTCCCGGTCCCGCTCGATCCGAGGATGACGACCGTCGACTTCGGCCAGAAGCCGCCCTCGATCAGGTCGTCGAGCCCGGGGATTCCGCTATGCACTCTCTGCAGGTCCGCCATGGTCGTGTGCCCCTTCCCGAAGCCGCGTCCGGATGGAGGGCGAGGCCTCGCTGGATGGATTGCGCGATTCGATGCCTGCGGCTTTTTAAATGAATTCCGACCTGGGAATCTACCCTGATAACGAGTCTCAGAGCTTTCCGCGGACCGCGTCGAGTTTGTCCGCGAGTTCCTGGCTCCGCGCCGCGACGGCGACCTCGCCGCGGGTCTTCTCGATCAGGCTCCTCGCGACGTCCTGCTTCCGCTTCAGCGCCACGAGCGCCGTCGGGTAGTCGAAGCGCATGAGGGCGTCCAGGATCCGCTCCATCTTCTCGAGGAACGCGGACGCGGGATGGATCTCGCCTCGACGCAGGTGCTCCAGGGCGAACCGGCGAAGCTCTCCGACGACGTCCCCGAGGCCCAGCAGGTAGGCCGTGTCCGCGACGCCGAGTTCCTTCGGCGTCGGGAGGACGTCCCCCTCGAGGATCGCATGGACGAGGAAGGCCTCGCAGGCCTCCTGCATCGCGTTCTCGACGATGCCCGCGTGGTACAGGTCTGGATGGTCCTCCAAGAGGCTCTTGAGCTTCAGGACCTCTTCCCGCGTCTCGCGAAGCTGCGCGTCGACGTCCGCGCCACGGTGGAGGGATTGGATCACGCCGCCGCTCAAGCGGGCGATCGTCCGGGATGACTTGATCGTGAGCTCGCGGACCTCGTCTTTCTCGTCCAGGCGCGATTCGATCTGACCGATCACATCGTCGAGGTTCTTCACGGACACAGCAGGGTCCGCGCGGGGTAAAGCCTTTTTGGGCGAGCGGACCGGGGCATCGGCGTCCGCCGGCGGCCTCGGCCTTCGAGCGGATCCGTGACCCCTACGCCCTCGGCCTACGCCTTCTTCGCGCGGCGGCCCACGCGACCGCGATGACGATGGCGCCGATCACCACGAATCCCAGGAGGAGTTCCCACGGGAGGACCAATCCGCCCACCGGCTGCGCCGGGGTGATCGTCACGGTGACCGAGGCGGTCCCGATGTTCCCCGATGGATCGGTCGCCCGCGCGTAGATCGTGCGGGTGCCTTCCCCGAGCGTCAGGGTCCCGGTCCACGAAGTCGTCCCCGTGGCGAGGATCCAGGTCGTCCCGTCCGCACTGATTTCGACCCTCGCGAGCCCGACGTCGTCCGCGGCCGTGCCTGAGACCGTGACGGTGGTCGTGTCGAGGGTCGCTCCCGACTGCGGCGATGTGATCGTGACCGTGGGCTGTGTCGTGTCCGAGGTCGTCGCCGGCGTGGCGGAGACCTCTTCGGACCGGGGCCCCTCGCCGATGGAGTTCACCGCCGTCATCTGGTAGTAATACGTCACCCCGTTCGTCACGGTCGTGTCGGTGTACGTCAACACGTTGCCGAGCGTGGCGTCGAGCGAAAGACTCCCGGATGCGGTCCCCCGGTAGACCCAGTAGTTCGTGATCGCCGAGCCTCCGGATGAGGCCGGGGCGGACCAGCTCAGGAGGATCGTCCCGTCGCCGCCCGTCGCCGTGAGGCTTCGGGGGGCGGAGGGGACCGTTCCGCCGGCCGCCGGCGTAGCTGCGACCTCCGCGGAGCGCGGCCCCTCCCCGACGCCGTTCAGCGCCGCAACCTGGTAGTAGTACGTCACCCCGTTCGTGACGCCGAAGTCCGTGTAGGACAGGATCGCTCCGACCGTTGCGAGGAAGGCCGCCCCGCCGGGGGAGGTACCCCGGTAGACGGTGTACCCGACGATCGGTGCCCCGCCGTTGGATGCGGGGGGTTGCCAGGTCAGGCTGACGAGGCCGTTCCCCGCCATCGCCTGGAGGTTCTGCGGCGCGCTGGGGAGGAGGGCGGGCGTGGCCGCGACCTCGGCGGACCGAGGTCCTTCCCCGACGCCGTTCACCGCGCTCACCTGATAATAGTACGTCACGCTGTTGGTCAAGCCCGTGTCGGCAAAGGTGAGGACATCCCCGACCGTGGCGTGGAGCGACAGGCTTCCGGAGGCCGTCCCGCGAAAGATCCGGTAGTTCGTGATCGCAGAGTTCCCCGTGGAGGACGGCGGGTCCCAGGTCAGTGTGACCACCGTGTCCCCGGGGACGGCCTGGAGGTTCTGCGGCGCCGACGGAACCGTCGGGGTGGGGGTCGGCGTAGCCGGGACTTCGGCGGATCGAGCGCCCTCCCCGGCCGCGTTCACCGCGGCCACCTGGTAGTAGTACGTGACGCTGTTCGTCACCGCTGTATCCGTGTACGTCAGGACGGCCCCGACCGTCACGAGGGGCGTTTCGCCGCCCGGCGCGGTGCCGCGGTAGATGACGTAGCCGCTGACGGGAGAGCCGCCGTCCGAGGCCGGCGGATCCCATCCGAGGACGACGACGGCATCCCCGGGCGTCGCGACGAGGTTCGCCGGCGCGTCAGGGACCGTCGCGGGGGTCGCCGAGACTTCCGCGGAGCGCGGGCCCTCCCCGAACGCATTCAGGGCGGCGACCTGGTAGAAATACGTCACGCCATTCGTCAAGCCGAGATCCGTGTACGCGAGGACCGCCCCGACCTCCACGAGGAACGTCTCCGTGCCGGAGGACGGGCCCCGGTAGATCCGGTAGCCGGTGATCGGCGAGCCTCCGTCGTCGGCGGGGGCCTGCCACGAGAGATCGACCTGGCCGTTACCCGGGATCGCCTGGAAATCCGACGGACCGGAGGGCGCCGTGAAGTAGCGATAGGCCCATGTGTCATCGGGGTAGCCCACGGCGGACGAACCTCCGAACAAGACCACGAGATCCGATTGCGCATCGTACGCCAACGCGTGGAAGCCGCGCGCGTCCGGGCGGCTCGTCGGGTTCGCGTCGAGCCATGTATTCGTCTCGAAGTCGTAGGACCATGTCTCTCCGTTCGCACCCGCCGCGTCCACGCCGCCGAAGAGGATCACCCGATCCGATTCGGAATCGTAGGCCAGGCTCGCCGAACTCCTCGCGGTCGGAGCGGTCGCCGGGTTGAGATTCGCCCATGTGTTCGCGTTGACGTCGTAGGACCACGTCTCATCGCTCGGGCCCACGGTCCGCGCGCCGCCGAAGAGGATGATCCGGTCGGACTGCGCGTCGGACGCCATCGCGTGGAGGGTCAGCGCGAGGGGACGCGTGGCGGGGTTCGGGTTCGCCCACGTGTTCGTCTCATAATCATAGACCCAGGTCTCGTCGAGATCTCCCGGCCCCGCGGCGAAGCCGCCGAAGAGAACGACGCGGTCGGATTCGGCGTCGTAGGCCATCGCGTGGTATGCGTCCGCCGTGGGCGAAGCGGGAGGGTTCATGTTCGTCCACGTGTTCGTCTCATAGTCGTAGGCCCAAGTCTCCTGCGCCCGGTAGAGGATCACTCGGTCGGACTGCACGTCGTAAGCGACCGCCGTCCCGTCTCCGCCGGGAGGCTGCGTGGCGGGAGTCCGGTTCGTCCACGTGGCCGCCCCGACATCCAGGGACCAGGTGTCGTCCCTCGGAAATCCGTCCGATCCGAAGCCCCCGACGAGGATCGTCCGAACGGACTGGGAGTCGTAGGCCAGCCCGTGACCGAAGCGAGGGGGCGGCCGTCCCGTCGCGACCGGTACGGTCCACGCGTTCGCATTCAGATCATAGGCCCAGGTGTCGCCGAGGGTCACGGATCCGCCGTTCCCGCCAAAGAGGATGACTCGATCGGATTGCGAGTCGTAGGCCATGGCCGAGTGGTATCGAGCGACCGGCGGGCTCGGCGGTGCCATGTCCGCCCAGGTGTTCGTGCCGAAGTCGTACGTCCACGTGTCGGCCGTTTGCACCGTCGAGAAGAACCCGCCGAACATCACGACCCGGTCCGATTCCGAATCGTAGGCCATGGCATGGTCGAAGCGCTCGGGAGGCACAGTCGCCGGACCCATGTCCGTCCACGTGTTCGCGTTGGCATCGTACGACCAGGTGTCGTCGAGATACGAGAACAGCGAGAGGCCGCCGAACAGGATGACCCGATCCGATTGCGAGTCGTACGCCATCGAGTGTCCTTGGCGGGCGGCCGGCTTCGTTCCGGGCGTTACATCCGTCCACGTGAGCGTGTTGAAGTCATACGACCAGGTGTCGTCGAGATACGAGACATCCGAAGCACCCCCGAAGAGGATGATTCGATCCGACTCCGAGTCGTAGGCCATCGAGTGTCCGGACCGGCCGGGCGGTCGGGGGAAAGGCGTGATGTCCACCCAGGTGTTCGTGTTGAGGTCGTAGGACCATGTGTCGTCGAGGACGGTCCCCGCCGCGAAGCCCCCGAACAGGATGACCCGATCCGATTGCGCGTCGTAGGCCATCTCGTGTCCGATGCGGGCGGACGGCGCGGGGGCGGGACTGGCGTTCGTCCAGGTGTGCGTCCCAAGATCGTACGCCCATGTGTCGCCGAATGTGACACTCGATGACCCTCCGAACAGGATCACCCGGTCGGACTGGGAGTCGTAGGCCATCGTATGGACGGATCGGGCGGGGGGCATGTCGGAACCCGGGACGAGGGTCGCCCATGCATTGCCGCCGGACGGCAACTCACGAATGGAAGGAGGACCTGCGCCAGCCGCTAGCGTCCCGAACAGAGAGACGGAATCTGCCCGGTCGACTCCGCCGCCGACGAAGCCCATCAGGGCTGCCAGGCAGAGGAGCACCGCCAAGGCGGGGGCGGCCTTCAAGGACGTCTGGGCACCACCTGAGACTCGACAACCGGGCAAGGCGACATAAAACTTGGGCCCTAAAAATCGCAACATGCCGAACGGGCTTGTCATAGGACGCACGGTTCGCTGGACGCCCTCGAACCTCTCACTCCGGAGGGATCGCGCAGGGCCTCCGAACACCAGCGTGCCGACATGATCTGGGAGCCACGCAGGGAATTTGTCCTCGGAGACCAGGGTTCACCGGCCCGAGCGGATCGCGCGCATACGCTCGACTTTCTTCGCGACGACCTCCGGCTTGCCGATGTCGCGCCTCGCGTAGAACGTGCCGGACACGAAAGCGAGTGCTTCTTCGGAGATCGCCTCGGCCTCCCCAAGGTCCTTCGCAATCCCGACCACGGCGAGGGAACGCGACGTCGTCGTGTAGAGTTTCCCACCCTTTGCATCCACGGACGCATAGTAGACTTTCGCGCCGCTCGCACGCACGCCCTCTTCATCGACCTTCAGCAGCTCCCCGGGTTTGGGGTGGCTTCCGTATCCTGTCGGGACGACGTACTTGCACACCGTCGCCTCCGGCCGGAAGCGCGCACCCCCCGGAAGGCTGCCATCCGTCACGCGACGGCAGAGATCGAGGAAGTCGTCCTCCAGGATGGGGAGCACGTTCATCGACTCGGGATCCGCGAACCGCACGTTGTACTCGAGGAGCTTCGGGTCGTCCTTCGTGGCCATGAAGCCGCCATACAGGATCCCCTTGAACGGCGTTCCGCGGGCCGCCATCGCCTCGACCGTCTTCGTCATCGCGTCGAGGGACCGTTCGTAGTCGGCCTTCGTGACGAAGGGCAGGAGCCCATCGGCGTCGCTGTAGGATCCCATGCCGCCAGTATTTGGCCCCTTGTCGCCTTCGTACGCGCGCTTATGGTCCTGCGCGAGCGGCATCGGGACGAGTCCCCTCCCGTCGCAGAACGCTTGGAGGGAAAACTCCTCGCCGACGAGCTTCTCCTCGACGAGGAACCGGGCCGCTCCGCCGATCTTCTTCTCGAGGATCTCGCGGCCGTACGCGAGAGCCTCCTGCTTCGAGGCGAAGTGGTCGCCCCACACCTTGACTCCCTTGCCTCCCGTCAGGCCGAGAGGCTTGATCACGAACTCGAAGTCGGAGTCGTTCACGAACTCCTCGAACGCTCCGAGGTGGTCGAAGGCCCAGAACTGGGGCAGCCCCGGGATCCGATGGTCCCGCATGAGCGTCCGGGTGAACTCCTTGTCCGTCTCGAGCTGCGCGGCCTCGCGGTTCGGTCCGACGCAGGGGATCTCCGCCGCCTCGAGGACGTCCACGATCCCCGCGGCGAGCGGAGCCTCCGGACCGACGACGGCGAGTTCGACCGCATGGGCCTTCGCCCACTCCGAGATCCGCGGTACCGCCGTGACGTCGCCGAGGAGGACTTCCTTCGACACGCGGCGGATCCCTGGGTTCTGATTCGACATTGCCGCATAGACCTG
>Ga0209342_10005872_pt1 | contig 12511 bp, 11 predicted proteins | sample RifCSP16_2_FD_184023 | JGI IMG/M metagenome (GOLD analysis project Ga0209342, IMG submission 184023) | Soil microbial communities from Rifle, Colorado - Rifle CSP2_sed 16_2 (SPAdes) (version 2) | ecosystem: Environmental > Terrestrial > Deep subsurface > Rock core/Sediment | place: Rifle... | reverse complement strand
GTAAACAGGGGGCGACGACCCCCACAAGATAGAGAGTCCGCCCTTGAAGCAAAGACCTTGCTCGAGCTTGCTCGCTGGCCTGCTGTGGCTTGTGGGCGCTGCATGGTTGCTTGCCGCCGGCGACGTGAGCGCCTTCCCCTGCGACCGGGGCTTCGTGCGCGGGCCGGATCTTGTCCCCTTGAGCTATGCCTGCCAGGACGGTCCCTCTGGCAACAGCAACGATTGGGACAACGTGGGCACAGTTTTCGGGACTGACGATTGGATTCCACTCTCGAAGATTGGGCTGATCCCGCAGGATACCGACGTTCGAGTCGACATCGGTCTCACCTTTAGCCGCTCTCCGGACCTGTTGTCGGGCTCCTGGGGTTTCTCGAGCTTTGATTGGGATGATTGGGAGCGCATCCTGATCGTCATCAAGGACGGCAACTTCAATCAGATCTTTTGGTCTGCTTATGAGGTGCTCGACCCTGACACGAACGGAAGCTGGCGGATGTGCAACGACGGCCAGAGTGGGAATGATTGCAAGCAGATATCTCATCTGTCGGTCTACGGCATCCCCGACGGCGGTGGTCAGGCGCCCGAGCCTGGGTCGCTCGCGCTCCTTGGCGCGGCGTTGCTCGCGCTGCTCGGACTTAGAGGGCGCCGCAAGACCTGACGATCACGCCGTTGCACTAGAGTGATAAGAGCCGCGGTCGCGGCTCTCGTCGTTTCTGGGACTTCCGCCTTCCCAGGCCACCGCCTACCGGGCACTACGACCCGGCGACGATCACCAGGTTGTTCATCACCGACCTCACGCCATCGACGCCGGCGGCCACCCGGGCCGCCCTCTCGCGATCACCAGCGGTCGAAGCAGTGCCGAAGAGCGTGACGGCGCCATCCGCGCTGACCACGTCGATCCCGAGCGTCCCGACGGCGGGGTCGCGACGCAGGGCCGCGACAACCCTGGCGGCAAGCGTCGCGTTCTCGTCCACCTTCGGGGCTGCGGGCGCCTGCGGCGCGGCGACGTCCGGCAACTGGGCGGCGCTCTGGGACGCCGCCTGATCGCTGCCTTTCCCGGCCTTCGCGACCGGGGGCTCGTCGCCGCACGCGGCGAGCCCCGCCGCGACCAGGGTTCCCGACGCAATCCAGATCACAAGTCGAACGCTCATATCTCACCTCCATGGGGATTGATCCGAGGACATTTCATTCCTCTCCCATGGCTTCGGGATGTCGCAATTCGGGCAAGGCTCGCGCGCTTGATGGCAGCGCGCGGCGCCACGGCACGCGGAAGACCATGCCCGTGTTCGAACTGACCCCGCGGGAGAAGGTGGAGGTGGTTGCAAATTGCAACCACCTGGGTTCGTCACGCTCGAGGAGAAGATGCAGGGCGGCTGAGGCGCAGAACGTGGATGCCAGCCGGCGCTCACGCGGCGAGCCGCGCGACGACCGATAGCGCTCGCCAACCACGCGAACCTCGAAGTCGCCCGCGATCTTGTCGCGCCGGTCCGCTCAAGACGTTGCCTGGAAGGCGTTCGCTTCCTCGAACACGCGCATGGTCCTCGCCATGTCGTAGGGGCCTTCGACCAGCGTCTCCGGATCCCACTGGCTGCGCGCGGTGTCGAAGAAATCGCCGCCGTAGACGTGGATCGCGCCCGTCAGCCGAGGGATCGGGTTGGTGACCGAGTGGATGATGTCGCGCCCGAGCGGGACCGCGTCGCGCTCCGAAAGCGCCTTCGCGCCGGCCGCTTCGATCCGGCCGCCTTCGGCAGCAGGGAGGCGTCGCCAGAAGATGTTGTCCTCGCGGCCGGTATAGATGCCGATCACGGCCCACATCCGGTGGTCGTGCGGCATGATCGTCGTCCACGGCGCCCATACCACGTTCAGGATCGTGAGCTCGTTCGACCGATAGAGCGACTGGACCTCGCCGCGCTTCGGCTCGCCGAGCGCTTCGAGCACCTCGGCCGGGGCGGAAACCGCGCGCGCGACGATCTCGCGGGTGGCCTTGTGGCTCGGATCCTCGGCCACGGCGGCGCGGCAATCCTCGATGAACCGTTCCAGGCTGAACAAGGGGACCTCCTTTCGGTCTCGAAGCCGCGCGCCGCCGCCTGCGCTCCTCGGGCACACCGGTGGCTGCGCTGACTGAGTGCGGGACCCACGGCGATTATACGTAGGGCGGAGCGCTGGCCCGACGCCCGGCGGTCCATTCGCGCTTGGTGAGCCGGATGCGAGCGGTTGGTGATTGCGCGACCGCGAGTTGCCGGCGAGCCTTGCGTGCCAGCACGCCTGGGGCATATCCTAGGCACGCGTCGGGAGCAGCGGGGCGCTCAAGTGTCCCGTCTCAGCGCGGCCGTCCGGGACGCCGGACTGGATCTCGCCACCACTGCGCCCTCTACGCGGGGAGGGAAACATGTCGCCAAGCCATCGCTGGTGCAAGTTCAGCATCTTCGGCCTCGCCCTGCTGTCGCTGGTCCTGGCGCTACCCGTCTCCCATGCCCAGTCGACCGGCAAGACGATCCGCGTCGGGACGCTCATGTCTGGCTCTGCACTCCAGTGGGCATTCCTCGAGAACGCGCTGGTCGCCGGCCTGCGCGAACACGGCTACGTCGAGGGCCGAAACCTCGTGGTCGTGCGCCGCTACGGCGAACTCAACGGCGACCGGATCAAGAGTGCCGCAGCGGAATTGGCGGCAATGAAGCTCGATGCGATCGTCACGAGCTGCACCACGACGACGCGGCTCACGATCGCTGCGGCGCCCACCACGCCGATCGTGATCGCGAGCGTGACCGATCCGGTCGGGCAAGGATTGGTCAGGAGCTACGCGCGGCCGGGCGGGAACGTTACGGGTCGCTCGACCCAGTTCAGCGACTTCGAGCCGAAGCGGCTGCAGCTGCTTCGCAGCGTGCTTCCCGACGGGGCGCGGGTTGCGGTACTGATGAACGGCAGGAGCCCGGTTCACGAATCGGATTGGCGCAGCGCCGAGGCCGCAGCCCGATCCCTGGGCATGGAGCCCATCCGGATCGAGGTGCGTGGCGCAGCCGGCCTGGAGCCCGCGCTCGAGAACCTCGCCAAGGCAGGTGTACATGGGCTGCTGGTCCTGTCGGACGACCCGATGGTGGTCGAGTTCCGGGACCGCATCGTCGCCGCTGCCGTCAGGCTGCGCCTGCCTTCGATCAGCGGGTTTCGCGTTTTCGTGGACGACGGCGGCCTCATGCACTATGGCCCAGACCAGGCGGACGCCTTTCGGGCGAGCGCCGCATACGTCGTGAAGCTCGCACACGGCGCCAACCCTGCCGAGCTGCCGATCGAGCAACCCACCCAGTTCGAACTGGTGGTCAATCTCAAGACCGCCGCCGCGCTCGGAATCACGATTCCGCGCGAGCTGCTCCTGCGGGCCGACCGGACCATCGAATAAGGGCCACTCGAGGCCGCGCAGCAGGGTGCGGCGGTGGAAGTCTGCGGCCCTGTTTTGGCAGGGGGCGAGGACAGTCCCTAGCATCGCCGCGCCCGCGCGGGTCGCCGTCATGCCGACCGACCATGAGTTGACGCCAGCTCGCGCCGGCCCTTCGATCGAGGGGCCGCGCCCCCGGATGCCGAGCCGGCGGAGTCTCCTGTGGAAATACGCCGCGTACTCCGCGGCCCTGGTGACCACCGTGCTCGCCGCCGTCGGCGCCGTCACCGGCTATTTCGCCTATCGTGACTCCTCAGCGGCCGAGGAGGCCCTGCTGCGCGAGAAGGCCGGCGCCGTCGCGATCCGCATTGCGAACTTCGTCGCCGGAATCGAGGAATCACTCGCCTGGGCCGTGGCGAGCGGTGCGCACGGCGCCGCCGATCGGTCCGAGCTGCGGGTCGAGGTGATCCGGCTGCTGCGGCGGCTGCCGCCGGTCACCGAGATCCGCTGGATCGATCCGCAGGGCCGCGAGCAGCTCTACATCTCGCGCGTCGCGCTCGACGCCGCAGAAAGCGGCGCCGACTTCTCGGCCGACCCGCGGTTCATCGGCGCGCGCGGTGGCGGCGCCCACGCGAGCCCGGTCTATTTCCGGCGCGAAAGCGAGCCGTACCTGTCGCTCGCCGTCGGGAGTCCCGCGCGCGCCGGCGGCGTCCTCATCGCCGAGGTGAACCTCAAGTTCGTGTGGGACGTCGTCTCGCGCGAACGCATCGGCGAGAACGGACTCGCCTATGTGGTCGACTCTCGCGGGCAACTCTTGGCGCACCCCGACCTCAGCCTCGTGCTCGCGCGCACCGACCTCTCGCGACTCCCGCACGTGAGCGACGCGATCGCGCGCGTGCCGGTGGCGCGGATCGAGACGCGCAACCTTGCCGGCGCGACAGTCCTCTCCGCGGGCGCGCCGATCGCGCGCCTCGGCTGGACCGCGTTCGCCGAGCTGCCGGCGCGCGAGGCGTTCGCGCCGGTGTACGCGGGGGTAACCCGCACGGCGCTCCTCGGCGCGCTCGGCCTCCTCGGCGCCCTTGCGGCGAGCTACTTCCTGGCGCGGCGCATGGTGCGGCCGATCCGCGCCCTCGGCGAAGGCGCGGACCGGATCGGCGCCGGCCAACTCGACCAGCGGATCCACGTCGGCACTGGCGACGAGCTCGACGCGCTCGGCGCGCAGTTCAACCGCATGGCCGAACGGCTGCAGGAGTCGTACGCCACGCTCGAGTCGCGCATCGCCGAGCGCACCGAACAGCTCGCGGCGGCAAGCCAAGCTAAGACCCGGTTCCTCGCCGCCGCGAGCCACGACCTGCGGCAGCCGATGCATGCGCTCGCCCTCACCGTCGGCGAGCTGCGCGAGACCGCGCGTGCGCCGGAGCTCGCGGCGCTGGCGCGGCGCATCGACCGCTCCGTCGACGCCCTCGAGGACCTGCTCGACGCGCTGCTCGACATCTCCAAGCTCGACGCCGGCGCAATCGCGCCCGAGGTGCGAGTCTTCCCGCTGCAGTCGGTCCTCGAGCGCCTCGCCGACGAGCTCGGGCCCGCCGCCGAGGAGAAAGGACTGCGTTTCCGCGTCGTGCCGACCTCGCTCTGGACCGAGAGCGACCCGACGCTCCTCGACCGCATCGTGCTGAACCTGGTTGCGAACGCGGTGCGGTACACGCGCGAGGGTGGAATCGTGATCGGTTGCCGCCGGCGCGGCGCGGAAGCCGAGATCGTCGTCGCCGACTCCGGGATCGGCATCCCGGAGGCCGACCAGGCACGCATCTTTCACGAGTTCTACCAGGCCGGGAACGCGGAGCGCGACCGCGCGAAGGGCCTTGGGCTCGGGCTCGCGATCGTGGAGCGCCTCGCGCGGCTGCTCGGCCACTCGGTCACTGTCCAATCGCAGCTCGGGCGTGGCTCGGCGTTTAGCGTGCGGGTGCCGATCGTCACGCCGCGCGCCGCATCGCAGGCTCCGGCGCAGGCGGCTCCGCCGGAGCCGGGCACCGAGCTCGCTGGCACCCGCGTGCTGGTCGTCGACGACGAGCCCGACGTGCGCGAGGCGCTCGCCGGGCTGCTCGCGCGCTGGGGCTGCAGCGTCGACGCCGCGGGAAGCGGCGCTGAGGCGCTCGCGAGCGGCGGCCCGCCGCCGGATCTCGTGCTGTGCGACCTGCGCCTGGGCGAGGCCGAGAGCGGCTTCGATGTCCTGAACCGCCTGAGAGTCCGCTGGGGAGCGCAGCTTCAAGGAGTGATCGTGACTGCGGACGCCGCACCCGAGCGCATTCAGGAAGCACGCCGTCGCGGCTATCCGCTGCTCTACAAGCCAGTACGCCCCGCCAAGCTGCGGGCACTCATCGAGCAGCTCCTGCGCGAGCGCGCCGCAGCCTAGGAAGGCTTTGCCTTCTCGGCGGCGACCAGCCCGAGCTTCGCCGCCGCCAGCGCCGCCTGCGTCCGGGTGGTGACGCGAAGCGCACGGAACACCGCCGAGATATGCGCCTTCACCGTGCGCTCGGCGAGCCCGAGCTCGCGGCAGATCAGCTTGTTCGGCTTGCCTTCGGCGATCAGCTTCAGGACCTGCGCCTGACGGTCGGTCAGGCCGAGGGTCTCAAGCGACAGCGCGTCCGGTCCCGACGCGCGTGCAGCCCTCGCGGCGGACGGCTGGACGGGCGCGAGTGCCTCGGGCGGCAGGTACTTGCCGCCCGCGAGCACAAGCCGCAGCGCGCCGAGCATCACCGCGTTCGGCGACGACTTCGGAATGAAGCCCGCGGCGCCGGCGCCGATCGCGGCGAGCACGATCGAGCGATCCTCCGCGCTCGACAGGACCACCACCGGCACCTCCGGACAGCGGCGGCGCCACGCCTTGAGCGCGGGGATGCCCGAGAGGCCGGGCATGTTGAGGTCGAGCAGCACGAGCTCGAGATCGGGCTCGCGCTCGGCGATCGCGAACCCCTGCTCCGAGTCGCCCACGGCGAGCACCGTCGCGCCGGGCTCCAGCCGGCCGATCACGCCCTGGACCGCCTCGCGGATCAGCGGGTGATCGTCGACCACCAGAATCTTCATCTCCGTCGCGCCTCGTCGGGCTAGCCCTTTCGGGCCGGTCTAGTGTAGCGCACGGTGCAGGTCCTCCTGGAGCAACAGGCACTTGCGCGGTCCGCCGAGCCCGGACGCCGATGCGGGGAAACCACCTGGGCGCGGGGCGCGCCCGTCAGTCCAATGTTCAATCCGCGTCGCGCGCAGAACAATTTGTCGCATGAAACGACCGCATAAACATCTAGCGGCCACCGCCGCCGCAATGCTCCTCGCTGTCGCGGCCGCTCTGCCTGCCCCGGTGAGCGAGACCGGCGGCGGGACCCCGGCGGACGGCTCGCCCGCGCGCGCCACGACGCTGCGCTACGACCCCCAATTCATCCTGGAAGCCGTGGCGCGGCGGCTCGGCGTGACCCTGCGCCCGGAAATCCCCTTGCCCACGATCTTGCTCGAGAGCGCGACACCGCTCCAACGCTTGCAGGACGCCACGGAGCTGCAATGGCGATTCCGGCCCCACTCCTTCATCAGTTTCTATGCGGTAGGCCGAAACGAGATCTATCTGATCGACGCTGCGGCCGACTACGTACCGTACAACCGGACGCTCAACGACGCGCTCGCACACGAGTTCGTCCACTACCTCCAGGCGAAGTACTTCAAGGACGACTTCAAGGTGGAGTGGTCGGAGTCCGAGGCGATCGCGATCCAGACGTGGTTTCGAGAGCAATACATCTACCCCGGGCGCGCCGACGTCGTCGCGCAACAGTAACCACCAAAGAGGAGGGACACGCAATGCTCCGCATCACGAAAATGATCACCGGCCTGTTCGCTCTGGTCGCTGTCGCCGCGGTGGGCCCAGTACGGGCCGACGAGGTGTCCGACTGGAACGTCACCGCCATCGACGCCGCCGTCACCGGCGGCCAGAATCCCGTCTTCCTGAGCCGGACGATGGCGATGATGCACCTGGCGATCCACGACGCGCTCAACGCCGCCGACCGCCGGTACGCACCCTACCTTTACGAGGGCCGTTCCGCGCCGGGCGCGGCGCCGGCGGCGGCGATCGCGGCGGCCGCACGCGAGGTGCTCATCGGGGTCATCCCCAACTTCGGCAGGCCCGAGCAGCGGGCGAAGGCCCAGCCGATGGTCGAGGCGGCCTATGCGGCGGCGCTGGCGAAGATCCCGGACGGGCCAGCAAAGAGCCACGGCATCGCCGCGGGTCAGGCAGCCGCGGCCGCGATGTTGACCGCCAGGAAGAACGACGGCGCAACCGCTCGAGTGCAATACACGCCGGGAACCGCGCCCGGCCAGTGGCGGCCCCATCCGAACCCCGTACCCGCGTACCCGCCTGTTCCGGACCCGGTGATGGCGGCGGGCAACCTCCCCGCCATCCTCCCGCAGTGGGGACAGGTCACGCCTTTCGTGATGGCCGCACCCTCGCAGTTCCGGCTTTCCGGCCCGCCAGCGTTGACGAGCGCGGCCTACGCCCGCGACTACACCGAGGTCAAGCGGCTCGGAGGCAAGCGCAGCACCGACCGAACGGCCGCGCAAGACGAGACGGTCCGCTACTGGTACGAGGGCTCACCCCAGGGCTGGAACCGGATCGCGCGCATCGTCGTCGCCGAGCGGGGGCTCGACCTCTGGGCGAACGCCCGACTGCTGGCGCTCATCAACGCGGCGATGGCCGACGGCTTCATCGCGGGGTTCGACACGCGCTACCTCTTCAACTTCTGGCGGCCTGTGACCGCGATCCGCGCCGGCGACGCCGACGGCAACGACGCGACCGCGGCCGATCCGACCTGGGAGACGTTCGTGAACACCCCGCCGCTCCCGGACTATCCGTCCACGCACAGCGTGCTGGGCGGCGCCGCGGCGGCCGTGCTCGCCGGGTTCTTCCGCACCGACCAGGTCTCCTTCACCATGACGAGCGGTCCGCCCTTCGCCGGGATCACACGCTCCTTCTCGAGCTTCTCGCAGGCATCGCAGGAGAACGCGGATGCGCGCGTGTACGCCGGCATCCACTTCCGGGCGGCGTGCCAGGACGGGATCGCGCAGGGCGAGCGGATCGGTCGGCAGGCCTTGGCAAAGTATCTGCAGCCGCACGGGCAATGACCGTCGCTCGCTGGGCCTCGAGAAGAAGGGGAGTACTACGCGTGGAAATTCGCGAGCCGGACCGGGATCCGGCGCGGCCCGAAGGCCTTCTTGAACTCGTCGAAGTGTCCGGCGATCGCCGTCCCGCATTCGCGGCAAGCACCGCTGGGAGTGACGCGGTAGTTGAGGATGCGATGCCAGTCGCGCACGATCACCGCGTTGCCGCACCCCGGGCAGAAGGTCGTGCCGCCTTCGGTGTCGTGCACGTTGCCGGTATAGACGTAGTGCAGGCCCTTCCGGAGCGCGATCTCCCGCGCCCGCGTGAGCGTGGCGGCGGGCGTGCCGGGAAGGTCGGTCATCTTGTAATCGGGATGGAACGCCGTGAAGTGCAGCGGCACGTCGGGCCCGAGCTCCTTCATGATCCACTTGCACTCGGCCTCGATCTCTTCTGACGAGTCGTTCTTGCCGGGGATCAGCAGCGTGGTGATCTCGTACCAGACGTCGGTCTCGTGCTCGAGGTACACGAGCGTGTCGAGCACCGGCTGCAGATGCGCCCCGCACAGCCTGAAGTAGAACTCGTCGGTGAACGCCTTCAGGTCGACGTTCGCCGCGTCCATCTTGGCGTAGAACTCTTCCCGCGCACCCGGCGAGATGTAGCCCGCGGTGACCGCCACTGCCTTGATCCCGCGCGCATGGCACGCGTCGGCGACGTCCATCGCGTACTCGGCGAAGATCACCGGGTCGTTGTAGGTGAACGCGACCGACTTGCACCCGAGCTCTTCGGCCGCCCGCGCGATCTTCTCCGGCGAGGCCTGGTCGGCGAGCGTATCCATCTCGCGCGACTTCGAGATGTCCCAGTTCTGGCAGAACTTGCACGCGAGATTGCAGCCCGCGGTGCCGAACGACAGGATCGAGCTCCCCGGGTAGTAGTGGTTGAGCGGCTTCTTCTCGACCGGGTCCACGCAGAACCCCGACGAGCGGCCGTACGTCGTCAGGATCATCCGGTCGCCCTCGCGCATGCGGACGAAACAGGCGCCGCGCTGGCCCTCGTGCAGCCGGCAGTCGCGCGGGCACAGGTCGCACTGGATCCGGCCGTCGTCGAGCTTGTGCCACCAGCGGCCGAGGTACTTGCTTTCGGCGACTCCGCCCATCGCTAGTGCGCCTTCAGCTCCGACTCGCGCCACTTCAGCACCTGGTACCGCCAGATCTGGCAGCGGGTCAGCCGCGTGTCGGCGGGGATGCCGGCCTTCTGCATGAGGCTCGCGAAGAACTGGCGCGGCTCGGGAAGATCGGCCCACACCTGCGGCAGGTAGGTGCCGCGGTTCCCGCCGCACGCCATGATCACGCCGTCCACACCGGGCCGAAGCTGCGCGAACAGGTCGCGCTCCTCGGCGAACGGCACCAGCGTCGGGGTCGAGAGCAGCGACACCTCCATGTCGATCCCGCGAAGCTCCTCGGGAGTCAGCGGCGAGAACCTGCGGTCCGAGAGTGCGGCGGCGGCGGCGTTCGCAACCACGTCCTCGCCGAGCGTCCGGGTCGGATGCAGGCTCCCGATGCAGCCGCGCAGCTTGCCAACTTGGGTCAGGGTCACGAAGGTCGCGCGGCGCTCCCTCAACCAGGGCGCCTCGGGGACCGCGACCGCGGGCCCCGCGCTGAGCGCGTTGACGACGCTCCCGCGGGCGAGGCCGAGGAGCGTCCGGCCGTGTTCGGCGTCGTAGGCCCGCCGCGGCTCCCAGAACGCGAACGAGGCGTAGCCCACGACCCGATCGCGGCCGCCGGCCGTATCGCCGGAGTTGCGGACGTCGAGCAGCTCGGGCTGGAGGCCGCGCTTCCTCGCCGCGGTGAGGAAGCCCATCACCGGCGTCGCGCCGCACGCCTGCGCGTGATCGATGTCGACCCGGAAGTCGGCGATTGCCTGCACCGTCCGGCGGTCGAGCGCTCGCGCCTCGTCGTAGGGGTGATAGTGCGAGAGGTCCGAGCTGATGACGATCAGCGTCTCTGGGCCGCCCCAAAGGGCGTCGAGCACTTCGGCCACCTCGCCCGGCGTCGCCGAGCCGACGACCAGCGGCACCAGCTTGAAGTCGCGCAGGATCTGCTGCAGGAACGGCAGCTGCACCTCCAGCGAGTGCTCGTGCGCGTGCGTTGCGGCGTTCACGCCGACCTGCGGCAGCGCCCGGAGCGCTGCGACCGCCTCGGCGTCGATCTCCACCCGCCCGAGCGGCGTCTCGAACGCGGTGGCGGCCGGAAGCGCGAGGCCGCGGACCGCCACCCGATGACAGGGCCCGAGCAGCACCACGCGCTTGACGATCCCGACCGCGGGCCGCAGCAGGGCGTATGCGTTCGCCGCGACCGCCCCGGAGTAGATGTAGCCGGCATGCGGAACGACCAGCCCTTTCGGGAGGCCGGGGACGAGGGGCGCAACGCGGGTCTCCTCCAGCATCGCGAGGACGTCGCGCCCGAGCTCGACGCTTGCGCCGGGGTAGAACATGCCGGCCACGGCGGCCGGCCGGATCGCGCTCATGGTTGCCTCGGATCGAGCATGGCGGGTGGAGTGCTCCCGCGGATCGATCAATCTACTCCCTTCGCGGCGCGGGTGAAGTGGCGCAATCCACGCCCGGGCACCGGTCGCAGGGAGCGGGCAACCCCCTGATGTTGGAGCCTTTTCCGGCCGCGCCGCAGGGCTCCGTCAGCTCTTTCCCGCGGCGCGGGTGGCGCGCCACGGCACCTCGCCGCCGGGAAGCGCGACCACACCTTCGATGACGTCCCCGCGGGCCCTGCCGGAGAAGCGCACCGATTGGCCGCGGCGCCTGAGGTTCGGGATCTCGAAGCTGACGGCCTCGCCGCGGACGACGAGCTTCTCGAGCGATGCGGGGGTGCCGCCGATGGTGGCCGTTCCGAGCAGGCGGGCCGGCTGCTGGAGAATCGAGACGCGCACACGCTCGCGTCCGAGCGCCGGCGGCAGCTCGAGCGTCCAATCACCGCCCACGCGCGCCGGCACGGTGTAGAGATACAGCACCGTGCGGGTGGTGCCGCTGATGTAGACCTTCTCCGGCAGCTCGAACTGCAGGTGCCGGTCGGGCTGCCACGGCACGAGCGGATAGTCGTGCGAGACCACCCGCGCGCCGGGCCGCATCTCGGCGAGGATCCGCGGCACGAGCTGGGTGACGGTGTGCGGCAGGAGGTACAGCGTGAGCACCGTCGCCTCGCCCAGGCGCGTCTCGAAGAGGTCCCGCTCCTCGAAGCGCACCCGCGCCGCGACGCCCGCCTTCGCGGCGTTCTCGTTCGCGAGCTTCACGAGCTCGCGGTCGATGTCGACGCCGTAGCCGCGCGCGCCGAAGCGCTCCGCGGCGCTGATGACCAGCCGGCCGTCGCCCGAGCCGAGGTCCATGACGAAGTCGTCGGCGCGGATGTCGGCGAGGTTCAGCATCTCCTCCACGATCTTCCACGGGGTCGGCACGTAGGGGCCGGCGTTCTGCTGCGCATGCGCGAGCCAGGGCCACGCGGCGGCAACGCCGAGCGCGGCGAGCGCGCGGCGCCGGCCGGGAACCAAGCGGGTGTTCATCGTCATGTCTCTCCGGTCCGCTCGAGCACGCCCTTGAGCGCGCAGACGACCGATTGCCGGCGTACCGCCTCGCGGTCGCCGGGGAAGTGCTTCGTCACCGTGTCCACCCCGCTCTCCTTCGACGCCCACGCGAGGCACACCATCCCCACCGGCTTCGCGGGCGTGCCACCCGTGGGGCCGGCGACGCCGGTGATCGCGACCGCGACCTGCGCTCGGCTCGCGGCGAGCGCGCCGAGCGCCATCTCGCGCGCCGTCTCCTCGCTCACGGCGCCGAAGCGATCGAGGGTCTCGGCGCGCACGCCGAGCATCTCGCGCTTCGCCTCATTCGAGTATGTCACGAATCCCCGCTCGAACCAGTCGGAACTGCCGGAGACCGACGTCACCGCCTGCGCCACCCAGCCGCCGGTGCAGGACTCGGCGGCAGTGAGCTTCACGCCCCGGTCCTT
>Ga0209342_10005870_pt1 | contig 12513 bp, 25 predicted proteins | sample RifCSP16_2_FD_184023 | JGI IMG/M metagenome (GOLD analysis project Ga0209342, IMG submission 184023) | Soil microbial communities from Rifle, Colorado - Rifle CSP2_sed 16_2 (SPAdes) (version 2) | ecosystem: Environmental > Terrestrial > Deep subsurface > Rock core/Sediment | place: Rifle... | reverse complement strand
CCGCCAGTGCTGGTCCCGGCGGGTGCGGATTTGCGCATCCGTGGGCGCGCAGGAGATGGTCGATCTCGCTGCGAGACCTGGAGATCGGCACCTCGGTGCCAGCCGCGTAGAGGGCCGTCGCGTACAACACCCAGTCCAGCTTGGGAAAGGAAAGAAGCATGTGTTTCCTATGGAAGAGCGAGTTTCCTATTACGTTCAGGCTCGCCTGCGGCCTTTATACCAGAAAGCTAAGCGACTCTTACGCCTCGCGCCCGCGGGCCGCACGAGTGAGGAACTCGGTTCCTCGACCCACGCGATCCCGAGCACGCAGGGGACTCGTCGCTCGAGTCGAATGCACCTCTCGCTTCGATCAGGCGGGTTTGACTGGAGGCTCCCAGTCACAACCATGATTCGGGCAGCGGGCCGTCTCCTTCCTGCAGAACTGATGGCCGCGGGTGCAGGCGAAGGCGTGGGTCGTGACGTTCGGGTCATGGGCGTGCTGGTTCCCCTCCTCGTCCCAGAAGGGGGTCCAATCTATCAGGGTCTTGGAGACCCCCACACAGGTGACCCGCGACCGCTCGCCCTTTACCCAGCACTCCGCGCAGACGAGGACTCGGGGAAGGGCCACTACTTCTGGCTCTTCAGTTCTGCCTCGTCCGACGCGCGCAGAACGGCCGCCCGTTCCTCGCCGTGCACGCGTCGGACGGAGAGACCATCGTCGTCACTGCCCTCCTCGCCGCACCACTCCAGGGCTGACTCCAAGGCATCGCCCTCGCAGTCGTCCCAGGAGTAGACCTCGACGAGCTGGCCGCCCTCAGTCAGTCCCCCGACGAAGAAGAGGCCTCGGTCCCTCGGCCACCCCGTGTTCAGGACCGGGAGCCCGTCGTGCTCCGTCTCGCCCCAGATCACGCGCTGCCCCTCGGGAGGCCAAGTTTGTCCCAGGCGTCGTCGGGCACGAAGCAGACTCGTGACTTGCAGATGTGCTCGACCAGCTCGGGTGGGATGACCATGCGCCGGACGGCCTCCTCCTTGACCACCACCCAGCCGTCGGTGCGCCAGGGGTTCTGCGGGTCCGTGGTCTTCGCCTCGTCGACGCTGATGAGGATGATGCCCTGCTCCATGAAGCCCTTGCACTTGTCGCAGGGCCGCTTGTCCCAGACCACGCCCCGCGGCGCCTCGATGTCGCCCGGCAGCTTGCCGGCCAGGATGATCTCGCTCTTGTTCTCGTAGCAGTAGAAGCACTTCGGGATCGCCGGGTTCACCCCGTACTTCTTGGACAGCCTGATGTTTCTGCTCATGTCGGGCTCCTCGTGTACCGCTCGCGCGGCACGCCGCGGCTGGAGTGGATGTCGCAGTCCCCATCACCGTCGTCGTCCCGCTCGCAGCAGCGACGGTAGGTGCCGACGAGGTCACGGCCCACCAGTTCGGGTAACCCGAGCAGGTCTCGGACGTGCGCGCGCTTCTTGTACAGGCGGATGGCCTCTGTACGATCTCGCGCCTCGACCCTCGTCCCGGTGGTGTCGCAGGGGCTCGTTGGTTCCCAACCACCCAGCCGGGCGTGGACCCGCGGCCCGCCATCCTGGCGGCAGATGAAGCAGGTGCTCGACAGCCAGCACGTATAGATCATCTCTCGGACTCCTCCTCTCAAATCCAGGCTTCAGGTTACTCCCACAGCCACCCACACTCGCGGAGGTCTTCGGCCACCTGGGCCAGCTTTCGCTTCTTTGACAAGCCCCGCACCCACCGCTCGTCCGCGGTGGCGGGACCCCTGCGGGGATGGGGCCGGGCGCTCAGGTAGCGCACCGGCCGCCGGCCGGAGGTGAACGAGGCCCCTCCAGCCAGCTCGCCGTTGTGCTGCCGGAGCCGGCGGCGCAGGTCCGTCGTGATCCCGACGTACAGGCTCCCGTCGCTGCACTCCAGGACGTACCTGAACCAGGTCACGCCCTCTTCTGGACGGGGCACGGCCCTACTTGCTCTTTGGGGAAGCACCCATCAGGCGGTAGAGCCCCGTCCCGATGCGCTCGACCTTCTTCTCCCGCATGAGGCGCGAGAGGTAGCCGGAGAGGTGTGCTTTCCGCGGGTCACTCTCACTGCCGTAGCACGCGGCGACCAGGGCACGACGCGGCTGGGGCCCTGCCCTCAGGGCCTCCACGATGGCCCTCATGTAGGGGGACCGCCACAGACCACGAGGCATCACCCGTCGCTTCTTCGACATCTCCTGGGGCGGCGGCGCAGCGGCGGCCCCTCCCGCGACCAGCGGGACCCGGACCGGCTCTCCCTGAAGCGCCCACTTTCCCCCGGCGGGCTCCAGGCCCCGAGCCCTCAACCATGCACAGATCGCCTCGCGGATGTCCCCCGCGTCCAGCTCTGCGAACCTGAGTTCCCTCATCACTTCCTCCTGGGTGGGCGCTCGCGCGCCGGCTTCGACGTTTCTTCGCACAGCCGCAGCTCGCGGGAGAGCACGACGCGCCCCCGCACCTGCGCGGTCTTCTCCGCCACCTGCTCCGCGGTCATCTGCTCATACCTCTCGGCCACGTAGCGGAAGGCCTCGTCGGTGAGCCCGCCGCAGCCCCGCACCCTGCGGAAGTCCGAGAGCGCGTCGGCCAGCAGCAGCCGGACGTCCTCGGCCGTGCAGTTCGGGGGTCCCTCGACGAAGACGCGGGGGCCCAGCAGCGTGACGCCGCTGGTCCGCGCACCACCGGGCATCTCCAGGCCGTTGACCGGCGCGTAGATGGTATCGGGGAAGTCGGACTGCTCCACGCCCCCGAGCACGCGGCGCTCGACCCGGATCTCGTAGGCCGGGAAGGCCTGAGCAGGGTCCTCCGGGTCCAGGACGGCCAACACTACCCCCTCGACGTACGAGTTCTCGAACCGCAGCGGCCACTGGAAGTCGAGCGACCGCACGCGGTCGCCCACCCCGATCTCTCGGTCACCCACCTCCCGCCTCCTTCCAGGTCCCGACGCGCTGGCGCGGGCCGCTTGGGCAGACCACCCAGATCTCCGTGGTCCCGGTGGTCTCATCCCACCACTCGACGGTCACCTGATCAGCAAGGAGACGGGGCAGCACCTCGTCGAGGAAGACCCCTACCTCCGGGCTGCCGATCTTGATCGAGCAGCAGACGCGCCACCTCCCGTCGACGACTTCGCACGCCTGCTCCCAGTCCCTCGGGGCGTAGCTGAGACCGCCCTTCGGGATGAAGATGGCCTTGGGCATGGCGGCGTACCCGGCGAACTCCTCGCCCAGATCCGCCCAGCACGGCCAGGGCGGGCTCGAGAGCCGCGTCGCCACCTCCAGCCCCCTCTCGCTCATCGGCGCGCGGAAGCGCAGGCTCCAGTAGTCCCCCATCAGTCCTCCAGCGCCAGCGCCAGGGTCTCGTCGGAGACCAGCAGGTCGGCCGCGGTCTCCCCGGTTTCCTCCCCCCACTGCCCGCGCAGCGCCAGCAGGTCACCGCCGAGCCCGTAGTCCCGTCCGCACTCGCAGGTGTTCGTGAACCGCGCGCAGACCAGCTCCAGGCCGCAGTCGCAGCGGACCAGCGCCCGCTGCACCCTCCGCCCGTCATCGAGGGCCCAAGGGACCTTCCCCAGCCTCTCAGCCATGAGACACCTCCTTCTCTTGGTTTATGCCCCTAAAAGGGGTGGTTCTGCGGAGAACCACCCGGGCCTCACCCCAGCACCACCCTCAGGCTCTCCGCCTGCGAGCGGAGGCGCAGGGCGCTCGCGACCAGCTTGTCGCTGGTGACCCGCGCCTCCTCCTCGATGGCGGTGGCCGCGCGCCGGATGCTCTCGCACTTCTCGCGGATGCCGGCGACCCTCGTCGCCATCCTCTCGATGTCCGCGACCTCGGTGTCGACCGCGGCGAAGTCGAACTCCACCTCGGCCTTCTCCTTGGCCGCGCGGGCGATGAGGGCGGTGGCGAGCGAGTAGGCGGCGGTGAGGAAGACGTCGCTGCCCCGGTCCTCCTGGTCCCACGCGACGAGCACGTGGTCGCCGAAGCGGCGGAAGCTCGGCGTGCCCTGCGGTGCCGTCTTCCGGCTGAAGACGAAGACGCCCACCTCGGCCTCGCGGTTCTTCACGCCCAGCTCGATCTCGGCGAGGGCCCTCCCCGTAGGACTGGTCCTCCTTCGCCTCGAACACGACGCGCCTGCCGGCGCCGAACCGGCCCGGCCCGATGGTGACGACCGCGTCGCCGACCTTGCAGTTGCGGATGATCCCGGTGGTGGCGCCCGTAGCGTCGAAGAGGTCGCCGGCACCCTCCGCCATCGCCGCGAGGCGCGCGCAGAGGTCGGCCTCGAAAGTGAACCCGTGCTGGGTGCCGGTGGCCTGCACCTTCTTGCGCTCGTCCAGGCGGGACAGCAGCTCGATCACTTGGCCGTGGAACGCCTCCTGGTTCACCGCCAGCACTGCGATGCTCCCCTCGAGGGTCACGCGCAGGCGGCTCAGCGCGCTCGCCTCGTTATCGAGCGTCAGCTCCTGCACGCTCTTCGCCGCCGCGGCCTCCACGCGGGCGACGAGGCGCGAGAGGGCGGAGTCCTCCCGATCGAGCGACAGCTCCTCGGTGAGCTTGCTGTTGCTCGTGCCCAGCTCGCGCAGGAGGCGCGAGAGGGCACTGTCGGGGCGATCGAGGCTGAACTCGGCCAGCACCGCCACGCGCTGCTGGGCCACGGCGTCCTGCAGCATCTTCTCGATCCGCCCGCGCAGTCCGTTCTCCTGCCCGGGGTCCAGGAGGCGCAGCAGTGGGCTGCCCTCGCCGACGTAGCGCATCATCGTCCTCGCCACGGTGCCGCTCTCGCCCACGTGCGCCATCACGGCGCCGTTGAGGAGGTCGATGTGGGTGATGCTGCCCTCCCGCAGCTTCGCGATGCTCGCCTCCAGGGCCCCGGTCTTGGGGTCGAGGTAGCGCGCGAGTTCGCTGGAAGTGGTGCTGGCCACCTGCGCTGCGTGCGCCTCCAGCAGGGCACGAGCACTCTCGATGATGCGCTCGCCCTCGCGACGCACCGACTCGGTGTCGATGGCCCCCGCAGCGTTGAGTAGGGCGGTGACACCGATCTTCAGCGCGATGGCTGCTCCGGCGGGGCCACGGTCCTCCACGAACTTCACGACCTCGGGGTCGTCCACGGTCAAGTGCAGGTCCATGATAAGGGCCCTCCTCCCCGGTTTATGCCCTAAAAGGCGGGGTCGTCGCGGACCGACCCCCGCCAGCACGGGCTTACCAGACCTCGGGGGAGGTGGGCGGCCCCCAGCCCAGCCGGTCCAGCACCAGCCGGACGGCCCTCTCCAGCCCCTCGGCCCCGACGTCCAGGCCCCGCGGGCTGCCCGCGATGCCGTCGTGGCCCCCGGCCTCGGGGCCCCAGAGTTCCTGCACCAGCTCCCGGCACGAGATCCCGGGCACGGGCTCGCAGAGGGAGATGGTCACCGCCCCGGTCTCCTCACAGTAGGCGCAGACCGCCAGCGCCACCTCGCCGTCGTTGGGCGCAGCGTAGAGGTGGTTGCAGAAGTCGCGGGCTGCCTGGCTCTCGCGGACCACGACCGGGCCCCTCCTGCCCAGGAAGGTCCGCCGGTTCAGCTCGGCCTCCGCCATGCGCAGGGCTTCACCCGCCGCCAACAGCTCCGTGTCGTCGGCCAGGATGCGGCGCAGGGCCTCCCCGGCCTGCTGCACCACGGCGGTGACCTCCGTCACCGCGTCCCGCGGGTGGCGGGGGACCTCCGCCTTCGACCACGCCCAGAAGGCGCGGAGCCGGCGCAGGTCATCCTCGAACGCCGCGCTCTGCGCGAGCCGGTGCGGCCCACGCACGTCCACCCACTCAGCCAGCGCCCAGAAAGCGGAGCGCTCGATGGCGAAGAGGTCCTGGAACTCCGGCACGGCCCTCAGGCAGCCGCCGAAGGTGTCCAGGTCGACGTGGCTGACCAGGGCGTACTCCCCCGCGTCCAGCCACGGCACCTCTTCGTCGCAGCACGGGCTGTGGCGAGTTCCACCGATGTGTCGCCCCGCCCACTTCGTGCCCGCTGGCCCGTGGTGGGCGGCGGTGTACCGCTCACCCTCCACCACCGCGGCGCCGTACTCGGCCTCCACGGTGAGGCACACGTAGTTGTTGTCGATGAACTCGCGGGCCAGCTCGAGGCTGGGGGCGAGATGGAATCGAGCCATAGATCCTCCGCAGGAGGGGAAAAGAAGGTCCCTCCAGCACGGTACTTATGCCGGGGATCCTGGTGGACTTGCCTTCCCCCCTTGAGTCGGCGCGAAGGCGTGGTGATCGCGCACCAGGGACAGGGCCGACTCCCCGCTCCACCGCCAGCACCACCCAGTCCAGCACCCACGGCATGGACCGGCCCACCTTGGCGCGGCCGAACACGAGGAACAACCGCATTACGCACCTCCAGTTCACGGTCCTTATGCCACCGTCCAGAGCGGCTTCCACCATGATTTATGTAACAATGGTGCTGTTTCCCATGGTTTATTACCTGGAGAAGCCCCCTCACCCACCCTGCAGAATAGTTATGGCTTCTACCACGATCTACCTTACCGTGGTGATGTTTCCAGTGGTTTATTACCTGGAGAAGCCCTCCTCACTCACTCGAACTCAAACCTCCCTCACCCTGTTTCCCCCCGCTCGTCCTCACTCGCCCCCCCTACTCGCCCCTTCCCCGTGTTCCTGCAACGAGGAGGCGGCCTGACACAGGAGTGCTACAGGTTGACGAAGAGGGAGGGCCGGGCTACCTTCTCGCCTCGACTGCTACATCGCTGCTACATGACCACAACACCCTTGACACAGGAGTGCTACAGATGCCTGGAAAGGTAGGGATAGACTACACTCTCAGGGTCCGATTGGACCGCACAACACTGCAAAATCTGGATTCCCTGTGCAGGAGGCACAGCCTCGACCAAAGCAGCATGATTCGCCTGCTTATTCGAGTAGCAAGCCGGATGGACCTGGACCTTGTGGAAGTCAAGGAGAAGGAGAAGCCCCCGAGTACAGCGTTCGAGCGTATGAGGGCCGAGCTGCAGGCTGGCAGGCCGAAGAACTGACCAGAATCCTGCGCTCTATATAGAGGGAGCCCTCTCTGCACTGCCTGTCCCCGCGTGGCACTGATGAACAAGCAAGGAAGCAGAGGGGAGCGGCGGCGCAGGGAGGGCCCTGGGGAGAGGGTAGCACGGTGCATGGGGGCTAAGTGAGACGAGGCGAGAGGTCTCATCTCGTCATACTTATGCCATGAATCATGGCCTCTATTAACTTAGCTCGGCATGAAGGGGATGGAAGGGGGTGGTGCGGGTCCCAGTGAGAAGAAAGTCTGGGGACCAGATCCGGTGACTTGGAGTGGAACGAGAATCTGGGGGTTGGAATTCAGGATCCGGGTCCACGCGCCATTTATTTGTGGGGACCGGGATTCACCGATCGGCCTGGACACCTGTCTGGGAAAGGGTCCGCGAGGAGGAGTGTGCTCTATCGCTTGGTCTTTCTGCGCCGTTTATCTCTCGGGCAGGATTTTCTGAGGCGGAGGTGCCCGCTCGGTGTGGGGTGGGTATACTCGTCCCTCGTGGACCTCCCCGTGCTGCGCGCCTTCTCCCTCGAGCTTCAGAAGCTGGCCGTCCGGGTGCCGGTGGCCCACGGTACGAACAGCAGGTGGGAGGTCCTTCGCCCCGGCGTCGGGGAGACGATCGCGTCGCGGGACCCGAATCCCCGCGCCGTCTACGTGGGGACGAGTACTCGGGGACTGCGGGGCGGGGGCCTCGCCGCCTTCGCGCGGCAGGCGGTGCGCAAGAGGGGTGGGGAGGCCGTCCTGGCCCTCGCCAGGATCGACACCGAGAAGGGTTGGAGGCCCCGTGGATTGACCGAGTGGGGCCGGAAGAACATCGGCAGTCTGGAGGACGCGGAGGACCTGGTCGCGCAGCTGGACGAGGGGCTAAGGGGGGCCGAGAGGGCCCGTGCCTGGAAGGCCATCTCCCGCGGTGTCGGAGCCTGGGTGAACGAGGACCTGGCCACGGTCCTCCGCCCCATCAGGTACACCAGGAAGCTGGCCTATGTCTTGGGGTCGGGGAGCACCTGCGCCCCGTCGGAGTGGAACGCCACCAGGCCGTAGGGGTCCCAGTGCAACACCTGGCCCGGGAGGTGCATGTACTGGAGGTGCTCGCCCCCCGCGATGGGCGTCCAGTTCTCGCTCAGGAATCCCGCGTCGTCGCGCCAGAACATCCACGGGCCCTCGACCTCGACCGTCTCCATCTCCGCGCTCCCGACTCGCTGAAATCGCAGGAAGTAGTTGGGGGTACGCATGTTTGCCTCCAGGCTACTTATGCCAGAGAAGGGGGCTAATGAGGGGGCGCGCGACCCGCCCCCCGTGGTCTAGTCCACGTACGGCCGGCGGTTGTAGACCACCTCCTCCATGCTCATCTCCACCAGCGGGTAGCCGGAGAACATGATGTGGTTGCGCCGGTAGTAGCCCCGGCACGCGCGCCTGCCGTCGCGGCGGACCTTCCGGTTCCACTCGCGCTTGTACCCGACCCAGGAGTCCCTGGGCACCTTCGTCACCTTCCACCGGGAGACGCAGAACCGCGACTCCCTGCTCTTGCCGCTGGCCATACACGGAGCCCCTCCTTCGGAGCTTAGGTGTGGCCCTCCTTGGCGATCAGGTACTTGTTCTGCACCGTCTATTCCTCCTGGGTCTCGGTGGGTGCGTTCGGCCAACCCCAACCCAACGCGAGGAGGCTGGCACCCCAGTTGTCCCACGCGGAGAAGGGGCTGAGGGGGGTGTCGGGACGGACGAGGACCTCGGCCGTCTGGTCGTCTGATAGCTTGCAGCGCGTGCAGACCCGCACCTCGCGGCCCTCTCTGACAACCAGCAGCGCGGCGGGGCCGGGAACGATCCCGCAGGTATGGCAGCTCGGGTGCGCGCACTCGCAGGGGCCGCACGGGTAGCGGCCCAACAGGTAGGTGCGGGCCCGGCACCGCTGGTCTTGGAGGACCGGGTCCTCGTCTGGCTCGCAGCCGCAGTAGCCCTCCGGGGCAATGCTGCAGTCGCAGGAACAACAGCGGCCGTCCGACCGGAGGCCGGCGAGGGCAAATAGGTAGGTCATTCGGCTCCTTCTTTCTTGATTGCGGTGACGGCCGCGGTCGCCCCCTCCTCGGCCTGCAGGGCGGCCAGCACCTCTCGGGCGGCCTGGAGCGCCAGGACTCCCCGGGGCGTGAGGGTCACGACTTCCTCCAGTGTGGAAACAGCGCCGCGAGGAGGACGAGCAGGGCGAGCGCGGCCCAGTAGGGCACCTCTCCCGGGGTGGGGACCCACCGGTCGCCGGGGTACCCGCGCTCGTTGTAGACGCCCAGGTAGTAGGCGGCCAGGATGAGCAGGACCAGCACCGCGTTCCCGCGGGGCATGGCGGGCAGGGTCACACTGCCTCCTCTGCGACCTTCACGGCGCTGGCGAAGTCTGCGGCCTCGAACAAGCGGAAGCGCGCCTCGATCTCGTCCTCGTCGTCGAGGGGGAGCCAGCACTTTGGCGTGTAGTTGTACGGCGCCTGACCGCCCAGGATGCGACCTCCGACTTCGGTGAGGTCGAGCCGGAAGGTGACTCCCTCGCCGTCTGCGTCGTCGTACTCCTTCTCCTCGCAGACGATGAAGGTCACGTCGACCGCGTCGTCCGGAGGGCGTCCGCTCTCCTCGTCTTGCTCGGTGCCGGGGCGGAGTAGCGTGACCTGCCAGCGATACTCCTCGTCTGCCTCGGCCCAGATTTCTCCGTCCCAGCCGTATCCGGCCGCGCGAAATGCCTCCCCGTAGCGCGCGAGCAGCGCGCGGATGCGGGGCTCGTACTTCTCCGTCAGTGTCTTGACCTTTTCGTTGTAGGTCACTTCTCCTCCACCGCGGGGTAGAACTCGCCGTCCATCCGGCGCGCCTCCGGTTCGGCGGGCGGCGGCAACCCAACGCGGCAGAGGGGCGCGTCCTCTGCCGGGTCACCGGCCCCACCCTGGTAGACGTGCACGTCCTGGGAGTCCCCGCCGGTCGACGGGTTCAGGTAGACGTAGCTGGTCTGCCCGTTGACCGCGCACCTGAAGCCGACGGCGTGGCCGTTCGTCCAGGGCTCGAACCGGGCCGTCGAGCCGTCGTTCCAGGGCCCGGTCTTGACGGTCACCGGCTGCCCCTTCTCCAGCGCGGTCGCGACGCGCTCCAGCGCGCGGGCGAACCGCGGCAGTGTCCCGTCGAAGAACCGCCGGCCCAGCTGCGTGAAGGGCCACTCGACTGCCATTACTTCCTCCCTGGCGGAATGATCCGCACGTAGTAGTTCGGGACCAGCCAGTGCCGGAACCGGTGGACCTCGGACCCCTCGCGGTCCGGCAGGTCCTTCTGGCTCATGGCGACGACCAGCCAATCCAGCCGCTCGGGCAGGTGTACCCCGAGCGGTGGGTCGAACTGGGTGATGCGGAAGTCCCGCACCTGGGGTCTGGTTAGGGTCACGCCTTCGCTCCCTGCAGGATGCGGCGCGCCTGGCGGACCTGCTTGATGATCGCCTCCGTCCCGGCCGGGTGCAGCAGGATGTGCTCCAGGGTTGCGAGTGCGAACAGGATCTCCTCGCGCTCGTCGGCCGTCAGCGGCTGCTCGTGCCACCTGATCCGGGAGTACAGCTCTCCGAGTCCGCGCGGATCGTGCCAGCTTGCGTTCCCGTCGAGCTTGAGGCGGCGGCTCACCACCCCCTCCGCAGATCGATGTAGCCGTAGACCGCGCGCAAACTCGCGACCGAGGCGATCCAGTCCAGCCAGGGCCAAGCCCGGTCCTGGAGGCGCAGGCGCACCGACCCGTGCGGCGCCCAGGCCAGAAGTTCGGCCGTGGTCAGCTCATAGGGACGATCTCGTCCTCCATGGCGGGGGGTCACGGTGCTGTTCGCCATCAGTGTCTCTCCTGCAGAATCTGGTAGCGCGCCTCGAGGTCGGCCGGTGAGTCCCCCGGCAGGACCTCCAGCGGTCCGGCGCTCAATGCCAGGACGACGGGGTGGCCGAGTATGCGCGCCAGCTCCGGCGCCTCGCGCAGCGCGAGGTGGGTGCGGCAGCCGGCGCGCAGGTGCCAGTGCTCGGCGTCGTAGACCAGCGTCTCCCACGGCGTGGCCCGCACGAACGCCAGGCCGGCGCCGTCCGGCGCCGCACGGGCGACCAGTGCCACAGTGCGGGTGCGCCGCTCCATGGCCTCCCGGCTCGCCTGGACTGCCTGCTCTGCCTCGAGGATCGAAGCCTGGGCCTCCGCGTCCGCTACCCGGTAGCGGGAGAGTGCCTCGTGCAGATCCCGTACCCAGGCCGTCGCGCAGACGGGTGTCCCGCGGTCCGCGTTCTCACGGACGTAGGAGTCCGGGTCCACCACGTCGTCGGGGACCTGCAGGATTTTGCAGCCCTCGATCTCGGTGTAAGTCTCGCCGTCGGCGAGGACCACTACCAGCATCACACCTCCTTTCTGGGTCAGTTATGCCAGGAAGGCCGGTGAAGTTGGGCTAAAAGATGCCCCTCGAGGCACCCGATCTCGCGCGGGGTGCGGCCCCGATGTAGTCACCCGGCAGGACTACGCGCGGTCTCTCCTCCTTCCCCGTACTTGTGCCATGGAAAGAACACGTTATTCGCCCTGGAGGAGGTGAGCATGGCCGTTTCATTGGACACCGAGGAAGACCGTCGGCTGCTGGAGGCGACTCTGTCCACCCGGCTCGGCCGGGAGGTCGTAGTGAACAAGGTGGCGAATCTGGTGAGCGTCCACGCAGTGGTGCGGACCGCGCAGGTGCTGGCCGAAGTGTCGGAGCTGGAGATACTGGTCGCCCATGATCCCATAGGCCTACTGGTTGAGAAGGCCTCGCGAGAGGAAACGCTGCCGGTCCCGGTCTGCCTGAGGCGTGACCAGCTGCTTCGGCCGGGCCCGGCCCTGTACGCGGTGCCTGGTGCCCCGAGTAGCCTGGCGCACCCGTCCATGTACGTGATGACGGAGGAGGGGGTGGTGCAACTGGCGACCTATAGTTCCGCGAAGGTGCTGGACCTTCGAGTGGCCAGAAATCAACTGTCGGACCTGCTGCGGGGAATGGACGGCGGGGGGGTGACAGTGGTGGCGATGGGGGAGGGTTTCCGCGAGTACCAGGACGAGGTGACCAGCGCGGCTCAGGTCTGGTTCGACGGCGTGGTCCTGCCGGGCCGGTGGGCCTGGGACGAGGTGCGCTCGATGATGGTGCGGAGGGGCTGAGAGGCGACTCTCAGGCACCACGCCTGCGGGCGGCGTTCGCTTCTCGCACGCGCTGGACCTCGCGCACGACCAGGCGGTCCCCGTGAAGCTCCGCGGGCAGCAGGGTCATGGGGTCGCACCCGTCCCCGCCGTCCCCGCCGTCCCCGCCGTCCTCGTCCTCGCAGACCTGGGCCCCGTGCGCGGCGATCCGGGCGATGGTCACCCTGAGTTCTTCAGTCGGCATCTCTCACCTCCGGTGCTGGCGCTTCCGGCGCGGATGAGGTCGTCTTGCAGCTGGCGGCCGTCGGGTAGAAGCTGCACACCAGGTCCTGCCACGTGAGCGCGCCGGTGATGAGCGCGACGG
>Ga0209342_10005869_pt1 | contig 12513 bp, 11 predicted proteins | sample RifCSP16_2_FD_184023 | JGI IMG/M metagenome (GOLD analysis project Ga0209342, IMG submission 184023) | Soil microbial communities from Rifle, Colorado - Rifle CSP2_sed 16_2 (SPAdes) (version 2) | ecosystem: Environmental > Terrestrial > Deep subsurface > Rock core/Sediment | place: Rifle... | reverse complement strand
GAGCGGGATCAGGCTCTTCATGAAGCCGTGCTCGACCCACCACTTCATCTGCGTTTCGATGTCCGGCACGAGGAGCCGGCCGTTCCGGTCCTGGTAGGGGAAGCCAATCTTAATAATCTCGGGCTTAGCGCCGGTGTGCTTGGCGGTGATCTGGACGACCTCCTCGTAGTTCCGGCCCGGCACGATCTGTCCGTCCTTCTGGACGAGCACGGCGTCGTGGTAGTACCGCGAGGCCTTCACGTACCCCTTCATGAAGTCCATCGCCTTCTCCCGGTCGGCGGCGAAGCCCTTGGCGTAGAAGACGGTAGCGATCTGCCAGGGATAGAGGTCGCCGGCCCACGCGAGGATCTTGCCGAAGCCCTGCGCCTCGGTGGTGCCGGGAAACGGCTGGGGCACCATGATGGCGTCCACCTGCTTCCCCTTGAGCGCCTCCACCGTGGACGGCATCGCCTGGAGCGGGATAACCTTGACGTCGGCCAGCCGCAGCCCTTCCCTTTCCAGGATGTTGCCGAGGTGGAAGTGGAAGGTGGAGCCCAGGGTCGTGAGGCCGATCCGCCTCCCCTTGAGGTCCTTCACCGAGCGGACCTCTCCCTTGTTCCAGAGCTCCTTCTGGACGACGATGCCGACGAGTGGATAACCGGGCCATTCTCTGCCCTTGTCGGCCACGATCCAGAGCTTCTCCCCCTGGAGGACGATGTTGTAGAGGGCGGCGGTGAGGCCGGTGGCGCCCACCTCGACCTGACCGGCCGCCAGGGCCGTGGCGATCGGCGCCGCGGCCTGGAAGAAGACCAGCTCGGGCTCGATCCCGAACTCCTTGAAGAACCCCTTCTCCACCCCCACGAAGATCGGGGCGGAGGAGGTGAGCTTGAGCACCCCGACCTTCACCTTCCGCTCCTGAGCCGCCGCCGTACCGACCGCCGCCAGAGCGGCGATTAACGCCACGGCCATCACTCTGCGCATGAACACGCCTCCCGTCACGTGTGCTTCCAGGGAACTGCGACGCGCTCGAGCCACGTCAGGAACCAGTGGGAGAACACGCCGAGGAGCGAGAGGACCACGATCCCCACCATGAGCTTGGTCGTCTCCATGATGTTCTGCGCGTGGAGGATCAGGAAGCCGATTCCCGACTCCGCGCCGATCATCTCCGCCGCCACCAGCAGGAGGAGCGCGGTGCCGGCCCCCAGCTTGAGCCCCGCGAAGATCATCGGGAGCGCGCTCGGGAGCATGACCTTGCGGATCACGCTCCACCGGCCGGCGCCGAAAGACACGGCGGCCCTGGCGAGGAGCGGATCTGCGTTGCGCACTCCCGTGAAAGAGTTGATCGCCATGGGGAAGAAGACGCCCAGCGCGATCACCGCCACCTTGGGGGGCTCGCCGATGCCGAGCCACAGGATGAGGAGCGGGAGGAGCGCGATCTTCGGAATCGGGAAGGTGGCAGCGATGACCGGCATGACCACTGCCTCAGCCGGGCTCGAGAAGCCCACCGCCATGCCGACGACGATCCCCGCCAGCGCGCCGATGGCGAAGCCGAGGGCGAGCCGCAGGAGACTCGAGCCGAGGTAGCGGAAGAGCTCCCCCGACGCCACCATTTCCACAGCCTCGCCGACCACTGCGGAGGGAGCGGGCAGGAAAAGGCGGGGCACCCAGCCGATCCGCGCCAGCAGTTCCCAGAGGAAAACCAGGCCGATGAGCGACAGGACGCGCGCGGTCTTGAGCTCCTTCCGCTCCAGGAAGCGCGTCCTATCTTCGACCGGAACTCGCTGCTCGGTCATGGGCGCGCCCTGGTTCGAGCGCGGGCTTTGCCCGCGCAATCCCTTGGGGGGAGGTGCCGGAAGGGGGGCATCAGCCCCCCTCCGGGGAAACGAGCGCTTTCTCGGCATCGGCCTTGATCAGACCCCAGATCAGGTCCACCGTCTGGAGAAACCTCGCGTCCCCCAGCATCGTCTCGCTGCGCGGGCGCTTCAGTTCCACCGGGACGATGGCGATCAGACGGCCGGGGCGCCGGGAGAGCACCGCGACCCGGTCGGCCATGAACACCGCCTCCTGGATGTTGTGGGTCACGTAGAGGATCGTCTTCCGCGTCCTCTCCCAGATGGCGAGCAGCTCGATCTGGAGCAGTTGCCTCGTCTGGGCATCGAGCGCGGAGAACGGCTCGTCCATCAGGAGCACCGCCGGGTCCACCGCCAGCGCCCGGGCGATGCCGACGCGCTGGCGCATGCCGCCCGAGAGCTGGTGGGGGTATTTCTCTTCGAAGCCCGCGAGGCCCACCAGCTCGACGAGCCTCATGGCTCTCTCGTGACGTTCCCCGGCGGCGACCCCGCGCTCCTCGAGGCCGAACTCGATGTTGCCCAGCACCGTTCGCCAGGGGAACAGGGCGAACTCCTGGAACACCATGGCCGTCGGGGGATGCGAGCCGTCGCGGAGGCCATCGAAAAAGACGTCGCCCTCGCTCGGCGTGAGCAGGCCGGCGATGATATTCAGTAGGGTGGACTTTCCGCACCCCGACGGCCCCACGATGGCGAGGAACTCTTCCTCCTCCACGCTGAGGTCGATCGACTGGAGGGCCTCCACACTCTGCCCGCTCCGGTCCTGGTACGTCTTCGACAGCCGCTCGATCACCACCCGCACCGATCAGTCCTTCGCGCGCAATCGAAACCGCTGAACCTTGCCGGTGGCGGTCTTGGGGAGGTCGGGGACGAACCCCACCCACCGGGGCGCCTTGTAGCCGGCGAGGCGCTTCCTCACGAACTCCCTGATCTCGGCGGCGAGGGCGTCGGACGGTGCCACGCCGGCTTTGAGCACTATGAAGGCGTGGGGCTTGGTGAGCCCGTCGTCGTCGGCGCGGCCGACGACGCCCGCCTCCACGACGGCCGGGTGCTCCAGGACTGCCCCCTCCACCTCGATGGGCGACACCCACATCCCCCCCACCTTGAGCATGTCGTCCGAGCGGCCGCAGAAGTAGAAGTAGCCGTCGGAGTCCTGGTAGAACATGTCGCCGGTCTTGAGCCACTCCCCCAGCATGGTGGCCCGGGTCTGGACCGGGCGCTTCCAGTAGTACGGCGCCGCCGTGGGAGCCTTGATCAGGAGGTGGCCGACGTTTCCCTCCAGCACGGGATTGCCGCGGTCGTCCACCAGCCGCGCCTCGAAGCCCGGGATCGCCTTGCCGCTCGAGCCCGGCCGGACCTCTCCCGGCCGGTTGGCGATGAAGTCGTGGAGGGCCTCGGTGGACCCGACCACGTCCAGCAGCTCATGGCCGAAGCGCGACTTCCAGGCGTGGAAGACCGCCGCCGGGAGCGCCTCGCCGGAGGACACACACAGACGCAGCGATGAGAGGTCGAAACGCCGCTCAGCGCCCTCGACCTGGAGCATCCGGGCGTAGAGCGTCGCCACGGTGAAGAAGACCGTCGGCCGCTCGGCGGCGATCACTTCGAAGGCGCGCTCCGGCTCGATCCGTTCCGGCACGAGCACGGAGGAAGCGCCGACGCGCGCGGGGAAGTAGAGCGAGTTGCCCAGGCCGTACACGAAGAAGAGCTTGGAGGCGGAGAAGATCAGATCGTCGTGGGTAATCCCGAAGATCTGCCGGCCGACGAGATCTGCCGCCTGGAGGAGGTCCTGCTGGAGGTGGACGGCGGCCTTGGGCTTGCCGGTGGAACCCGAGGTGTACCCCCAGAGCGCCACGTCGTCGCGGCTGGTGTCGGCGGGCTCCAGGGAGGCGGAGGCTCGCGCGAGCAGGTCTTCGTAGGCAAGCGCGTTTGGCGCGCGGTCACCCACGACGATGAGGTGGCGGAGGGAGCGGCACTGATCCCGGACGGCAGCGATCTGCGCCGCGGCCTCAGCGGCGGCGACCACCGCCTTGGCGCGGCTGTCGTCGAGGAGAAAGGCGTAGTCCACGCCCTTGAGCCAGGGGTTCACGGGAACGGGCACCGCCCCGATCTTGATGGCGCCCCAGAAGGCCTCGGCGAACTCGGGGCAGTCGGGAAGAATCAGGAGGACGCGATTCTCGATCTCGACCCCGAGGTCCTTGAGGGCGTTGCCGAAACGGTTGACACGCTCGGCCAGCTGGGCGTAGGTGACCGTGCGACCCCGGTAGCGAAAGACGGTGCGGCCCCCCCGGCCTTCGGCCAGGTGGCGGTCCGCGAAGAACGCCGTGGCGTTGAAGCGCTCCGGGACCTCGACGACGATTGGTCTCTTACTCAATCACCCTGTCCGCCCGGAGGAGGATCTCGCGCGGAATCGTCAGGCCCAGCTCCCGCGCGGTGCGCAGGTTGAGCACGAGATCGAGCCTGTCCACGCTCTCGACGGGCAACTCCTTGGGGCTCCTGCCGGCGAGGATCCGCTGGACGTGCTTGGCCGATAGCCGCCCGGTCGCATAGTAGCTCACCCCATAGCTCACGAGCGCGCCTTTGGCGACAATCGCTGCCTCAGAAAACATAGTCGGTAGCCTCTTGGCCCTGGCGACGTCCACGATCAGCTGCCCCTGGCTCGCCACCATGGCGTCTGGCATATGGAAATAGGCATCCACCTCCCCGACCCTGAGGGCCTTCAGACCCTCCTGAAGCTCCTTGATGGATCGGACGGGTCGCTCGACCAGCTCGATTCCCAGCTGGCGCGCCGCGTCCCGGGCGAGCTTCGCGTTCCCCTGGGCGGAGGGGTTAGCGGGGTCGTGGAACGTGACGACTCGACGGAGCTCGGGAAGCATTTCCTTCAGAATCTCAAAACGCTTCGCTATAAGGTCCCGGCTGAGGAAGTGGACTCCCGTGAGCCTCCCTCCGGGTTTCGCGAAGCTCTCCACCAGCCCCACCGCGACGGGGTCACTCCCGACGCCGAACACGATGGGAATCTCAGTGGTTGCCTGCTTCACACGGAGCGTGACGCTCGTCGCGGTTGAGTAGATCAAATCGACCTTCTCTCGCTCGAGGCCTCTCGCGACTTGCGCGGCCGCCTTCAGATCGCCTTTCAGGTCCCGGATTTCGAGGGTGAAGTGTTTCCCCTCTTCCAGCCCCAAATCCCTGAGCCCGGCGCGGAGCCCGTCGAGCATTTCGTAATATGACCCTCCCTGGAGGACGACGCCGATGCGGGGAACCTTCGCCGGGGGCTGGGAATCGGCTCCTCGCGGGGCCGAGACAATACCCAGCGCGAGGATGACGGCGAGCCCGATTCTCGTGAGCCTCATGAGCTCCACGGTAGTCTCATCAGCCGGCGAACTCACGCGCGATGGGCTGCCGCCCGCCGTGCGCCTCATAGGCCTCCTCGCGGTAGAGGCCGAGCGCCTGGAGCACCGGCGTGTCCTGGATCGAGAAGAGAATGGCCTCGCGCTCGGAGGAGGGGTTGGCGTGCTCGTGCCACGTCCACGGTGGGACGGCGAACATATCCCCAGGCCCCCAGCCGAAGCGCTCGCCGCCGAGCACGCTGAACCCGCTCCCCTCGAAGACCACGTACACCGCGCTCGAAACGTGGCGATGGGCGCGGGTGTGGACGCCCGGCCTGAGGCGCTGGACCCAACAGGCGAGCGTCGGGAGCACGGGGCCACCCGACGCGTTGACGTACTGAAGGGCGAGATCCTCAAAGGGGGTCGCGTCCCCCTCTCCGAGCCGCATCAGGGCGGGCGCCGTCTCGGTCCACGGATACGACCACCGGTGGTTCGGCGCCTCTCCGGCCGGCTGCGCTTGTTCGTGAAACTGCTCGAAGAAGCTGGCGTCCAGCAGGCCTACCAGGGGAATGTCGAGCCCGTCGAACCAGATCGTGGGCTCCTGGCCCACGTTGCCATGGTCGTGCCAGAGCCAGGGCGGCGTCAGGACGAGGTCACCCCGACGCATCACGTGCTTCTCGCCCTCGACCGTCGTGTAGGCCCCCTCGCCCTGGAGAATGAACCGGACGGCGCCCTGCGAGTGCCGGTGAGCTGGCGCCACTTCGCCTGGAAGCAGGATCTGGACGGCGGCCCAGAGGGTGGGCGTCGCCGCGCAGCTGCCGGGAACGCCGGGGTTCTCCAGCCCCAGGACACGCCGCTCGGCGGCCCGGTCCACCACCACCAGTTCCGCGGCATGGGTGGCGAGCGCCTGCAGGTCTTTCCACCGCCAGAGGTGCGGCACAAAGCGGGACTGGGGTTGGCTGGGCATCAGCCCCCGGACGACACGCCAGAGGGCGACGAGCCGCCGTCGCTCCAGCTCGGCGTAGAACTCCTCCTCGCTCATGCCTCGTCCTTCCGCCCCTCACCCTGCCCTCTCCCCCACCGGGGGAGAGGATGAAGGTGAGGGGGCATCCTAGGCCTTCAGCGTGGGCGCGATGACGGCGGCGAACTGCTCCAGGTGCTCCAGCTCGTCGAAGACCGGGTGGAGCATGACGAGCCGGGCGCCGGCGGCCACGACCTCGTTCAGCCGATCGACGCACTCCTCCGCCGGGCCCCAGATGGACACTTCCTCCGCCAGCTGGGGCTTGCCGTAGAAGGCGCCAAACCACTCGCCGAGCCGCTTCGCGGCCCGGGCCTTGTCCTTATCGATCGCGATGTACACGCGCTTGCCGATGGGGAACTTCCCGGGATCCCGCCCGGCTTTTTCCAGAAACTCACGCAGCTGCTTGACCTCTTCCCTGAACTTCGCCGTCGGGAGCGAGCCCGCGCCCATGAAACCGTCCCCCAGCTCGGCGGCGCGCTTCAGCGCGTTCGGATGGTGGGCGCCGAACCAGACCGGCGGGTGCGGCTTCTGGAGCGGCTTGGGCTCCATGGACGCGTTCTGGAGCCGCCAGAAGTCGCCCTCGAAGGTGACGCGCGGCTCGGTCCAGAGCCGCTTCATGAGCCGGATCCCCTCCGCGAAGCGGGCGGCGCGCCGCTCGGCGGAGATGCCGTAGGCCGGATAGACGCCCGGATTGCCGCCGAGCCCCACGCCGACGATGAGACGCCCGTGCGACAGGTGATCGAGGGTCGCGAGGCTCTTGGCCAGATGGACGGGGCTCCGGAGCCCGGTCAGCAGGACCGCCGAGCCCAACCGAATCCTCTCGGTGACGGCAGCGGCATAGGTCAGGAGCTCGACCGGCTCCAGGCTTGGAATGGACCCGAGGATCTGCTCGATCACCCAGGCGCTGTGGAAGCCGAGCTTCTCGGCGCGGGCCACGTAGCTGCGGATCCGCACCGTGTCCACCGGACCGTCGCGGAAGGTCTGGGGAATCGCGACGGCGAGCTCGATCACCGCGGGAAAATCTCGGGGGGGCCGAAGAAGTAGGGGATCTCGAACGCGGCGGACTCCAGGGAGTCCGAGCCGTGCACCGCGTTCGACTCGATCGACGAAGCAAACTCCCGCCGGATGGTGCCAGCAGCCGCCTTGGACGGATCGGTGGCTCCCATCAGGTCGCGGACCCGGCCGACGGCGTTCTCGCCTTCGAACACCATGGGGATGCAAGGCCCCTGAGTCATGAAGGTGCAGAGGCTCGCGTAGAACGGCCGATCCTTGTGGACGACGTAGAACCCCGAGGCCTGCTCCTTCGTCAGGTGAACCATCTTGGCCGCCAGGATCTTGAGGCCGGCTTCCTCGAAGCGGCCGATGATCTTGCCGGCCACGCCCTTGGCGACGGCGTCCGGCTTCACGATGACCAGCGTCCGCTGGATCGCCATCAGGCGCTCTTCAGGACACTTTCGACGGTGGCGCCCATTTCGGCCGGGCTCTTCACCAGCGTGACGCCCGCAGCACCCAGCGCGGCCATCTTCTCCGCCGCCGTCCCCTTGCCGCCGGCGATGATGGCGCCGGCATGCCCCATCCGGCGTCCGGGGGGCGCCGTCTGGCCGCAGATGAAGGCGACGACGGGCTTCTTCACTCGCTCCTTGATCAAGACCGCCGCCTCCTCCTCCGCGGTCCCGCCGATCTCGCCGATCAGCATGATCGCCCGCGTCTCGGGATCCTCGCTGAAGAGCCGGAGCACGTCCACAAAGCTCGTGCCGTTGACCGGATCCCCCCCGATGCCGACGCAGGTTGACTGGCCGATCCCCCGCTGGGTGAGCTGCTGGACGACCTCGTAGGTCAGGGTGCCGCTCCGCGAGACGACCCCGACCGCGCCTGGCGTGTGGATGTGGCCGGGCATGATGCCGATCTTGGCCTGCCCCGGCGTGATCACCCCGGGGCAGTTGGGCCCGACGAGCCGGCTCGGCGTCGAGGCGAGGAAATGCTTCGCCCGCACCATGTCAGCCACTGGGATACCTTCGGTAACGCAGACGATGAGGACGACGCCGGCCCCCGCGGCTTCCAGGATGGCGTCGGCCGCCGCCGCAGGCGGCACGAAGATCAGGGCGCAGTTCGCGCCCTCCTGCGCCACGGCCTCCGCGACCGTGTTCCAGACGGGAAAGCCGTCGTGGGTCGTGCCCCCCTTGCCCGGGGTCACGCCGCCGACCACGGTGGTTCCGTACTCCTTGCAGCGCGCGGCGTGGAAGGCGCCCTCCCGCCCGGTGATCCCCTGGACGACGACACGCGTGCGCTTATCCGCGAGGATGCTCATGCGGCCCTCCGGGCGAGCTCGACAACCTTGCGGGCGCCGTCACCCATGTCCTCCGCCGTCGTGAGAGCGAGGCCCGACTCGGCCAGCATCTTCTTGCCGAGCTCCACGTTGGTGCCCTCCATGCGGACCACCACGGGCAGCCGGAGTCCGAGCTTCTTCATCGCGGCGATGACGCCCTCGGCCAGACGGTCGCACCGGAGGATCCCGCCGAAGACGTTGATGAACACCGCCTTCACGCTCGGATCGGACGAGAGGATGCGGAAGGCGCTCTCGATCTGCTCGGGCGAGGCCCCGCCGCCGACATCAAGGAAGTTGGCGGGCTCCCCGCCGGCGAGCTTGATGATATCCATGGTGGCCATGGCGAGCCCGGCGCCGTTCACCATGCACCCCACGTTGCCGGTGAGCTTGATGTAGTTGAGATTGAACTTGGACGCCTCGACGTCGAGCGGATCTTCCTCGTTGACGTCGCGCAGTGCCCGGATCTCGGGGCGGCGGTACAGCGCGTTGTCGTCGAAGTTCAGCTTGGCGTCGAGCGCCAGGAGGCGCCCGTCGGCGGTGACCACGAGCGGGTTGATCTCGGCCAGCGAGCAGTCCTTGGCCAGGTAGCACCGGTAGAGATTCAGGATCGCCGCGACGGCGGCCTTGAACAGGTCCCCCGAGAGCCCCAAGCCGAAGGCCAGCGTGCGCGCCTGGAACCCCTGAAGGCCCAAGGCCGGGTGAGCCCACTCGCGGAGGATCTTCTCGGGCGACTTCGCCGCCACTTCCTCGATCTCCATGCCGCCGGCCTCTGAGGCCATGACGACGCAAGTCGCCCTTGCCCGGTCGAGCGTGACAGAGAGGTAGAGCTCCTGGCGGATCGGCGAGGCCTCCTCCACAAGGACACGCCTGACCTCGATCCCTTCGGGCGGCGTCTGAGGTGTCTTGAGGCGCATCCCCAGGATCGCGCGCGCTGCGGCCTCGGCGCCGGGGGGATCGTCGGCCAGCTTGATCCCCCCGCCCTTTCCCCGGCCTCCGGCGTGGATCTGGGCCTTCACCACCACGCGGCCGCCCAGCTTCTCCGCGACGGCGCGCGCACCCGCCGGAGTGTCGGCCACCTCGCCGGCGGGCACCGGCACGCCGAACTCTCGGAGGATCGCCTTCGCCTGGTACTCGTGAATCTTCACTTGCCCGCGAGCTTCCGGACGAGCCAGACGACGGGGTCGTAGTACTCGCTCACCACCCGCTCCTTGAGCGGGATGATGGCGTTGTCGGTGATCTTGATGTGCTCCGGGCAGACCTCGGTGCAGCACTTGGTGATGTTGCAGAAGCCCAGGCCGGCCTTGAGCCGGAGGTACTCGGCGCGGGAGTCGGTGTCCATCGGGTGCATCTCCAGCGCCGCCAGGCGGACGAAGAAACGGGGCCCCGCGAACATGGGCATGTTCTCGGGGTGGTCGCGGATCACGTGGCAGACGTTCTGGCAGAGGAAGCACTCGATGCACTTGTGAAACTCCTGCCCACGGTCGATGTCCGCCTGCATCATCCGGAAGGTGCCGTCGGCCTCGGCCCGCCCCGGCTTGAAGGCGGGGATCGTCTTCGCCACGCTGAAATTGGAGGAAACGTCGGTCACCAGGTCCCGGATCAGCGGGAACGTCTTCATGGGCGCCACGGTGATGGGCTCCCCCGCCGGGAAGAGGTTCATCCGGGTCATGCACATGAGCCGGGGACGGCCGTTCACCTCCGCGCTGCACGAGCCGCACTTGCCCGCCTTGCAGTTCCAGCGGACGGCCAGGTCATTTGCCTGCGTGGCCTGGATCTTGTGGATGACGTCGAGGACCACCATCCCCTCCTCGGTGGGGACCCGGAACTCCTTGAAGGCGCCGCCCTTGGCGTCGCCGCGCCAGACCCGCATGATCGCGTCGGGCATTACTTGTCCCCCTCGAGGAGCTGCCTGAGTTCCGGAGGCATCTGGGGGAGCGGTTCCCGGCCCACCGTCAGCTCGGTCCCCACCTTCCGAACGACGAGGTTGACCTTCCCCAACTCAGGGTCCGTCTTGGGGTAGTCATCCCGAGTGTGGCCGCCGCGGCTCTCCTTCCGCTCCAGCGCCGCGAGGGTGACCGCATGGGAGACGGTGAGGAGCGAGTGGAGATCCAGGGCCAAGTGCCAGGCCGGGTTGTACTGCCGGTTGCCGTCGATCTTGATCCGCCGGCACCGCTCGCGGAGCGTCGCAATCTCCTCCAGTGCCTTCTTCAGCTCGCCCTCGGTCCGGATGATCCCCACCAGGCTCTGCATGCACTCCTGGAGGTCCTGGTGGATCGCGTAGGGGTTCTCGCCACCGGTCCGCTCGAACGGCTCGAGACACGCTCGGGCGAGCGCCTCCACCTGGCCGGCGTCGATCGCGAGCCTCCCCGTCAGTTTCTTCGCGTACTCCGCCGCGTGGAGGCCGGCGCGCCGCCCGAAGACGACGAGGTCCGAGAGAGAGTTGCCGCCGAGACGGTTGGCGCCGTGCAGCCCCCCGGCGACCTCGCCGGCGGCGAAGAGCCCGGGCACGGCGGTGGCCGCGGTATCGGCATCCACGCGGACCCCACCGTTCATGTAGTGGGCGGTGGGGCCGACCTCCATCGGCTCCTTGGTGATGTCCACGTCGGCCAGCTCCTTGAACTGGTGGTACATGCTGGGGAGCCGTCGCTTGATGGACTCGGCATCGCGCCGCGAGGCGATGTCGAGGAACACCCCACCGTGGGGGCTCCCCCGCCCCGCCTTGACCTCGGTGTTGATCGCCCGCGCGACCTCGTCGCGGGGCAGGAGATCGGGGGTTCGCCGGTTGTTCTTCTTGTCCGTGTACCAGCGGTCGGCCTCTGCCTCCGTGTCGGCCGTCTCCGCCCGGAAGAACTCGGAGACGTACTTGAACATGAAGCGCTCGCCGAGGGCGTTCTTGAGAGTCCCCCCGTCGCCACGGACACCCTCGGTCACGAGGATGCCGCGCACGCTCGGCGGCCAGACCATCCCCGTGGGGTGGAACTGGTAGCATTCCATGTCGATCAGGTGCGCTCCGGCGTCGAGGGCGAAGGTCACTCCGTCACCGGTGTACTCCCACGAGTTGGAGGTAAACTTCCAGATCTTACCGATTCCGCCCGTGGCGAGAACCACCGCCTTCGCCTTGAACAGGACGAAGCGCCCGCTCTCCCGCCAGTAGCCGAAGGCCCCGGCGACGCGCTCGCCATCCTTCAGGAGGCAGGTGATGGTGCACTCCATGAAGACATCGATCCCCTTGTGCACGGCGTGCTGCTGAAGGGTGCGGATCATCTCGAGCCCGGTGCGGTCGCCCACGTGGGCCAGACGCGCGTAGCGGTGGCCGCCGAAGTCGCGCTGGAGGATCCGCCCGTCGGGGGTGCGGTCGAAGAGCGCCCCCCAGACCTCGAGCTCCTTCACGCGGTCCGGCGCTTCCTGGGCGTGGAGCTGCGCCATGCGCCAGTTGTTGAGCATCTTGCCGCCGCGCATGGTGTCGCGGAAGTGGACTTTCCAGTTGTCCTCCGGGTAGACGTTGCCGAGGGCCGCGGCGATCCCGCCCTCGGCCATGACCGTGTGGGCCTTGCCGAGGAGCGACTTGCAGATCAAGGCTGTCTTCGCCCCCTGCGCGGAGGCCTCGATGGCCGCGCGCAGTCCCGCGCCGCCCGCCCCGATGACGATCACGTCGTGCTCGTGGACTTCGTACTTGTCGAGAGCCATTAGAAGAACCTCACGTCGCGGAGGATGCCCACGGAAAGGAGGCGGATGTAGACGTCGGTCAGCGCCACGGACACGAGCGAGAGCCACGCCCAGAGCATGTGGCGTTCGTTCTGGCCGGTGACCATCCGCCAGAGCCGGTAGCGGAGCGGGCTGGACGAAAACGTATCCAGGCAGCCGCCGCAGAGGTGGCGGCAAGAGTGGCAGGAGAAAGAGTACATCGAGAGCAGCGCCACGTTCACGACCATGATGATCGAGCCCAGCCCGATGCCGAAGCGGCCGTCGAAGATGAAGGCGTAGATCGCGTCGTACCAGAGGAAGATCAGGAAGGCG
>Ga0209342_10005868_pt1 | contig 12514 bp, 11 predicted proteins | sample RifCSP16_2_FD_184023 | JGI IMG/M metagenome (GOLD analysis project Ga0209342, IMG submission 184023) | Soil microbial communities from Rifle, Colorado - Rifle CSP2_sed 16_2 (SPAdes) (version 2) | ecosystem: Environmental > Terrestrial > Deep subsurface > Rock core/Sediment | place: Rifle... | reverse complement strand
CCCGCATCGTGGCGGCGCTCGGGAAGGACGAGGTCTTGCGCGCGCTCGAGGTGCGACTCGACGAGGACGGCGTCTACCATCTGCGTCTCGACAAGCAGAAGGCGTACCTCGGCAGGATCGAGACCGCCACGACCCCGGACGCCATCGCGTTCCGCGCCAAGGTGGCGGCGTTCCCGAAGAAGCCTGCGATCGTCGTCGAGGTCCTGCGCAGGGCGGCGGAGGGAGCCTGATGGACCTCACGCGGGACGAGGAGCTCCTCCTATCGGAGGGAACCCCCGCCGAGCGGATGTCCATGAAGATCCTCGCGACCCTCGGGAGCGTGTACGGTGCGGACCGGCTCATCCCGATCACGGGGGCGCACATCTCCGGCGCATCGCCGAAGACGCTCGGGGACGCGGGGGTGGAGTTCCTCGAGGAGTTCGCGACCACCGCCAAGGTGCGCGTTCGGACGACCGTGAACCCGACGGGCATGGACCCCGACCGCTGGCGGGAGCTCGGTGTCCCCGAGAGCATGATCCAGACACAGGAGCGCATCGTTCGGGCGTATGCCTCGATGGGCGTCGAGCCGACGTTCTCCTGCACCCCATACCAGGTCGGCCATCGCCCGAAGCGCGGGGAGCACCTCGCGTGGGCGGAATCGTCCGCGGTCGTGTTCGCGAACGCGGTCCTCGGCGCGCGGACGAACCGGGAGGGCGGCCCCTCCGCGCTCGCCGCGGCGGTCGTCGGCCGGACGCCGAACTTCGGGCTCCACGTGGAGGAGAATCGGAGGGCGACGCACGCATTCGACATCCGCATCCCGATGCGTGGCTACCGGTGGTCTTTGCTTGGCCTCCACGTCGGGGAGATCGTAGGGGACGGCGTCCCGTACCTCCGGGGCTTCACCGGCACCGAGGACGAGTTGAAGACGTTCGGCGCTGCGCTCGCCTCCGCAGGGGCGGTGGGCATGTTCCACGTCGAAGGGCTCACCCCGGAGTGGCGGCAGGCGCACGCGGAAGGGTTGCCCCCCCTCACGGTCACGGAGGCGGACCTGCTGGCCACGCGCGATCGGTATTCGACGGATGGAGTTCCGGAGGCGATTGGGCTCGGGTCCCCGCAGCTCTCGGCGGACGAGCTGCGCGCGGTCGCGGACCTGCTGGACCGGTATCGCCCGAGGCCGCGCGTCTTCGCGTTCACCAACCGCACCGCCAAGGCGGAGGCGGCCGACGCGGCGCGGCGGATCGAGGCCCTCGGCCACGTCGTCCTGGTCGACACGTGCCTCGAGGTGTCCCCGATGGAGCTGTGGGCGCGCACGACCGCGACGCCCTCCGGGAAAGGGGCAATCTACCTGCCCACGCTGTGCGGGCAACGCGTCGTCCTCGACGACCTGGAGGAACTGATGCGGAGGTTCTCATGATCCTACCGGGGCGGCGCATCGTGGAGGGACGGGCCGAGGGCTCGATCCTGGTCTCCGAACGGGCGCTGTCGCTCCTCGGCGGCGTCGATCCGAAAACGGGCGAAATCCGCGATCCGGAGAGCGCCATCCGCGGGGAGCGCGTGGCGGGCCGGATTCTGGCGGTCCCTCACGCGAAGGGGAGCACGGTTGGGTCGTACGTCCTCTACGGCCTGCGGAAGTCGGACGTCGCTCCCGCGGCGATCGTCGCGGGCCGGGCGGAGACGATCCTGGCGGTTGGTGCCGTCCTGGCGGGGGTGCCGATGGTCGACGGGGTGCCCACGGACCTCCTGCGCACGGGCGACCGGGCGGTGGTGGACGCAACCGGCGGCGCGATCGAGATGCCTCTCGTGCGCGAGCGACCCGTCGTCTCGTCGTTCCTCGAGCGCGAGGGCCGCATCCTCGTCGTGCGGAGGAGCGAGGAGGTCGGATCGTTCCAGGGCAAGTGGTCCGGAATCTCCGGCTTCCTCGAGGGTTCCGAGAACCCGGAGGACCGCGCGCTCCGCGAGATCGAGGAGGAGACGGGGCTCACGGAAGTTGCGCTTCTCGCGCGAGGCTCCGCCGTGCTCAGCCGTGGCGGCGATACCGTCTACCGGATCCACCCCTTCCGCTTTCACGCGCCGCGGGGAGACGTCCGCCTCGACTGGGAGAACGTGGAGTACCGATGGGTGGACCCCGCGGAGATCCCTGGACTCGACGGCGTCCCCAAGCTCGTGGCGGTGTACCGGGCGACCCTCCCGTGATCAGCCGACCGTCACGACGCCGTCGACTTCCTTCTCGAGCAACGTCAGCTGGTGCGTGTCGAGCGTGGACGGGTTCACGGAGAGGACCACGGTCGCGCCGTGGATCGCGACGGTGTCCCGCAGCGCCTGCACGAGTCGCAGCACAGTCAGGAAGTTGTTGTTCGTGATGAGGTACTCGATGCCGTCGATGAGGACGACGCCCGCCTCCTTCGCGATGAACTGCTCCAGGGCGAGCGAGAGTTTCTCGAGGTCCTTCGGCCGCACGCTGTCGTCCTTCCCCACGTTGCTCAGCCAGAGGATCGGGACCTCCGGAGCGATGCCATACTTCTCCCGCACCTTCTGCGGATAGACCCGCGTGACGCAGAAGCCCTTGCGCCCCTTCTTCAGCGCGGCGAGGAAGATCGCGTACGTCTGCCCGGGCATGCCCTCCTTGACGAGGTACGTGGAGGACGGCTGCGCCTCGATCTCCGGAGGTGGAAGCTGGTCGGGCCGCGTGAACTCCGCGCGGACGTGGCTCGTCGGAGCGGGTCCGGGCACGGCCGGCTGTGGTGGCGGTGCGGGAGCGGGGACGGTCGGCGCGGGAGTCGGCGTGACGGTCGGCTCGGGAGCGGCCGGGGCGGGGGCCGGTGCAGGCCGAGGAGCGGAAACCGGTTCAGCTGGCGGGGCAGGCAAGGGAGCCGGCGACCGTGGTGCGGCCGGCGGCTCGACGAGGACGGGCGGCGGGGCCTTCGCCTTCTCCGCACCGAACCCGCACTGGGGACACACGTAGGTCCCCTTCGGAATCGGCTCGCCGCACGCGGGGCACGGAAGGACGCCTGGGGGCATTTCCCCGCACCGCCAGCACCGCGGGTGTCCCGCCTGGCCGATCGCCCCGCACACCGGGCACGGCGCGATTGCGCGCGCCTCCGACTCCTGGTGGTCCGCGATCCGCTTGACGTCCGTCTCCTCGAGGCCTTCGATCCCGAGCAGCTCCTCGCGGCTCGCGCTCTTGAGGGACGCAAGGGTCTTGTATCCGGCGTCGAACAACGCGAACGCCTTGCGCTCCGACAGGCCGATCGCCGTGAACGCCCGGAGGACCTCTCGCGCGTGGAGGGGCGTGACCCCGATGAGCAGCGTCCCGCCGTCCACGTTCGGCCACTCGACGACGTACTCCTCGTCCACGTCGCCCGTCCCGATCGTCAGGTTCCGGCTCCGGCTCTCCCGCGCGATGTACTCTCGCAAAGGGCCCAGAGTGCCCACGAGCTCCTCCGCCACCTTCACGTTCGTCCGGACGTAATCCTCGACGTCGAGGTCGAGGTCCTTCCGCATCTGCTGCACGCGGCGCACGACCTCGCGCGCCATCCCCTCCGCACGGATCTCGTCCGTGACGCGGAGGTCCACGAACAGCTCGCCGTAGGGCGTCTCCACGCGCGCGATCCCCTTCGGGAGGCGGCGCTCGACCGTGACCATGTTCGGCAGGATCTTGATCATCTGTCCCTCGATGCCGATATGGAACTCGCCCCGCTCTTCGAACTCCCGCTGGACCTCTGCGGCCGAGCGCATCTCCAGGATCGTGGCGATCTTGGACCACCACGCCTTGTACACCTTGCCGATCGCCTGGGGGTCCGGCACGAGGGCGAGCTCCACGTCCCCGTACGCGCTGTCCGCCGGCATCAGGTTGAGGGCCTTCGCGTTCGCGAGGTCGAGGAACACATGTTTGAGCTGGCCGAGAGCGGCAATCGCCTCCGGCGCTGGCCCCCGGAGGGTCACCGAGCGGATCGGCCACCGGAGCTTCACGTTCTCCTTCTGCCGCACCTTCGCGACGACCTCGACGAGGTCGCGCACCGTGCTCATGGACTTCTCGAGGCTCGCGTTGAGGAAGTCCTCGCGCGGCTTCGGCCAGTCGCTCATGTGCACGGTGAGCAGACGCCCGTCCATGTTCTGGTAGATCTCCTCGGAGAGGTGGGGGCAGAACGGCGAGAGCATCTTGGCGGCGCTGACGAGGGCCGCGTGGAGGACGGCCTCCGCGGCCTGCTTGCCTCGGTCCTCCCCCTCCTTCCACGTCCGATCGCGGATGAGCTTCACGTACCAACGGGAGAGATCGTCGACGATGAACTCCTCGAGGGCGCGGGCGGCCCGATGCAGCTCGTAGTGTTCGAGGTGGGCGGTGACGGTCCCCTTGAGCCGCTCGACGCGCGAGAGCATCCACTTGTCCTCGGGCGTCATGTGCTTTACCAAGCTGTCGATCGCGTTCGCTTCGGGATCGAACCGGTCCATCGCCATGTACATCGTCGCGAACTTGTACACGTTGAACAGGATGTTGAGGGTCCGTCCCGCGTTCTTCACGTCCTCCCAGTTGAACGTGATGTCCTCCCACGGCGCGTTCGAGCGGATCAGGTACAGGCGGAACGTGTCCACGCCGTGCTTGTCGACGACCTCAAAAGGCTCGATGTAGTTCCCGAGGTGGCGGTGCATCTGACGGCCGTCCGGCCCGTTCACCCATCCGTGCAGGACGACGGACTCATACGGCGCGCGGTCGAACGCAATCACGCCGGCGAACATCTGGCTGTTGAACCACCCTCGCGTCTGGTCGTTCCCCTCCACGATCCAGTCCACCGGCCACCAGCGCTGGAACTGCGCCTTGTCCCGAGGGTAGCCGAGCTGTGCCCACGAGGCAACCGCGGAATCGAACCACACGTCGAGCACGTCGCGCACACGGCGCTGCAGGGAGCCGCACTTCGTGCATCGGAACGTCACGCCGTCGATCGCGGGCCGGTGGAGATCCATCCCCTCCCTGTAGTTCTGCCCGATCCGCAGGTCGTCCGCGGATCCGACGACCCGCAGCTCGCCGCACTTCTCGCACACCCAGAGCGGGAGCGGCGTCCCCCAGTACCTCTGGCGGGAGATGCACCAGTCGCGCAGGTTTTGCGTCCACTCCCATTGGCGCGCGGACCCCGCCCAGTCCGGCGTCCAGTGGATCCTCTTGATCTCCTCGAGCATCTTCGGCTTGATGGGGTCGACGCGCAGGAACCACTGTTCCGTCACGCGGAACACGATGGGCGTGCGGCATCGCCAGCAGTGGCCGTACCGGTGGACGACCTTGTCCCGGTGGAGGAGCGCGCCGACGTCCGCGAGGTCCTTGAGGATGAGGTCGTTCGAATCGCGGACATGCCGGCCCGCGTACGCCCCCGCATCCGCCGTGTAGACGCCTCGCTCGTCGACGGGGGAGAAGGGCGGCAGTCCGTTCGCCTTCCCGAGGTCGAAGTCCTCCGGCCCGTGGCCCGGCGCCGTGTGGACGAGACCCGTGTGCTCCGCGGTCACGGCCAACGAAGCGATGATCGTGTGCGCCTTGTCCGCGGGAACGTTCGCATGGTACGGCACCTTCCCCGCGAGCGGGTATTCGTACGTCCACCCCACGAGCTCAGCACCCTTCTTCCGCTCGACGACCTGCCCCGCGAGTCCCGCCGCGCTGAGGACCTGGGTCGCGGTCTCCTCCAAGATCCACAGGGATCCGCCCGTCCCGGGGTCGACGCGTGCGTACGGGAAGTCCGGATGGACCGCGACCGCCAGGTTCGCGGGAAGCGTCCATGGGGTCGTGGTCCAGATCACGAGGCCCTCGTTCGGGCGGTCCTTCAGCGGAAACCGCACGTAGATCGAGGGGTCCGTCTCGTCGCTGTACTCGATCTCCGCCTCTGCGAGAGCCGTCTCGCAGCGGGTGCACCACTGCAGGGAGCGGACGTCCTTCGTGAGCAGGCCTCGCTCGTGGGCACGCTTCAGAGCCCACCACCCCGCCTCGATGAACTCGTTCTTGATCGTCATGTACGGGTTGTCCCAGTCCAACCAGACGCCGAGGGCCTGGAACTGCTCCGTCATCTTCGCAAGGAGGTCGAGCGAGAATTGGCGGCACGTCGTGACGAACTTCTCGATCCCGAGCTGCTCGATCTCGCGCTTGTTCGTGATGCCGAGGGATCTCTCGACCTGCACTTCGATCGGTAGGCCGTGCATGTCGTACCCCGGCTGGTCCCGGACGTTGAACCCCTGCATCCGCCGCCAGCGGACGACCGCGTCCTTGATCGTCTTGTTCAACGCGGTTCCCAGGTGGATCGCACCTGTGGTGTAGGGAGGCCCGTCCACGAAGTAGAAGTCCTTGCCGCCGCCGCGCAGCTTGCGCGTCTTCTCGTACGCCTTCGTCCGCCGCCAGAAATCCTGGACCTGCTTCTCCAAATCGCGCGGAACGTAGTCCTTCCTCGCTTGCTTTATCATCGCACTCCCCTCCCGGGGAGCTCCGGGCTTCTTTCGTCGCCCGTGGTGCGCGGTTCGATACTAACGAGCCGTCTTAAAGCTGATGTCTCCGTTCGCTCGGGTGCGAACGAGGAGGGCCGGGACCGAGATTTGAACTCGGGTCAAGGGATCCACAGTCCCCTAGGATGAACCAGGCTACCCCATCCCGGCCACTGCGGGATGCGAAGCGAGGGCGTCTATACAAAGATATCCTCGTCCGCAGCGTAGGGGACCGCGCGTCTCCGGAGGATGCGGAAAGCTTTATGCGAGACCTGCCCATCGATAGCGCGTCGATGAAGCGTGATTACCTCGGCGTCCTCGATGCGGAGAAGGACTTCGTCGCCATCCTGGAACTTGCCGCCACGCTCAAGAACCGCGCGCGGGCGGGCGAGCACTACGAACCGCTGCGGAACAAAAACCTCGCGCTGATTTTCGAGAAGGCGTCGACGCGGACGCGCGTGAGCTTCGAGGTCGCGATGTCCCAGCTCGGCGGCCATGCCCTCTACCTGAACCCGCAGGACCTCCAGCTCGGCCGAGGCGAGACGATTGCGGACACCGCGCGCGTCCTCAGCCGGTACGTCGACGCAATCGTGTATCGTGCGTTCCGACACGACGACGTCGTGGAGCTCGCGAGGCACACGGAGATCCCCGTGATCAACGGGCTCGACGACCTCGAGCACCCGTGCCAGGCCCTCGCGGACCTGTTCACGGTCCTAGAGCACAAGGGCGAGCTGAAAGGGCTCCGGCTCGCCTATGTGGGCGACGGGAACAACGTGTGCAACTCCCTCCTCCTCGCGGGAGCCCTGGTGGGGATGGACGTCGCCGTCGGGTGCCCGAGGAAGTACGAACCGGCCGCGTCCATCGTGAAGAACGCGAAGGACATCGGCACGCGCACGGGCTCCAAGATCGCTATTCTGCAGGACCCGGTGGACGCCGTCAAGGGGGCGGATGTCGTGTACACGGACGTCTGGGTTTCCATGGGCATGGAGAAGGAGAAGGGGGAGCGGGAGCGGATCTTCGAGCCGTACCAGGTCAACCAGCTCCTCGTGAACAAGGCGAACGAGGAGGCCATCGTCATGCACTGCCTCCCCGCGCATCGAGGGCTCGAGATTACGGACGAAGTGATCGACGGCCCGAAGTCCGTCGTCTGGGACCAGGCAGAGAACCGCCTGCACGCGCAGAAAGCGCTCCTCGTGACCCTCCTCGGCGCCGCGTGAACGTTTTTGGCGGCGAAGACGATGCCAATCTCGTGCCCGCCACACCGATCCACGCCGCCATCCCTTGGATTCCGTACGTGAGGTGGCCTCGGGCGTTCTCGTTCTGGGCGCTCACGGTCGGCTCGATGGTGAACGACCTAGAGGTCGTGCCCCTCTGGGTTCTCTCGGGCGACATCTATCATTCCCGAGGCCTCATGCACTCCGTCCTCGGCGTGCTAACGCTGAACGCCACCGTCGCGGTGTTCGCAACGCTGTACCTGGTCCCTCCCGCGATGCGCTGGTTCGACCGCCGTTGGCGGGAGCCACGCGTCTTCCGGTTCGCGGGCCGGGACCTCCATGAGGACCCGAGGGACATCGGGACGGTGTACGCGTCCGCCGCCTTGGGGGGACTGACCCACATCCTCGTCGACATTCCCACCCACGCCTACAATCCCGTGTGGTGGCCGTGGCAAACCGTCCCCCTGAACCTCGTCCCGTACGCGGACGAGCTGTGGTGGGACATCGTGGCAGGAATCCCAGTGCTCCTGCTCTTCGCGTGGATGATGTACGCGTATTGGCGGCGGTGACTACTCGACGCCGAAGAAGGACCGGAGGATCGGGTGCATCTCCATCATCTGCTCGCGCCCGATCGCCTCGTACAGCTGGATCATGATGCCGACGGAGAGGAGGACGCCGGTGCCGCTCGCCTGACCGACGGTACCGATCATGTCCGCGCCCGCAGCGAGCGCGCCCACGGCAGCCCCGCCGATTACGGTTACGACCGGAATGTACCGCCCGAGGACGCGACGCAGGATGCGCGGGTCCCTTCGGAAGCCGGGGATCTGCATCCCGCTTCGCTCGATCTGTTTCGCGACGGCGTCCGGTCCCATGTTCGTCGTCGTAATCCAGAACCTCGCGAACATGATCGAACCGCCGACGAAGATTCCGATATACACGATCAATCGAAGGATGACTTGAGCCGAGCCGTGACCCAGGAGAAACCGGTCGTACCCGGCAGGCGACACCAGGGGCATGAGCCAGTCCGAGGGACCGTTGACGGTCTGGGTGTACCAGGCGATTCCGGTGACGGGAGTCGATGTGGAGAATCCTTGATCGAGGAGCGGGTCCCCGGGCGGCAGATACGAGCCGATCCACCACTGATGGCCGAGCGCAGGCCACTCCGGATGCTGCCAGAACAGGAGGGAGAACATGCTCACGTTCGCTAGGACGGCCGCCACGAGGATGACGGGGATGTTCGACGCGTAGATCAGGCGGATCGGGTATCGTCCGCGCGCGCCGCGCGCCTGCCCGTGCGCCAGGGGCAGCTCGATCCGCGTGGACTCCAGGTACGCGACGAGGAAGAAGATGACGATCGTGCCGACGAGCGCGACGACCGGGTTCGGGTTCTGGATGAGGATCCGTTCCAGCCCTCCGCCCGCGATTTGATTGGCCGGCATCGTCGTGAGGAAGTAGAACGTCTTCGGGATGGTCCCCGCCGGCGGGTTCTGGTCGCTGAGCGGCGCGCCGGCGTTGGCCGGTTCCCAGTTGAACGTGCCCGTGAAGATCTGCTGCGCGACGCCTGCGGCAATGAACAGGGAGATCCCGCTCCCGATTCCCCACTTGCTCACGACCTCGTCCATGAGGAAGACGAGGTACGAGCCCGCGACGAGCTGCACGACGATGAGGGAGAGCGCCAGGTTCCTCCCGTTGCCCGCCCAGACGCCGTCGAGGTTGCTGACGAACGTGCCCGAGGGGGTGAGGAAGCCGTACACCTGCGGCACGGACTCGACGACGATCATGATGACGACGATCAGCTTCTGCGTCCCCTGGTAGACGGCCTTGTCCTCGTCCTTGGACAAGTCCAGGCGGATGATCTTCGCACCCGCGAACAACTGCATGATGATCGAACCCGTGACGATCGGGCCGATGCCGAGGTGCATGAGGGAGCCCTGCTGGCCCGCGAGGATCGCGCGGAGGGAGGAGAAGAAGTCCACGACCGTTGTGCGGTCCAGTCCGTACAGAAAGACGTTCGTCAGCGCGAAGTACAGGAGGAGGATGACGACGACCCACATGATCTTCGTGCGGAAGTGGACGTGGCCTTCCGGGCGGCGCACCGCGGGCATCCGGTCCGTGATCGGCTTGAGTTTGTAGAGGAGGCTCTGTTTCGTCTCTTCCGCCATCTACCCAGCCGCCTGCGACGTCGTGACCGCCCCGCCCGCCGCCAAGACTTTCGCCTTCGCCGCCTCCGTCGCAGCCGCCACCGCGATCTTCATGGGGCGGATCGCGCGACCGCCGCCGAGGAGCTTGTCGAAGCCGGCCTTCCCGAGGTCGACCTCGTACGCGTCGCCCGACTTCGCGGCGAACCCCTTCTCCACGAACGCCTCCAGCTGGCGGTCGACATCCTCGACGTTGATGCTAAGCGTTTTCCCCAATCCGTCGTGGTGGCGCACGAACCCGTGGGCGCCGAAGTGATCGGGATCGTAGATGAGCATCCACTTGAACTTGTGCTTGTGGAGGCCCGCGTTCCCGCGGCCCCCGCGGTCTCCGTACCCGCGACCGTGCTTCTTCCCCCGGCCGTGCGTCCGGCTGCCGCGGAACTTGCGCGTCCGGCTCACCATCAGGTTCCCTCCGGTCCGAGCATCCGAAGGATGAGGTCGTTGATGTCCTTGCCGCGGTATCCGAGGGAGCCGCCCGCGCGGAACGCGCGCTTCGAGCCTCCGAATCCCCCGCGGGGCGGGTGGAGCCGCAGGACGGGCTTCAGGCCGGGCACGTCCTTCAGGGTGGCCTTCCCCTCCGCAATCGCCTTCGCAAGGGTGTTCACGCTCGAGAACTTCGTGTTCGCCTTCACCCACGCGTCGTCGATCGTCTTGTCCCCGAGTAGCCGCGCCCGCTTGATCAGCACCCTCGCGGCGACCGTCGCGTCGACCTCGCCCCAGGTTACGTAGTCCTTCGCGCGCTGGAGCATCCCGTCCGAGGTCGGGTTCTGCGGGAGGAACACGCAATGGTTGGCGTGCGTCAGGCGCATGTAGCGCATCGTGTCCCGGACCTGGCCGTTGAGGTTCACCTGCCCCCGGATGCGCACGACGGCGTACGTCATCGCCGACCACGCTCCCGGCCGGGTTCGGCCTCCGGTGGCGGCGGCAGCGGCGACTGGCCGCGCACGTACACCTTCTCCGCCCCCGCGTGAATCTTGAGGCGCTGCGTCTGATCCGTCGTCGCCTTCATGAGCGCCGTCTGCCGCATCGCGTCGAACGTGGCGAGCGCGTAGTTGACCGTCGTCTTCGTGTGGCCCTGCGTGAAGCCCCACGCGTCCCGGATGCCCGCGAGCCGGAGGACGGACTTCGCGACGTCGCCGAGGGCGAGCCCGACGCCGCGTGGCGCGGGCTTCAGGGTCACGCGGACGGAGCCGCTGCTGCCCACGACGCGGACGGGCAGGGAGTGGGCGGTGTAGCATCCGCACTCCCACGAACCGCACCCGCGGTTCACGGAGATGATGTTCAGCTTCGCGTCGTCAATCGCGCGGCGGATCGCGGGGCCGACCTCCTTGCCGCGGGCCCGCCCGAGGCCCACGAACCCATCGCGATTCCCGACGACGCAGGTGATCGCGAAGTTGACCCGCCGCCCGGAGTCCGTCATCCGCTGGACCATGTTCACGTCGAGGACCTCGTCCTCGAGCTCCGGCAGCAGGATGTCCACGATCTCCGGCTCCCGCAGCGGCAGCCCGGTCGCGAGGCCCTCACCGAGGGTCGTGAGATCGCCGTTCAGCACGAGCTTCCCGAGCGTCGTCCGCGGGACCCACTCCGCAACGCTCTCGTTCCTTCCCCGGCCCGCCATCACGCCGCCTCCACCTTCGCCTTCACCTCAGCGAACAGCTTTGCGACGGCCTCGCCCAAGTGCTTCCCCTCGATCCGCTCCTTCTTCGGGAGCACGCCCTCGCCGTGCGGAAGCACAACGCCGGCGTCGACGAGGCCACTCGCCGCCGCGAAGAGGCGGCCACCGTACATGGGGTCCTGGCGACCGAGGTCGAGGATGACCTGGGCCACGCCCTTCGACACCGCCCTTCGACCCGCGAGGAGGCCGGTGAGGTACGCGGCGGGCACGTTGCCCGTCCCCACATTCCAGCCCAGATCCCGGAGTTCCACGCTCACCGCACTCGCGACGATCTTGTCGCCTTGGCCGTCGTACGTGACGATCTGGACCTGCGTCTGGTTCAGCGACTTGCGGATGACCGCCCGCGGCAGTCCGGAGCGCAGGAGGCGGAGCCTCCGGCGGTAGTCCGTGCGACCCTCCCGCCGGCGGCGGAAGGGGACCCGCGTGCGCGCACCTCGTGCCATCTTATCCTCCCTTGATCAGGCCGCCCGCCCGGAGGTGTTGGTCGAGGTGGGCCCTGCCCTTGAACATTCCGCCCTTCGCCTGGCGGTAGTACTCGCGATACGTGCGCGTGTCGATCTTCCCCTCGGCCCGCAGCTCTCGTAGGTAGGCACGGACCGGGCGAATCATTCGGATCCAGCGACGCTTTCGAGGGTCGCGCGCATTCGTCCCGCCCTTCCGGCTCCCGACGCCACGCTGGCGGCCCTTCTCCCGTTGCCGCCGGTGATACCGCACGCGGCCCCGGGACTGGCCCACGACGGGCTTCTTCTGGATCCAGTTCTTGGCGATCGCTTCCCGGAGGTCGCCTCGGGTGATCTTTTCCTGAACCTCCTCCAGCTTGTCGGGGCTGATCCACACGCGGTTCACCCCGCACTTCAGAATCAACGCTGCCATGCGGCGCTGGTTTCTGAGGTTCATTCCTCCTCCCTCCGGTTGAGAACGCGGATCCCCTTCTCGGCCGCCGCCGCCTGGATTTCGAGCCGCTTCCGCGTGCCCATAGTGCCGGCGATCCTCGC
>Ga0209342_10005867_pt1 | contig 12515 bp, 15 predicted proteins | sample RifCSP16_2_FD_184023 | JGI IMG/M metagenome (GOLD analysis project Ga0209342, IMG submission 184023) | Soil microbial communities from Rifle, Colorado - Rifle CSP2_sed 16_2 (SPAdes) (version 2) | ecosystem: Environmental > Terrestrial > Deep subsurface > Rock core/Sediment | place: Rifle... | reverse complement strand
CGCCAGCGGCCAATCCAGCGTACCCGCCGAAATGAACAGTAAGGCTGGCGTCAGGAGCAGGTAGGCAGCAAAGCCGATCCCTGCTCGCAGGAGATTGCGGGGTTTTTTGGGTGGCGGAGCCATGGGGGGAAGCCTCATAGAATGAGAGTATTATGAATGAGCGGTAGATAAGCCATTATACAGCCCCTTTTGTTTTTGAGATCAATTTAGAGAGTTAAACAGAAGTTTCTGTTAAGCAATAGTTAGGCGCCATCGATGAAACCGCTGAGAAGCAAGTCACTGTCACTAATGCCCATCTCGAAGGAGTACGCCTCTTCCTTCGTTGATGATCTCCGCTTTCGCGGACGGCCAGCAGACCACCTCTCCGGTCTTGCCGCAGTCGCAGAGGACACGGATCCCACGTGGAGACCAACCGTCAGCGAGCTGGCTCGCCTGCTCCCACCTTCCCAAGAAAGCAATGCGCTTCTCGCAGCTGGGACGGCTTATGGGGCAGCCAAGCTGATAGCTGAGGACTTTCCTGGTCCTTCAATCCTCCTCTATGGTGCTGCACTCAATGTCATCGGCATTGCCCCTCAGACCGAGCTCCAGGATTCGATTTCGCGCGCAGAACAAGCGATCGATAAGGCAGGCCTCCTAGCAGACGGCGACGTCAAGCTCCTGGTCGCCGCAGCACGAGAGCGGGCCCGCTTCGACAAGGTCACTCAGATGCTCAAACAGGAATTCACCCAAGGGCTCCAAGCGTCCGGCACCTACTCGGCTTCAGAGATCGATGACGTTGTGCCGAAGATCGTCAGCGTCACTCACGACGTCAGGCACAAAGGGCTCATCGAGCGCATTGAGTGGGCAAACACGTATATGTCGGTTGGCGGGTCAAGCACTGACGCTGGCTACTTGATCAAGCTCGACGAAATCGAGTTCAAGGACGACAAGCTGAGGGCCCTTCTTCCATACGCAAAGGTAGGCTGCGCATTCAGTATCGCCAAGAGGCTTCAGGAGAGGAGACAAAACGCCTTCGGCTCCAGCCCATCATGATCCATACTCGATGGCGCCTGACAACTCGATGAAGCCGACCTGGCCAGCCCAGGGAAAGGATTCTGTGCGACACTAGCCTTGGGTTGGCCAGGCGGCTCAGCTCGAATCCCGTTGGGCGGCTCTATAAATGATCTTTGTGAAAATAAACCCAAAGTTGTAATTTCTGTGAAAAAGCGTATACTAAAATCATCAGGCGGGCTAAATGAAAACAGACACTCTTACTTACTGGTATATCATCTGGTAGAAAAAACTTAGTTGTTGTCTATTGACAGAAATTCTTGCAACAGTGTCCATTTTCGCTTTTTAGAAAGGAGAGAAAAATGCCTATATCGATTACACTTATTCTGATCGTCGGACTCAGCATCTTTGTTTATTTTTCGGTAAGACCACTGCGATTCTTTAGTAACAAACAATGGCTAATCAGTCATAGTTTTATAATTGTTGGTCTTGGGCTGATTCTAGGCTGGTTATGGTTTAATCGGAATCAGTTTGAGCAAATTACCATGCTGATGGGTGGAATTTGGACTTTAGCTGGCGGTCTTTGTTTTGTGGTAGGTTATATCGTAAAAAGGAAAATTCAAGCCTAACGAGGCTTAGTTATTTGATAGCATCAACTGGCTTGGTGTGTAATTGTCTTCCTACCCGAATCTACTTTATTAGCAAATTTTTGAGGGGTTTCTCCCACAAGAAATTGTGAAATTGCCAATTTCCGATATGTGCAGTTGCATGTCTATGAGGAAATTGAGCAATGATAAACTACCCATGCAAAATAAAAAGATGGTAGGTGCAATGAAAAGCCGCTCAACAAAGCGTGCGCTGGACAGGCGGGATTCGTCGCCATTTTTGAGCATTTTTCTGGCTTCGGGTTTATACTATTCTCAGGCCGAGTCTTGTCCTGCCCACTTGCGGCTAACGCAAGCCGTTCGGCGGATGCTCTCTCGCTACGAATATGGAGCTCATTCTCACGATCCAATCGCGGCCGATGCCGGAGTCACCGACAAGCGAACGCTACAAGCCGAACCAAGTCGGGCCCTTCATCCGCCGAAGGCGACCTCCCACAGCCGCTAGCTCGGCACAAAGACATGGTCTGATAGGAGATGTCAGATGCAGAAGTACCTCTTTTATGGGTCCTATACCCCCGAAGGATACAAAGGCCTGCTAAGTGAGGGTGGTTCCGTCCGAATTGGCGTTGCCAAACAAGCCCTCCAGAGTGTCGGTGGCTCACTGGAAGCCTTCTACTATTCCAATGGCGAGCAAGACTTCTATATCATCGTGAATCTCCCCGATAATGTAAGTTCAACAGCGATCACCTTAGCCGGCAACGCCAGTGGAACTTTCGGCATTCGAGCAGTTCCTTTGCTTACACCCGAAGAAATGGACGAAGCGGTGAAGATGAGAGTCGATTTCCGTCCGCCTGGTCATTAGAGTCATCGAACAGATCGTCCTGCCGATTTCCAAATCGCCCAAGCGGCCTAACAGTGCGAGGGTCCGCCCCGGCTCTTGCACAACTACACCACCCCGAACGGACCGGTCCTTTGCCCACAAGGGATGCGCATCCGCCGAACAACTCGCTGGAGCGGACCCGGCCAGCTCGGCGCGAAAATAGGGGCGTGACTCGGCCGGGCAGCTGAGCTCGAGGCCGTTGGACCGCCCGTATTATGCACAAGTTGCCCCATCTTCAGTCAGTGGATAGGTCTCATGAGTTTCTCCTTCATTCACATCACTGACCATCACCTCTCCGAATCAGAATCGTCCCTCGTGCGCGGGTTTTCGCCAGCCCACGCTTTTCGAGCGGTCATGCGCCACATCGCTGAAAATGCCGCGCCTTATGCTGACTTCCTTATTACGACAGGCGATCTTGTTGAACCCGCCTCAAATGTTGCTTATCGCACTCTAGTTCACATGCTTGATGTTCAGGGGGACTCGGCAGAAGCACCTGGCCCTCTTCGAGTCTCGATGGAAGGGTTGCAAGCGTTTCCCATGTATTTCCTGCCCGGAAATCACGATGACCGAAATGATTTCTTTCTGTGCTTATTTCCAAGAACTCCACCCATGCCTCTGATGAATCTAGCGTTCTTGCACAAGGGAGTACAATTTATATGCTTGGATTGGGGTCTACAATCTAAAGCCATTGCTCATCCTGAAACGCTGGACTTTCTCGCACGTTCTTTAGAAGCAGGTTTGCCCTCAATCATCCTGATGCACCATCATCTAGTTTCTATTGGAAGTCGATGGCTTGATGGTTTCGTCCTTGATGATGAGCGATTCTGGGAAATTGTTTCGAATCGCAACGTGATGGGCATATTCTGCGGTCATGTGCATATAACATATGACAAAGTGGTAGAAGGCATACCCGTCTTGGGTCTGCGCTCAACTGCATTCCCATTGGCTCTACAGAATGAACCATTGCTTTGCCTCTTGCCACCTCACTACCGATTTGTGACGATTCAAAATGACATACTCACAACTAGGGTTTTTGAAGTGCCGTTATAGAAATGTGCCGCCCAGCACCGGCTGCATCTGACCGCTTTCAGGGTGGGTTTGCGAGGCGCGGCTTGCGTAATGTTGTGCTGTTATGGCTTTGGAGTCTTCTCTATCACAGCGGCGGGTGAGCTTTGCTGTTGGGCGTCGCAGTTGACCGGAACTTGGGTCACAGCTCAGGTGCGCAATCCATTATGTGGAGCGTGGAATCCATGAAGATCACCTTCATCGCTTTTGGCACGCGCGGCAGGTAATGCTTGGCGTTGAGCAGGGTCGTAGAGTGGCAAAAGAACTCGTTGTATAATGTGGGTATGAACAGAAGTGCTGCCACCTTAAAAGGGATCGTGAAACAACTTAGAGCCATGCTGCCGGTGTTGCGCGAGAAATACCACGTGCAAACATTGGAAGTGTTTGGGTCTTATGTGCGCGGGGATGAACGAGAAAATAGCGACCTGGACTTGTTGGTCACTTTTGACAAAGTCCCATCATTGTTCCAATACGTTCATTACCAGGTCTATTTGAGCGACGAGTTGGGAGTCAAAGTAGACCTGGTAATGAAAGACAGTCTCAAACCAGCCATTGGGAAAAGAATTCTCGAAGAGGCACAGGCAATATGAGCGGGGAGCGAGAGCGCCTGGACTACGTTCGGGACATGCTGAATAATGCAGAGAGGGCATTAAAGTTTGTAAGGGGAATGGAATACGCAGAATTCGCGAGGGACGAGAAGACGCAATATGCAGTAGTGCGAGCCATTGAAATCATAGGAGAGGCAGGGAAGAAAGTGCCAAAGAGCCTGCAGGAGACCTATTCAAAAATTCCGTGGAGGGAAATCACAGGAACGCGAGACAAGCTTATCCATGACTACATCGTAGTGAATTTATCCGTGGTGTGGAAAACGGTACAGGAAGATTTGCCGACGTTGATCGAGCAATTGAAAGAGCTGCTTGGAGATTATGGCGGCTTGTAAAAAGTAAATCCGCCCAACACGGTATGCCATGGTTCGTGTTCCTACCCACCGCCCGCCCGCTCCATCCACTTTTCCGGCGCCTGCAGCCGCTCGAAGCCGCCATAACGCCGGTACAGCTCGTGGGCGTCGCGCGTCGCAAGCAGGATGCGCTTGAGACCCTGCAGCTCGGGATGGTTCACTACCGCCTCCACCAGCCACTTGCCCAGGCCCTTGCCACGGTAGTTTTCCAGGATAAAAACGTCACACAGCCAGGCAAAGGTGGCGTAATCGGTGACCACCCTGGCAAAGCCCGCCTGGCGCCCATCCCCTGCGTAGATCCCGAAGCACAGCGAATGCTCGATGGATCTCACCACTGCTTCGTAGCTGCGCCCGAGCGCCCAGTAGGCCGTGTTACTCAAGTATTCGTGCAGGGCGGCCACGTCCAGCCTGGATTTCTCGCTGCTCAGGGTGAATTCACCGCGTTGTAGCTCGATCTCCTGCATGAGATTCTCCCCAACTTATCACATTGTGCGCGGGTTGGGCTTCACCAGGGTAGTTTATCGAAATGACTGGCGCTTCTCACCCGGGCGATAAGGCCGCAGTTAAATTACTGCCTGATATTCGATCTCTGCGACGAGTGCAAATAGCCAAACGTTAGCCTTGATCCTTTCGAGGTGCTGGTGCACCGTCTCCGCATCGATTCCGGGAGGCACATAGGCGACATAGAGCGCCCGGCTGGTCTTTGGGGAGATCGGCGTGCGCGCATCTTGCCCGTAAAGAACAGTGCAAACCACGCCCTCGGCGTCCACCATCATCATATCGTTGGCTTTGAGGGTTTTCCTCTCCCCGCTCATCTGGATGAACTGCTCGCCTCCCCTGGCAACGTCGATCGTCACCGGTTGGAACAGCAGGTCGGCGTCGTGACCGGCGGTCAAGAGCAGCGATTCCATCTCCGCGGCAAAGTTGGCGTCTACGAGAGGGTTGACATTGGGCAGCGGCTTTCCCTTGAGAACGATGGACTCCACCTGGAGCTGGATGTGATAGGTCTTGTCGAACTTTTTGTAATAGTTTCTATACGCCTTCAGGATGTCCACTTCCTGAAGCTGCTCACGCCCGTACCCGGCGAACCTGGCCCGCATTCGGGCGGCGACAGCCGCCTTGTGCTCGTCGAGCGCTCTCGCTTGCCTGGAATTATCCACGTTGCCTACCAGCAGCAGGCCTATATGTGCGCCCGGGTAGGCGTGTTTCCACTCGTCTGAGACGCTTATCGTGAATGGGGAAGCCATCTTTTCTCACCTTTCAATACCCTGTACAGCAGTGCCCTGCATTCTCCAGCCAGAGTTCCAACTTCGTGCTCAAACATACGCCTCTGCGCCTGGCGAGCTGTTCAGGTCAACAGGTCAGACGCTGCTATGCGGGGCTCAGGACATACTATACATCTACCTTGATTCTTCGTCAACCGAGGGAGCGGCTCCGAGTCCAGAGGCTGTAAATGCCCTAACCGTAAGATTCGAAGCGCGTTCGAACCCAAACGAACGCGGTATAATGATTCCCATGAGCACCAAAACACGCCTCGAAACGGATATGAGAGAGGCTCTGCGCCACGGGGATGACAGGCGCAAGAGCACTCTGCGCATGGCGCTGGCTTCTATAAAGCTGCTCGAGATCGACAAGGGCGCTCCCCTGGACGAAGGCGAGGCCCTCGCCGTGCTCCACAAGGAGGTCAAGTCCCGCCGCGAGTCCATCGCCGATGCCGAGCGCGCCGGTCGCCTCGAACTGGCAGCCGAATCCCAGTCCGAGATCGCCATCCTGGAATCCTACCTGCCCAAGCCTTTCACAGAGGCAGAGCTGGAAGAGCTTGCCCGTCAGGTAATCGCCGAGGTGGGCGCCAGCTCCAGTCGCGAGATGGGCGTGGTAATGAAAGTCCTTGTGTCCCGCCTGGAAGGCAGAGCCACCGGCAGCCAGGCCAGCCAGGTCGTCCGCAAGCTGTTGGGGTAACCCGGAAGGCATCCGGGCTAACCGGTTTCGCTGCCGGCTTTTGAATCATGTCCGCTGCAAACGCAAAAACCACCATCCGCCCCCGGCTGTACTTCGTCCTGCTCTTCCTGGTCGCGGCCGGGTTGTCTCTCATCGCCCTGGTGTTGCCAGAGCTGCTTCCACTCTCAATCGCGTCGGTTCAGAGCGGGCAGGTCGCTTCTCAGGACATCCTGGCGCCTAAGGATATCACTTACGAGAGCCAGGTGCTGACCGAGCAGCAGCGCGAGGCAGCTACCAGGACGGTGCAGCCTGTTTTTACATCGCCAGATACCAGCGTAGCCCGCCAGAAGCTCGAAGAGCTGCGCGCCACCCTCAACTACATTGCCTCCGTCCGCGCTGACCCCTATGCCACACTGGAACAAAAAATCGCCGATTTGGCTGCGCTAGAAGGAATCCATCTCGGCCAGGATACTGCTGAGACCGTCCTGTCTCTGAACGACTCCCGCTGGCAGGTTGTCCAGCAAGAGGCAATCACCGTCCTGGAGCAGGTCATGCGCAGCACCATCCGGGAAGACCGCCTGGAAGATGCCCGCCGCAACATCCCCACCCTGGTCAGCCTGACCCTGCCCGAGAGCCAGGCGGTTCTGGTAACCGAACTGGTGACTGCTTTTGTGGCGCCCAACAGCTTTTTCAGCGAAACGCTCACCGAAGCCGCTCGAGAGAAAGCTCGCCAATCTGTCCAGCCCGTCACCCGCACTTACAAAGCTGGCGAAACCGTGGTACAGCGCGGCCAGATTATTTCCCCGGCAACGCTGGAAGCGCTGCAAAAACTGGGATTGGTGCAGTCTCGGTTCACCTCGAACAACCTGCTCAGTGCCGCCTCCCTGGTGGTCCTGAATATGAGCTTCCTGGTGTTCTACCTGCGCCGAAAACCCCGGCTGCGCAAAGATGCTCGCGGTCTGGCTCTGATCACGATTTTGTTCCTGCTTTTCCTGATCTTCGGTCGCTTGATCATCACCCGCAGCCCGATGCTGCCGTATATATTCCCGCTTGCTGCTTATAGCCTCACCCTATCCGTCCTTTTCGGGCTTGAGCCTGCCCTGGTATCCACGCTGCCGCTGGCAATCATGGTGACGTATGGGTTGCCAAACAGCCTGGAGCTGTCGCTTTTTTACATCCTGGGCGGCTTTTTCGGCGTCTTCGCGGTCGGAAACGCCCGTCGACTGACCGCTTTCTTTTGGGCTGGCGCTGCCATCGCCAGCAGCGCAGCCGTTTTCACCGTTGTGCAGCGCCTGCCCCAACTCAATACCGACTGGCTGGCTGTCTCAACCATTATCGGTTCCGCCTTTCTGAATGGTTTCGCCTCTGCCAGCCTGGCGGTGCTGCTGCAATTCCTGCTCGCCCAATTCCTGGGTATGACTACTGCCCTGCAGCTAATGGAAATCTCCCGGCCCGATCACCCCCTCTTGCAGCTCCTGCTGCGCAGCGCTCCCGGCACCTACCAGCACAGTCTGCAGGTAGCCAACCTCGCAGAACAGGCAGCCGAGCGCATCGGCGCCGACACGCTGCTCACCCGTGTAGGCGCGTTGTATCACGATGTGGGCAAGATCCTAAACCCGGCATTCTTTATCGAGAATCAAGCCCCGGGAACCCGCAACCCGCACGATGAGCTGGATCCTTACGCCAGCGCCCAAATCATCCTGAGCCATGTCACCGATGGTCTGGAGCTGGCCCGCAAGTATCGCCTGCCTGCCCGCATCCAGGATTTTATCGCCGAACACCACGGTACGCTGCTCACTCGCTACCAGTACGTGAATGCGGTGAACGCGGCCGGCGGAGATGAGAGCCAGGTAGAAGCGCAGAAATTCCGCTATCCCGGACCTCGCCCACACAGTCGCGAGACCGCCATCCTGATGCTGGCAGACGGCAGCGAAGCTCGCGTGCGGGCTGAGAAGCCCGAAGACGAAGCCGGCATCCGCGAATTGATCAAATCTGTCATCCAAAATCGCGTCTCGGCTGGTCAGCTCGATGAAACCAGCCTCACCATGCATGAGTTGAATGTGATCGCGGATTCCTTCACCACCACCCTGAGAGGCATATACCATCCTCGCATCGAATACCCCAAACTCAGTATACAAGCTGAGCCTCTCCCAGATACCAGCCCCACCCGCCCGGTTGTCCATCGCTCCGCATCCGATCCCGCCGGGCTGCCTGAGGTCGAGTCCTGAGCGCAGCCGGGTTTCACGATGATCACGATCCAGGTCGCCAGATCACTGCCTGTTGCTGCTATCCCTGCTTCGCTCCGTCTCCGGCTGGAAAAAGCCGCCCGTCTCGCCCTGGAGCGCGCCGGCGCCTCAGCAGAAGCTGGGTTGAGCATCGTGATCACCGACGACAGCCAGCTCCAGGCATTGAACCAGCGGTTTCTGGGCAACGATGCACCAACAGATGTGCTTTCCTTTCCAGCAGAGGGGGCTGATGACCCCGACACCGGCCAGCCCTACCTGGGAGATGTTCTCATCTCCTACCCCCGCGCCCAGGCCCAGGCCGATGCCGCCGGCCACTCGCTCGAGGCAGAGCTATGCCTGCTCCTCGTGCACGGCATCCTACATCTTGCCGGGCACGACCACGCGGATGAGCCGGGTAAAACCGCCATGTGGTCCCTCCAGGACCAAATCCTGGAATATCTGGGTTTTCCCCCGCTTAAGATAGTGGAGGAATGAGGCGGTCGCTTACCGTTGGGAGCTACCCCGGGGCAGGTCGCCAATTATGCGCTCTTTTTTTCTCTCTCGTTCACGTTCCTTTCGCAATGCGTTCGCTGGCTGGTGGTTTGTCCTTCGCACTCAGCGCAACGCCTGGATTCACGCCGTTGTCAGCCTGCTGGTGGTGGCTGTTTCCTTCTGGCTTCAGCTTTCCCCGCATGACTGGGCTGTGATCATCGTCTGCATCGCCATGGTCTGGACGGCCGAATTTATCAACACCGCGCTGGAAGCTGTTGTGGATCTGGCCAGCCGCTACGAGCAGCACGAGCTGGCCAGGGTTGGAAAAGATGTCGGCGCGGCAGCCGTGCTGATTGCAGCTGCCAGCTCGGTCCTGATCGGCCTGCTGATCCTCGGACCGCCTCTTTGGGCCAGGCTCTCGCCGCTGCTTGAGTGAGCCGCGGCGGAAATCAACTATTCACATCCAATGAGGTTCTTCATGTCCCCCTTCTCTTTTCGCTTTGGCACCGTTGGCTCTCCCCTCTCGACCCCCAAAAAACCGGGCGGCAGCGTGGGCGCTGTCTTTCGCTCTGCTGAGCTCGGTTTATATGCCCTGGAACTGGGCTGGGTGCGCGCCGTGCGCGTCACCGAGGGAACCTGCGCCGCGATCAAGCAGGTCGGTGAAGCCCAGGACGTCGCGTTGAGCGTCCATGCGCCTTACTTTATTAACCTCAACGCAGACGACCAGGAATGGCCGAAATCACGCCAGCGGCTGATGGATGCCGCCCATTACGGCTACCTGGCAGGGGCGACGGACATTGTATTTCATCCCGGTTCCTACTTCCAACGCCCTCCTGAGGAGGTGCTCCCCAGCGCTATCCAGCGCCTGCAGGGCTGCGTGGACGAACTGCGCCTGGCGGACAACCCGGTGACCCTCCGCCCCGAGACCATGGGTAAATCCGCCATGCTTGGCTCGCTGGAAGACACCCTGCAGATGAGCCATGCCATACCCGGCGTGCAGCCCTGTCTCGACTTCGCCCACCTGCATGCCAGGCCCGGCGATGGCTCGATGAACACCTATGCGGAATGGTCCCGAGCCCTGGAAAAAGTGGGGAATGCCCTGGGTGAACCTGCCCTGCGCAGCCTGCACGTTCACCTCTCCGGTATCGCCTATGGGGAGAAAGGTGAGAGAGAGCACCTGCGGGTGGAAGATGCCGATCTGGACCTGCGGGCGATCTTCCAGGCCCTGCGCGCCTTCGGCTGCCGGGGGCGCTTATTGTGCGAAAGCCCGGTCATGGAGGATGATGCCCTGATCATGCTGAACTTGTGGGCGGAAATCAGCGGCGAAGCCCAATAACCTCAGTGGGCGCCTGACCCCGGTCAGGCGCCCACTGCAGCCTTATTACCTGTACCGGCTAGCGCACCTGTTTGAAATTGACAATGATCAGGTTTTTATCGCAGCTATCGAATGTCTCTAAGTAAATCTTTTCAGACATAGCCAAACCTGCCTGATCCAATAACTGCACCCAGAGCGTTCCGTTCGATGCAATCGGCTCATCCCCCAGGTTGAACTCGTAGAAACCGACTGATCCGTAGGCATTAGTCATACCGGTCACGCTGAGCATTGCCACCGGAGATCCGGCCAGGGTGCCGCCGATCTGCACCTGTTGTTGGGAAACAGGGGCGCCAGACAGGTCGAAAACCTGCCCGGCAACCCCAAGCCAGTCGCAGCCCGCCTCGGGATGGAACGCCTGGCTGGTGGTGCTCACCGGCGTCCCCGGGCTGATCACGAAAGGCATCCCGCCAACCGGCGGAGTTTCCTGGGGCGTGGGCGAGAGGGTAAATAAGAAGAACGGCGTTTCGGTTGGCGGCAAAGTAGGCGAAGGTGGCGGAGTCGAGGTGATCGTTGGCTCCAGGGTAGGCGAAGGCGTCCAGGTCGGCTGCAGGAACCTGACGGGGGTAGCAGTAGCGGTTGGGAACGCTATCAGCGCCGGCATGGTGGGGGGCGGGAAGGGGTTGAGCGAAGAATATGGGTTGAGGAAAATCGCCAGGAAGATAAGCGCCACCGCGATCATCCCCAGGAGTACGACCATCGTCAGGATATTCCACATCATCGCGGCTGTCTTTCTTTTTGCCTCCCTGCGATCCAAAGAATCATATGTTTCCATAACCACCTCTACACCTGTGTCGCTCAGGGCACAAATACCAGGATCTCACTCTGATCATGCCGCATCGCTAACCACTCTTGCAGGGCGCGCATTTGCAGCGCCATGCGAGCATCGGGAGCCAGGGGGCGCTGTGGGTCGCGTTCGATGAGCTGCAGGATATGAAAACCCGCACTTGTCTCCACGATCCCGCTGTATTCTCCGGGTTCCAAAGCAAAAACCACCTCGTCCAGTTTGGGATCGATCAGATAGCCCCGCGGAAACCAGCCCAGGTCGCCCATCGTGAGCGGGTCGTACGCTTCCGCCAGCTCTGCGAAATCTTCCCCGGCTTGCAGCCGCTCCAGGACCTGGCTGGCTTCGGCCGAATTATAGAGCAAAATCTGGCGAACGCGCACCTGTTCCGCTGCCTCGGGCACTTCAGCGGCGATCCGGTCCCGCATCCAGGAAGCTGCAATCGCCAGCCTCAGCTCTGTGCGGAAGGCAGCTTCGGAATAACCGTTGGCAGCCATCCAATCCAGCAAGGACTGCTCGCCGCCCCGTTCGCTGACAAGTTGTTGATGACGCTCCTCAAGCAATGAGTCATCCGCCACAAAACCCGCTTCCTTCGCCGCCTGCGCCAGCAGCCTCTGAGCGATCATATTGTCCAGCACGCGCTGCTGATCTTCAGTTGCCAGTTCCGTGCCAAGCGCCAAACGGTAACGTTCCAGTTCGGCCTGATAATCCTCCAGAGTGATCGCCTCCCCGTTGACGACCGCTGCCAGGGGGACGGGGGTAGCCGAAGGAGGGATGGGAGTTTGAGTCGCCGGGGGCTGGGAGGGGGTGTGCGTGGCTTCCGCTTGATGTGGCGAAACCACAACATCGCCCGGCGTTTGAGCAGGCCCGCCGCCGCAGCCAACCAGCAGCGCCAATAGCGCGCCGAAAATAAGCCAGCGGCTGAATAAGCCGATCTTCCCCGCTTCTCGAAATTCCATGCCTCTATTTTCCAGGGCTGCTTTCATCTCGCCTGAACAGTCCCATCCACCACAAAGTGATGCCCGATGAACCATTATACACGCTTTCCTTGGCTCTCAAATGCTTACAAATTTGCATAACCTCCCACACGCTTTTTTGAGAAAAAAGTTACAATTAAGCTGAACCGGACCCATATTCAGAATACCCGGGGAGATTAAGATCAACGCATGCAACGCAAAATCATCCGGGCCTTTTTTCGCTTTTTAT
>Ga0209342_10005866_pt1 | contig 12515 bp, 12 predicted proteins | sample RifCSP16_2_FD_184023 | JGI IMG/M metagenome (GOLD analysis project Ga0209342, IMG submission 184023) | Soil microbial communities from Rifle, Colorado - Rifle CSP2_sed 16_2 (SPAdes) (version 2) | ecosystem: Environmental > Terrestrial > Deep subsurface > Rock core/Sediment | place: Rifle... | reverse complement strand
TCGTAAGCGCGTTGATAACGCCGTCGGAGTTATTGATTTTTATATCCGCGGCAAGCGTTTGGGAGGAGGGTGGAGGCGAGGGAAACGCCCCCGCATCGGCGGAGAAATAAACGTTCCACGATTTCGAGAGAAAATTGTTTTCTTTGCTTGATTCCGGAATTGCCGAAGGGCCGTCATCGTTGACACTCAGCGATATGTAAAAACCCGGTTTTTGCGCAAGAGGAAACACGTTTCCTTCATCAGTGCATCCATATGCGAGGGACGACGTATCAGCTTCAAATGATTCTCCTGCCTTGAGTCCTGAGATGACCCAATCGCACGATACCGAAAGCGGTTGTTCGGTTTTCTGGTATCCGAAGCTTACCTTATTTAAAATGGCATGAAATGTTGCCGCGTCGCGTGTTCCTGTGTTTTTGACGCGAAAGTGAATGATAACCGGAGACCCATCGAGGGGTTGGACAGGATCGACCCATATCGAATCGGCGACAAGATCGACGGAAGAGGTTTGGGCGGATGACAGTTCCGCCGTTTTGGGAAAAAAATAAAAGGCCGCCTTCGGGAGACCAGTGAGCGATATGAGCACCCCAAAAACTACTATGACGAAACACAGGGAAATGATATCTTTTGTTCGTTGTGGAATAGGCGTCATTGTTTTGACCGTTTATTCATTGTATCGTGCCATGAGTCAATATACAAAGAGATTTATCCCCACGGTCTAAGAAAATTTTTGACACACCTCCTTCGATACAGTATATATAGAATGACTGTTCTTTAATAAGCGATCGGGAAAGCGCCATGTTTGTTGCAGTAACGAAGGAAATTTTTCAATGGTTCAGTATGGGGAAGGAATACGAACTGCGCGCGGTCAGGAAGCGGTTTACGCGGCGCACGATCACGAAAGGAAAAAAATGACAATCAGCGAGGGGTATTCCGGCAGGCGTTTTCAGGCAGAAATTACGGGAGCAGTGTTTGCGAAGAGCATTGAGGGTATTTTTAGAAAAGTGCCTTTCGGAAAAATTAATCCCGTTGCAAAAACGAGACGCGAGGCGCTTCGTATCGCAAAAGACACGTGCGGGAATGGAGACGGATATGTTGCGATAAAAATTCGAAAAATATAAATCAGGGGACGCCCCCCTGTTTTTGTTTGAAAGAAAGAATCGTACGGAAAATCGTATAGAAAACCCCATGATTCTTTCAGAAACAATGGATGCCCGCAGGAAACATAACAATCACGCACGATGACATTCTCACATTCTTAAGAATATGAGAATGTTGTATGTGCTTGTCCGGAACGCGCAGGGGCTTTTTTATCGGTAGAGCGCGAGCGTTTCATCGAGCATTTTTTTAAATGTGAATTTTGAAAAAATTTTTTTCTTGATTTCTCCGCCGATGCGTCTTCGCAATGATTCGTCGTCAATCAGTTTTTTTACAGCCGTTGCGAGATCACTCGGATTTTTTGGCCGGACAAGAAGGCCGTCTATTTCGTGTTCGATAATGTCGGGGACGCCCCCCACGTTCGATGCAACGATTGGAAGTCCGGCCATTCCCGCCTCCAGAATCGTATAGGGAAGCCCTTCCTTTATTGACGGAAGAATAAATACGTCAAACGCGTTTAAAAAACGGCGCGCATTCGGTTTGAAACCGGTGAAATGGACGCGGTTCGCAACGCGAAGGTCTCGAACGAGTTTTTCGAGTTCTTTTTTTTCTTCACCTTCTCCGACGAGTATGAGCCGTGCCCGTTCCGGCAATTCGCGCAATGCTGAAACGGCAAAGCGAACCCCTTTATTTTTTGTCAGCTCGGCGATGGTTCCGATGACCGGAAATACAGACTGGTCAATGCCCAGTTGTTTCCGCGCCTCTTTTTTAGAAAAATACATATGCGGCGTTTCACTGATTCCGTTTGGAATAAGCGCGAATCTGCGAGGAGAAAGAAACGGAAAATGAATCGTGGAATACAGGTCGCGTTTTGTGAGGACGATAGTTGAGTGAGAAAAAAATGCCGTAAGCCAGCTTAAAAACCATATGGTACATCGGCCGGGCAGGGACCTCTCCTCGTTGAACGGCCACCCATGCGCCGTGAATACGATTTTTGCCTTTTGGTTGCGGGTTGTGGGTAGTAGGTTGCAGGTACGTGCCGCAAGAGCGCCGAGACCGCCGATCTTGGAACTGTTCAAATGGATGATATCGGGCCGTTCGCTTTTGAATATTTTCCGGAGCGAAAAAAGAGAAGATATTTCTTTCAATATGTTTATATCGCGTTCAAGATGCGGAATTGGGATAGTTCTAATTCCGGCATCGCTCAATTTTTGCATAAGTTCGCCTTTCCCGCCTGATGCCACCGCGACGTCGAATTCATTTTTTGGAAGGTGCGAGGCAATGTCAAACACATAACGCTGTGCGCCGCCCCATTTGGTTATTACGTATAAGATTTTTTTCTTTTGCATGGATTGTTTTCGATTCATCACCGCACTTTGATTTTTTCAGGTCTTACTTGCATGGTACTGTGTATAACCCCCCTTGACAAGTGATTGTTACTTTGCTACAATGATGTTATGTGAGTGGTTTTGGGCCGCATAACATGAGCCCAATGTACTACCTATTGTCGGTAGAAAGCCCAAGGAGCAATCCGCGGGTTTTTTACTTTTTTGAATGTGAATTACTAAACTCGTTTTTTCCGTCATTCCGGCCCCGTATCGCGGTACGAGGCCGGAATGACAATTCTGACGTTTCGTAATTTGATTTTATTTTCATTGGTGCTACTAATTAAATACAAGTACTTTTACATCGGGAAGAGCCATGAAGGTTGCAGGGCGAGGTGGGCAGGGTGTGATTCGTGTCATCGAATTTATTTGGCATGATATGATCGGATTTCCGCCGGATCTTCCGGCCGTGAATTATTCGGGCATGGTGCCGAGAGAAATGTTTTTTATTGTGTTTAAGCGTATGGGGTGGGAGATGGTTCGTATGATGACGTGGCTTTTATTTCTTTTTTCATTTGCGTTCATGCTGGTGAGTTTGCTTTCTATTGTCATCATTTCTCTTGATGCATTGCGCGTACTTCCGCTTATACCTCATGCAAATGTTTTTCTTATAGTTGCAGTTTTGCTTGCCGCCTGCCAGCTTTCAAGGGTTGTTGACAGATTCATCTGGAATGGGTTCAAGAATCCATGGAACGTAAACGAATAGTTTTTTGCGCCGCGATTCATATGCGGCGCTTTATAATTTTCCTGCGTTGCGCCGCTGGCTCTATACATTCGCTTGACATCATTTTGCGCAGTGCTATAATTAGTGTATAAATTACACTAACATTCAATACCACGTATGCGTATAGGAATAGTGGGGAGCGCATGCGACCCCCCGCACAAACGACATATCGAGATGGGAGAGCGCGCCAGAAAAGCGCTCCGTTTGGACAAAATCCTGTTTATTCCCACGAATATTCCCCCTCATAAGGCGCGTCCTTCCGCCGGCGCGAAAGATCGGCTCTCTATGGCGCGTCTTGCCGCACAGGATTTGCCGCGGTGGGAAATATCCGACATGGAACTTCGGAGGCGCGGGAAAACGTACACGAAGGATACGATCAGGCAGTTAAAAAAAATATATCCAAACGATGAGTTGTATTGGATTGTAGGATCCGATGCGATTACGTCGATGCCGTGGGCGTGGAAGGGCGGATATGACATTTTGGATGAGTGCCAATTTGTCGTGGCTCATCGCCCGGGCTATTCGTTACATCGTGTGAAAAAAAGCGTTCTGAAAAAGATTCTCGTGCTCGAAAGAACATTCAAGCGCGACGTTTCAAGTACGATGATCCGATCTGTGATTCAGCTGAAGAAAAATCCCGCGCGATTTCTCGATTCACGCGTTTTAACATATATCAAAAAGAAAAAATTATATGAAACCAGCGCATAGAAAAATTGAGGCGCCTCGCGTTACGGTCGATATCGTCATATTTACCATCGAGGAGGCAAAACTAAAAACTCTTTTGATAAAACGAAAGTTCGATCCGTTCAAAAACATATGGGCTCTGCCTGGAGGGTTTGTCCGGTCGAAAGAGGACATATATGCCGCAGCCCTTCGCGAATTAAGCGAAGAGAGCGGAATATCCGGGGTGTATCTCGAGCAGTTATATACGTTCGGGTCTCCAAAGCGAGATCCTCGCGGCAGAGTGATTACTATTGCATATTTTGCGCTTGCCTCACGCCAAAAATTGAGAATTCGGTCGGCTTCGGACGCAAAAGACGCGGGGCTTTTTTCTGTGGATGATCTTCCCCGTCTTGCGTTTGATCACAAGGAAATTCTCGAAAAAGCCCTTGAGCGGCTCGGAAACAAGATTCAATATACCAACGTATTATGGAGTCTCCTGCCTGAATATTTTACGCTCGGCGACATTCAGCGAGTATATGAAATTATCTGGGGAAAGAAAGCAGATAAGCGGAATTTCAGAAAGAAGCTTTTGTCGCTCGGACTCCTGAAGCCGATCGGAAAATTGCGAAAAGGACTTCGAAGGCGCCCCGCAAGGCTCTACCAGTTCAAGACAAAGAAGTATGTTGAATTGAAAAGATTTTTTTAAGAAGCGTTTTGTGTGCGGCGTGTGGCGGCTATGGATTCGCCCATGTACGCTACACGCAAAAACCTGATCGCGTATGATTGATTACGGTTTCATCCGTATTGCCGCCGCATCTCCTCCCGTCAGGGTCGGCGATGTTGATTACAATACCTCGCGGATTATCGATTTTGCCCGGCGTGCGGAAAAAAGCGGTGCGGATGCAGTTCTTTTTCCCGAGCTTTCAATAACCGGCTATACGGTCGGAGATCTTTTATTCCAGCGGATTCTTCTTGACAAGGCCGTTCAAGCCCTAAAAGTTTTGAAAAAATATACCCGCGGCCCGGGACCGGTTCTTATCGTCGGCTTTCCCCTTCGGCACGACGGCAAGCTTTTTAATGCGGCGGCGGTTATTTCCGGCGGCAGGATTCTCGGCATTGTTCCGAAAACACACATTCCGGGCTATAAAGAATTTTATGAGGAACGCTGGTTTGCGTCTTCTCGCGACCTCATTACGAATGAAGCCTTCTTCTTGGGAGAAAAAATTCCCGTCGGCACGGATGTTCTTTTTCGGTTTGCCGCCGCACCCGATGCGGTCTTTGGTATCGAAATTTGCGAAGACGTATGGACTGCAATACCGCCGAGTTCCCGCCACGCCCTTTCGGGCGCCGGTATGACATTCAACCTCTCCGCGTCACCGGAGCTTGTCGAAAAGGCGGAATATCGCCGCGATTTAATAGCGCAACAGTCGGCGCGAACAGTTTCGGCCTATGTGTATGCATCCGCGGGTGTTCATGAATCAACAACCGATCTTGTGTTCGGGGGACAATGCATCATTGCCGAAAACGGAGCAATTCTTTCCGAATCGCGGAGATTCAGGCGCGAGGGAGACATGATCATCTCGGATATCGATATCGAGCACATAACCCATGACCGCGAAAAGATGACGAGTTTTGGAGAAACGGCGAACGGCGAAAAGGTAAAGAATTTCAGAATTATCGATGTGCGGCACACAAACAGAAAAAAGACCGGGTTTTTTCGCTTTTCTGACGGGCACCCGTTTGTTCCCGGGGAAGCCGCACTCCGAAGCGGGAGATCCGAGGAGATTTTTTCAATCCAGATCGCGGGACTTGCCAAAAGACTTGAGTACGCAAGGATGAAAAAAGCGGTTATCGGTGTTTCCGGCGGGCTTGATTCGACACTCGCGTTATTGGTAGCCGCAAAAACATTTGCGCTTCTCGGCTATCCGATGAAAAATATTCACGCATATACCATGCCGGGTTTCGGTACGTCGAAAAGGACGAAATCGAATGCACATGCGTTATGCGCCTCTCTCGGCATCGCGCTCGAAGAGATAGATATCACCAAAACGGTAACGGCCCATTTTAGGGACATCCGGCACGATTCAAAAAAGCAGGATGTGGTGTTTGAGAACGCGCAGGCGCGGTATCGCACGATGATTTTGATGGATAAGGCAAATCAGATCGGAGCGCTCCTGGTGGGAACGGGAGATCTTTCGGAGTTGGCGCTCGGGTGGAATACCTTCTCGGGCGATCAGATTTCCCACTATAATGTAAATGCGGGAGTGCCGAAAACACTTGTAGCATATCTGGTTGACTGGGTTCGGGAAACGCAGGTTGATGAAAAAACGGCCGTCGTGCTGAAAGATGTTTTGGATACTCCCATTTCGCCGGAACTTCTCAAGTCCCGACCTTCGCGTCAAAGGTCGGGACTTGAAAGCGGGGGGCCTTCACAAAAAACCGAAGAAATCATCGGGCCCTACGAACTTCATGATTTTTTCCTGTATCATTTTCTCCGATGGGGAACACGCCCCAAAAAAATCCTTTTTTTGGCGGAGCATGCGTTCGGAAAAAAATATTCGCGCGGCAGTATCAAAAAATGGCTTCGCGTGTTTCTCGAAAGATTTTTTGCAAATCAATGGAAGCGTTCCGTCATGCCCGACGGCCCGAAAGTCGGATCCGTCGCTCTCTCTCCCCGGGGCGACTGGCGAATGCCGTCCGATGCCGAGGTGAAGATGTGGATTGAGGATCTTGGATAACTATCTTCATAACAAACAAAGCGTTTTTTGAATATGATGAAATCATACGGAAAACCATACGATTTTCCGTATGGTAGCATGCTGTGTGTTTGCAAAATTATCACACTTTTGTTACCCATATCCTTAGAGTTCGTTGCAAAAAGGAGAAAGTGTCCATGTCAGATGCGCTCTTGGTCGTTGATATCCAAAATGATTTTTGTCCGGGAGGGGCATTGCCAGTGCCGAATGGAGACGAGGTGATTGGGCCGCTCAATCGGATGATGCGGTATGCAAAAAAGAATGGTTTTCCCGTCTTTGCATCAAGGGATTGGCACCTTGTTCGCACGAGGCATTTTATCGAATTTGGCGGAACATGGCCGCCGCATTGCATTCAAGGGACGCGCGGAGCCGAGTTTCATCCCTCGCTTCATCTCGGATATATCAATGAGATTATCTCCAAGGGGATGGAATATGAAAGCGACGCCTACTCCATATTTCAGGGCAGAAACCTCCAGGGAGAAGTCGATGCAGATTTTCCGAGCATCTTACGCGATTGGGGAGTCGAAACCTTGTACATCGGGGGCCTTGCGACCGATTACTGCGTGAAGGCAACCGTCCTTGACGCGCTCACGCTTGGTTTTAGGGTTGTCGTGCTTACTGACGCATGCCGAGCAGTGAATGTAAACCCGGGAGATGGCGAGCGGGCGCTCAAGGAGATGAAATCGGCGGGTGCGATGTTCAAGACGACTGATGAACTCATTAATTTTGTCGCGTGATATCGCGGCGCAAAGATAAAGATTTATTGTCACCCCACAGCACGCTTGAATGAGTTGCCTGTTCGTTTTCCAAGTCCCGACCTTCGCCACGGCAAAGGTCGGGACTTGGAAATAAACGCGGAGAAACAAATAAAAACAGGCGGATCATAATGATTCGCCATTTTTGTTTTGCTTGTCGCGCCGTTCCGCTTTTGCAATCATTCGCGCGATGGCAGAAAGCAATCCGGAAACGGCCATCGACAGAAACCAGATTTTCACATCAACACGGATCATGACGTTTCCATCGGTGCGGGGCATGATATTGAAAAACGACAGGAGAGAGAGTGCTGCAGGGAAGAGAAAAAAGATCAGTCCCGCGACGGCAAAAAATGTTTTCATGTTTGTGCTTTTCCGTGGCGGGGTTTGGGGTTTGCGTTTGCAAAGACGCTATACATGAATTCTGAATCAGACGGGCCGAAGTTGAAACGACGGCACACCTCGTCAATAACCTCCACTTTGTTTCGCGACGGATTATGGAGAAGTTCGTGGTTTACTTCGGTTATCGCCAGAATGAATTTCAGTTTGCGTCCGTTCATTGCACCTCTTTTTGGGAGTGTGGGGCCGGTGCCTTTTGTTGTGAACGAACCACAGCTACATACAACGTGTCAAGTATATCACATTATAGTTTTTTGTCAAATATTGACTTTTCATGTCCAAAATTGTACTTAAACAACACAAGGGCGGTCTTTGACAAAGCGAGGACATAATGCTTCAGGAAAAAAGGATACCAAATGCCTAAGGGACAATTTCAGGCGGATAGGTATCACTTTACCATGGGGAATTTTTCGCTGACGGAACATTCATGGATCGAAGGCGAACCCATGTCCGACCTTCCGGCGACATTTTATGTCTCGTTTCGAAAACTTCCGTTTGCGCCGTGCGTGGGGCATGAGCGATTGGTGGAAAATCTGACACACATCAGCATTGATTCTCCGAGAATTCGTTTTCTAAAAAATGACCGTGCAGGACTCGACCTGATCGCCAAACACCTGGAAAATAAAAAAATATCCGCGACAGTCCGAACGGTGCGGCCGGGGACGATCATGTTCCCGAATGAGCCGATTGCGGATATTTCCGGTCCGTTTGCGACGACACAGCTTACGGAAGTGAAGTTCGAGCATGCGTTCGATATTCCCATGACCGTTGCGTCCCGTGCACTTCGCATGCGGATGGCGGCGGGGGACCGCTGGCTTTCGGATTTCTCGCTTCGCCGCAACGGCGAGATTGAACGATCCGTCGATGTTGCGCGCTATGCATATATCGGCGGCTTCAACGACACGTCGAACATGGAGGCGGGGTTTCTTCTCGATCATTTTCCGGTAGGAACCATGGCGCACTATCTTGTCCAAACGTATATGGGAGTTCAGGAAACGGACCCCCTCACCGGCAAACCGAAGCATTTCCAGCAGATTTGTTTCGAACGATGGCTGGATGCCCATCCGAACGGCACAACGATTCTTCTGGACACGATTTCCATGCCGCTTGGAATTACACATGCGATTGCCGCGGCAAAAACTTCGGAGGCGCGGAGAAAAGCGTTTCGCGCAGTGCGTATCGACACAAGTCCGCTTGCCGAATGGAGCGTTTGGGCGCAGTCGGTGCTCGATACAAACGGTTTTTCCGATGTCAAAATCATGACAAGCGGAGACCACGACGAGGCATCTATCGCTGAAGTCGTGCGCCTTCATCCGCGATCGTTCGGATTCGGTGTCGGCACGAAGCTACTTTCCGAAGTTCCGAACGTTGCGGGCGTGATTTTTAAAGAATGCATCATTCGGGGGATTCCGACGCTCAAGTGTTCTTCAAAAGGGAAAGCGACCCTTCCCGGGAGACTTCAGGTCATTCGATATTCGGACAAAGACGGCTATTACATAGGCGATGTCATCACGAGTCCGATCAAGCCGCTCGATTCGCGGGACCCGATGGCGGTATGTCCGTGGAAGAATGCGGCTTTTGCCGATTCGCTTTTAAACGAATTTTGGAACGACGGAACGTATGATGAAATTCCGTCTCGCGACGACCAGCGTGAATGGGTTCTTGACCAACTGAAGCGCTTCCGCGATATTTCGAATTATCCCGTCCGGACGAGCCCCGTGCTCAAAGAACTCATCACGAGAATTACCGAGTACATGAACGATGATCCGAATGAATATCCGCACATGGTCATTCCGAAAGGGGGTTTGCCGTGCGGGAATTAAAAGTATTTTCGGGAACCGCGTTCGGGCGCCTCGAAGATTCTCCGATTGAGAAGGTATTCGTGACCGATTCGATTTTTCATCCGCGCATGAAATTTTTCCGTATTCGAAGATTATTGCGGTCTCGGTCACGGACCTTCTGGGAGAAGCGATTCTACGGGTTCACTGCGAAGAATCCGTAAGTTCCCTTTTTGAATAAAAAAACGGCTCCGAGTTCAATCGGAGCTTTTTATTTTTTCATTTCCCTGATGACCTCGAAAACCGCATTGAACTTTTGCGCGTATTCGAGATTTTCTCTATTGCCCCGCACGGCACGGTTGAAATAGCGTTCTTTTTCTTCGTCCGTATGAAGGGGTATAAGAATTTCTTGGCCGATTCCAATACGATGAGGATTCGTAAGGCCGTTTGCCCGTATCAGGTCAGGAATTTTTTTTCCGTATTTTCGCGCGATTCCGGAAATCGTATCCCCCTTCTTTGCGGTGTGCGAAATGGTGAATGCCCCTTCGGAGCGAAGCGATCTTTTGAGATCTTGAATTTCTTTTTGCATATATTCGAGAAAGCCGGCATACGTTATCGGTTCTTTTTTGTCCTCGGCTTCACCGGCGTATCGCCCCGCAAATCCTCCGTTATACCGCGAGAAAGCAAGATTCCAATCACCCGTTTCTCTATAGAGGTCTTTTAAATAGCGCGCCGCGGCATCCGCGCTTTTAATCGGATCGCGGCGCTCATCGGGTGATTGTGTTTTTAGTCCGTATTTCCGGGCAGTATCGGGCATGAACTGATAATAACCCACCGCGCCAGCACGGGATACCGCATGCGGAAGAAATTTCGATTCAATGATGGCAAGATACCGCGACACATCCGGTACGCCGTATTTTTTAAAGACTTTTGCCAACATGCCATCCACTGGCTTCATGCGGAGGATGCTTTCGGCAAGAATTCCGTGCGCAACATCCTCGGGGTCCTTAAATCGCGACTTCCAATATTTTTTCAGGCCGTTCATTATGCCTTCATCGAGTTCACCCGCATCCGAACGATAGTCGAAAAGATTCAGGTATTTCATGGGGGGCAGATTATCTTTTTTCTTTTCTGCCGCTTCCGCGTCCGTAGCGCCGAATTCAGCCGTAACGCCGGCCGCGGTGCCCGCAAGCGCCCCTGCCGCAACCCTGAGAAAATCCCGCCGGGTCATGGCATGTTCCTTTCTTTTTTCTTCGCCCCCGTTTTCTTCCGCAGGATATTTGATTTCTTCGGGAAAGCCCTCTTTCATTAGTTCATACTGTACATGAAAAATTCGCAAAAAGCAAGAATAAAAAAATTCCGACTCATGTCGGAATCTATTTTATATTGAACAGGAAATTTACTGCCTCTGTCTTATTCCGAGATGACATCAAGGATCATGCCGAGCGTCGCGTAGTCGGCACATTTTTCATTGACGATTTCCCTGAGCGTTTTCATTTCGATGACCGTCCGTTCCGTTCCTTCTTCGTAATTTCCACAGACATGACCGACCCTGCTTTTATAGAGTTCATACTCACAATCGGTCAGATGAATTGAAAAAAGATGAGCATGGTGAGAAGAAAAAGTTCCCGCGAGCTGTCGGGATCCGAGAAGAGTGAAACGCGACGGCTCGAAATAAACACCCGTCTCTTCCAACACCTCTTCAACGGCGACCGAAAGGGGATTTACCCCATCCTTCGGCGTGGATCCGCCGGGAAGCTCATGGACGAACCCGTCAGCGGTGCGTGCGGGGTTCCTGAATTCTTTTACAAGAACGATCTCCGAATCGAGAAGATTCGGGCGTTTTTTCCAGAGCATGACTGCCGAAATATCACGGCGGGAGATAACGACGTCTTCTTTCGTACGGTTTTCAGCGGCAATGAAAATCTTTGTGCGAAGCGCCCATGCCGGAATGGAAACATTCTTCTTTTTCGAAGTAACGACCCATTCGACCCTTGCTTCGACGAGCCGGTTTCCCGTCCTGACAAGATTTTTATACCATTGCTGAAATGATTCTGTGTTCCAGATATGAAGCGGGACGAAACATTCCCCTCCCGTGCGCCTGGCGCCGTTTCCAAGAGAGGTGACGGCATGCGCAAGCGTTTCTTCGAGCGACGTAAACTGCGGAACGCCGAATTCTTCCGCCTCAAGCTTGAGATAGAGCGTTTTCGGCGCGCCGCTCGGGGCCCCGAAGACTGCTTTTCCCGATCGCCTCCATGCGCCCCACTCGACATTCGTCGTAAATGCAGGCATGGTTTTGAGTTCTCTTGGAACCCAAAAGACGATTTTATCGGCGCGGTGCAATCCCGCCGTCTCCCACTCACGGTACGTGTGGGTGTCGAAATCCCCGCATGTTCCTGCTCCAGGGCGATGCTCCGGAATGAACGCATGGCCGTCGTAATTCAGCCGTTCCAGTATTTCAAGCGCGTCCGGAATACGCCAAGATTGTGCCGAGTCGTTTCTCGGCGTCGGTCCCGCCAAGAACATTGATTTTGTAATTTCATCTGGAAACGGTTCGCCGGAATATACCAATTTCATTTTTCGCTCCCGTATGAATTTGTTTGAAAGACCTTCTATCAGTTTGTAGCACATGAGTATTTAAAAATCAAAAAACCCGATTTATATCGGGTTGTGTGCGTATGTCAGCACGTTTTTGAATCTTTTTTCTGCGGCCATCCCTGCAGAAGGATTGCGCCGGGATACTGCCAGTAGAACCGCACATCGCCATTCGGGAAGAAAATGATATTCCTCATATCCTCCGCATCGGCCTGTACGGAAAGGCAATTATTCAGACAAACGTTTTGGCCGGAAACATCATAGACCATCGCGCCGTGGACAAGACGCATGAGCGGATTTCCGTTCACGTGGACATACGTTTGGATTTCTTTCCATTGATCGTCGGAAAGGTGATGGTCTTTGGTCCA
>Ga0209342_10005864_pt1 | contig 12517 bp, 23 predicted proteins | sample RifCSP16_2_FD_184023 | JGI IMG/M metagenome (GOLD analysis project Ga0209342, IMG submission 184023) | Soil microbial communities from Rifle, Colorado - Rifle CSP2_sed 16_2 (SPAdes) (version 2) | ecosystem: Environmental > Terrestrial > Deep subsurface > Rock core/Sediment | place: Rifle... | reverse complement strand
GGCGCCGGTCATTGACTATACTGCCCGACGCCTGTGCGCCCCCTTAGCTCAGTGGTAGAGCACTTCCATGGTAAGGAAGGGGTCCCCGGTTCGAACCCGGGAGGGGGCTCAGGACGGCGGCACCCGTCGCCGTTCGACGAGGGCGCCGTGGCCGCGCGGCGACGGCGCCGGGGCGGCGTAGCTCAGAGGCAGAGCACCCGGCTCATAATCGGGTAGTCGGTGGTTCGATTCCACCCGCCGCTACGCAGCCGGTGAACGTCGGCGTCATACACGAGGAGTGAGGTCCCATGGGTAAGGAGAGGTTTGAGCGGTCGAAGCCGCATGTGAATGTGGGGACGATGGGTCATATTGATCATGGGAAGACGACGTTGACGGCTGCGATTACGAAGGTGTTGTCGGAGTCGGGTGTGGGTGGGGTGAATCGGTTTACGGCGTTTGATGAGATTGATAAGGCGCCGGAGGAGCGTGAGCGGGGTATTACGATTGCGATTGCGCATGTGGAGTATGAGACGGTTGCGCGTCATTATGCGCATGTGGATATGCCGGGTCATGCGGATTATGTGAAGAATATGATTACGGGTGCGGCGCAGGTGGATGGGGCGATTCTGGTGGTGTCGGCGGCGGATGGTCCGATGCCGCAGACTCGGGAGCATGTGTTGTTGGCTCGTCAGGTGGGTGTGCCGTATATCGTGGTGTTTTTGAATAAGACGGATATGGTGGATGATCCTGAGTTGTTGGATTTGGTGGAGTTGGAGGTTCGGGATCTGTTGACGGAGTATGAGTTTCCTGGTGATGAGGTGCCGGTGGTGCGGGGGTCGGCGCTCAAGGCGTTGGAGGGGGATGCGGGGGAGGCTGCTCATGTGGCGGAGTTGATGGAGGCGGTGGATTCGTATGTGCCGGAGCCGTCTCGGGATGTGGATAAGCCGTTTCAGATGCCGATTGAGGATGTGTTCAGTATTACCGGTCGGGGGACGGTGGTGACTGGTCGGGTGGAGCAGGGTGTGTTGCGGGTGGGGTCTGAGGTGGAGATTGTGGGGATTCGTCCTACTCAGCGTTCGACGGTGACCGGTGTGGAGATGTTCCGGAAGTTGTTGGATGAGGCTCGGGCTGGGGACAATGTGGGGTTGTTGTTGCGGGGGACGGGTAAGGATGATGTGGAGCGGGGTCAGGTGGTGTGTGTTCCTGGGTCGATCACGCCGCATACCGAGTTTGATGCTCAGGTGTATGTGTTGACTAAGGAGGAGGGTGGGCGGCATAACCCGTTCTTTTCGGGGTATCGGCCGCAGTTCTATTTCCGGACGACGGATATTACGGGGGCGATCACGTTGCCTGAGGGGACTCAGATGGTGATGCCTGGGGATAATACGGAGATGCGGGTGGAGTTGATTCATCCGATTGCCATGGATGAGGGTCTGCGGTTCGCTATCCGTGAGGGTGGCCGTACTGTCGGCGCCGGCCGGGTCATCAAAATCCACAAATAGAACCGCTACCCGCAACCCGCAAGACAAGAAGAACAAGAAAAGAGCGACATGGCAGACGAGCCTCGGATCCGGATTCGCCTCAAGGCGTACGACCACGAAGTGGTCGACGAATCTGCGCGCAAAATCGCCGAGACCGTGATCCGCACTCAGGCGAAGGTCAAGGGCCCGGTTCCGCTGCCGACCGAGATCCACCGCTACACGGTGATCCGCGGGCCGCACGTCCACAAGGACTCCCGAGAGACCTACGAGATGCGGGTGCACAAGCGGGTGCTCGACATCCTGGAGTGGAGCGCCAAGACGGTGGACTCGCTCATGCGGTTGGACCTTCCGGCCGGTGTGGAAGTGGAGATCAAGACGTGAAGGCGATCCTCGGGGAGAAGCTGGGCATGACCCAGGTCTTCGACGACGAGTCCCGGGCGGTGCCGGTGACCGTCATCAAGGCCGGGCCCTGCCGCGTCGTGCAGATCAAGCGCGTCGACACCGACGGGTACTCCGCAATCCAGATCGCCTACCGCGAGATGCCGCCGAACAAGGTCAACAAGCCGACCGCCGGCCACTTCGCCAGGGCCGGGGTCACCCCCCATCGTCATCTCGTCGAGGTGCGGGTCGACGACCCCGACGCCTACAAGATCGGCCAGGAGATCTCGATCGCCGACGTGCTCACCAAGGGCGGCCTCGCCGACGTGGCCGGAGTCAGTCGCGGCAAGGGCTTCGAGGGCGTGATGAAACGGCACAACTTCGCCGGCCAGGGTGCCAGCCACGGCGCTCACCGGGTCCACCGCGTGCCCGGATCGATCGGGGCATGCGCCACGCCTTCGCGCGTATTCAAAGGCATGCGTATGGCGGGGCGAATGGGAGGCGAGAAGACGACGGTGCTCAACCTCGAGGTGGTCGAGGTCGACGCCGAGCGGGGCATCCTCATGCTGAGAGGTGCCGTGCCTGGCGCCGCGGGTGCGGTCGTGCTCGTGCGAGAGGCGGTGAAGGCCGGTGGCTGAAGCACCCAAGGCGCGCGTATACGACTCGACGGGAGCGCAGACCGGCGAGATGCCGCTCGACCCCGCCATCTTCGGGCTCGAACCCAACGTCCCGGTGATGCACCAGGTCGTCACGGCGCAACTTGCCGCCGCCCGCCGGGGCACGGCCAAGGTCAAGACCCGCGCCGAGGTCTCCGGCGGAGGCCGCAAGCCGTGGCGACAGAAGGGGCTCGGTCGGGCTCGCCAGGGCTCTACTCGCTCACCGCAATGGCGGTCCGGAGGTGTTGCGCATGGCCCGACGCCTCGCGACTACAGCCAGCGAACCCCGAAGAAGATGCGCCGCCTGGCTCTGTACAGCGCACTTTCAACCCGAGCCGCCGACTCCGAGGTCCGCGTCGTCTCCACCATCGAGTGGGACGCGCCCAAGACCAAGCGGGCCGTGGCGATGCTCGAAGGCATGGGCATCACCGGAAAGGCCCTGTTCGTGATCAGCAGATCGGACCAGATCGTCGACATGGCCGTTCGCAACCTTCCAACGGTGAATGTGATCACCCCCGACCAACTGAACACCTATGACGTGCTCTGGGCCGACAGCGTCATCTTCACCGGCGACGCGATCGGGATGGTCGGGGCCGCCGGGTTCGAGGTCGCTTCCGACGACTTCGTGCGTGACGACGAGGGGACGGCATGAAGAACCCCCGCGACATCATCATCGAGCCCATTGTCTCGGAGAAGTCGTACGACCTCATCGAGGCCGCCAACACCTACACGTTCCGCGTCGACCGGCGGTCCACGAAGACCGAGATCAAACTGGCCGTCGAAGCCATTTTCGGCGTGAACGTGGTCCGCGTGAACACCGTCAACCGCAAGGGCAAGCGCAAGCGCACCGGGTACACGTTCGGCGTGAGACCGAACGTCAAGCGGGCGATGGTGACGCTCGCGACCGGCGACGAGATAGACATCTTTGGGGTATGACATGAGCGCGATCACCACTCACACGAACCGCGCAATACAGGTTGCCAGTTACCAGTTGCCAGTTGGCTGGCTGACTCCCGTCTTGCTGGAAACTGGGAACTGGAAACGGGGAACGGGCTTGGGGAGTGGCTATGGCCGTTAAGAAGTACAAGCCCACGTCGGCGGGACGGCGGTTCCGTACGGTTTCGGACTTCTCCGAGATCACCACGAGTGCTCCTGAGAAGAGCCTGCTGGACAAGAAGCCGTCCACCGGTGGCCGCAACGCCCACGGGCGGATGACCGCGCGCCATCGCGGTGCTGGTCACAAGCGGCGCTACCGGATCATCGACTTCCGTCGCAACAAGGACGGGGTGCCCGCGACCGTGGCGTCGATCGAATACGACCCGAACCGCAACGCCCGGATCGCTCTGCTCAATTACCACGACGGGGAGAAGCGCTACATCATCGCCCCATTGCGCCTGTCCGTCGGCGACGTGGTCGAGTCGGGTGCGCGCGCAGAGATCAAGCCGGGCAACGCCCTGCCACTGCGGAACATCCCAGCGGGTACCAACGTGCACGCGGTGGAGCTCCGTCCGGGAGGTGGCGCCAAGCTGGGCCGAGCCGCCGGAACGGGCATTCAGCTCGTCGCCAAAGAGGGTTCTCTCGCCCTGTTGAGGCTCCCCTCCGGCGAGATGCGCAATGTTCCTCTGGACTGCCGGGCCACCGTCGGCCAGGTCGGCAACCCCGAGGCAGAGCTGACGAAGGGCGGCAAGGCGGGCCACAGTCGGTGGAAGGGTGTTCGCCCTCAGACCCGCGGCGTCGCCATGAACCCGGTGGACCATCCGCTCGGCGGTGGAGAAGGCAAGGCCAGCGGTGGGCGCCATCCGGTGAGCCCTTGGGGCAAGCCCGAGGGGCGCACCCGCAAGAAGCACAAGGTGAGCGACCGCTTGATCGTGCGGCGCCGGGCCAAGAAGGGAAAGAGGAGCTGATGTCGAGTACGTCTGTCCGCCTGCTCTTCCCGGTCGCCCCTGTCACGAGTCGGAGGAAGGGGTGCGCATGTCCCGCTCGCTGAAGAAGGGGCCCTTTGTGGACGAGCACCTTCTCGCCAAGGTGGAGCGTGCCTCCAAGACGGGCGACAAGAGAGTCATCAAGACCTGGAGCAGACGCTCGACGATCATCCCCGAGATGGTCGGCCAGACGCTGGCCGTCCACGACGGGCGCAAGCACGTCCCGGTGTACGTCACCGAGTCGATGGTCGGCCACAAGCTCGGTGAGTTCGCCCCGACGCGGACCTTCCGCGGCCATTCGGGCGATCGCGCCGCGAGGAAGACACCATGAACGTCCAGGCTCGGGCCACCCATGTCCGTGAGGCACCGAGCAAGGTGCGACTGGTGCTCGACCTGGTGAGGGGCCTTCCGGTCCCCGAGGCGCGCCACGTGCTGTCGTTCACCAATCGCCGGGCGACGACGACCGTGGCCAAGGTGCTCGAGTCGGCCGTTGCCAACGCATCGCACAACCACTCACTCGACGCCGAGGAGCTGCGGGTGATCGCCGCCTTCGCCGACGAGGGACCGACGCTCAAGAGGTTCAAGGCGAGGGCCCGGGGACGGGCGTCACAGATTCTGAAGCGCACGAGCCACATCACAATCGTGGTCGGTGACGGACGTGATGACGACGAGGGAGCAGAGAACTGATGGGCCAGAAGATCCACCCCTACGGTCTCCGCCTCGGGATCGTCACCGACTGGAAGTCCCGCTGGTACAGCGAGAAGGACTATGCGTCCCAGGTGCTCGAGGACGCGCGAATCCGCAAGCTCCTCACCGATGAGCTGACGCGGGGCGCCCTTTCGCGCATAGAGATCGAGCGGATCGGCGACAAGAAGGTGCAGATCGACATCCACACCGCTCGTCCGGGTGTTGTCATCGGCCGCAGCGGTTCCGAAGTCGATCGGCTCCGCAACCTGCTCGAGAAGCTCACCGATCGCGAGATGAAGATCAATGTGATCGAGGTGCAGGATCCCGAGACGGACGCTGCGCTTCTCGCACGCGGGATCGCCGACCAACTCCAGGGCAGAGTCTCGTTCCGGCGCGCGATGAAGCGCGCCGTGCAGACTGCGATGAAGGCGGGCGCTCAGGGCGTCAGGGTGCAGTGCTCCGGGCGCCTCGGTGGCGCCGACATGGGTCGACGCGAGTGGTACCGCGAAGGCCGTGTGCCGCTGCACACCCTGCGAGCCGACGTCGATTTCGGGATCGCCACCGCCCGGACCACCGTCGGAGCGATTGGCGTGAAGGTGTGGGTCTACAAGGGCGACGTCGTCCCGTCGTTGTCGGCGACGCGCGAGAAGATCGCTGCCGAGGCGGCCCTCGCCACAGGCGGACCGTCCTCGCGACGCGCTCCCGCCAAGGCGCGCGCCGAGCAGGCGGCAGGCGAGAAACCCCGCGGGCTCATCGAGGCGGGCGGCGGCAAGCGTCTGGTCGAGGCGGGCGGCGGCAAGCGTCTGGTCGAGGCCGGAGGCGGTCGCCGGGTGGACGCCGGGTCGGCTCGCTCCGAGTTCGAGGAGGAGCGGGTCGTCGCCTCCGAGACTCTGGACGTCTCCGAGGAAGAGACCTCACTGCCGGCCGACGAGGCCACGAAGTCTGGAGACGATGCCTGATGCTGATGCCCAAGCGCGTCAAGTGGCGCAAGCAGCAGCGCGGTCACCTGCGCGGGAACGCCAAGGGTGGCACGGTCGTGACGTTTGGCGACTTCGGCCTGCAAACCGTCGAGCCGGGGTGGATCAGTGCACGCCAGATCGAGGCGGCCCGTGTCGCCATGACCCGCAAGATCAAGCGCGGAGGGAAGGTTTGGATCAACATCTTCCCCGACAAGCCGGTGACTCAGAAGCCGGCCGAGACCCGTATGGGATCCGGCAAGGGAAATCCGGAGTTCTGGGTGGCGGTGGTGAAACCGGGACGGGTCATGTTCGAGCTGTCCGGGGTCACCGAGGACCTCGCCCGTGAGGCAATGCGGCTCGCAGGCCACAAGTTGCCTGTGAAGACCAAATTCGTGAAGAGGGAAGAGCTGTGAAGCCCGCAGACCTGCGCGACATGAGCTACGACGAGCTCAAGGACAAGCTGGCCTCGGCCAAGGAGGAGCTGTTCAATCTGCGGTTCCAGGTGGCCACCAACCAGCTGGACAACACTGCGCGCCTGCAGACGGTCCGACGCGAGGTCGCTCGCATCTCCACCGTGATGCGCGAACAGGAGATCGAGGCGTATTACGCGATGGAGGATGACGGACATGAGTGACGAGCGCAGCCGCCGCAAGGTGCGCACCGGGGTGGTCGTGTCCGATGCACGCGACAAGACCGTCACGGTGGAGATCACCGGATCGGTTCGCCACGCGATCTACCGAAAGACCGTGCGTTCGACGACCAGGCTTCATGCTCACGACGAGCAGAACGACGCCCGCAAGGGTGACACGGTGAGAGTCATGGAGACCCGCCCGCTGTCGAAGACGAAGCGGTGGCGCGTGGTCGAGATCGTGGAGCGTGCCAGATGATCGCTCAGGAGAGCCGGCTCAAGGTGGCCGACAACACGGGTGCCAAGGAAGTCCTGTGCATCCGTGTCCTCGGCGGCTCGGGGCGTCGCTACGCGGGGATTGGCGACATCATCGTCGCAGCCGTGAAGGACGCCATCCCCGGTGGCACGGTCAAACGCGGCGAGGTGGTCAAGGCCGTCGTTGTGCGTACGCACAAGGAGAAGCGGCGTCCCGACGGGACATACATCCGCTTCGACGACAATGCGTGTGTGATCATCAACGACCAGCAGCAGCCCCGCGGGACCCGGATCTTCGGGCCCGTCGGCCGCGAGCTGCGCGACAAGAAGTTCATGAGGATCGTTTCGCTCGCCCCGGAGGTGTTGTGATGCAACTCCGCGCGGGTGATCGTGTGAAGGTCGTGTCCGGCAAGGACAAGGGCAAGGAGTCGCGGGTGGCGCACGTCTTTTCCCGCAAGAACAAGATCATTGTCGAAGGCGTCGCCACCGCCAAGCGCCACACCAAGCCCCGCGGGCAGACGATGCAGGGCGGCATCGTCGACAAGGACATGCCGATCGACGCCTCGAACGTCATGATCGTCTGCCCCTCGTGCGGGCCGACTCGGATCGGTCATCGCTCCGACGTGGACGGCCACAAGCGCCGGGTGTGCGTCAAGTGTGGGGGTGACCTGTGAGCGCGCGCCTCAAGCAGACCTACCGGGACACCGTGTTCGCCGAGTTGCGCGATCGCCTCGAGATCGCCAACCCGATGGATGTCCCGACGCTCTCCAAGATCGTCATCAACATGGGTCTCGGCGATGCCATCAACGACAAGAACGTCGTCGAGGCCGCGCTCGGGGACCTGGCGATCATCGCCGGGCAAAAGCCCCGCGTAAACCGTGCCAGGAAGTCGGTGGCGAACTTCAAGCTGCGTGAGGGAATGCCGATCGGTGTGTCGGTCACGCTCCGCGGCGATCGAATGTGGGAGTTCTTCGACCGGTTGATCGCCGTGGCGATCCCCCGTATCCGTGACTTCCGCGGGCTCAATCCGCGGTCGTTCGACGGTCGCGGCAACTACACGTTCGGGGTGACCGAGCAATTGATCTTCCCCGAGATCGACTTCGACAAGGTGGCCAAGGTGCGCGGGATGGACATCACCATCTGCACGACGGCAAAGGACGACGAGGGCGGGCGTGGCCTGCTCGAGGCGTTCGGGTTCCCGTTCCGCCGTGCCGCCCAAACCCAGCAGGCAGGTGTGTGATGGCGAAGAAGTCCCTGATCATCAAGTCCAACCGGAAGCCCAAGTTCAAGGTCCGCGGCTACAGCCGTTGCGGGCGGTGCGGGCGTGCCCGCGCCTTCATTCGCAAGTTCGGCATGTGCCGCATCTGTGTGCGCGAACTCGCTCATCGCGGCGAGCTCCCCGGTGTCAGAAAGGCCTCGTGGTAGCGATGCTGACCGATCCTGTGTCCGACATGCTCACCCGCATCCGCAACGCCAACTTGGCACTCCACGAGCAGGTGTCCATGCCCTCATCGACCCTCAAAGAGGAGATCGCCCGGATCCTCGCCTCCGAGGGCTACATCGACGGATACGAGGTCAAGGCCTCGGGAACCCGCAAGACCCTCGAGGTCAAGCTTCGCTATGCCTCGCACCGGCACCGGGTGATCGAAGGTCTCCGCCGTGTGTCGCGTCCGGGCAAGCGTGTCTACGCCGGGGCAGGCGATCTCCCACGGGTGAACGGTGGCCTGGGTGTCGCCGTCGTCTCCACGTCCCAGGGGCTGCTCGCCGATCGGGAAGCCCGCCGTCGCCACCTCGGTGGCGAAGTCGTCTGCGAGGTGTGGTGATGAGCCGGATAGGTCTCGCGCCCATCAAGCTCCCAGCCGGGGTCGACGTGACGATCGCCGGCTCGACCGTGACGGTGAAGGGGTCTCGCGGTTCTCTCTCGCGCATGTTCAGCGACCGGATGAGTTTCACGGTCGACGACGGCGTGCTCTCCGTTGCACGAAACGATGACGAGCGAGCCTCGCGCGCTCTTCACGGGCTGAGCCGTGCCTTGCTCCACAACATGGTCGTCGGAGTGTCCGAAGGCTTCCAGAAGGATCTGCAGTGCGTCGGTGTCGGCTTCCGGGCGAGTCTGCAGGGCAATGCGCTCGAGTTGCTCGTGGGGTTTTCGCATCCCGTGAAGGTGGAGGCGCCGGACGGGATCACCTTCGAGGTCCCCGAGCCCACTCGCATCACGGTGCGGGGGATAGACAAGGAGTTGGTCGGCCAGGTCGCCGCCGACGTCAGATCAGTGCGTCCCCCCGAGCCCTACAAGGGCAAGGGAATCCGCTACGTGAACGAGGTCGTCCGCCGCAAGGCCGGGAAGTCCGGGGTGGCACGATGAGGGGATCGCGGACCGACGCTCGCCGTCGGCGTCACACTTCGGTGCGGCGGTCGCTTCGGGGTAGCAGCGCGAGGCCCCGGCTGGCGGTGTACAAGTCCAACCGCTACATCTATGCACAGATCATCGACGACACCTCCGGCCACACGGTGGCGGCTGCATCGTCACAAGAGGCCGCGCTGCGAGAACGGACGCTCACCGTAGAGACCGCGGCAGAGGTCGGCAGCCTCGTGGCGGCACGGGCGAAGGAGGCCGGGGTCTCCTCGGTCGTCTTCGACCGAGGAGGGTTCCGGTTCCATGGCCGAATCAAGGCGCTGGCCGATGCGGCCCGCGAGGGAGGATTGGAGTTTTGACTTCCAGGAGAGATTCGGGCAGGAGCCGCGAGCCGCGGCAAACCGAGGGCCCTCAGTACGACGAGCGGGTCATCCACATCAACCGGGTGGCCAAGGTCGTACAAGGCGGCCGCCGGTTCTCGTTCACCGCCCTCGTCGCCGTCGGCGACGGCAATGGCCGTGTCGGTATCGGATACGGCAAGGCGAAAGAAGTGCCGTCGGCGATCGAGAAGGGCTTCCAGGTGGCGCGCAAGACCATGAAACCGGTTCCGATGGCGGGGACCACGATCATCCATCAGACCGTCGGAAAGCAGGGGGCTTCGCGGGTGCTCATCAAGCCGGCGGCTCCGGGTACCGGGGTGATCGCCGGGGGCGCCGTCCGCCAGATCCTCGAGGCCGCAGGGATCCGTGACGTCCTCGGCAAGTCATTGGGGTCGCCCACTCATGTGAATGTGGCCAAGGCCACCATGGACGCCCTGATGGGACAGCATCGTCCGGACGCCGTGGCGAAGCTTCGCGGCAAGACAGCCGAGGAGATCACGCCACCGGCGCTGCTGGCCGCGTACCGGACCTCAGAGTTGGGTCGGGCCGCCAAGCCCGGCTCTTGATGGAGACAGTGTCATGGCCAAAGACAAGAAGCTCAGGATCACGTTGGTGCGCAGCACGATCGGCGAGAAGCCGAAGACACGCGCCGCCGTGCGGACCCTTGGGCTACGCAAGATCGACCAGGTGACCGAACGCCCCGACTCCGCCGACCTGCGCGGGGTGTTGGCCCAAGTCGCCCATCTCGTGGAAGTCGAGGAAGAGGGTGGCGGAGGCGTCCGATCCGGGAGACGTACCCCCTCTGCCTCGCTCCGCTCGGCACCTCCCCCTGATGGGGAGGAGGACGCATGAAGCTCCATCACCTCAAGCCCGCGGACGGGGCGAAAACGAGCCGGATCCGCGTCGGTCGCGGCGAGGGCGGCAGGCGAGGCAAGACGGCCGGGCGCGGCACCAAGGGCTCGGGTGCACGCCGTCAGGTTCCCGCATGGTTCGAGGGAGGGCAGATGCCCATCTATCGCCGCCTCCCCAAGCTGAAGGGCTTCAAGAACCGCAACAAGGTCACCTATGTGGTGGTCAACGTCGAGCGGCTCGGCGGGTTCCGCAAGGGGTCTGTGGTGGGCCCTGAGGAGATGCGCTCCGCCGGGTTGATCAAGAGCCGTGGCAAGGTCAAGGTTCTCGGCGAGGGCACGCTCGACAAGGAGCTGACCGTTCGCGCCCACGCTTTCAGCGTCGGGGCCGTCGAACAGATCCAGGCCGCGGGCGGCAGCGCGGAAGTGATCGAGTGAGCCCGCTTCCCGCTTCCCGCTTCCCGCTTCCCGCCCGGATGGCGGGCAGCCGGCAGCGAGCGGCCGTTACCGGTTACGGGTTACCAGTTGCCAGTCAGAGTCCGGCTGGAAACTGGAAACTGGAAACTGGCAACTCTGCCCGTCACCCGTCGCCCGTCTTGTCGGGTGACCGGAGTCGGGTGACTCCGACCCCAGGCCCGGTAGAGTCCAGACCCGCCCCTCAGCCTTAGGTCACATTCATGCTTTCCGTCTTTCGCAACATGTTCCGGATCCGGGACCTCCGGAACAAGGTGCTGTTCACCCTGTTCATCTTCTTGGTGTACCGGCTCGGGGCGGCGATTCCGGTTCCCGGGGTGAGCATCGACGCGGTGAAACAGTTCGCCGACCAGGCCGAGTCGGCGGGCATCGTGGGCCTCCTCAACCTGTTCTCGGGTGGGGCTCTGGAATCGTTTTCGGTGTTCTCGTTGGGGATCATGCCCTACATCACCTCGTCGATCATCATGCAGCTGCTCGCGGTCGTGATCCCACGCCTGCAGAAGCTCCAGGACGAAGGCGAGACGGGACGCAAGGTCATCACCCAATGGACCCGCTACGTCACGGTGATCCTCGCACTGCTCCAGTCGACCGGCCTCACCTACCTGTTCCATCGGGGGACGCTGACCAACGGGATCGACCTGATCCCCGACTACACCCCGGGTCGTGTGCTGATCATCGTCATCACCCTGACCGCAGGCACCGCCTTCATCATGTGGCTCGGCGAGCTGATCAGTCAGCGAGGCGTTGGCAACGGAATGTCGCTCATCATCTTCGTGAGCATCGTGAGCCAGATCCCGTCACAGTTCGCGGTTCTGGCCACATCAGCCGGTGGGTACGGCAACGCCAAGTTCATCGGGGTGGCTGGGATGTTCATCCTGCTGACCGCCGGGATCATCTTCATCGACCAAGGCCAGCGGAGGATCCCGATTCAGTTCTCCAAGCGGATTCGCGGTAGGCGAATGCTCGGTGGGCAAAGCACCTACATCCCGCTCAAGGTCAACACCGCCGGCGTGATCCCGGTGATCTTCGCCTCCAGCGTCCTCTACTTCCCCGCCCTTGTCGCTTCTTCGATTCCCTCCAACAACTGGTTCTTCGGGCCAATCCGCCGCTTCATCGACAACAACCTCGTCAGCGGCGCCTCCTGGTGGTACGTGATCATGTTCGGGTTGCTGATCGTGTTCTTCACGTACTTCTACACGGCCATACAATTCGACCCGGCTCGCCAGTCCGACATGATCCAGCGCCAAGGTGGGTTCATACCCGGCATCAGACCGGGATCGGCGACGACCAAACACCTCGAGCACATCCTCAGCCGGATCACTCTGCCCGGATCACTCTTCTTGGCGAGCGTTGCCGTGCTGCCCTCGATCGTTGCGATCTTCTTCAAACTGAGCCTGGGCTTCTCGGGCATATCCATCCTGATCGTCGTGGGTGTCGCACTGGAGACGATGAAGCAGATCGAGAGCCAGCTGATGATGCGCAACTACGAGGGATTCCTGTCGTGAAGCCCTTGG
>Ga0209342_10005863_pt1 | contig 12517 bp, 17 predicted proteins | sample RifCSP16_2_FD_184023 | JGI IMG/M metagenome (GOLD analysis project Ga0209342, IMG submission 184023) | Soil microbial communities from Rifle, Colorado - Rifle CSP2_sed 16_2 (SPAdes) (version 2) | ecosystem: Environmental > Terrestrial > Deep subsurface > Rock core/Sediment | place: Rifle... | reverse complement strand
CCCCGATCTCGCGCAGCGCCGAGACCGAGTGCTGGGTCGGCTTGGTCTTGAGTTCGCCGGCCGACTGGATGAACGTCACCAGCGTCAGGTGGTTGATCATCACCAAGGGCAGCATCTGACGTAGTGTCAGTGTATGTAGTAGTAACGTTATCTTCGATGCGGTCTACAGAAAGCCATACTGTACCTCCTCCTACTGTTCGGTAGATCTTTCTAGCAATTACTTGAGGATCAACAGATACAGGGATGCTGCTTAGATCTAGATTTGCTCGACCGGCGGTTAGCGTTAGATCTGCACTCTGAGGGCCGGCATTGGATTCGAAACCTTGCTTGCTTACGAAGGTAATCTTGTAACTGTACACGCTAGCGTTAGAAAACACAGCACCAGCGGAACCTTCTGCTGAAACAGCACTACCTCGGTAGAAGCTTTTGACGCTACTCCACCGAAGTCCAGCAGGTAATGTTGCATTGGCTAAAGAGTTGAAGGCCAAACGAACACTCTTAAGGTTTGTGATCGTTGGTGAACCTGTGATAGTAAGACGAGAATCGTAACCTATGTCTGTGGATGTAGTACTGAAACCCAGATCGATCTGATTCCAACCTTCAAACAATTCACCAATTGGAATAATCCAACTGTACTTGTTTGTTGTGAAGTCAGGGATGGTTACACCAACAGAAACTTGGGTATCGCTACCTAGTACGATGTTGAGTGCTTGAGTCTGGGATAGTTTTGTAAGTTCCCCTAATGGGATGAACACGAACAGTTTGACTGCGCTCTGATGTGCATTTGTAGCACTCAATCCAATAGTGAAAGCTTGTTCAATGTATGCCAGCGTTGTAGCTGTCGTCGTCTTGGTTACTGAAACAGCATATCCGTCTTGGGTTGTAACTGAATCAGCTACAGCCGTACCTCCGGTTACGATCCAAGTGCCGTTAATGGATCCAACAGAGTCTACTAGCTTCGTTACATTTGGCTCGGTGCCTGGAGCAAGTAGACCCCATCGAGTGATATCTAAACCATCATACTTTACAAGAGTATTACCGTGACCAATGAGATCTGGGTCTTTGTTCGTAATGAATAGTAGATCGTTGGCTTTCTCTGCTATATGATAAAGACCTTCGATCCAATCTTCTGTGATACTAAAACCGCTGCCGGTTAGAGGGGTCAAAGCTCCTGAGAATACCTTGTGAAGTTTAGTGCCAGCAGCACATAGAACCTGTCTATCAGTCTGACCGTTGAGTGCGGTGTTCTTCCAGTTGCCAATCCATGAGATCTTCTTAGGAGCACCACTCTCTGTGTAGACGGCATTTAGAACTCGGCTACTGCCAAAGGTCTTAGATACTGCACCATACACGCGAAACAAGTCAGTGTTTAATGACTCTGATACAGAGAGATCTTGCTTGATCTCGTTGCTTGACTTAGTATTAAGGCCGATCAGATTGAGAATCTCAATAAAAGCTAATTTCGGTCTTTCCCCCATTACTTACCTCGGAAAGTTGCTACTTGATTTAACCATTGTATAAATTCATCATGTGATTGAAATCTCTTTGCTCGGTTACAGTTTCCACAACACGAGACGCAGTTACTTAAAACATATCCTATAGTATTGTTCACTCTATCTACGCCGTTGTAAAGATAATACCCATTACAGGACTTCGGATGATGTATCTGAGTTGGAGCTAATCCACAATAGTAACAATTCTGTTGTGCTAGTTTACGAAATTCATCCTCAGATAAAGAGAATTCTCTGTTGTATTTTTTGGCTCTTTTTACATAGCTAGAGTACAAATCATTGAATGATGACTCGCCAAAAGGTTTAGCCCAAGTCTTAGGTTTATCTTTTCGTAAACAACCACAACTTTTGGAAATTCCTCCTCTAAGATTCCCCCCATCACAAGTGGTCTCTTTACTACAATCGCAGCGACATTTCCAACGAAAATTACCGGCAGTATTTTTGTTTGCTCGTTCAATAACAAGCAATCGTCCGAATCTCTGTCCTGTTAATTCTAAAGCTTTCATATATCTATTATACCTTATTGGTACAATAAAATACAATCAACTAGGTCTATGCGTCATTGTAGACGACGAAAGGTTCTATCTCTTGTGTGGAGACAGTTCGTTGCTCAATGAATCGTTCAAATTGTTCTTCCCATTCCATTCGTTGGCGGAGGATTGATCGTACAAGACCTGTTTCTTGGTTACCTTCAGCATCAAACGCAGCCACTACTGTATCTAGTATCAGAAGCTCTTCGAAGAGTTCAGGCCAGCTAGGATGCAGGTAGTCAGATTCAGTGACTACGGCTGTAGGGATGCCTGCATATTCAAGCTGAATGCCATCTGCTACAGTTTCGGATGGCGTAGGCTCTAGAATGAAACCATTGCCTTGTAGACGGTAGTTGGGTAAATAGGAATCGCCGCTGGTGCCCATTGTAGAGTTTGCAGGATTGAAATCACGATGCCGTTCTACTCGCATAAGAGGCACAGTTCGACCATCTGTACGCACGAGTTCCATTTTCTGAACTCGTTGCATACCGTCAGGGAACGCATAGCGTGCCTGATCTGCCGTGACATCACGGGTTACGACGTTTAAATACCATCCTTCGAACGCCATTATTAATTGAGCACTTCGTTTTCGGTACTGCGCGTTGAACATGGCGTCCAAGAAATTGTTGTCCCAATATGACGTATCAGCGTTGGTCTCTTTTAGATAACGTCTGATTGCCGTCCGGAATTCGCCGAGGTTTCTTGCCAATTGGAACTCCTGTTAGTAGGGTAAGTAAATACCGCCCTCTTTGTCTGTAAGTGGTCTAACGATCTTGGTTCGATTAGTTTGACGGGGGAATGATGCGATGATTTCTTTTTGTGGATTTGTAGCAGCTACTTGGCCGCGTTCCATGTTCTCTTGAGCTTTGCGTAGAAGCCACTTGTTTTCGTTGGTGATATCGAAGTACTCAGCGTCTTTAGCGTCTTGCAGCTTAGCTTGAAGTTCTTCATCATCACGTCGCATCTTCTTGTTCCACTCGAACGCTCCGTATCTTTCCTTGTACCGCTTTTCACGTCCTAGGCGATTTACGATGCGCTTTAAGTGGTCGGGGTTTTTCGAGGCTATGTTCGAGACATGTGAATATCCGAAGTCCTTTTTCAGACTCCAGATGTGCCATTGGTTTTCTTCAATAGGTTTACCTTCAAAGTCTTTTAGAACCCAACCCCAAATCTCATTTCCTGCAAACTCACCAATCGGATTTCGCGGGTCTTCCAATGATCCATAGTAGAGATTCATTACGTCATCGTAATTGACTCTATACTTATGAAAAACAAAGAAGAGAGACTCATCAATGGCTCTTACCTCCGCAATGAACCCTGCTGGTAAATCCATACCAACCCGAAGAGTTCGCGATTGCAAACCCTTGGGACGGAGACATGATGGCAGATGACTACCCATTTCCTCCCCATGCCAGTACGTGGATTAGAAACCAAAGACTAGGAGCGCTATGTCGCCTGCTGCCGCGCCGGCTGTCTGGTTGTGCAGTGTAACTGTACGACCTGAGACTGCTGCTTGGACAGTGCTGTTCGCATCAGCGCCTTGCTCTACTGCCATAGCAAAGAGTGGACGCTGCATGATTGTGGTATAGGTGTCTTGGTCTGTGACGCCTGTCAGGTTTACAACCTCGACAAGAACTGGGCCAAGTGATGCTTTCTTTTTGAAACCTACTGTTGCCATTATTTTGCTCCTTTTGAGAGGTTACCATCTAGGCCCAATACCCAAAGTGGTTGAATCTTGTAGATCAATTATGCCTCTGCTCCGCTATTTACGAACTGGTGTAGTGTAACAACAGTAATTGTCTGACCGGCTGTACCGACCAGAGTTACAGTCTGTGCTGATTGTGTTGCTGTTACTGCTGCCTCGCCTGCGTTTCGAACTACAGATACGGAAGCATTTGCTGTCGTGTTCGCTGGCTTAGGAACTGTGAGAGTGTCACTTGCTGAAAGAAGCTTGACCTTGGTAATACCAAGAGTAGTGCCGTCTCGAAGATCAAGGAACTGTTGTAGTGTTGGAACTAGTAATGCCATTGTTTATTCCTATCTTGCTGATGCAATGTTACCGGCGTGTCGGGATACTAGAACACAACCGCCGTTATTTACTGTGCCGCCTGTTAGAGCTACCGAATCAACTCCGTCCGCAGGAGAACCTGCTGTAACGGCTGCTGTAGGTGCTGTACCTGTTTGAACTAATACTGCTGCCGAAAGACAGCCAAGTGGAACCTTTACCGTATCGCCGCTTGCACCGTAGTGAAAGCTTGAGAGCACGTAATGGTAGCCCTTGAAATGTAGAATTTCTTGTGATGTTACTGGATTATCCATTTATTACCTCGTTATCTAGCGCCCGCCGGATTTCCTCCGTGACGCGACACTAAAAGCAGGCCAGTGCCAGTTGTACCACCAGTAAGAGTAATGGTATCTTCGCTCGCGCCTGCGGAAATTGAAGTTGTGGGGGCAGTTGCACCTGATACAGGTAAAACTGCTACGCTCTGGCAACCAACAGGCACTTTAACTGTGTCGCCTGATGCTGCATAATTAAACTCGCTCCAGCAAACCATGCCGAATTTACCGTGGAACGGGGTCTCAAGGTCGCTGTTTGTTACAATACAAACACTCATTATATTTTTCCTCTAAAAGACCCCTACCAGAATAACCGTATCCGATTAATCTGGTAGGGGTTAAGTTGAACCACCTAAATTATGTCAACTCTGGTGCGTCAAGTGCGTCGCCAGTTGCGTCGAACTGAAGCGTATTTGTTGCACCGCCTGCGGTTACTGTTGCACCAGTGTTTTTAACGATGTAGAAGTCTTGTGTGGTGCTGTTATAAAGCACTACTCGGGATTCCTTGCCTTCTTTACCTCCGGCCTGGTTTTCGTGACGAATGCTGATGTAGTCGATTGTTGAAAGACCGATGTCAGCGGGAGTCAGAGACTCACCAACGTTTGTGTAGCTGGTTACTGAAATCTGTCCGACAACTCGACGCTTGCCTTGTCGGGCTGCGCCGCTGGAATCGAAACCTGCGCCTGGGAGAGCGCTTCGGAAGCGTGTTTGTACTGTCTTTGCCATTATTACCTCTTTGTTAAAAAGGGTCTCCTCGTGTGAGGCTCATCCCTTGATTATTTCGTCTCGTGCATTTGCGGCACTGATAGACTTTTACCTATACATGTATTTTACCTTACATTATAGGAATGCGCAACTTAGAAGCAAAAGAAAACCCCTTAGCCTGCGTTAACAAGCTAAGGGGTATATGGTACATTTATGCTCTTTGGCTAGGCTACCTCCGTAAATCAGTTACGGACCTGTTCTAGAAGTGGTTCCGGGGACTGGAATCGAACCAACAACCACCTGCGTATCAGACAGGTGCTCTGACCGTTGAGCTACCCCGGAAGGGCGGCACGGGAGGGAATCGAACTCCCGACTGCGTGGCATGCAGTTCTTACCACTAAACGACATGAAATTGTTAGTCCCACCATTTTCTTGCATTTTTGCTTATATGTCTCCAAATGGCATCAAAAGCTTTCTGTTCGTTTTTAATATAAGCATCTGTCCAGAGCCACCGTCCTTTTTCTGTTTCTGGGTATGTACCAGGATAAAAATTGGTATAAGCATCGATTAATCTATTAGTCTCTAAAATCTCATCTGCTATCTCTTTGTGGTCTACAATAAATGCGTGAGAGTCAATATGATGCGCAAGCATAGATAGTTTGAACTTAATTATCTTTAGAAGAAATGCGTAATCGAAGTCTTCATCTTGCCAAAGAACAGGAAACCATAGAATCATTCTATGGATCTTTTTGTAAATTCTTTTAAACATTTCTCCCTCTTTGATGCCTTCCCGAGCAACCGAAGAAGCTCTTGTAAATTAACCGATATTAGTTTCGCGTCGGATTTATCGAGTTTGCTCTCATAGCGCGAAGCCGACTAGATTCATAACGTGCCGTCAGCAAGGGCACTACGTTGGCGGTACTAGATTCGAACTCTCGGTCTTCCTTGACGGGGAAGCGCTTTTAGCCTGACTAGCACCGTATTTTGTTTACTTCTTACCTACCTTGCGAATCGTTTCGTCAATTACTGCCTCTTCTGCTGCTACAACATTAGGATCGGCTGATGCTGCGTCAATGGTTTTATTGATCGATGCGCCTACGTTTCCCTTATTCTTTGCTGTGGAAGCTATGTCTACTGCGCTCTTGAAGATCCAAGGAAAAACTGATACTAGAAAATTGCGCCATACTGATGCCATTACCATTGCTCCTTATTCACAATGCGGCAAACATGTGATTGCGTTACACCAAACTGCTTGGATAATGCATCTTGAGTTGCTCCCTGTTCATACAGAGACCGCATTAAATTTACCACTTCCATTGTCAATTTGACATCGTTGCGGTTTTGAGATTGAGATTTTCGTGAGGACCAACTACAATTTGATGGTTCGTAGTTTCCGTTATTGTTGATGCGATCTAGAGAGAAGCCTTCAGGACGTTCACCCATATCCTTTAAAAAATCATCGAACTTAAGCCACTTATCACAAACTGAAATGCCTCGACCGCCATATCGATAGTAAGCTGTGTGCTTAGGATTTAGGCATCTCTGCTTCATCGCAGACCAAGAAAAATATGTCGGAGATCTTTTGCCTACTGAATGCCTATGGGTAGTCATTTAGCATCATATCCTATCTATTGTTTTGCCGTCTACCATGAGGTAGTTAGCGCTTTGTTGAAGTAACCATAACTGAGGTTCGCCTGTTTCGAACTGGACTTTCACGAACACCATGTTGCTAGGAGACAACTTGCCGGCATTTACGGCCCCGTCAAAGTTGCTGAACACCGTCATCTGGTGCTTGATGTCTTCTTTGAGATTATCGCTTTGTAGTTTGTCGATTGAGCCTTGCAAAATCTCCCATGCAGTTAAGCCTTCTGGGAACTCTTTTGTGTAAGCGTAAACCAATGTCTCTACTGTCTTGACGTTTGTGAGCCAAATGGTGTTGTCGTAAATAGTCGAAATTTTGAGTGTTGCCATGTCTGTTTTCCTTTATATCTGTCTATTAAAAGAACCGAATACTCTTCGGATCTCGTTCTGATATTGTACCCGAATCAGGTAACTGTTGCAAGATACGCCTTCATTAGTGGTAGTTGTCTATGAGCGTCTAGCTTTTGTTGGTCTAAGTCTTTTAGTGCTTGTTCGTAACCGGCCTCGTAGCCTTGGTCGTAAAGACGTTTAGCATATCGTTCATTGGAAACCATAGCATGATCCATTGGTCCGATAGCAGCAAGATTATCCTTACAATTATTGAGAATATTTGAATCTAGATGATCCACTTGAGTTATCGGGTCTATTGTGCCATTGAATGCTTGATAGACTAGCCTATGAACTCGAAAGGTTTGTTTTTCTCCCGTACCGGAATATAAACGTACTTGTAAATACCCTTTAGATTCAGGATGTTGAGCGAGAATTCTAGCTCGTGTCGTAATGGGTCTACCATTAGAGCGCACGCTAATTCGTTCTTCTGACCGTATTCTACCTAGGTTGCTAGCTGAATATATTCCTTCGTACCCTGGAACAAATTTCCATTCTTCCCCTGAAAGAACCACCTCAGCTTCCTTTGCTTTAAGACGACTCTTTTTTGTGCGCATCTGATCTAGTTTACAAAGTTTACACCAAGAATCTCTGGTATTGTCTTCTATAGATTGAAATGCAAAATTGTCGATTGGTTTTTCTTGTTGACAATGAGGGCAGCGTTTTGACATGTTAGTCTCCTTCTAACCTATCATACCTTATTTTTGTAAAATTGCCATGGACCAGGCCATGTTGACTCTCACCTAGGAAACAAAAAACCCTCCGAGGTTTCCCAAGGAGGGTTAGTGTTGAGGAAAACCTCAATAAAATCAAGTACTTTGGGCTACTTTAATGTGTAATGAAGACCTAAATCTTCAATAAAATCAAGTAGTTAGACCGTTAGTACGTTGGCGTGCTAAGTCCAGTGATTTTTGCTGTTTGGTTAACAATCCTTGCTACGTTTTCTCCATAATATTTCATGAGAACCGTGAAGGAATCTTGTCCTGGCTGCCATGCCATGTTAACGCGCTCATCGATGCTTAATGGGCGAACCACACCGCGAACGATTGCGTCTGTGCGTAGCATGTACACCTCATCTGGCTTTGCTGCCCACGAGATGTGCCACGGTCGGCCCTCGAAGGTAGTCATTGCCTGATCCGCACCAAGCTCTAGCTTCATATCATTGAAGCGTCGGAATGGTAGGGCAATCTCTGTGTAGCGGTCGAACTGATCGTAGTTGCTGATGAAGACGAAGCCTTCCATCGAACCTGTGTCAGTTTCCACTAGCAAGCGCTTGCGTAGGCGTCGGAGCATCGACTCATCAAGCGAGGTGCTTGATGCAGCGATGACCTGAGACTGGAGAATTGGGTATGTCGATCGTGAGAGGTTGTAGATCGTACCCGTGTTGTTGATGATAGCTGGGAGGCCAAGGCTTGTTACCTCTGATGGGGCTGCTGCTTCTGACTGTTCGCCAGAGATGTAGATACCATCGTCGTCCGAAACTGTGACCGACTGCGAAACAGTGATCGTTGCGCCTGATACAGAACGTGCTGTAACAGTTGCAGGACCGGCTGTCTTCAAGCCAGTTGTGTTGTTGAGGAACACAACTACCTGACCCACACGGAATGGGCGAGCGTCGTCTACGTTGACCGTTGTTGCTGTCTGACCGCCGCTGACGTTTGTCAGACGACCAGTACCGTCACCGCGAAGGAACGTCACCTCGAAGTTAGCACCTGCTCGCTTTACTGCTGCCGAAATGGCGTCAGTAATAGCTGATGCGAATGCTTCTTCACCGCCGCGTCGTGAGACGCTCTCTGCAAGACCTGAGAAGCTTACTACGTGGTAGTACTTCTTAGGACGTACTCGGTGCTGCTTGATGCGCTCGTTGCCAGCAGAAGGTAGCGTGTTGTCGTCAGTGCCGCGCCAGCCGCCGCCTGCCTCGTTACCGTCTAGTCTTACTGCGAAGTATGCTCCATCACCGGAAGGAGTGAACCGTGAATCTTCCTTTAGTTGGCTATAGATTGGCGTAGATAGTTGCTGCATCTGCAATGCAGCGTTTGTGGACTATATCTTATTCATCCTAAGATGAACCTGTCGGCCTTACAAAAATCAATATCGTTCTAAGCATTGTTTGAACTTAAATCTCGCTGATGTAATCTGTTTTACGTATACTGAGATTCGGGAAAAGATTATTTCAGCGTCTTTTGCTACGAAGCGTAGCCTGGGTTGTTGTTTAGTTGTAAACACTAATTTAGGCTTTACATCGTATTTTTGTTCAAACCATTTTTGCATCATTTTTGCGTCTTCTAAAGAATAATCGCAAATATGGAGCATTAACCGAGGTTTAGTTCGATAAGTGGAACCGTCTACGTGTTTATTTAAATGACTCTCTTCAGAGCCATCGTCCATGAACCAAATAAACAATTGTTTATCTGTTTCCATATGACGTAATAAGAACTCTGCTCTTTTTGTTTTATCTTGTCTATAAACCCATTGACGAAATATTCTAAAATACTTTGGCCAATATAGCCTATAACTACAACTATAATATGTCTTTTGCGTTTTATCGTTGAAATAAGATTTATCCTTATACTCAGAAGAACGCATCACGCTCTTCTTTTTTAATATATAGTCTATTTCACGAATTTTCCACTCAAGATAATCACGTTGTTTTGTTGAATGATGAAGTTGAAACCACAGGCCCGTTTTAGAACCAGTGACACTCCCGTCACCCAATAACATAGAACAAAGCAGCTTTCTTAGTTCCGCTTTATGCATTACACACCTTTACTCGGCGTTTAGCAGTTTCTTGATTTTTTAGTCTCTGAACTACCTTCAACTTTTTAGGAGAAGGCTAGCTGCTGATTGTCTTATTTACAATAAGAGTTCCAGCAATTTTAACAGTTTTACATCAGCCAGAATTAACCGATGAAGTCACAATTTGGACTATACTTTCACTTGTTAAAGTGTAACCCCTCTAGTCTCTGAACCTTCACCAGTTAAGGTGCTTGGCTGCTGATTGTCTCTATGATAACTTTTTTCCGACCTTCAAGCCTGCCGTTTCCAGCTACTTTGTGGTAAGTTATTTTTAATTGAGAGTTTCCAGCAGTTTGGGTTATTTCGTGGCTGACTTTTAGTTTACCACGTATCGCCGTAATAGCATGTCACCTCGCCCCTGTTTGAAGTTTCCTTCTGGTCTTTGGGGTAGACTATATCTTCATCCTTACGGATGTGCTCGGCCTTACAAAACTAATATCGTTCTAAACAGAGCCTAAACTTAGTCTTCATTGACTCTGTTTGAACTATGTAGGGACGGATGTGAGGGAAAAGTTTTTTAGAGTCTGCAACTGAAAATTGCAATATAGGACCGTGCTTATACATGTTAATTGAAGGGGTAATTTTGTATTTAGAGGTAAACCATTGCTTTATTAGTTGGCATTCGCCTAAAGTAAAGGAATAGGCTGCCAGTCTAAAGTAAGGGTTCTTAAAATACACCTCTCCGGTAATATGCTTCGCTTTGGACCGCGATTCACTTCCGTCGTCCATAAACCAGATTGCGATATGCTTATCTGAACTGATATTGCGTAATAACCATTCTACATTTTTATGTAGTTTATTATCTTTGATATAATAAGCTTTTTTATACAAAAACCTAATATATATTGCCCAAAATAATAAAATACTATTTGATTTATAGGTTTTTTGGGTTCTAGTATCTAATCTTTCTCTTTTATAGTATTTGCACTCTCTGTTGATTTTCTTTTTTAAGAAAAAAGTATCAATTTGGGTTTTTTTCCACAAAAGATAATCGGTTTGATTCTGAGAATGCTCTATACCGAAAGTTCCATTCTTTTCATATAGATACCCATCACCTAATAACATTGAACAGATAAGTTCACGTATTTCTTGTTTATGCACTTATATTTCCACTCTTACGGGAATAAGTTTACTTATTAGCTTTTAGTCGTTGAACTATAACCTATCCGGTTACTAGCTGCTGATTGTCCAATCCCTAATCTTTTCAACCTATCAAGTCTGCCGTTTCCAGCTACTTTGTAGAGCTTAGGGCTCTAAGGGGTTTCCAGCAATTTTGAGCATTTAACAACACCAATATTATAGTGTTGCGAATGTTTCCATTATTGAAGTTTCCTGTTACGAGGCTGTTAGCGACCTTGGCGTTTTGCTTCGGCCTTGCGCATTTCTTCGGCTAGTGCTGCGGCGAATTCGTTGTCAGATGCCACGGGATGCATTTTACCCTTGGTATCCTTTTCGAGTTTGCCCCACTCTAGCTTCGAGAAATCCACAGGTTCCTTGGTTTCTGCCTTGGTCTCGCCTGTAACTTTTGTTGTTTGTGTTGACAACTTTCCGCGCGGATCGCCATACCATGATACGGCGTTCTGGAAGCCCTCAGCAATCTTCGCCTCTAGGGCAGTTGGATTGCTTTCAATTGCTTCCCAATCAACGTGATCTACAAGTGCGTTTTGTAGCACCTTTAGATCTTGATCGTTGTATTCTTCTTCTGGTAGTGCGGCGAACAACTTCTCTGTGATGAGTTGAGACTTCATCAATAGGAGTTCGTTCTTCTGTACCTCGATAGCTGAAAGCGCTTCCTGTCGGCTGCGCTCTGCTTCTACCTGGAACTTTTGAAGGTCAGTATTGACCGGAACCTTAACCATTTCGGTTGGGCTCTGGATTTCTTCTGCCTCTTGTTCAACACCCTTGATAGCGGCATCTAGTGCCTCGATCTCGGACTTGAATTTGCCTTGCGAATACAGAGAGTTGATCTTATCTACTACGCGAGCCGCGCCTTCGCGCTGCTTTACGCTTTCGATCAGATTGTGTACTTCCTGATCCTTTAGGTTCAGCTTCTCTTCCGTTGCCTTCAGCTTGTCCTCGATCGCTTTTCGATCTGCTACTAGCTCTTGGATGCGGTCTTGGGCTGTACCCCTCTTACCAGAATCAGTCTTGGCTTGGTCAGTTGCGACTGTTTCTTTTTCGACGGTTGACGATTCTGTCGTAGCTGCGTCAGCCTTTACTGCGTTTTCCAGTTTGCTGACAACTTCATTAACGTCCATGTGGCTCCCTTTTTACGGTCGGAAGATTGATTTGACCGAATGCTTCCAGCTTTACCCACCGAACGATGTGGAACTCTAAAAAGAGGATCTAGAAGAACGTTCTTACTATCAATAGTATACCCTATTTAGACTAACGTTTGCATGAATTCTGCTACCTTGAGATATGCAGCGTAAGCTTCTTCTTCAGTTGTAAACACCAAGCGTGGGGCACAAATTCTCCATTTACCATTACAATAGCTGACTCCTGGGAATCTACTCTGAATCTGTGCCGCCCGACTTGTATTTTTCATATTTTCAGACCGTGTAGCCCATCTACAATTAGAAGGTTCGTAGTTTCTATTGTTATCGATGC
>Ga0209342_10005858_pt1 | contig 12523 bp, 9 predicted proteins | sample RifCSP16_2_FD_184023 | JGI IMG/M metagenome (GOLD analysis project Ga0209342, IMG submission 184023) | Soil microbial communities from Rifle, Colorado - Rifle CSP2_sed 16_2 (SPAdes) (version 2) | ecosystem: Environmental > Terrestrial > Deep subsurface > Rock core/Sediment | place: Rifle... | reverse complement strand
CGACTTCGAGGTCCGGAACCCGTCGAAGAAGTGGAGGAACGGGACGCGGCTGGCGAGCGACGCCCGCTGGGCGATGACCGCGAAGTCGTGCGCCTCCTGCACGCTGCCGCTCGCGAGGAGGCCGAAGCCCGTCTGCCGGACCGCCATGACATCGGAGTGATCGCCGAAGATGGAGAGCGCGTGGGTGGCCACGCTGCGCGCGGACACGTGCATGCACATGGACGTCAGCTCGCCCGCGATCTTGTACATGTTCGGGATCATGAGGAGCAGGCCCTGCGACGCCGTGAAGGTCGTCGTGAGCGCCCCGCCCTGCAGCGCGCCGTGCACGGCGCCCGAGGCCCCGCCCTCCGACTGCAGCTCGGCCACCTCGGGCACGGTGCCCCACACGTTCTTGTTGCCCTTCGCGGACCACTCGTCCGCCCACTCGCCCATGTTCGAAGAGGGCGTGATGGGATAGATGGCGATGACCTCGTTGATTCGATGGGCCACCGAGGCCGCTGCCTCGTTGCCGTCCATCGTGACCATGCTCCGCTTCGACATTTCTGCCTCCTGAGCGTGCAGCGTGTGCGCGAGGCACCCGCCTTCCACGGGGTTCGCGCAAACCATGCGGATCTTTACGAATTCCCCGCGTATCTGTGCAAACGACGGACCCGAAATTGAGCGAGGTCAAGCTCGGGGCCGGCGCCGGCCGCGCACTGTAGCAGATCGCCGCACGCTTCCGCGACACACCCTGTTCGCACGACACGGCTCTTTGACGCTCTGCGCGATACCGGCTCCCCGCTCCCGCCCGGCCTGCGGAGGCGCCCCGCCGACCGGATCATCTTGCTCTACCCCACGGTGGTGCTGGTCGCGCTGCTCGGGGCGCGAAGCGACGGTCCCGGGCGCGGGTCCGAGTTCTGCGTCCGGGTCCCGCTCGCTCCCGCCCAGCGAAGGCGGGCGACGCGTCTCGGCGCCGTATGGGCGCGGCGGCAGCGTGAGATCTCGCGGGCGCTCGCCGGAGAGCGGTAGAAGCGGCGTTTGCCGCTCGTCGACGCGGGGCGCCCGGACGCGGCGGGGAGGATCTGGGGACGCGCCTTCTCGTCCACGCAGCGTGTGGGCCAGCGACCACCCTCGCGTTTGCGGGCGCGTGTCGCTTCGGGGCCACGCTGCTGGCGCCAGGATCGACGCTCGGTTCGGCGATGGGGTCGCACGGGCTGTTCGCGGGCTGGTGGGTAGGTCTCCTTCTTGGGGTGGTGAACCTGCTGCCATTCCGCACTCGAAGCGGGCTGGTCTCCGACGGGGCCCGCATCCTGATGGCCGTGCTCCCCAGGTCGCCGGGGGCGAACGCGATCGTGCGCTCCAGCGTGCTCACGGTGCAGGGGCGCCGCCGACCGCTCGGGCGTTGTCACGTTCACGGCGCCGCGCCCAGCGCCGGCGCCGCGCCGCCCTGCAGCTCCGCCACCGCGGCGGCGATGCGCTCCCGCACCTCGGCGGTGAGCCGGGCCACATCCCCCTCGCCGAGCCCGGCCGTCTCCACCGGCGCGAGCAGGCGCGCCCGCACCCGCGCCGGCCGCACCCAGGGGCTGCCCTTGGGCATGCCCTCGGCGGCGCCGTGGATGGCGATGGGCAGGATCGGGACCCCGGCGTCGATGGCTAGCCGGAAGGCGCCGGGCTTGAAGGGGAGCATCTTCCCGTCGCGGCTGCGGGTCCCCTCCGGGAAGAGCATCACGTGCATGCCGCGCGCGAGGTAGGCGCGGGCGCGCGCCATGGCGTCCCGGCCGCTCGCGGCCTGGCCGCGGTTCACCGGGATGTCGCCCGAGAGCCGGAACATCCAGCCGATCCAGGGAATGGAGAAGACCTCGGCCTTGGCGACCCACTTCATCTCGCGGGGCACGCGCGACAGCATGAAGATGTCGAGCATCGACTGGTGGTTCGACACCACCACGTAGGCCCGTCGGTCGGCGGGCCACTTGCCGTCGATGCGGATGCGCCAGTACGGGAAGGTCCAGGTGGCGAAGGCCGCGAGCAGCCGCAGGAAGCGGCCGGCGATGCGCCGGTTGCGATCGAAGGGCCAGGTGATGGCCACCAGGATCGCCAGGAGAGGCAGCCACAGGAAGATGGCCACGAAGGTGAGGAGGTAGGCGAGCGCGGCGGCGACGGGCACGATCACGCGGCCGAGCATCGGGGCGGCGTGTCACCGTCCGGTCATGGGCGGGAGGCCGGGCGGCCCTCACGGCGCTCGCCGGGAAGGGAACCCCGGGGCGGGGCGACGCGGGTCTCCCAGCTCGTGCGCGCATGCTTGCATTTAGGAGGTGCGCCCCAAGCAACAGAGAGGCTCGCTCCGACGCGCCGCAAGAACCCGACGATCGTGCAAGGTGACGGTACGCCCCTCATGCGGAACCGGCCGGCGCGGAGCCATTCGCGTCCTCGACGGATCGCGCCGCAGCGGCTTCGACGTCGCCTTCCATCCCCGGCCAGCTCTTCGCGATGACGCGGTGCCCGCGACCGCTGTAACGCTCGACCCGATGCCTCCCAGCTCAGCGCCGTGAGCCACGGATGAGGACGATGGTTGCCATGCGAAGCGGTGTCGCAAGCCGAGTGCCCCGCGCCGCTGCGCTTCCCTCCGGAGCTTGCTGAAGAAGGCGTGGAGCAGGTCATCGATTCGGGCCAGGTCCCAGCGCGCGATCACTGCGTCGAGGGTGTCGTTTCGCCAGAGCTGCTCAGCGAACGCGTAGAGCCGCTCGATCGCGCTGAGGTGAATGCCGACCGTCGACGGCCTCAGGTGGGCATGGGCCAGGTGCGACGCAACCGTGGACCAGTACCGGTGTCGGCCATGGGCGTCGACCAGCACAGGCCCGTGCAAGGACGGGGGCACAGCCGGATCGGAGACGGTGAACGCGGGCACCGCCGAGCCCTAACTGGCGCGGGACCACTCGGCAGCACGTCGTCCGGCACGCAACGGCAGGAACGATGTCGAGCATGACCCAAAGAGACTAGAAAACAGCAACACTCCCGAAACTGCCCGGTGTCAACGCAAAGTAGAAATGTCCGGTTCTGGCGCGCTTGGCCGTCGGCGCGGCTCGCCGAGAACACCGCCCGGTCCTGGCCGTTGTGGCGCGCGGTACCGCCTCGAGGAGCGCGACGAACCGAGAGCGCAGCGGGGGAAAAGGAGTCCGCCGAGGCGCTCGAGCCGCCTTGACGAATGCCTTCCTCCCCTGCTTGACCTGTCTACGGCTTCACACCCTAGGTTCCCGTTCCACGCCGGGCCGGCGCGCGCACGGAGCGCGCGGGCGCGCCGGGCAAAGGGAGCAGCGCATGACCCTGGGACACGGGCTGACCAAGGAGGCCTTCGTGCGGATCCTCCGCACCGCCGGGCTCGACGACACCGGCCTCGCGACCTTTCACCACGAACTGGAGCACGCCTCGCCGCAGGCACACGACGAACTGCTGCGCTGGCTCGGGATCCCGGCCGAGGAAGGCGCGCGCATCCGCCTGGCGTCGCGCTAGGCTGGGGTGCCATGGAGACGATCGGCCGCCTGGCGCACAGGTACGGGCTCGCGCGCAGCACGTTGCTGTACTACGACGCGCTGGGCCTCTTGCGCCCCTCGGAGCGCACGCCCTCGAACTACCGACGCTACGACGCGGCCGACGTCGCTCGGCTGGAGCAGGTGATCCGCTACCGCGCCGCCGGCGTCCCGCTCGCGGATGTCCAGCGCATCCTGGACGCCCCGGGCGGCGCGCCGGCCGCCATCCTGGAGCGGCGCCTCGAGGCGCTCAACGCCGAGATCGCCGCGCTGCGCGGGCAGCAGGAGGGCTTCCGCGCCGACCTCGGGCTCCTGCGCGCCGAGTTCCCCGACGTGCCCTTGACCTCCTTCGCCAGCTGGGTCAACGCAGGACTGGGGGTCGCTACCCCCGCCGCCTTGCTGCTCCACCGCAGACGCACTCTAAGCAAATAGTCGCGGTGCTCAGCGTAACCCCCACTACGTCAGCACGTCGATTCCCGGCCGGTTACTCCCGGCCGGACTCGCGGCACCAGTCCTGGTCGACCAAGCTGGGCGTCGACGCCCGCCATCCTCCGGCTAGAACGGCGAGTCGGCCTGGAACCGGACATTCTTGCTTAGGAGCGGACATTTCTTCTACGGAAGCGATCACCTCTTCCGGAACCGTAGCGCCGCCATTCGCCACGCACAGCGCGCGGCCTCGGGCTGCCGGCGGATCTCATCGCCGAGCTCGCCGTAGGCGTGGTCCGCGAGCCGACGGCGCTCATCCACCGAGCGGCCGGGCCCGAGCGCACCGAAGAGGCAGGACTCCGAGAAGGCACGGAGCCAGCCCACGAACGCCGCTCCGAACGCCGCTCCATTGCCCGTGGTCTCGAACGATGCCCACAAGGGATCAGGCACGATCACACGCACGTGTTCGATGAGCTCCAGCCGACCGCGTAGCTCTGGATGTGCGAACGGCCCTTCCAGCTCCGGCCGCGAGAGGAAGAAGTTCGGTACGACCATGCGCCCGTACTCCTCGTGCGAAAGCGCGCCCGCGGAGACCAGCCGTCTCGCTGCGTGGTCGAGCCCGTCGAGTACATGCTCCCCTCCGCACACGCCGTGCTCGTCCACAGTGGCCACCACGACGACCATCTGCCCTCCGGGCCGCAGCTCGTCGGCGCGCAGACGCACGAAGCTGTGCCAGTCTCGGCGTGCTTGCTCCGCGAACGGCGCCGCCCCCGGTGAACGCGCTGTGGGGGCCCAAAGGTGCTCGGTGAGCGCAGCCGGCGTGCGGCTCAGCCAGTGCGCGGCTGCCGAACTCCAACCCACGCTGACGGCCCCGGTGGGCAACACCGGTTCGTAGAACGAGCGACCGACCGCGCACCCGAAAACGGACGGAGCGCCGAGAGAGTAGCTCTGCGGCTCCGAACGCAACGTCGAGAAGAGCGTAGAGAAGTCGTTCTCTGGTTGATCGACGTGGAACACGAGGATCGGCCGTGGATCGCGAGCGCGCAGTGCCTCGACGGCGACGGCGACGGGCGCCAGAGAGTTCTTGCCGGTGGCCGAGCCATAGTCCGCGAGGGCGATCGGCTCGGACGGCGGCGACAAGGCCGCCTCATCTGCCGCCCGTCGCACGATGTCGAGCGCGAAGGCGGAGGCGCTCGCTTGGACACGCGCGTGCCGATCGTATTGCCCGCCACTGGCCATGGTAGTGCCGCCCACGCCGACAATGTAGCTGTCACACCGAAGGCGTGCCAGCGTCCACCGTGCGGGCGGAGTAGTGTCGTTGGCGCTCGACCCGAGCGAGAGGCGAAGCGCGCGCGCCCGCTCTCAAGCTGGTGTCGGGGGTGGTGCCACCGACCCTGGTGTCCGACACTGCCCGTGTAGTACAGGACCCCCAAAAGCAGCAAGGACACCCAGAATCAGGCAACACCTGCGAACTTGAAGGCAGATCGTCTGAGTTTGAGCACTTTCGGAAAGTGTTGCGGTTGTCACGGTAGTGACGGTAGCGCTGGGGCACAGGCCTGCCAGCGACGTGAGGATGCCGGAACGGAGGGCAGGGTGTTGCGCTGGGCCGGGATCGCCCAGTGTTGCGCTTCTTCGGGGGACCCCAAGGGGACCAGCGCGGCGCGGCCCGTTACGGCACCGGGTGCCTCATCCGTGGTGTCCAGCGGCTCGACGACGACCCGGCCGCCGGGCTCGTCGGCGAGGTACTCAGGCAGCTGGGTGGACCGGTGCGCGGTGAGCACGACGGATTCGCCCATGTCGAGCAGTGCCCGTGCGGTGTGCGACCCGATAGAACCCAGGCCGCCGGTATTGAGTATCATTCGCACCCCGCCGAAGGTCGACCGATTTCACCCGTTGACCGGTTCCCGAGCGCGCGCCGCTACGAACCTGCGCACCGCGGTCACGGCGCCTGATCGCCGCTCGGCGCTTGGCACGTGACCGCCGCCTTCGACCATCACTAGGGTCGAGCCGCGGATGCGCTCGTGGACCTCACGGACCCGGTGCCCTGGGGCGATGAGGTCGGCGGTTCCCGCGATGACGAGCGTCGGCGTGCGGACGTCGATCAGCCACTCGCGCGAGTCGAATGCCCACAGCATGGGCATCGCGCGCTTCAGATCGTGGTCGACCAGCATCGGCGACACGAGCAGCGCCGGACCACCTGGTCGACGAAGAACCTGCCCTACGCCTTCGAGGTCCATCCACTCCGCGTCGTCCGCCGATGGGCTCGCGTGCGATCCTTCGCGGAGCAGACCGCAAGCGTATAGCGCACCGCGCCACGCCGGGAAGAACGGGCTCAGGATGCACGCCGGATCGGCAAGCCTATTCCGGAAACAGGCGCACGCGCTCTCGACGATGATCCCGACGAGCGCGTCAGGGTGCCGGCGCGCGTAGATCTGGGCGAGCCACCCGCCACCGGACATTCCCCAGAACATCCAGCGACCGAGGCCGAGCCGACCTCGGACGCGCTCGAGGTCGTCGACCATCTCCTCGAGCGAGGCGCGCCCCGCTGGTGACGATCGACCGAGCCCGCGCGGGTTGATGCAGACGACATCAGCCCGTGCCGTGTCGGCGAGCAACGAGGCGGTGTCTGCCCCGAATGCGCTCGCGGGATGTGCGGCGGCGATGACCATCGCGCCGGCCCCGTTGTCGACGCGAAAGACCTCGAGTTGGGCGTCGTCGAGGTCCACGGTCTGCTGCTTGGACGCGGGATGTCCAGGCGTCTCGATCATCGTGGCTTTCCCATTCGTGAATCGCGGGTAGGACGGATAAACTGCGTTCCGTCGTCGACCTCTGCAGTCCAGTACATCGAGGCCAGTGACGTACGCGACCTGTCGCAGCCCGCCGCGCCTGCCGATACGTGTGGCAACAGGCCGGCGAGGGGTGAGATCGGCCGCCATTGCGGAGCGGCGCACACGATGCGCCACGGCCGCCGCGGCGCGCCCCGCCTCCATGTGGCGCGTGCGAACTGCTCGAGAGAGCGGCCACTCCGCGCAAACCCATCGTGCATGAGCGAGCGAGTTTTCGCACGCGCACCACGAGTCCCACGTGGCGCGCCGCGGCCACGCCAACCTGTCGGCGCCGCGGAGCACCACGCGCCCTCCGCGCGCACCGAGCAGGCGGCCGAGCCTCACTCCTCGTCGGTCACGGTGAACCTGGGCGCGTCCGCCCAAAGGCCCTCGAGGTCGTAGAACCCGCGCGCCTCGCGATTGAACACGTGGGCCACCACGTCGCCGTAGTCGATGAGGATCCACCGGCCGCCCTCGTAGCCCTCGACGCCCACCTTCTGGGCGTCGTCCTCCTTGAGCTTCTGGTCGACCTGGTCGGCGATGGCGCCGGCCTGGCGGTCCGAGTCGGCGGTCATGAGGACGAAGTAGTCGGCGTAGCTCGTGAGGCCGCGGACGTCGAGGACGAGCACGTCCTCCGCCTTCTTGTCGAGCCCTGCGCGCGCGATCGACAGCGCGCGCGGCCGAGCAGGATCGGCGTGAACGACCGGAGCCGGGGCCGCCGCCGCCGCCATGGGGGTGTCGGCAGGGGCGTCGGCAGCAGGCGCGGGGTACCCGTCGGCGCGCTCCGATAGAGCGCGCGCCGATGGGTCGGGGAGGAGCGCCTTCCTCGGCACCGCGAAGCCCTTCTCCGGCACCGCGAAGTTCTTCTTCGGCCCTGCGAAGCCCTTCTCCGGCCCCGCAAAGCTCTTCTTCGGTCCCGCGAAGCCCTTCTTCGGTCCCGCGAAGCCCTTCTTCGGTCCCGCGAAGCCCTTCTTCGGTCCCGCGAAGCCCTTCTTCGGCCCTGCGAAGCCCTTCTTCGGCCCTGCGAAGCCCTTCTTCGGCCCTGCGAAGCCCTTCTTCGGTCCCGCGAAGCCCTTCTTCGGCCCCGCGAAGCCCTTCTCCGGCCCCGCGAAGCTCTTCTTCGGTCCCGCGAAGCTCTTCTTCGGTCCCGCGAAGCTCTTCTTCGGTCCCGCGAAGCTCTTCTTCGGTCCCGCAAAGCTCTTCTTCGGTCCCGCGAAGCTCTTCTTCGGTCCCGCAAAGCTCTTCTTCGGTCCCGCGAAGCTCTTCTTCGGTCCCGCGAAGCTCTTCTTCGGCGCCCCGAAGCTCTTCGGCCGCGGAGCGGCGTGCGAGCCCCTGCGCGCGGGGGCGGCCTTTCGAGCCGCGGACTTGCGTATGGCCATCTAGTGCTCCGACTCAGGCATATGGTGACGTTCCTTTCGCCGGAGCGCGAGGCGCCTCGCGGCGCGCTCACCTCGCTCCCGCGCTTCGAGACCCATCACGTCCGCACCTGTCCGTCGCCCTCCACCACGAACTTCTGCGTGGTGAGCTCGGCGAGCCCCATGGGCCCGAACGCGTGCAGCTTGGTGGTCGAGATCCCGATCTCGGCGCCGAGCCCCAGCTCGCCGCCGTCGTTGAAGCGTGTGGAGGCGTTCACCATCACCGCGCTCGCGATCACCTCGCGCTCGAACCGACGGGCGCTCTCGAGGTCGCCGGTGAGGATGGCCTCGGTGTGCTCGGAGCCGTAGCGCGCGATGTGCGCGAGGGCCCCGTCGAGCCCGGGGACCACCCGGATGGCGAGGATCAGGTCGAGGAACTCGCGCCCGAAGTCCTCCGGCTTCGCCGCCACCGCCTCGACGCCGGCGCGGCGGAGGATGGTGAGCGAGGTGGGATCGCACCGGAGCTCCACCCCGGCGTCGGCGAGCGCGCGCCCCACCGGCGGCAGCAGCCGGGAGGCGGCGCCCCGGTGCACGAGGAGGCACTCGAGGGCGTTGCATACCCCTGGGCGCTGCACCTTGCCGTTCATGGAGAGCGCCACGGCCTTGTCGACCTGCGCCGACGCGTCGAGGAAGAGGTGGCACACCCCCTGGTAGTGCTTCACGACGGGCACGCGGGAGCGCTCGGCCACCGCCCGGATGAGCGACGGCCCACCGCGCGGGATGGCCAGGTCGATGAGATCGTCGAGCTGGAGCAGCGCGAAGGTCGCCTCCCGATCGGGCGTCGGCACCACCTGGGCCGCCTCGCGCGGCAGCCCCGCGGCCGTGAGCCCTTCGCCGAAGGCCTCGGCGAGCGCGAGCGACGAGCGGAGCGCGTCCGACCCGGGACGCAGCACGACCGCGTTCCCGCTCTTCACGCACAGACCGGCTGCGTCGATCGTCACGTTGGGCCGCGCCTCGTAGATCATGAGCACGACGCCGAGCGGGATCCGCACCTTCTTCACCGAGAGGCCGTTCGGGCGCCGCCAGCTCGACGTCACCTCACCCACCGGGTCGGGGAGGGAGGCGACCTCGAGGAGCGACCTCGCCATCGCCTCGAGCCGCGCCGGGTCGAGCGCCAGCCGGTCGAGGAAGGCCGCGCCCTGGCCCCCCTTCCGCGCCGCGGCGAGATCGGCTCGGTTCTCCGAGAGGATGCTCCGCGCGCGGCGGGAGAGGGCGGCGGCTCCAGCGCGGAGCGCCTCGTCCTTCTGCCTCGTCGGCGCGTGCGCGAGCGCCCGCGCCGCGGCGCGCGCGGACTCGGCCAGGGCGCGCATCTCCGATTCCAGCGTGGCGGGTTGGCGCATTCGCGCTACTCCGGTCCCTGGTCGAGCAGGACCATGTCGTTACGGTGGACGATCTCGTCGAGGTACTTATACCCGAGCACGCGCTCGATTTCGCTCGTCTTCAGGCCCGCGATGCGCCGGACCTCGTCGGCGCCGTAGCCCGCGAGACCGCGGGCGAACGGGCGGCGAGCGTCCACGAGCGAGATGTCGACCGGATCGCCCACCCCGAAGTGGCCGGCGACCGATCGCACGCCCGAGGGGAGCAGGCTCCGCCCCTGTTCCACGAGCGCCCGGCGAGCGCCCGCGTCGACCAGGATGACCCCTCGCGCCCTGGCGGCGGACGCGAGCCACCCCTTGCGCGCCTCGAGCGGTCGGGCGTGAGCCGGGAAGAGGGTGCCCACCGGCTCCCCGGCGAGGAGCGCAGCGAGCGAGCGCGGGCGCCGCCCGGACAGGAGCGCCGTGGCGATCCCCTGCTGCGCGAGGCGCTTCGCGGCCCGGACCTTGGTGGCCATCCCGCCCACGCTGCGCTCGTTCCCCGCTCCGCCGGCCACGCGCTCGATCTCCGCCGTCACCTTCGGCACCTCGGCGAGGAGTTGCGCGCCGGCCTCCCGCGGGTCGCGGTCGTACAGGCCGTCCACGTCGGTGAGCATCACCACCAGCTCCGCCTCCACGCAGGTGGCGACGAGCGCGGCCAGCGAGTCGTTGTCGCCGACCTTGATCTCCTCGACCGCCACCGTGTCGTTCTCGTTGACCACCGGCATGACGTGGAGGTCGAGGAGGCGGCCCAGCGTGCGGCGGGCGTTGAGGAAGCGCTTGCGCGACGCGAGGTCGTCGGCCGTGAGGAGGACCTGGGCGACCTTCAGGCCATGGGGGGCGAGCGCCTCGCCCCAGGCGGCGACGAGGTCGGGCTGGCCGGCGGCTGCGCAGGCCTGCTTGGTGGCCATGTCCCACGGCCTTGCCCTGGTCCGCGCGAGGCCGAGCTTGTCCGCGCCGAGGGCGATGGCGGCCGAGGTGACGAGCACCAGCCGCCGAGCCCGCGCGACCTCGGCCAGCTCCTCGCCGAGGCGGGCGCAGTTCTGGCGGTCGAAGCGCCCTGCCGCGTCGGTCAGGGTCCCGGTCCCGACCTTCACTACGAGGCTCTTCACGCGGGCGAGGCTGCGGCGGTGCACGGGGCCATACTAACCGCAGTCCTGGTCGGGGAGCTGATCTCGGAGGGCGACCGCGACCGCGACTCCGAACCCGAACCCGAACCCGACGCTCTTTGCGTTGAGGCCTGCAACTCAGGGTCAACGACCCCCCCCCGCCCCGACGTGACCAGGCATCCCGCCTAAGCGGTGCCGAGGTCATGGCATGCGACATGAGCGCACGTTCATGTGGGCCGATGAGCGTTTCGCGCATACCTCCCGGGTCGCGGCAGGTTGCCGCTGCGCGCAGGTGCCCCGGAGGGGGAGTCGCGTCCTCCTCCATCCGGATGGGCCCACATGAGGGCCCGTTCAGGTGAGTCAGCGTGGTGTGGAGGGCCGGCGCCGGCTATGCTCGATCCATCGCGCCGCGCGACGGCGGGGGGACGGCCCCCGCCCGATGGGATCGAATGCAGGAAGTCTTCGGGAACACGCTCGGTCTAAAGGCCTCCCAGCTCCACACCCTCCGCCGTACCTTCCGCCGCCGCGTCGCCGCCGAGGACGTCATCTCGCCCGAGCTCGCCCGGCACCTGACGGGGGTCTCCCTCGAGACCCATCGCCAGATCGGCGTACTGCTCGATCGCAAGGGCGGTGTCCAGGCGGTCATGGTAGGGGACGCTCGAAAGCTCGACCTCCCGGACGTGGGGCGAGCCCGAGCCGGGTCGCACCGCCTCCGCGGGCTCCGCCTGGTGCACACTCACCTGCACGGGGAGCCGCTCACCCGCGACGATCACACCGACCTCGCCCTGCTGAAGCTCGACCTGATCGCCGCGATCGAGGTGCTCGGCGACGGCCTGCCGGGGAGGCTCCACTACGCGCACCTCCTCCCGGAGAACCCGTCGGGCGCCATCTGGAAGGACGAGGTGGCACCCAGCGTGTACGACGTCGGATACGACGCGCTCCAGGGGGCGCTGGCGCTCGAGGACGAGTTCGCGCGCGCCTCGGCCGCGCGCAGGACGGGCGGGCGGGAGCGGGCGCTGCTCGTCGGCGTGGGTGGCCGGGAGCGGGACCGGGGCGAGGCGGAGGCGTCGCTCGAGGAGCTGAAGGAGCTGGCGCGGACAGCGGGCGTGGCGGTGGTCGACGCCCTCCTCCAGATGCGACGCGACCCCGACCCGCGCTACCTCATCGGCAAGGGGAAGCTGGAGGAGATCGTGCTCCGCTCCATGCAGCTCATGGCGGACATCATCGTCTTCGACGCGGACCTCTCGCCCTCGCAGGCGATCCACATCGGCGAGGCGACCAGCCTCAAGATCCTCGACCGCACCCAGCTCATCCTCGACATCTTCGCCCAGCGGGCGCAGTCCGCCGACGGCAAGCTGCAGGTGGAGCTGGCGCAGCTGAAGTACCTCTACCCGCGCCTCGCCGGGAGGGACGACTCCCTCTCGCGGCTCGCCGGGGGCATCGGCGGCCGGGGGCCGGGAGAGACGAAGCTCGAGATCGACCGCCGGCGCGTGCGCGACCGCATCACCGCGCTCGAGCGGCGCATCGAGAACCTCTCCGCGAACCGGGCCGTGCGGCGGAAGCAGCGGAACGAGCGGCGGCTGCCGGTGATCTCCATCGTCGGCTACACCAACGCCGGCAAGTCGACGCTCCTGAACGCGCTCACCAACTCCTCGGTGCTGGTCGAGGACGTGCTCTTCGCCACGCTCGACCCGACGAGCAGGCGCCTGCGCTTCCCGCGCGACCGGGAGGTGATCATCACCGACACCGTGGGCTTCATCCGCGACCTGCCCGAGGACCTCGTGAACGCCTTCCGGGCGACGCTGGAGGAGCTCGACGACGCCGATCTGCTCCTGCACGTCGTGGACGCCGCCGACGCGCGCCAGGACGCGCAGATCGTGGCCGTGGAGCGCA
>Ga0209342_10005857_pt1 | contig 12523 bp, 14 predicted proteins | sample RifCSP16_2_FD_184023 | JGI IMG/M metagenome (GOLD analysis project Ga0209342, IMG submission 184023) | Soil microbial communities from Rifle, Colorado - Rifle CSP2_sed 16_2 (SPAdes) (version 2) | ecosystem: Environmental > Terrestrial > Deep subsurface > Rock core/Sediment | place: Rifle... | reverse complement strand
AGCTGCGCCGCGGGCAGATCGACCAGCTCGGCGCCGAGCGCCTGCAGCTCGTGCATCTGCCGCTTGCGCTGCGTCTTGCTGAGAAATTCGCCCTCGCTCACGCTGCTATCATAGCTCGCCATGGCGAAGCGCCCGGGCTTCACCTACGCGCCGCAGCGGCTGCGCGAGTTCGCGCAATCGGTGCTCGATGCGGCGAAGCGCGGCGGCGCGAGCGGCTGCGAATGCGACGTGTCGGAAGGCTACGGGCTCTCGGTCACGGTGCGCAAGGGCGAGCCGGAGACGATCGAGCACAACCGCGACAAGAGCATCGGCGTCTCCGTGTACGCCGGCGAGCGGCCGAAGGCGCGGCGCGGGCACGCGAGCACCTCGGACTTTTCCACGGCGGCGATCGCGCAGACGGTGGAGGCGGCGCTCGCGATCGCGCGGCGCACCGCCGAGGACGACTGCGCAGGGCTGCCCGAGCCCGAGTTGCTCGCGCGCGAGGCGCCGGACCTGGACCTGTTCCACCCCTGGCCGCTCGAGACCGAGGAGGCGATCGTGATCGCGCGGCGCTGCGAGGCGGCGGCGTTCGCGCTGTCGCGCAACATCCGCAACTCCGAGGGCGCGACGATCTCGGCGCAGCAGTCGCAGTTCGTGTTCGCCAACAGCCTCGGGCTGATGGCCGGCTATCCGTCGTCGCGCCATTCGATCTGGTGCGCGGTGATCGCCGAGGACAGGGGCCTCATGCAGCGCGACGACTGGTACAGCGCGGCGCGCGTGCCCGGCGACCTTGCGGATGCGCAGGCGCTCGGGCGCTATGCCGGCGAGCGCGCGCTCGCGCGCCTCGGTGCGCGCAAGATCCCGACGCGCCGCGCGCCGGTGCTGTTCGAGGCGCCGGTCGCGGCGCAGCTGGTCGGGCACTTCGTCGGCGCGGTGAGCGGGGGGAGCCTTTACCGCAAGGCGTCGTTTCTCGTCGACAGCCTGGGTAAGCAGGCCTTCTCGCCCGTGGTCTCGATCGAGGAGCGCCCGTTCGAGCCGCGCGGCATCGGCAGCTCGCCGCTCGACGAGGAAGGCGTGGCGCCCCGGACGCGCCACGTGGTCCGCGACGGCGTGGTCGAGGGCTATTTCCTCGGCTGCTACTCGGCGCGCAAGCTCGGCATGACCAGCACGGGAAACGCCGGGGGCCACCACAACCTCGCGGTCAGATCCGAGGGACCGGATTTCCGCGGCATGCTGCGTGCGATGGGCACGGGCCTGCTCGTCACGGAGCTGCTCGGGCACGGCGTGAACCTCGTCACCGGGGACTACTCGCGCGGGGCGGCGGGCTATTGGGTCGAGGGCGGCGAAATCCGCCATCCGGTCGAGGAGGTCACAATCGCCGGCAACCTGCGCGACATGTTCAAGGGTATCGCCGCGGTCGGCAGCGACATCGTGGTGCGCGGCGCGCGTGCCACCGGCTCGATCCTCGTCGAGGAAATGACCATTGCTGGCGACTGAACTGCGGCCGGCGCGCGGCGTCCAAATCGCATGGGCGGCACCTGGATCCACGACGCGCCGAATTTCCCCGGGCCGCAAGACGAGCATCCGGTCCTGGCCGTGGTCGCGCTCATCGCGGTTGTCGCCGCGATGCTGTTGATTCTGTGGGCGCGGATCGAGGTGCACGGCACCGGCGACCTCGAAGCGACGCTCGCCGAGCCTGCCGCGGCCGACGCCGAGCCTGTGTCGCCTGCGCGCGACAGTGGCGGCGCAACTGCCCGCGATGTCGACGATGCCGTCGCGACCGGCCGCTGGGCGGCCGGATTTGCCCACTGAGGCATAATCCGTGCGCGCCCGGCGCGGCTCGCCGGGATCCACCTGGAGGATTCATGCGCATCCTGATGACGCTTGCCGCGGCGGTCGTCCTCGCCGCGCCCGCGACCGCGCTGGAGCGCGCGTCGCCGCATCAAACGCTCCTCGCTCAGGCTCAGCCGGGCAAGGCGTCGCAGGCGCCGGACGTGATCTTCGTGCCGACGCCGCAGGAGGTGGTCGAGGACATGCTGCGCCTCGCCAACGTGAAAAAGGGCGACGTGCTCTACGACCTCGGCTCGGGCGACGGCCGCATCGCCATCACGGCGGCGAAGAAGTACGGCATCCGTGCCGTCGGCATCGACATCGACCCGGAGCGCATCCAGGAGGCGAACGAGAACGCGAAGAAGGCCGGAGTCGGCAAGCTGGTCAAGTTCCGGCAGGAGGACCTGTTCAAGGCGAACTTCCGCGAGGCGACGGTGGTGACGCTGTACCTGCTGCCGGACCTGAACGTGAAGCTGCGCCCGCGCCTGTGGGCCGAGCTGAAGCCGGGCACGCGCGTCGTGTCGCACCAGTTCGACATGGGCACCTGGAAGCCCGACAAGAAGCTCGAGTCGAACGGGCGTACGGTCTACTTCTGGGTCGTCCCGGAGCGCAAGAAGTAAGCGGGCTAGGTGAAGTCGAGGCGCGTGTCGAGCAGCACGCCGTAGATCGGGATCGGCGGCCGGCGCCCCAGCTCGAGCGGCGGCAGCGCCTCGGCTCCCAGGCTGGCGGCGGCTTCCGCGAGCGCTTCCATCACCGCGCGCGACAGCACGAACTCGCCGGCGCGCGCGCGATGCACCAGGCGCTCGGCGACGCTCACCGCATCGCCGAACGCGACGTACTGGTCGGCGCCCGGCGCCCCGGCCATGCCGAACACGGCATCTCCGAGATGAAGCCCTAGCGCGACGGCCGACTGCAAGCCGTATTCGGGCTGCCAGCGCTCGGCGAGCGCAGCGAATTCGCGCTGGATGTCCTGCGCCGCCTGCACTGCCCGGGGCGCGATCTGCGCCGGTTCGCCGGTCGCGTAGGCCGCGACGAAAGTATCGTTGTAGATCGTCAAAAGTTCGCCGCCGCGCGCGGCCACCGCGCGCGCCCCGAGCGCGAAGAACTCGCTCGCGAGCTGCAGCACTTTCGCGGGCTCGAGCATCTCCGACATGCCCGTGAAGTTGCGCAGCTCGGCGTACAGGATCACCGCGGTGCGCCGCTCGGCCCTGGCGCGTCCGGGCGCGTTCAGCGCCGGCATGACCATCCCTCCCATCGTTCGCCTCCCGGTTGAGCGGACCGGCCGATCATAGGAAGGCGCTCGCGGCGCGCATGAGGAAATAGTTCCTGATCGCGCGCCGGCGCGTGACGGGCGGCCTGCCGGCGCCGACGGGTGGATTCGTCACCCGAGGAAGACAATCAGCCCGACGGCCACCACGACCAGCACGCCGGCGGCGAAAAATGCCAGCGTCACATCCGCCACCGCAGGCAGGTCCGGGTCCCTCGGCACCGGCCCGGGAAGGTGCTCTTCGCGCTCGTGCGCGGCTTCGGCGGGCGCATGCAGCGCCGCCATCCTCTCGTTGAAGGCGCCGAAGAAATCGTTCGCCACCTTCCTTGCCGCCGCGTCCACCAGGCGCGAGCCGATCTGCGCGAGCTTGCCGCCGACGCTCGCCTTCACGTCGTAGGAGAGCCTGGTCGATGCGCCCTCGGGCGCGAGCCGCACCCGGGCGCCGCCCTTGGCGAAGCCGGCCGCGCCGCCCTGGCCCTCGAAGGCGATCGAGTAGGACTGCGGCGGATCGAGGTCCGAGAGCGCGAGCTTGCCCTTGAACTTGGCGCTCACCGGCCCGACCCGCGCCACCATCAGCACCTGGTACTCGGTGTCGGAGAGCCTGTCGATCGACTCGCAGCCGGGCACGCAGGCCTTGAGCACCTCGGGGTCGTTGAGCGCCTCCCAGGTCTCCTGCTGCGACGCGGGGATCAGCTGCTCGCCGGTCATCTCCATGCGCGGATCTCCTCGCTCTTGCGGAGCATCGGCCGGTCGAGCACGCGGGCAAGCTCGACCAGGCTCTTCAGGTTGTGCACCGGCAGGAACAGGTCCACGTGCGGCAGCATCGCGCGCACGCCCGCGGGCCGGGCCTCGAACTTGTCGTAGCGAAGCAGCGGATTCATCCAGACGACATAGCGGCACGACTTCGCCAGCCGCTCCATCTCCTCGCCAAGCCCCTCGCCCGCCTCGCGGTCCAGGCCGTCGGAGACGAGCAGCACGCAGGCGTTCTGCCCGAGCACGCGCCGCGCCCACTTGAAGTTGAATTCGCGCAGGCAGGCCCCGATGCGCGTGCCGCCCGACCAGTCGCGGATCGCATCCGCCACCTTCGCCATCGCCACGTCCACGTCGCGGTGGCGCAGCTGCCGCGTGATGTTGGTGAGGCGCGTGCCGAACACGAACACGCTCACGCGGTCGCGGTCGTTGGTGATGGCGTGCATGAAGTGCAGGAACATGCGCGAGTACGGGTTCATCGAGCCCGAGATGTCGCACAGAATCACGAGCGGCGGATGGAGCCTGCCGGGCGCCGCGCGCACGAGAGGGATCACGTCGCCGCCCTCGCGCAGCGACTCCCTGAGCGAGGCGCGCAGGTCGATGCGCCGCCCGGCGGGCTCGCGCTCGAAGCGGCGCGTGCGGATCTCCGGGAGCGGCAGGCGCAGCTCCGCGATCATGCGCTTCGCCTCCGCGAGCTCGGCGGAGGACATGGTGTCGAAGTCCATGCGCTGCAGCACCTCGCTCGAGGAGAAGGTGAGCCGCGCGTCGAGCTCGATCTTGTCCTCGCGCTCCTCGCGGCTCTTGCTGAAAAGCGCGTCGGTGAGCCGCTGGCTCTGCTGCTCCTCGGGCTTGGGCGCGCGGCCGTAGGTCTGCGGCAGCAGCATCTGCATCATGCGCTCGGTTAGATTCGGGTCGCGCCAGAAGATGCGGAACGCCTGGTCGAAGATCGGCCGCTGCTCTTCCCTGGAGAGCAGCACCGCCGACATGGTCCAGTACCAGTCCTCGCGCCGCTCGGCGCCGGCGATCTCGAGCGCGCGCACGCAGTCGAGCACGCGGTCGGGGCCGATCCGCATGCCCGCCGCGCGCAGCAGCCGCGCGAAGTGCATCACGTTCTCGGCGAGCCTGCCTTGCGCGCCCGCCGTGTCGAGGGCGGGAATCATGTCAGGCGGCCGCCGCGGCTTTCGACTCGGCGACCAGGCGCGTCGCCTCCTCGCCCGAGACGCGCTCGATGTCGTCGCGGTACTTGAGGAGCACGCCGAGCGTGTTGTTCACCGTCTCCGGGTCGAGCGCGATCTTGTCGAGGGCGACCAGGCAGTTCGCCCAATCGATCGTCTCGGCGACGCCGGGCAGCTTGAAGAGATCCGCCTTCCTCAGCCGCTGCACGAAGGCGACGACCTCTCTTGAAAGCGCGCCGGCGGCTTTCGGCGCCTTGCGGCGGAGGATCTCCAGCTCCCTCGCCGCGTCGGGATAGTCCACCCAGTAGTAGAAGCAGCGCCGCTTCACCGCGTCGTGGATCTCGCGCGTGCGGTTGGAGGTGATGACCACGATCGGCGGCTCCTTCGCGGCCAGCGTGCCGATCTCGGGAATGGTGATCTGCCAGTCCGAGAGCACCTCCAGCAGGTAGGCCTCGAACGGCTCGTCGGTACGGTCCAGCTCGTCGATCAGGAGCACCGGCGCCGCGCCGGGCTTGCCTTCGAGCGCGCGCGCGAGGGGCCGCCTGACGAGAAATCGCTCCGAGTAGATGTCCGCGCCGAGCTTCTCCTTCGATTTTTCCCCCGCGGCCTCCGCGAGCCGGATCTCGATCATCTGGCGCGAGTAGTTCCACTCGTAGGCCGCCTGCGCGATGTCGAGGCCCTCGTAGCACTGCAGGCGGATCAGCTCCCGGCCGAGCGACTGCGAGACCACCTTCGCGATCTCGGTCTTGCCCACCCCCGCCTCGCCCTCCAGGAAAAGCGGGCGCTGCATGGTGAGCGAGAGGTAGAGCGCGGTCGCGAGGCTGCGGTCGGCGACGTAGTCGGCCGAGGCGAGGAGCTCCTGGGTGGCGTCGATCGAAGGCGGCAGCGGGTTAGGCATCGGGAAGCGCGCGAAAAGCTTGCATTTTCCGGGATTTGGGCGCGCGCCGCTACCCCGGTTCCGAACCTGGTATCCGTGTCGAGGGGCCAGATCATCGCGAGCGCCGCTTCTGCATGCGCGGCTGGCGCCGCTCGAAGCGGCCGCGGAACGCGCCGAGGATCGAATCCAGCTGCTCCATGGTGACGCGCTTGGGCAGCAGCAGCACGCCGCCGGAAGCGCGCTTCACTAGAGGTAGCGGAGAGAGTTCGCGTAACTCCTACCGGGAGCTCCCGGCGGCGAGCAAAGGTCCCGCGGCGACCAGTTTCTTGTGCCGCGAATCTACCCTCAAGTTGAGACCCTCCAGCGTTCGTGCCCCCAGCAGGAGCAGATCCCCTTTTTCTGCAAACACCACTTCGTCGACGGTGAAGGCCTTGCCGACGCGGATGATGGCGAAGCCGACCGCGCGCGTGACGCGCTGGCCGTTCGCCATCACGAACTCCACGTCCTTCTTTTCGCGCGCAACGCCGATCTTCTCCAGGACTGTCGCCGGCACCCAGGTGTATTCGCTGCCCGTGTCGACGAGAACGCGCGGGACTCCCGTCCCTCTCAAGCGATGGACGGCATTCTCGATGCGGCAAGCGACCGCGAAGGTTCCCACGAGTTGATTATATTGTGAATTTCCCGCAGTCCTGCGCCGCAAGACTTCGCTGAGCATTCCTGTCGCGACTCCTACAGTGGTCGCATGCCCTGATGGGCATCAACCAGAGGAGAACGACATGAAACTTCGCATCGCAGTCGCCGCAGTGCTCGCCGCCCTCACCTTCGCGCTTCCCGTGTGGGCCGACCAGGCTCCTGCGGAGGAAGGCTCGCCTTTCCTGGTGACCGACAGCTCGGGCCGCAGCCAGATGCCGTGAAGCGGCGGGCGTGAATTTTCCGCAATTTCCGGACTGAAGACTTCACGGACTCCCCATCGGGGGGCGCCTAGCCTGGGCGCATGCCCGATCGGGGCATCGACAGGGGGAAGGACATGAGAATTCAATCCGCTGTAACCGGGGCGCTGCTCGCTTTCGCGGTCCCCGCGTGGGCGCAGGAGATTCCGGTGGAACTGAAGGGCTGCTACTCGAGCGAAACTACCGTCATCGACAGGGCGGGCGATGTGCTGATCGGCATGACCGTCGTGCGTGGAGGCACCGATCGAGTTTCACCCGGGCCATTCCCGGAGAAAACCATGCACGACTGCCGCGTGATCTTCACCGCCTCGAAGGCGGGGCTCGAGTTCACCAACCGCTGCAATTTCGTGGATGCCGACGGCGACCGGATCCTGAGCGTGGCGACGGGAACGCGCGAATCCTTCGGATGGAAGTGGATCGCCGGCACCGGGAAATTCGCAGGGATCAGCGGGACCGGGGTCGGGAAGGTCGATGTCGCCTACCCGAGAGCGAACCCGGCGGTAAGCGGCGCGTGCTGGAGCGGCAGGGGCTCCTACACCCTCAAGAAGTGAATGACCGACGGGGAGGACTGCCGCCAGATCGTGCGCTGGTGATAGTCTTCCCCGGTCAGTCCTGCCCGGGGGAGGGAAATGGACCGGCTCGTCGTTTTGGCCTTGCTGCTGTCGCTCGTCGTTCCGCTGTCTCCAGCGGAGGCGCAGCAAGCGCAGCGCGTCTACCGCGTCGGCGTGCTGAATTTCGGCAGCTCGATACCGAACCCGCTGTCGAGTCCCCTCAACAACACGCTGGTCGGGCGTCTTGGCGACCTCGGCTTCAAAGAAGGCGGGAATCTGGTCCTGGAGCGGCGCTGGGCCGACGGCAGGTTTGACCGCGTGCAGCCGTTGACCGTCGAGCTGGTGCAAGCGAAGGCGGACGTCATCGTCACCATAGGCAACAAGCTAATAGAGCTCGTGCTCGCCGCGAATCCGCGCGTGCCGATGGTATCGCTCTCTTGCGACGCGCACGCGATGGTCGCGAGCTATGCCAAGCCGAACGGCAACTTCACCGGCGCCACCTGCATGTCCACCGAGCTCAGCCCAAAACGGCTGGAACTGGTGAAGCAGGTGGCTCCCGCGGCGAAGCGCGTCGTCTACCTGCACAACCCCAACCAGGGAGCGATCGGACTGGAACTGACGCAGAAGGCAGCGCCGCAGCTCGGCCTCGCGGTGCGGGCGGTCGAGATGCGCTCCTCCGACGACATGGAGAAGGCGTTTGCCGCGATCACAGCGGAGCGCCCCGACGCCCTGCTCGTTTACCCCGACGCGATCACCTTCCGCCACCGCAAGGAGATCGCCGACTTCGCCCTGGCGCAGCGGCTGCCGGCGGTCTATGCCTACAAGGAGTATGCCGAGGCGGGCGGCCTGGTTTCGTACGGCTCGACGCTGGTGGAGCTGGGCGAACGTACCGGCGAGCTCGTGGCCAGGATCCTGCGCGGCGCGAAACCGAGCGAGTTGCCGATCGAGCAAACGACGCGAATCTACCTCACGGTCAACATGAAATCGGCGCGTGCAATGGGCCATACGATCCCGTCGCAGCTGCTGCTTCGCGCTGATCGGGTGATCGAATGAGCTATGCGCCCATCGAGCGGGATTTCGCGCGGCGTCTTGCGCGCGCGGATTTGGGCCGCCGCCTGGCCACATGCCTCTTCAACACCTCCTCCAGGCGCGTCTGCCAGCCCCGGCCGGTGGCGCGGAAATGCGCGAGCACTTCAGGCGAACGCGCGGCGGGGCGGGCGCGATGACCGGCTGATCGAATGACGCCCCGCCCGCGCCTGTTCACCAAGTACTTTGCGCTCATCGTGGCGCTGGTGTCGGGCGCGCTGATCGCGAGCAGCGCGATCGGGCTGTGGTTCTCCTACCAGGAGAGCAAGTCGGCGCTCACCGCCCTGCAGCGCGAGAAGGCCGTCGCGGCCGCGTACCGCATCGAGCAATACATCCGCTCAATCGAGCACGAGATCGGCTGGACCATGCTGCCGCGAGTGCGCGAAGGCGCAAGCCCGCTCGAGCAGCGACGCATCGAGTACTTGAAGCTTCTGCGCCAGGCGCCGGCGGTCACCGAGGTGCAATGGATCGATCGTGACGGGCGGGAGCAATTGAAGGTATCGCGGCTCGCCATGGACGTGGCAGCCAGCGGCGAGGACTTCTCGAAGAGCCCGCGCTTTGCCGAGGCGCGCAAGGACCGCAGCTATTTCGGGCCGGTGTACTTCCGCAAGGAGACCGAGCCCTACATGACCATCGCGCGGGCGGCGGGCGGGCAGGAAGGCGGGGTGACCGCGATCGAGGTGAATCTCAAGTTCGTCTGGGACGTGGTGTCGCAGATCCGCATCGGCAAGGCAGGTCTCGCCTATGTGGTGGACGCGAACGGGCACCTCGTCGCTCACCCGGACATCAGCCTGGTGCTGCAAAAGCTTGACTGGTCGACGCTGCCGCAGGTCGTCGCCGCGCGAAGCGGGGTACAGGCGAAGGCTGATGAGCGGCCCGAGGCGGTGATCGCGCGGGACCGGAGCGGCCGGGAAGTTCTGACCTCGAGCGCACCCATCGAAACGCTCGGCTGGCTCGTCATCACCGAGGTTCCGCTACGGGAAGCGCTGGCGCCGCTGGTTGCAGAGCTCTACCGCACGGCGCTGCTGCTGTTCGTCGGTTTCGTGCTCTCGGTGGCGGCGAGCCTGGCGCTCGCGCGCCGCATGGTGCGGCCCATCCGCGCGTTGCAGGACGGCGCAGCGAGGATCGGCGCGGGCGAGCTCGACCAGAAATTCGACGTGCACACCGGAGACGAGCTCGAGTCGCTCGCCGAGCAGTTCAACAAGATGGCCGCGGAACTGAAGAGCTCGTATGCCGACCTCGAGCGCAAGGTCGAGGAGCGTACGCGCGAGTTGGCGGTTGCCAACCAGCACAAATCGGAGTTCCTCGCCAACATGTCGCACGAGCTGAGGACGCCGCTGAATGCAATCATCGGTTTCTCCGAGGTGCTTTCGGAAAAGATGTTCGGCGACGTGAACGAAAAGCAGCTCGAATATCTGCGCGACATCCACTCCTCCGGCCAGCACCTGCTCTCGCTCATCAACGACATCCTGGACCTGTCGAAGATCGAAGCCGGGCGCATGGAGCTCGACCTGTCGCGCTTCGATCTCTCCGCCGCGCTCGAGAACGCGCTGACGCTCGTGCGCGAGCGCGCGACGCGCAACGGCGTGCGGCTCGGGCTCGACGCAGACCGCGTCGGCGAATGGGTCGCGGACGAGAGGAAGTTCAAGCAAGTGCTGCTCAACCTGCTCTCGAATGCGGTGAAGTTCACCCCGCAGGGAGGGAGCGTGCGACTGAGCGCGCGGCGTGCGAACGGCGCGGTGGAAATCGAGGTCTCGGATACCGGAACGGGTATCGCGCCAGAGGATCGGGCGCTGGTGTTCGAGGAATTCAGACAAGCGGGAGGCGACCATCTCAAGCGCCCCGAGGGCACCGGGCTGGGCCTTGCACTCGCCAAGCGCTTTGTCGAGCTGCACGGCGGAGAGATCCGGCTGCAAAGCGCCGTCGGACGGGGCTCGACCTTCAGCTTCACGCTTCCCGAAAGGACCATGCCGCAATGAGCACGATTCTGATCGTCGAAGACAACGAAAAGAGCCTCAAGCTCGTGCGCGACGTGCTGCGGTACAAGGGCTATCGCACGCTCGAGGCGACGACGGGGAACGAGGGCGTGCGCCTCGCGCGCGAGGCGAAGCCGGACCTCATCCTGATGGACATCCAGCTCCCGGATCTCGACGGCATCAGCGCTCTCAGGCAATTGCGCGCCGATGCGACTCTCGCCGGCACGCCGATAATCGCCATCTCGGCCTCGGTGATGCCCGACGAGAAGCAGAAGATCGTGGCTTCGGGGTTCGACGCCTACATCACCAAGCCGATCAACGTGAAGCAGTTCATCGAGACCGTCGAGCGGCACCTGGCGAAGGCAAAAGGGGCCGCGTGAGCCGGACGATCCTGGTCGTCGACGACGTTCCGACCAACGTCAAGCTGCTCGCCGACCTGCTCGCGGCGAAGGGCTACCGTGTGGCGACCGCGGCATCCGGAAAAGAGGCGCTGGCGCGAATCGAATCGGACAGGCCGGACCTCGTGCTGCTCGACGTGATGATGCCCGACATGTCCGGCTACGAGGTGTGCCGGGCGATCCGCGCGAATGCGGCCACCGGAATCCTGCCGGTAGTGCTCATCACCGCGCTCGATCCGGACAAGGAGCGCATCAAGGGCCTGGAGGCGGGCGCCGACGATTTTCTGACCAAGCCGGTGAACCAGGCCGAGCTTTTCGCGCGAGTGAAGTCGCTGCTCAGGATCAAATCGCTCTACGACGAGGTGCAGGACTGGAACCGCACCCTGGAGCAGCGCGTCGCCGAGGGCGTGATGCAGGTCGAGCGGCTCGGAAGGCTCAAGCGCTTCTTCTCGCCGCAGCTCGCCGAGCTGATCGTCGCGGGCGGCACCGACGATCCGCTCAGGAGCCACCGCCGCGAGATCACGGTGGTGTTCGTCGATCTGCGCGGCTACACCGCCTTCACGGAGACCGCCGATCCCGAGGATGTGATGGGTGTTTTGCGCGAATACCATGCCTCGATGGGGAAATTGATTCTCGCGCACGAGGGCACGCTCGAGCGCTTCGCGGGCGACGGCATGATGATCTTCTTCAATGATCCAGTGCTGCTGCCCGAGCCCGCACAGTGCGCGGTGCGCATGGCGCTCGTCATGCAGCGCGAGTTCGCCGCGCTCGCCGCGGGCTGGGCGAGGCGCGGCTTCGAGCTGCAGATGGCAATCGGCGTCGCGCAGGGCTACGCGACGCTCGGCGGCATCGGCTTCGAGGGACGGCTCGACTACGGCGCGGTGGGTCCGGTGTGCAACCTCGGCGCGCGCCTGTGCCAGGAGGCGAAGGGCGGCGAGATCCTCGTTTCGCAGCGAGTGAGCGCCGCGCTCGACGGCGCCTTCGCCTGCGAGCCGGCAGGCGAGCTGGTGCTGAAAGGCTTCCAGCGCCCGATCTCCGCGTTCCGGCTGGCGCGGACTGAATGAGCGACGTTTTCGGTCTCAGTCCGGACGAGCTGGAGGCGCTGACGCGCGGCGCGACGATCCGCTCGTTCGCGAAAAACGCCGTGGTCGTCAACGAGGGCGACCGCACGGACTCGCTCTACATCATCCTTTCTGGAAAAGTGAAGGTGTTCGTCGCCGACGAGGAGGGGCACGAGGTCACGCTCGGCACGCAGGGCGCCGGCGAGTACTTCGGCGAGATGGTGCTCGACGAAGGCCCGCGTTCGGCCTCGATCATGACGCTCGAGCCTTCGCGCTTCGCGCTGGTGTCGAAGGAAGCGTTCACCGCCTTCCTCGCTTCGCAGCCGGATTTCATGCTGCGCATGATCAAGAAGCTGATCCACCGCGCGCGCGCGCTGACCGGCAACGTGAGGAGCCTCGCGCTGCTCGACGTCTACGGGCGCGTGGCGCGGCTGCTGCTGGAGCTGGCGGTGGAAAAGGACGGCGCCCGAGTGATTCCGGAAAAGCTCACCCAGCAGGACATCGCGAGCCGAGTCGGCGCCTCGCGCGAAATGGTGAGCCTCATTCTCAAGGACCTCTCGACCGGCGGCTACATCACCGTGGCGGGCAAGACGATCACCATCAACAAGGAACCGCCGGTCGAG
>Ga0209342_10005856_pt1 | contig 12523 bp, 14 predicted proteins | sample RifCSP16_2_FD_184023 | JGI IMG/M metagenome (GOLD analysis project Ga0209342, IMG submission 184023) | Soil microbial communities from Rifle, Colorado - Rifle CSP2_sed 16_2 (SPAdes) (version 2) | ecosystem: Environmental > Terrestrial > Deep subsurface > Rock core/Sediment | place: Rifle... | reverse complement strand
ATGCCCCGGAGAAATCTCCTCTTTCATGCTGCCCACGGCAGAAACGGATATCAGCCACTCAACCCCTAATCTTTTCATCCCGTAGATATTGGCCCGGTAGTTTATCTCGGAGGGAAGAAGCACGTGGCCTCTTCCGTGCCTGGGCAAAAATACGAGTTTTACGCCGCCGAGTTGTCCTGTTATGCAAAGTCCGGAAGGGTCTCCGAAGGGGGTCTTGACGGCCACTTCCTTTATATCGGTCAGTCCCGCCATATCATAAAGGCCGCTTCCCCCGATAACGCCGATAACCTTCCGGGCTTTGTCTTTTCTCTCAGCTTTTCCGCCTTTTTCAGCCATTTTAAAAACCCCTCCGCCGTTCTTTATAAATCAACTGCATTTTGTAACATTAACCAATGATTGGGTCAAGCGTTTTTGGCGGAAACTTTTCTCGGGCACCCAGGCGCGGGCACCCATCCAAAGGATGGGTCGGGGTCGGGGTCGAGTTTCCTGCCAAAAAGGTTTTCTCAAAGGCGCGCCCCCCTTAGCTGGCCGCATGCCGCCTCTATATCAGAACCCCTGCCCGCCCTTATAACGGACGTGTAATGCCCTTCCATGAGTATCTTCTGAAACGCCGAAACCCTTTCGCTGCCGGGCCTTTCAAACCCGCTTCCCGGAAAGGGATTAAACGGGATAAGATTTATCTTGCACGGTATGCCCCTGAGAAGAAGCGCCAGCCTCTTTGCATCGTCCTTTGAATCGTTTATGTCCTTAATCAGCACGTATTCGATGGTTATATATCTTTTTTTGGACAGGGGATACTGGCGCAGCGCTGAAAGCAGTTCTTTCAAAGGGTATCTTTCATTTACGGGCATGAGAAGGCTTCTTTGGGCATCGGTCGTCGCGTTAAGCGATACCGCGAGATTTACATCCGTTGCGCCGCCGAGTTTTTTAATGGCGGGAACAATCCCGGAGGTTGAAAGCGTCACCTTTCTTGCGGAAAAACCCATGCCTTTGTAATCCGTAAGCACCTTCAGGAATCTGACAACCTCGTCATAGTTTAAAAGAGGCTCGCCCATCCCCATAAGCACGATATTCGTGATTTTTTTGAATCCCTCAAAAAGTCCATCCCTCACCAGGGCCTCCGCGGCATGGACCTGGCCGGTGAGTTCGGAGAGTTTTAGATTCCTTCCCGGCCCGATATTGCCCGTTCTGCAGAACCGGCATCCGAGCGCGCACCCCGTCTGGGTGGAGACGCACAGGGTAAGCCTCTTTCCCTCGGGGATTGCAACGCTTTCGATTCTTTCCCCGTTGCCAGGGGCCAAAAGAAGTTTAACGGAGGCGTCTCTGGATATCCTTTTTTCAATTACATCCGGGCCGCCCGTGTAATAGCCCAGATCCTTAAGGGCGCCTCTAAACTTTTTAGAGACATCCGTCATCCCGTCTATTGACATTGCCCCTTTTTTAAAAAGCCACAGATAGAGCTGCCCGGCCCTGTAAGGGGCTTCTCCGAGAGAATCCACAAGGGATTTGATCTCTTCAAGCGTAAAATCCTTAAGGTTTTTTTCTGGAATTTTCAGAGTAGAGGCAGGCATAGTAAGGAGCGCGCGTTTTAGACGGAACCGTTACCGTTCTATCTTTGCTATAAGCCAGTACACACCCCCCAATACCGCCACGGCGGCTATAAGCGCAAGCTGCGCCCCGATCTCCTCCCCTCCGTATAGGCTTGTCACAAGAATCTTTCTTATGATAGCGACAAGCGCAACGCTTATGAATACATTGATGGCGAACTTGCCGCCCCTCAGATGGTATATCTCCGTATCCATAAGCTCTATGACCACCCACAGCATAAGAAGGCTTCCGAGCGTGGACAGCAGCCCCTTTTCCATGTCACCCGCAAATACCCGGGTAACGTCGTAGATAAAAAGGCCCATTACCATAATCCCGAGCACCACAAGCGCCAGCACAAGCACAAGGTTAAGCCCGTAGGAAAAACGTTTTGAGAACTGTATCAGATAGGATTCAACCTTCTGGGAGATGAAACTTATCCTTCTATCCTCCTCTATATAGGAGCTCGTAAGGATATCGAGGTTGATATCTATCATCTTCTCAAGCGAACCCGCAAGATAGGCGCATTCCTTCTGGTCCTTTATCTCCTTTTTGACAAGGTCCAGAAGGTAACTTCTCACAAAATTCATTGCCGCGTTCACGTAATGCGCGCTCAGCCTTATATCAACATGGACCCTGCCCACCCTTGCAAGTTCCATGAAATACGCCTGGTCGTAGTGCCCTGAAAAAAGATTCAGAAACCATTTGCCGAGCGCTTTCTGGTGCCTCTTTACGGTCTCCTCGTCTTTGAGAAACTTATGGGCATTCTCAAAGTGTTTGACATCACCGTAGAACGCCTCAACAAAGCCCTGCGCGTGGGGCTCCATAACGGGCAGAAGGGCCTTAAGATTCGCCGCGTCCCTTGCGGTAAAGTTATAATGCGCTTTTATCTTCTCTATATCTTCCAGTGGCATCTAACCCCTTTCCTTTATTTCGAGGGCGTTAAAAAAATAGGCTATCTCAAATCTCGCCGTATCCGCCGCGTCTGAACCGTGCACGATGTTTGATTCGATTGAATCGGCAAAGTCTTTTCTTATCGTGCCGGGCATGGCGTCTTTCGGGTTGGTCGCGCCCATTATATCCCTTATCTTTTTTATCGCCCCCTCTCCTTCAACCGCCATTATGACAACAGGGCCCGAACTCATGAAATCCGTAAGGCTTTTAAAAAAGGGCCTCTCCCTGTGCACCGCATAGAAGCCCTCGGCCTCTTTCTTTGTAAGGCTCGCCATCTTAAGGGCTATAATCCTTAATCCCGCTTTTTCAAACCTGCCCGTGACCTCCCCTATGAGATTTTTCTTTACGCCGTCGGGCTTGACTATTGAAAGGGTCCTCTCTGCCATTCAGTATATCTTTTCCTCCTTAATATTGCTGATATATTGCGGGGGCATTGGTTGCGCCGCCTTTTGAGAAACCCTTTTTCAGGCGCCCAGGCGCGGGCACCCATCCGAAGGATGGGTCGGGGGCGCGGGTTTCTCTCTCTCTCTAAAACTCTTCACAAAAACTTCCGGATACGTGGAAGCTTTTTTCCGCATCCCTTTCCGGCCGGCAGCCTGCCGGCCCCTTTTATATGCCTCAGGTCCCGCCAAAACCGACTATGACGTTGACCTCTTCACCCGGCTTTTCAACCTTCTCGATCATCACAGGGACGCGGTTTTCTCCGCTGAAGGTGAGCATCCTTTTCATGCCGCGCTCATCTTTTGTCACGTCAATGTACTCAACTTCAAAGCCGCGCCTTGCATAATCCTCGCGGGCAGCCTTTGTATAGGGGCAGGTGTCCTTACCAAAGATTAATACCCTTTTTGGCATAATAACCGCCTCCTTTTCCCTGGGAATATTAACATCAAAAGCCCGATTTGACAATGATTAAAAAAACCGCCTTCAATACTATTATCTGCCATTATCTGCTTTTTTCAACCCCTGCCCTTCCGCAATATCTGAAAATGGCGCACCTTGAGCAAAAAGGCGATAGGGGGGCGCAGACGTTCTGCCCGTATGTGACAAGGAGGTTATTCAAGATAATCCAGTATCTTTCAGGAAGTTTTTTCCTGAGCGCGGACTCTGTTTTTTCGGGCGTTTTTGTTCTTACATACCCCCAGCGGTTGGTAATCCTGTGGACGTGCGTGTCCACGCATATCCCGGGCTTTCCGTAACCCATGGTCAAAACGAGGTTCGCGGTCTTTCTTCCTACCCCTTTGAGTTTAAGCAGCCCTTCCATGGTATCGGGGACCTTTGAAGAGTGTTTTAGACAGATCTCTTTTGAAAGTTCCTTTATGGTGCGGGATTTTACCCTGTAAAATCCCGCGGGATAGATTGCCTTTTCAATTGTCTTAAGCGGAAGTTCAGATAGGGGAAAAGGGGTGGATGCCAGTTTAAAAAGGCGGTCTGCCGCGCCTTTTGTCGTTGAGTCCTTTGTCCTTAGACTTAAGATGCATGAGATAAGCACCTTGAAAGGGTCTTTTGAGCGTTCCGAAATATCTTTTACATAAGGGGTCTTGAATCTTGAAACCTCTTTTTTAAGGATGGCTATTACCTTGGGGATATCGCGGTTTCGCATTTTTCAGATTCTTTCAGGGGAAACTTTTTCGGGCACCCATCCGCGGGCACCCATCCGAAGGATGGGTCGGGGTCGGGGGCGGGTTTCCCCTGAAACCCTTTCAAAAACCTTAAGATATCTAAGAATTTCCAGCCTCTTAAAAATAAAAAGGGCGGCCGAAACCGGCCGCCCGCATTCTCAAAAAAAAGCCGCCCTTACATATCCATTCCGCCCATTCCGCCCATGCCGCCCATTCCGCCCATGCCAGCGGGCATTCCCCCGGCTTTTTCATCCCTCGGCTTTTCAGCGATCATCGCCTCTGTTGTAAGCATAAGCGAGGCAATCGAGGAGGCATTCTGAAGGGCTATCCTTGCGACCTTTGTCGGGTCTATTACGCCGGCCTTGACAAGGTCCTCGTATTTCTCCGTCGCGGCGTTAAAGCCAAACGCGCCCTTTTCGTTCCTTATCTTTTCAACCACAATGCTCGGTTCAACCCCGGCGTTTGCCGCTATCTGGCGGATCGGCTCCTCAAGCGCCCTCTTTACTATCTTCACGCCGAACTGCTGGTCGCCCTCAAGATTCAACTTGCCAACGACATCGACTACCCTCAGGTAAGCTACCCCGCCGCCGGGAACAACGCCCTCTTCAACAGCGGCGCGCGTGGCGTGAAGGGCATCCTCAACCCGGGCCTTCTTTTCCTTCATCTCGGTTTCCGTCGCGGCCCCGACGTTTATAACGGCAACTCCTCCGGCAATCTTCGCGAGACGCTCCTGGAGCTTCTCTTTGTCATAATCCGAGGTCGTCTCTTCTATCTGCGCCCTTATCTGCTTGATCCTGGCGTCAACCGCATCTCTCTTTCCGGCGCCGTCTATGAGCGTGGTATTTTCCTTGTCAATCACAATCCTTTTCGCCTTGCCGAGGTCTTTTATATCCACGCTCTCAAGTTTTATACCGAGTTCCTCCGCTATGAGGCGCCCTCCCGTAAGGACCGCTATGTCTTCAAGCATTGCCTTTCTTCTATCCCCGAATCCCGGGGCCTTTACGGCGCTTGCGCTGAGGGTGCCCCTGAGTTTATTCACAACAAGGGTTGCCAGGGCCTCCCCCTCAACATCCTCGGATACGATAAGAAGCGGTTTCCCCACCTTTGCCACCTTTTCAAGAAGCGGAAGCAAATCCCTCATGCTGGATAATTTCTTTTCGTGCAGAAGGATGTAGGCATCCTCAAGCACGCACTCCATCCTCTCCGCATCGGTTATAAAATAGGGTGAAAGATAACCTCTGTCAAACTGCATGCCTTCCACAACATCAAGCACCGTCTCCATCCCCTTCGCCTCTTCAACCGTTATAACGCCTTCTTTCCCGACCTTGGCCATTGCCTCGGCTATTATCTCGCCTATCGTTGTGTCGCCGTTTGCGGAAATAGTGCCCACCTGGGCTATTTCTTTTTTCTCCTTTACCGGCCTTGAAAGTTTCTGCAATTCCGAAACCGCAGCCTCTACCGCCTTTTCAATGCCCCTTTTCAGGTCCATCGGGTTGTGTCCGGCGGCAACGAGTTTGCTGCCTTCCCTGAATATTGCCTGCGCGAGCACGGTGGCGGTGGTTGTGCCGTCTCCCGCGACATCGGATGTCTTGGAAGCAACCTCCTTAACCATCTGGGCTCCCATATTTTCAAACCTGTTCTCAATCTCTATCTCCTTGGCTACCGTAACCCCGTCCTTCGTGATTAACGGGGAACCGAAGCTTTTTTCAATAACCACGTTCCTTCCCCTCGGCCCCAGTGTCACCTTCACGGCATCGGCCATGGTGTTAACGCCCTTCAATATCGCAGACCTTGCATTATGACTGAACAGGATTTCCTTTGCGGCCATTTTACTACCTCCTTGATTATTGGTTAATCTCTTTTACTCCACCACCCCGAGGATATCGTCTTCCCTCATTATAAGATAATCCTCCCCCTCTATCTTAATCTCTGTGCCGGCGTACTTTGAGAATATAATCTTGTCGCCCTTTTTAATATCCACAGGGGTTAAAGTGCCTTTCTCATCCCTCTTTCCGGGGCCCGCGGCAATTACCTTGCCCTCAACAGGGGCCTCTTTCGCGGTGTCGGGAATTATGATACCGCCTTTGCTTTTCTCCGTTTCCTCCAGCCTTCTTACGATTACCCGGTCATGTAACGGCCTGATTTTCATAAACTTTTACCTCCTCCTTGAATAAGCTCTTATGATTTAACAAAAAAATAATCATCCGTCCATACCTCCTGATTTCCGGGGTATGGCGGCGCCTTTCCTTCTTCAAAGGAAATCAAACAGTATAATGAATATAGGGACATCAGTTCACTTTGTCAAGGGGTTTTAGCAGTCTTTGACACGATTGATAGAATTACCCCCTTGAAAAAATGTCTGCAATAGGGTAAAATATAACTAATATAACTGATATGGGGTAAATATGCTTACCGAGATACAGCCGTTGGAACATTTCAGCATGATGGTTTCAAAGGCAATGAAGGGCCAGGGAATAAAGGCAAGCCCCATGGCTGAATTTTATCTCAGTAACCTTCTTACTGGCTTTATTGATGCCAGCCGGATTTCCGACAAAACCTTTTCCGAGAGGTTTCTCAAGGCGCTCGGGGCGGAAGGCGGGCTGAAAAAAATACTTTTAAAGGAACTCGCGGACTCCTCCCTTTTCATAAGCGGATTTTTCCACGAGAGTTTGAAAAGAAAGATCGTTGACGTAGATTACTACATGGATATGGGGATAATAAGTTACAACATGCTTTCGGAGTTTTTCTCCGGGAACGGGAGGGATTACAATACAACGTTATCTTCTCTTTACCGGGAGATGTCCGAGAAATTCCTGAAATTCGCGGACATACTGGATGAGATAAGCGAAGAAAGTTCAATAAAGACAGCTCTTGACCTGCTGCGGCTCTACGAGAGATGGCTCAAGACAAAAAGCAAACGGACGGAAACACTTTTAAGAGAACTCGGCATAGACCCGGTAAGCGTGCCGGTAAGGCCGGTGCATTAGCCGATGACAAAGCCTACCCTGCGCTACTGAAAATCGCCAAAAATAAATCTGTTCCACTTTTTTCTGGGGGTTTTTAGAGAAAAAACAAAGAGTTGATGGAAGGAAAGCATCGCACGTAGAATTTGTGAAAAGAAAAGTAAATCTATTCCGATTTTTCGGTTCTTGATTGAATTTACAGGCAGGTATGGTAAGATAAAGTATTCGAAGGAGGCGGACTTATCATGGATACGTCAATAAAAGATAGTCTCATCGCCCAGATAGAAAATCTTTCTCCCGACCTCCAGCATCGGGTGCTTGATTTTGCGAAGTCTCTGATCTCTAAGGGGGTCGAGGGCAAAAACCTTATACGGTTCGAAGGGGCCATCCCTGCCGACGACCTCGAACTGATGTCAAAGGCCATCGAAGAAAACTGCGAGAAGGTGGACATCGGTGAATGGTAGATTCCTTCTGGATACGAACATAATCATCGCCCTTTTTTCCAAAGACCCCAAACTCCATAAACGCATTGCCAATGCATCGGAAGTGTTCGTTCCATGCATCGCCGTCGGAGAATTATATTTCGGGGCATATAAGTCGTCAAGCCCCCGGCAAAACCATGCCCGCATAGACGAATTTGCCATCAACAATACCGTCCTTATATGCAACACGGATACGGCCAAACGGTATGGTGATATAAAGAACCGTCTGAAGGAAAAAGGCCGGCCAATTCCTGAAAATGACATTTGGATCGCAGCCATCGCTCAACAGTATGCCCTCACGCTGGTCACACGGGATACGCATTTTGATAGCGTAGAAAACTTGAAGGTCGAGGTGTGGTGATTAGAAGAATTGACCGCCGACCGTGTTTCCTTCAAGAATAAATGCGTCCCGGTTTTTTTGTTTTTTTTAAGGGAACTCGGCATAGACCCGGTAAGCGTGCCGGTAAGGCGGTCAACTGAAAATAAAGTTGCCATCATTAGCCCCGAAAAACTTTTCCCTCTCCCCCGAGGTCTGAAAAAAATTGACGACGGGGGCCGATTTTCTTCTACCGGACGTTTGTGGTAAAATCGCGTGTGTGCGGCAAGAAAACCAGCGACAATTAAGTATGGTGTTCCCGGAACCACGGCATTGCCAGCCGATTATGCGGAGCATTAGGCTTTAAAAATTATGCATGCATCGACAGATTTACGGAATTTAAAATGTTTTGAGGGGCTTCACTATTCCTTCGAGATTTTGGAATATAACTATAAGGAATTATATGAGAAATGTGCTTCCATAAAAAACAATAATGAAGACTTAATTCCAGCGTTGTCAATGTGTTGGTCCATTATTGATTCCATACATAGAATCAGAGAAATATCTCAAGCAGTACCGGGCTTGAATAAAAAAGGTCAAAACCTCATATCATTCTTAAATGAAACTAAAATTGCGGAGGATTATCGCCATTACATACAACACTTACGTGAAGAACTATCAAAGAAAAATCTAAATCCATTCCCAGTCTGGGGATCACTCTCATGGATAGATCCAGATGATGAAAGCAATTCTCATTCAGTAATATTTGGCTCTAAAATAGAGGGCACACGTTATTCAGGTTGCGTTTATGACCTATTAGAAAGGAAGTGGGTTAGTAAAGTTTCTCTTAGCATCAAAAATTACTCTTTTAATTTTGATCCACTATATAATGCATCGATGAAATTTAAAAACTTTATACTTCCATGGATTAAATCAAACTATAAACATGGAATTGATATTAAAGATAAGTTGCCAATAATATCCACCAGGTTTGAGATTAAAAAATAAAAAGCCTAACCATGCAGTGGACAGTGCAGAAAAAAGGCGAAACAATTCGGTGTGTCCCTCGATAGATACATTCGAGGGCAGGCCTCACACCGAATTATCATAGCCTTCCTTCCGGGAGGACTCCGAGATTGTTTCGGTGAGGGGACTCACCGAAACATCTGAACTGGCAATCCACTCACCACCGACCCATCTTCCGGATGGGTTTCTCTCTCCCCTCCCCCGACTCTTTGCGCTCCCCTGAGCGCTTTAGGGGTAGGGTTTGCGGGGCTGGCGACCCCGACCACGTTCTCTCGCCAGCCTTGCTGCGAGGCAAGCCCGCCCATCCTTAAGCCCAGACATAACCCTACCCCCTGGTGTCTGAAAAAAAGATTGATGAAAAGAGCCGCTTTCTTCTACCGGCCGTTTGTGGTAAAATTGCGTGCGTGCGGCAAAGCAATGGCGGCCAAAGTAATCTCTAAAAATTGAAAAATAAATCTGCCCGATTTCGTCAATTCCGTCATTATTTTTACTTTGGGATTTGCACATTCAATTCCTTGAAAAATTGTTTCGCGTCGTCATCAATTATATGCTCTATATCGACAGTTATCTTCTCGACGCCGGGCAAATGGCCTTTAGGATAATATTCGTATTCAAAACTTTCACCCGGTTTTACGTTTGATGTAGGAATTGAGGGCGCACGGGATGAACCAATCATTTGTCCTTGACGGTCAAACCGCTTTGTCAATACGGTTAAGTATGGCAACACTATATCAGATTTATTAGTTATCTTAACTCTAACACGATCAGAATATGGGAATTCAATCCCATATGATTGTTTTGCATCGAATTCAACAACATTAACTTTAAATTTTTTCCGTGCTTGTAAGACCTCCTCCTCAGTATAGTATTCCACGGTTTTCTTTGGCAATGCCTGCTCAGTCTGCTGTATCGTAGATTGTTTTTCCAATTCCTTAACTTTTTCCCTACCACTGTCACACCCACTGATAAACGCTATTAGGCTAATACTCAAAATCACGGTCAAAATTCTCATAGCATTGCACCTCCATAGAATTTAATCAGCATTTCGGCTAAGGAAAATCCGGGACAGATTTATTTTCGCCTTATTATGCCACAAAAAAGATTCTTTTGAAATCCCCTGAAGCGTTCCAGAGTGGCTTCCGTTATATTTTCAAAAAACCAGGGGTAGGGTTGTGCCGGGGCTTAGGGCGGGTCAGACGGGAGGTAGGGAATCTATCGTGGCTGCAGGAGTGAAACGACTTAGGGCAGGATAGATTCCGGGGCGGCCGTATGACGAGGAGCAGCCCCGCAAACCCTGCCCCAAAGCGCTCTGGAGGAGCGCAACAAGCTGGGGGCAGAGGAGGAAAAGTCTTCCGGGGATGAGGCTGCGCCCCGGTAACCCTTCAAAACAGATTGCTTCGGGACTAAAGTCCCTCGCAAAGACACCCTCCCGCTTCCCGTCGGGGTACCCACCCAAAGGGTGGGTCGGCTTCGCGCAACGGGAGCCCTGCCCCTCCTCCCTGATTGATACTCTCAGGGCAGTCATCAAGGGTGGGACATGGGACTACGCTGGCTATTACAGGAGTTTGAGGAAGTCCTCGATTTTGAGATTCGAGTCCAGGAGGATTTGATGTAGAGTGCCCTTTTTCAAAACCTTATGAACAGGGACAACCGCTCGCGCCTTAGGATTGTCGCGGAGCATAATCACGTGGCTGCCCTTTTGCCGGTCAATTGAAAAACCCGCGCGCTTAAGGGCCTTAACGCAGGCCTCGCCGGATATCTGCGGGAGCTTCATACGGCAACGGCTTCAACCTCAACGTCAATATCGGCCGGCACAGGTTCGCCGTGTTCAACGAGGCTTTCGATGTAAAGTTCTATTGCCTCTTTGATGTTGGTGAGCGCTTCGTCCCTTGTCTCGCCCTGGCTTACACATCCGGGAAGCGAAGGGCAATATACGACAAAGCCGCCTTCTTCCGCGTGTTCAAGGATAACGTGCCTCATTCTCACACCTCCTCAAAAAGACTATACCACAGCGCTATCACAACTGACAAGGTTTTAGAAAAATAAGGAAAAAGGGGACCGATTTATTTTTCGCCTTTCAGATAATTCGGTGTGTCCCCCGATAGGTACATTCGAGGGCAGGCCTCACGCCGAATTATCATAGCCCCCTTCCGGGAGGATTCCGGGATTGTTTCGGTGAGGGGACTCACCGAAACATCTGGGCGCAACCAGTCGGAGATGAGGCAGGATATCCTTCACACCGCAAAGACACCCTCCCCTCAGTCCCCTCCCATTAAAGGGAGGGGATGATGTGTCCGGAGATTGCTTCGCCCCGCTCGCAACCGACAACTGGCAATCCCCTCACCCACGACCCATCCGGAGGATGGGTTCCCCGCTCCCCAAAGGGGAGAAGGAAATTGACTCTCTCCCCCCCTCCCCTCCTCAAGCGGGGAGGAAAAAACAGGGGACACCCTCCCCTCATATCTTCTGGCAATTCCATTCAGGATGCTGTATAATTTATAATTGCTTTTTTACCGGAATAACCCCCTATGGCGAAAATACTTGAAAAGGTAGAATCGTTTTCCATTGACTCTATCCCCTCCGGCAAAGACGAACTCGTCATAGAGGGGCTGAGGCAGAACAACCTTAAAAACATAAACCTCAGGATTCCCCACGATAAAATCACCGTGGTTTGCGGCCCGTCCGGAAGCGGAAAATCCTCGCTCGCCTTTGACACCCTTTTTGCCGAAGGCAGGTGGAGATTCATGGAATCCCTCTCAACCTATACGCGCCTTTTCCTTGAGCGGATGGACAGGCCAGACCTTGATAAGATCAGAAACATCCGCCCCTCTATCGCGATAGAGCAGAAAAACCCGGTCAGGACAAGCCGTTCAACCGTAGGAACCGCGACTGAATTGAACGACTATCTGAGGGTTCTTTTTGCGAGGGCCGGCGACGTCTGCTGCCCGAAATGCGACAGCCCGGTCGCCCCGTCCAATCCCGGAAAAGCGGCCGAGGAACTGCTCAAAAGATATCCGGGCGAAAAGGCCTTTGTCGGCTTTACGGTCCCGGTAGAAGAAAAACCGCTTGAAAGGACGCTAAAAGAACTTGCCGGGAAAGGATTTGTAAGGATAAAACTTAAAAACGGGGTATTTGACATAACAGGCGGCATTCCCGCGGGCATAAAAGGGGCAAAAAATATACCGGTAATAGCCGACAGGCTGCTGCTCAGGGATAAGGAGAAATCCCGGCTTGTGGAATCCCTTGAGGCCGCCTTCAGGGAAGGCAGCGGGAACGCCTGGGTTGAGATAGAGGGTAAGGAGACAATGGATTTTTCAAGGCTTTTAAGATGCCAAAGGTGCGGCGTAGACCTTGAAAGCCCAACCCCCCTTGTTTTCTCCTTCAATCACCCCATCGGCGCGTGCCCTGAATGCAAGGGCTTCGGGAATATACTTAAATATGACGAAAAAAAGGTTATCCGTGACACTGACCTGACTCTTCGTGAAGGCGCGATAGAGCCGTGGACAAAACCCGCGTACACATGGTGGTATGAAGAGCTGGAAAAACACGCAGAGCGCCACTCCATTGACCTGGATAAAA
>Ga0209342_10005847_pt1 | contig 12538 bp, 10 predicted proteins | sample RifCSP16_2_FD_184023 | JGI IMG/M metagenome (GOLD analysis project Ga0209342, IMG submission 184023) | Soil microbial communities from Rifle, Colorado - Rifle CSP2_sed 16_2 (SPAdes) (version 2) | ecosystem: Environmental > Terrestrial > Deep subsurface > Rock core/Sediment | place: Rifle... | reverse complement strand
CCGCAAATAATGGAACGATCAGGTCATATAAAACTCAAGGTATTGGTGTAGGACTGGAAAGCGGAATTATTTTCGAAAGCAGTTTAGTCGAAGAAGAAGTAAGCTTAACTCCCGGACAAATCTTTGCATTCTTTTCAGATGGAATAACAGAAGCGATGAATGAATCTAATGATCTCTTTGGTGAGGAAAAACTTTCTGAACTGTTGAAGAACAAATCCGTAAAAAACTCCAATGAGCTGATGGATGAAATTTGGGAATCAATTACCCGATTCAGAGGTCGCGCCGAACAAAGTGATGACATGACAATGGTTCTGGTGAAGGTAATATAAGAATATACCGCACATTCTATTCAAATCAGGTCTCCAAAATCTCACTTTTTCTTCTAAACCACCGCCAATCACGACATTGGCAGTAAAAACGAACCATGAATCATTTACAAGGTAAATTCATTATATTTACCTTGTAAATGATTCAAGTGAATTAAAAATGAAAAGAATTAAAGAAATACTTGAGGAAAATAAAGGTTATTCCCGAATGAGTGAACTTCGACACGAAGGAATTCAAACTAGGGATATTGCTAAAGCGGTAGAAAATCATATTATAGAGAAAGTTAAACCCGGGCTTTACAAACTTGTGGATTATCCATGGGATGAGCACGGCAGCTTTGCAGATGTATGCAATGCGAATAAGAAAGCGGTTGTTTGTCTTCTTTCTGCAGCAGATTATCATCAACTTACAACTTTCAATCCTTCGGAAATTTATGTGGCAGTTCCAAATAATACTGATAAGTTCATTCTTAACTATCCACCCATTAAGGTGTATTACTTTGGAGATAATTATTATGAACCTGGTATTGAAACAATTGGAACAAAAAGTGGAACTATCAGAATCTATAACAAAGAAAAGACGATTGGTGATCTTTTTCGATACATAAATAAAATTGGAGAAGATATTGCTGTTGAATCGCTGAAGGAATATCTTAAAAACAGAAAGGAGCGAAGCATTCCAAGACTTCTGGAATATGCTGAAATTTGTGGCGTGAAAAAGAAACTTGAACCGATGGTAAAAGCAATACTTTCGTGAAGAATGAGTGTTAAAATAAATTTATGGCAAAAGAGATAAAAAATATTTCGGCTTCAGTTAAAGAACGTCTTAGAAATATTGCTACTCAAACTGGCAAAGATTATCAAAGCCTGCTTCGTCAGTACGTACAAGAACGTTTTCTCTTTCGACTCTCGATATCACCATTTGTAAATAATTTTATTCTTAAAGGAGCACTTCTATTTTTAGCACACGATATCGGTCGCCTTCGTCCCACGAGAGATATTGATTTTCTTGGCTCATCTATCTCAAATAATAAAAATGAAATTTTAGAAATCGTTATACAAATTCTTAGAATTGATTTTGAAGATGGGCTGCATTTTGATACTAACCAAATGGAAACAGAGGATATCGTTGAGGATGGGGGGTATCAAGGTGTTCGAATTAAATGTTTTGCTTTTCTTGAGAATTCAAGAGAGCGAGTTCAAATTGATATTGGCTTCGGCGATAGAATAACTGCTGGACCAATTGATATCGAGTTTCCTACTTTGTTAGATTTTCCTGCTCCACAAATCAAAGTTTATTCTATTGAAAGTGCTGTTGCAGAAAAGTTCGAAGCTATTGCCTCACTCCAGTTGCAAACAAGCCGGATGAAAGATTTTTACGATATACTATTTTTTGCTGGTAGTTATCAGTTCAAGAAAGATCTGCTTAAAGAAGCGATACAATCCACATTTAATCATCGGGAAACAGATATCCAATTAAGAACAGCGATTTTTAAGGATAAATTTAAAACTGATGATCAACTACAAAGATATTGGTCGGCGTTTCTTACTCGAAACAAATTAACAGCTGAAAAAGATTTTGCTAAAGTTGTAGATCGAATTACTTCTTTCATCGAACCAATTTTTGACGAGAAAACAAAAAATAATTGGGATTTCAATTCATGGAAATGGATTTAGTATTTTATAACCATTAAGATTTTAATTATGCTTAAACCACAACCTTACATGCTTGAAAATACAATCCAGCACTACGAATGGGGATCAAGAGGTAAGAATGCTTTCATTCCCCAATTGCTAAACATTAAAACAGAGAAAGATAAACCCTACGCAGAGCTTTGGATGGGTGCTCATCCGAAAGCTTCATCAAAGATTATTGTTGATGTAAAAGAAATTGATTTAGCAGAAGTTATTCGGGAATATCCAATAGAAACGTTGGGAAGGAAAACAGTAAAGAAGTTTTCAAACACGCTTCCATTCTTATTCAAAGTTTTGTCAGCAAACGAAGCGCTTTCAATTCAAGCCCATCCAAGCAAAAGACAAGCAATTTCTTTGCACAAGAAAGATCCGATCATTTATCCTGATAGCAATCAGAAGCTGGAAATTGCTATTGCGCTTGATTCATTAACGGCTTTAGTTGGTTTCAAACCATTCAACCAGATAATGCAAACTCTGAAAAAATATCCTCAGATCCATCATTTCATTGGAGAAAAATATTTGAAAATATCTGGGGAACGTCATTCTGAATTTATTTCAGAATCCCACCTTAAGATGCTGAAACAAGTTCAGCAAGACATATTTAATCTTTTTAGACAGCCTCAGAGGGATTTTTTATCTGATGATGTTAAGAAAAAGTTTGTTAAAAAGATTTTTACGAGATTATTAAAGAGATCAGTTTCTGATAAGGAAGCTTTAGCTACAACAATTCGTAAGTTAAAAAACCGTTTATCGAAAAAAAATAATAAAACAGAGATTGAGAAACATTTCATTGAGCTTTTCGGAAAATATAAAAACGATGTTGGCTTACTTATTCTTTTCTTTCTTAATTTTGTTCATTTGAAAAGGGGAGAAGCAATATTTACAAAACCTGGAATTCCTCATGCTTATCTGAAGGGAAATATTATCGAGTGCATGTCTAACTCAGACAATGTCATTCGTGCCGGTTTAACTCCCAAATATAAGGATGCTAAAACTTTGCTTAAGGTTTTAAATTATGATTTGGCTGCACCGCAAATTCTTAAAGGCAAGAAAATTGGCAGTTCAATAATCTATAAGACAAATGCAAAGGAATTTGAAATACAAATTTTTTCTTCAACCAAGAAAGAATTAAAATTCGAAAACCAAATTGGGCCAAGAATTCTATTCGTACTTGAAGGTAGTTTGAGATTTTTATTTTCTGATGATGGCAAGAATATCTCTAAAGAATTCGGGAAAGGGGATTCTTTTTTTCTGCCTTCAGTTCTATCAAACTTCATGATTGCTTCAGAGAAAATTTCTCGCTTTATTTTAGTTTCCGTTCCAGTTTAAAGCAGCGGGTTTATTAATCCGCCCAAGTAAATTTAATAGTCAATAGTTTTTGTTTACTAACAGATTGTATGGACAAATCATCCTAACAAATTGAGATTTATTCCTATTTATTTTAACCTTACTCAAGTTGACCGCTTAAAACAAAAACCGTCACACCATAGGCGTACAGGTAAAACGGTTAATAAACTATGTTTTGTATATCGTTCTCAGCGGGATTAATCCCGCTGAGAATAGGAAAATTTAAAGGATTATGAACCATTTCAACGGTTTACCAGAACAGGCGACCAATTTGAGTTAACCTTAGTAACATTCAATGACGTCTAGAGCTTTAACCTTATCAGCTTCTGAAATAAAGTGATAAGGTTCAATAGCAGTTCAGTCACTTATTTACTAAGGTTTTCTTACTTATACTAATAAATGAATTTGATTCTTAACTTTTGATCAGCTTTTTAATCATGTAAAAGCAAATAGATAAAAACTCTTGGTTAGCCCTGGATATTTTATGTTAAAACAAATAAAACAGAGTTAAGGAATGTATTCCTCGATTTGGTTTGGTTTCGGTTCCTGTTTAATACAAAAAAGCCGATGGCTATACCACCGGCTTCGAACCTAAAATACTTACTCCTATTAAAATTCAACCTTCTTCTTGGTTCTTTCAGCATATTCTAGAACTAAGGCACTCGCAACGAAGATTGAAGAATATGTTCCGATGATGATACCGAATGCAAGTGTGAACGCGAATGCTCTTAATACTTCACCGCCGAAAATAAATATTACTAACACCGCCAATAATGTTGTACCGCCGGTTAAGATAGTTCGACTCATTGTTCTATTAATGCTCATATTCAGTAAATCAAAAAGCGGCATTGTTTTATGGATCTTTAAATTTTCTCTCACTCTGTCAAACACAATAACCGTATCATTAATCGAGTAACCTACAAGAGTTAGAAAAGCGGCAACTATTGCAAGATCAATTTCAAGATTTAATCCGGGAATAACTCCATATAAAATTGAGTACAAGCCAAGTGTGATTAAAACATCATGAAATAAGGCAAACACAGCTCCGAGAGCAAAGATGAATTTGAACCTGAATGCAAGGTAAATCAAAATAACAACAAGCGATAATAAAACAGCCAAAACGGCATCGCGTTTTAATTCTGAACCGACTTTGGGACCGACTTGATCTTCTTTTAAAACCTGGAAAGAATTATCCTTGAATCTTTCTTTAAGATTTTCTTTTATCCAGTCTGATATACCAACACTAACAAGCATCTGGTTGTTCGTGGGTTCCTCAGAAACTTTTCCAGTTTGAAATCCTGCTTCGAAAAGCTTATCAACTAAAATATTCGTTGTGTCTGGATTAGGTAGTGTGAGCGTGATCGAGTTTTGGGTTGAATCAGTTATTCTTCGTTCTACTCCAGGGATTGCCTTGTCAATCTCATTCTGTATGCTTTGGATTACCCTCGGATAAAGGGCTGCCGGTATAGATTGTAATTCTGTTCTTATGAGAACTGTATTTTCACCTCCGTAAGTTTTTAGCTCAACATTTCCGAGTTCAAGCTTTTCAACTTCGCTTCTTATGCTTCCGATTTCAATTGGCTTACTAAACTGTAAAACAATTTCGGATCCTCCTTTAAAGTCAATCCCAAATTCTAAACCGCGAATGACTATATTTATTAATCCTAGAAGGAAAAGGGCAGTGGAAACCATGTAGAAAAATTTCCTTCTCCCTATCCAATCAATCTGAATATTTTCGAAAATGCGCATCTGTTTAATTTACTCCTTAAAAACCTTTTTTTACTTGTAAGCCTTTGGCTTAACCAATACTGATTTTTGAACCTTTTGAAACTAGAAAGTTGAAGATGAACCGTGATATGAATAAAGCACTGAACAAGCTTGTTACAATTCCTATCATTAAAGTTAATGCAAATCCCTGCACCGGACCGGTACCAAATTGATATAATATAAGCCCTGTGAAAAATGTTGTAATGTTCGAGTCAAATATTGCGGAGAAAGATTTAGAATATCCTCCATCAATGGAAGCTTTGATAGTTTTACCTGTTTCCATTTCTTCTCTAATTCTTTCGAATATTAGAACGTTTGCGTCAACAGCCATACCCATCGTTAAGATAATTCCAGCTATACCAGGCAGAGTTAGTGTGGCACCAAATCCAGCTAGGATTGCAAGAATGAATAAGATTGAGAGGACTAATCCCACAGCGGCAATTGATCCGCTTTTTCGATAGTAGAAGATCATGAAAAATCCCACTACAATATAACCAATGATGGAAGCCGTGAAACCGGAATTAACCGAGTCTTGCCCCAGTGAGGGACCAACTGTTCTTTCTTCAATAATATCAACAGGTGCAGGAAGAGCACCGGCTTTCAGAACTATTTCTAAAAGTTTGGCTTCTTCCATGTTTGCCATTCCTTCAATCTGAGATCTGCCTCCGGGAATTTTGCCACGGACAACAGGAGCAGAAAAAGCAACTCCATCCAACATAATTGCAATTCTTTTACCTACATTTGCACCGGTTATTCTCGCCCAATCAGTTGCTCCTTCGCTGTTCATTTCCATGCTAACAATAGGTGAGGAAGTGCTTGGATCTATATTTGCTTGTGCATCTGTAATTACACCGCCGGTTAATTCGGGATTTTTATTTACTAAATACATCATATAAATATTTTCACCCTTATCAACACCAACCGGTTTAGCTGAATAGATAAATTCAACATTATTTGGCATTACTTTTTGAACATCATCACGATTAAGATACTGTGTTAATAAACTTTTTTGACCTTCCCGAACATATGCATCTGCAGATTGACCTTGCGGATCCATCATTGCAATTGCAAAGAAAGGATGCTCTTTTTTGAATTCTTCTTCAGATAATTGCTTTTGCTCACTCGTATCAGCGGTAATTAAAGATGTGTCCTTCGTTTCAGTTTTTGCAGTTGTTGTGGTATCAGTTTTAGTAGTGTCCTCAAGATTTTTTCCGGCGAGCACATTATCAATTTTTTGCATTAGAGAGATTGCAAATTCTGGATCTTTTAGAATTCTGAACTCAAGAAGCGCAGTTCCTTGTAAAAGATTTTTAGCTTCTTCCTCTTTAGCCACACCTGGAAGTTCTACGATTATTCTTCTGCTGCCTTGTCTCTGTATGGATGGTTCCGAAACTCCATATTGATCAACACGATTTCTAATAATTTCTATTGCACGGGCAACAGCATCTTCTGAATCTTCTATTAACCTGTTAAGAATTTCATCATCATCTTCTCGAATCGTTCCGAAGTACCTGCTTAATCTAATTTGGCGTTGCTCAAATTTCCTACCTACTATATCTACAACGGATTCATTAGATAAAGCAGCCTCTTTTTCAGCTTCAGTTAAAACTTTTTTGAAAACATCATCAGGATTTTTAGCCAATTTTTCAAGCAATTTTGCAGTGTTAACTTCTAAGACAACACGCATTCCGCCCTGTAAGTCCAAACCGAGCTTAATTCTTTTTTGTCTTGCATCGGCAATTGACGGATCGGAAACTCGAATACTGTCTTCAATAGCAACAAGTTTTTTCTGAAGATCTTGTTTTGTGATTTCAGGATAAGTTCTTTTAATCTCTTCTTGCTTTTTGCTAACGATTTCGGTTATGCTTTTATTGTTGCTGTAATCCTTATAAGTAGGCCAAAGGAGATAAACGCTTAATGCAAGTGCTGCGAGAATGACGATGATTTTAAATCTGAATTCTTTCATAGTTTATATCTTGTTAGATTGATTTTTCAAAAATAAGGTCAACAAAATTATCAGTATAGTGCCTGAAAGTCAATTAAATCAGCTAAAAATAAAATTTTTAAAATCTATTCCTTTTTAATAATCATAATTTTTTGAAATTAAGTTTAGATAGCCAATGCAGTTCCTTCATGTTGTTTGAATCGTTTGTGAGGAATTGGGTTAGTAAATCATAATTTAAGAATTTCTATGATTTTCTTTATTAGACTCTCAAATTTATGCTGAACGAGATTGGCTGTTTCAGTAACTTCAGCATGCGACAGTTTTTTATCGGTCAAACCTGCTGCATAATTTGTTATACAAGAAATTGAAGCAGTCTCTATTCCCAAATATGCGGCATACACTGCTTCATGGACCGTAGACATCCCAACGGCATCTCCGCCAAATTTGGAGATGTACCTTATCTCTGCCGGTGTTTCGTAGCTTGGCCCTTTTGTGTACCAGTAAACTCCCTCTTTAAGTTCTATCTTTTCTTCGTTAGCGGCTTCCCTTATTTTTTTATTTAGATAAGGTGATGGCAGTGAACGAAAGTTCTTCATCCCATTTTCTGAAGCAATTCCTATTAAGGATGTCAATTCTTTTTTAAGAGCAATTCCGTTAAATGAGATAGTTAGCATCAAATCACCTGGTTTGAATGAACGATTAATTCCACCGGCAGCATTGGTTAAGATGATTTTCGGGCAACTTAGTTTATAGGAAATGAAAATCGGCAGAATGCATTGGTAAATCGAGTAACCTTCGTACAGATGAATTCTTCCTTGAAAAAGCAGTAATTTTTTTCCAGCAAATTCCGCGAAGTGAATTTTTCCTTCATGTCCTTGAATAGTTGACTTTGGATAATCGGGTAAGTTTGACGTTGAGATTGTTTTTTCAATTTTGACTCTCTCGGCAAAGTTTCCTAATCCGCTGCCTAAAATTATTGCAAGTTCAGGAGTGAACGGGGCTGCTGATTTAATTCCATCAACCAAATTCTTATACTTAAAATTTAGATCTATCATCTTCGTGTAAGAATTAAACCAACAATCCGGCGAGCGTTGCGGTCATCAATGTGGCAAGTGTGCCGCCAAGTACAGCTTTTAATCCCAATGCAGAAATATCCTTCTTTCTCTCAGGTGCCATAGGACTTATTCCACCAATTTGAATTGCAATGGAAGAAAAATTTGCAAATCCGCACAAAGCATAAGTTGCCATCATAATTCCTTTTTCGCTCATTGCTCCGTTTTTAACTAAAGTAGCTAAATCTAAATAGGCAACAAATTCATTAAGCACTACTTTTGTTCCGATTAGACTCCCGAAGTGTAATGAATCATTCCATGGAACGCCGATACCATAAGCAAGATATTTTAGAACTAAACCAAACAACAACTGCATCGAAAGCGGCTGCCCGAATGTTGCTTGAAGATAAGCGTTTAGATTTAATAAATCGCCTAAACCTGTTAGAAGGTAATTTATTAGAGCAATTAAAGCAATGAAGGCGAGCAGCATTCCTCCAACATTTAATGCAAGCTGTAATCCATCTGAAGCTCCAGTTGCGGCAGCCTCAATTATGTTTGAGGCATTTTTTTCCACTTTTAATTTTACCGTACCTTTAGTTACAGGTTCGCCAACTTCAGGAAATAAAATTTTCGAAATTACAATTGATGCCGGTGCAGCCATCACACTTGCAGCTAAAAGTTGAATTGCAAATGTTATTTGTGCTTCCGATAATCCAATTCCTTTTGCATCAGCAAATGATTGTCCAAGCATTTGAATGTAACTTGCCATTACGCCACCGGCAATTGTTGCCATTCCTCCAACCATTATCGTTAAGATTTCGGAGTTTGTCATCGTTTTTATGTAAGGACGAATTAGTAATGGTGCCTCAGTTTGTCCAACGAAAATATTTGCTGTGTTGGAAAGAGATTCAGCTCCGCTTGTGCCAAGAAGTTTTGCCATTACCCAAGCCATTCCTTTGACGATAAGCTGAAGTATTCCCAAATAGTAAAGGACAGAAGTTAGGCATGAAACAAAAATAATTGTGGGAAGAACCTGGAAGGCGAAGAAAAATCCAAGACTGTCTGGTCCGTTATTTATTGCAAGTTTTCCAAACACAAATTCGGCTCCTTGCATTGTAAAACCAAGTAAGCTGACTACAGCGGCACCCAGCCAGTTGATAACATCTTTTGGCCAGCCGAGAGGAAAAAACCATCCACGTAAACTTTCACTGTGAATAATAAAAATAGCAAAGATAACTTGCATTGTAACACCTGTTACTACTAATCTCCAATTTACTTTTCGCTTATTATTGGAGAAGAGAAATGCAATTCCCAGTAAGATTAATAAACCTAAAGCTCCTCTGAGTAACGAGAATATAAAATCCATGTATCACCTTTCATTTTCATTTGGAATGTAGTGACATTTTCGGCAGCGAGCTTCATAAATATCTGCCGCACCAACAATAACGCGCTCACCGGAAGCAGTCTTCCGCTGGGTTTTATCTGCAGGATTGCCGCAAGCAACACAAATTGCCAGAGTTTTTGTGATATATTCGGCTATAGCAAGAAGCTGAGGCATTGGTTCAAATGGAATGCCTTTATAATCCTGATCTAATCCTGCCACAATTACTCGTTTTCCTCTATCGGCAAGCTGATTGCAAACAGAGACAAGTTCTTGAGAAAAGAATTGTGCCTCATCAATTCCAACAACTTGTGCATCAACAGAAAGCGATAGAATTTCTTCTGCATCTGTGACAAGCAAAGAAGGAAGCGATTGTTCGCTGTGTGAAACAATTGATGTGTGTGAGTAGCGGATATCAATTTTCGGTTTAAATATTTTCACATTTTGTTTAGCTATTTGTGCGCGTCTAAGCCGGCGGATTAGCTCTTCAGTTTTTCCGCTGAACATACAGCCGGCAATTACTTCAATCCATCCTGTTTCCTTTGGCATTGAATGAGGTGTGAACTCGATCATATTAAATTTTGATTTTGTTTGAGAATAAGTGAGAGTGTGATAATCATTTTAAGTTTTCATCTCCGAAGGCAAATGGAAGCAGATCGGAAAGTTTAAGAACTTTAGTTTCCTTTTTATGATTTACCATTATCACGTCAATGTTGCCGCAAAGATCGCTGATTACTTGTCTGCATGCACCGCAAGGTGGACAGAAATCGGGAGCGTCGCTGGCTATTGCCATTGCTTTGAATTTTCTTTCACCTTTCAGGTATGCAGAAAAGATTGCGGTTCGTTCGGCACAAATGGTTAAGCTGTATGAGCTATTTTCGATATTAGCACCAAGATAAATTTTATCATCTTCTGTTAGAAGTGCAGCCCCAACATGAAAGTGTGAGTAGGGAGGATGCGCTTTTGTTTTTGCTTTTATGGCTTCTTCAGCGAGTTGTGTGTAATTCATTTTATCTGTTTTTTATTCGGTGATAAAAATATTGGTTTTGGTTTTCAAATCAAATCACCACTAACCCAGTTCCTTCGAATCTCAGTAATCGTTCGCGAGGAACTGGGTTAGTTTACAATTCAAAATAGCATATCCTTCACAAAATAATTCTGATTCTCATCAAATTCTTTTATAAACTTTTTAAAAGCCTCTATAGTTGAAAATTGTTCTACTAGAATTTGAGGTTTTATCAATGCTGACTCGATTTTGCTAATAGTTTCAAGATAACTACAATATTTCCAATCTTCTATTTTTTCAACCAGGCCGGTTCTGAGTGGATTTCGAAATATGTAACGCGATAAATGAAGTAAGTATTCATTATTGGGAATTAATTTATTCTTAAATCTGCCTTGAAAGAGGTGCCCTGTCCTATGATAGGCTTGGTTTATTGCTCTTGTATAACCAGTTGAAATTCTCTGCATTGCTTCTTCAAGTTTGCCATTTTCCTTAACCATCACCAATAGATGAAAATGATTTGGCATCAAACAGTATGCTATTAAATCAATTTTGCTTTCAAAACATTTATCAACTTTTGAGAGGAAGTAATTAAAATTTTTTTCTTCGAAGAATATTTTTTCATAGTTATTACCTCTGTTGTAAACATGATAGTATTGATCTTTGTAAGAAGGATTATATCTATATGGCATAACTAAATTTAATAATCTTTAATTTTACAATAAATTGGATGCTAAGACTAACCCAGTTCCTTCGAATCTCAGTAATCGTTCGTGAGGAACTGGGTTAGTTTGATGTTCAAAAATATCAAAATCCGACTTACCAGTTCTTTCAAGTCGGAGAAATTGTTCGTGAGGAACTGGATTAGTAGGTAACTTAAAGTTCAAAAGCTGTTCGACTAACCCAGTTTCTTTGCACTCAAACGAGAAGGGAGAAACTGGGTTAGTTCACCATTCTAAAAATCCTCATCAAGCAGCCAACCTTGTGCTAAATCTTTGTTCATCTCGGAGATAAAGCGGGATGGTTTGGACAAGGTCGTTCCAGCTTCTCTATCAAAAATATTCATAGGATAAGTTACAAACAGATTTTGCTTTGCTCTTGTTGAAGCGACATACATCAACCTTCTTTCCTCTTCTAAAGTATCCAAATTTTCTACCGATCGACTTGACGGGAAAAATCCTTCAACTGCATGAATTATGAAAACCGAATGCCACTCCAATCCTTTTGCCGAGTGAATTGTTGAAAGCGTAACATACTCTTCTTCTTTATTGGGAGTTTCAATGTCCACTACTGAATCAATTATTGGTTCAATTGCCATATCAGCGAGCAAGCTATCGAGTGATTTATAATTCTCAGTGATGTTTAGGAAAATATCTAAATCCTTTTTTCGCTTATTGAAATCGTCATACTTGTCTTTGAAGATGGGATAGTAATAATCGACAACCAACTGAGCTTTTTCCGATGGAAGTCCTTGCTGTGTGTGAAGCTGATATAAAAGCTGAAACAACTTTGCAATTGTATCATTGTATCTGAAAGATGTTTGAGCATCAGGATTTGCTTTGATTGTCAATCTTGCTGTTGCAAGCTCATCTAAAATTTTTTGCGCAGTTTTGGGTCCGACTCCTTCGAGCAGAAGCAGAACTCTGTACCAACTTACAATATCTTTCGGATTAGCAGCAATTCGTAAGAAAGCCAAAACATCTTTTATATGCGCCGTTTCTATGAATTTCATCCCGCCGAATTTCTGAAATGGAATGTTTGCTTTGTTAAGCTCAATTTCCAAATCAAAAGAGAAAAAAGAAGAACGAAAAAGTACAGCTATATCTTTTAGTGGAACTCCTTCTTCTCTCAGATCAAGAATTTTGTCAACAATAAATTTGGATTGTAAATTTTCAGTTGAAGCAGCAACAATGAAAGGTAAGTCACCCCCGGATTTTCTTGTGTAAAGATGCTTCTCATACTTCTCAACCGCACCTTCAATAATTTTGTTTGTAAAATCAAGAACCGGCTGAACGCTGCGGT
>Ga0209342_10005844_pt1 | contig 12545 bp, 10 predicted proteins | sample RifCSP16_2_FD_184023 | JGI IMG/M metagenome (GOLD analysis project Ga0209342, IMG submission 184023) | Soil microbial communities from Rifle, Colorado - Rifle CSP2_sed 16_2 (SPAdes) (version 2) | ecosystem: Environmental > Terrestrial > Deep subsurface > Rock core/Sediment | place: Rifle... | reverse complement strand
CACCTCTGGCTCCGTCCCGAGCGGGAAGGCGGACGGTGGATCGTGACAGTCGGGGTGGACGCCGTGGGCCAGGACGCGCTGGGAGAGGTCGTGTACGTCCAGTTGACGGAAGCCGGCCGGGCCGTCGGCCGTGGTGAAGCCGTCGGATCGCTCGAGGCCGAGAAGATGGTGCGCCCGGTGCTGGCCCCCCTCTCGGGCACCCTCGCCGAGGTGAACGCCGCTCTCATGGCCGCCCCCCGCCTCCTGAACCGCGAGCCCTACGGTCAGGGTTGGATTTTGCGGATGCAGGCGCGAGACTGGGAGGGGGAGCGGGAGGAGCTGCTCCACGGCGAGGAGCGCGTCAGGGCGTGGATCATCGCCGAGCTCCAGGCGATGAAGGAGCGGGGATGAGGCGGAGCGGCGAGATCCACTTCTACGCGCCGGGCCTCAAGCGCTACCGGACCTCAGAGTACGATGGTCAGGATCCGGGCCGATTCGTGTCGATCAGCGTCACGGGGGCAGCCTGCGCGCTCCAGTGCGATCACTGTCGGTCCAGGGTCCTCGAAGGGATGCTCCCGGCGAACGGCAAGGGGCTCTTCGAGCTGGCCCGCGACCTGGCGGGGAGCGGGGCGCGCGGGATCCTGGTCTCCGGGGGATGCGACCGGCGGGGACGCGTTCCGCTCCTTCCCCACGTGGCCGACCTCAAGCGGATCCGCAGCGAGCTGGGAATGACCATCCGGGTCCATCCGGGCCTTCCCGACGAGGAGACCGCCGTGGCGCTCGGCAAGGTGGGCGTGGATGGGGCCATGCTCGACGTCATCGGCGCCGAGGAGACCATCCGGGAGGTCTATCACCTGGAGGTCGGCGTGGCGGAGTACGACGCGGCGCTGGGGCGCCTCGAGCGCCACGGCGTGCCCCTGGTTCCCCACATCATCCTGGGTCTTCATTACGGGAAGCTGCTCGGAGAATGGCGGGCCCTCGAGATGATCGCGCGTCACCCGCCGAAGCTTCTGGTGCTCGTGATTCTGATGCCGCTCTACGGCACCCCCATGGCCGGCGCGAGCCCGCCCTCCGTCGAGGAGATCGGCGGGTTCTTCGACGACGCCCGCGCGGCGCTCCCGGACACACCGATCATGCTCGGCTGCGCGCGCCCCATCGGGCCGGCCAAGGCCGGGATCGACCGGCGCGCCCTGGACGCGGGGCTCGACGGGATCGCCTACCCGGCCGAAGGCATCGTGGCCGACGCCCAGGCCCGCGGGCTCAGGCCCCAATTCCACGACGCCTGCTGTGGGGTGAACTTTTGACCCTAATCCCCCAGATAAGATGACTGCTGCAGATTTCGGCCGAAACATGCCACCGATGGTTCTTCTCATTTCGGGTCTGATCCTGCTCGGTATCGGCCTGGAACGCCTGCTGAACGCGTATCTTAGGGGCGCTAGCACGGAGACAGCGTCTGCGCCTCTGCTCATTGGGATTGTTTGTGCCACGCTTGGCACGTTGCTGCTCGTCGCTTATTTGGACCGCTGGCGACGCCGTTGACGGTCATCCGGGGGAGGCATGGCTAACGCAGTGGCGACGGAGACCGGCGAAGAGTTCAACATCAGCCCAGACTATGTCCGGGTCAGCGTCGCGGCGGTGATGGCCCTCGGGCTCCGGCCCGGCCAGTTCTTCCGCGGCGCCACCTGCGACTGCGTCAATCTCCTCGAGACCTATCCGGCCGGCTGTTACGCCAACTGCACGTACTGCGGGCTGGCGCGTGAGCGGCCCGGCCTCGCCCAGGACAACACCTTCATCCGTGTGGGATGGCCCGTGTATGCCACCGACCTCGTGGCCGAGACGGTGAAGAGTCACGAGGAGCGGGTGGGGCGGGTGTGCGTGGCGATGGTCCAGGACAAGCGCGCGTATCCCGATCTGCTCGACATCACCCGGCGGATCCGCCGGAGGAGCGACGTACCGATCTCGGCGCTCGTCACGGCCACGCTCCTCGACGCGGAGAAGCTCGGGCGGATCCGCGACGCGGGAGCGGACATCGTCGGCATCGGGCTCGACGCGGCGAGCGAGGAGGTCTTCTTCCGCACCCGCGGGCGGGGGGCGCGGGGTCCCCACTCCTGGACCCACCACTGGCAGATCGCCCGCGCCGCGCGGCGGATCTTCGGGCCCTGGAAGGTGAACTGCCACGTCATCGTCGGGCTCGGCGAGACTGACCGGGATCTCGTGGACCTCTTCTACCGGCTCAAGGCGGAGGAGATCGCCGCCTATCTCTTTGCCTTTAACCCCGAGCCGGGCACCGCCATGGCGGAAGTCCCCAGGGCGCCGATCACGCGCTGGCGCCGCATCCAGCTGACCAAGCACCTGATCGAGCAGGGGAACCTCCCGCGCGACGCCATCGAGTTCGACGAGGCCGGGATGCTGGCGCGCGTCCGGGCGCCGCGGGCCCTGATCGATGCCTGCGTCCTCGCGGGCGCGGCCTTCATGACGAACGGCTGCCCGGATCGGAACGGCAAGCTGGCGTGCAACCGCCCCTTCGGCAGCTACCGCCCCGGGGAGGAGTTCCGCGACTACCCCTTCCTGCCGGCGGAGGAAGATCAGCCGATCATCCGCCAGCAGCTAGCCGTCGAGGACCTCACCCGATGAGCGGGCCGGTCCGGCTGCTGGACCTCGGGGAAGTCTCGCCCCTCCGTTCCCAGGCGCTCTACCACGGCCTGGCCCAGAGCATGGAGGAGGAGTCTCCGGACACGATCGTGCTCTGCCGTCCGTCTGCCCCCTACTTCTGCGTCGGCTACCACCAGTCCCCCCGGGCCGAGCTCGACCTCGCCTGGTGCCGGGAGAACGGCTACCCCGTCTTCCAGCGGCGCATCGGCGGCGGCACGGTGTTCCTCGATCCCCACCAGCTCTTCTACCAGTGCATCTTCCACCGCTCTCGCGCCCCGTTCGACGTGGCGTCCATCTACCGGCGGTTTCTCACGCCGCCGGTGCGGGTCCTCCAGGCGCTCGGGCTCGCGGCGGCGCTCGAGGGGGTCAACGAGATCGAGGTGGGCGGGCGCCGAATCGCGGGTACCGGCGGCGGCCAGATCCAAGACGCCGTGGTTGTCACCGGGAACATTCTCTTCGACTTCGACTACGACGCCATGGCCCGCGCCTGGCGCGTCCCGTCAGAGGAGTTCCGCCGCCTGGCGTCCGACAGCCTCCATCGCTACGTCACAACCCTGAAGGGTGAGGTATCCCGGCCTCCTTCCATCGAAGGCGTGAAGGAGCGTCTGGTGCAGCAATACGCGGAGACGCTCGGCCGGCCTCTGGTGCCCGGGCCTCTCACCCGGGGAGAGGAAGAGGCCGTCGCGCAGGCCGAAGCGGAGCTCGCCGACCCGGCTTGGACCCCTGAGGGCGTCGGCCGGGGCGAGCGCGGGCTCAAGATCGCCAGAGGGGTCTACATCCGGGAAATGGGTGATTGACGATAGAAAGAATTTTCCCCTTTCTGGGATGGGTCCGTCTCGTGACCCTTCAGAGCCTGCGCGACGACCTCCTCGCCGGCCTCGTGGTGGCCCTGGTGCTCATCCCGCAATCGCTGGCGTACGCGCAGCTGGCGGGAGTTCCCGTCCATCACGGGCTGTACGCCTCCCTGATTCCGGTGGCGGTCGGCGCGCTCTTCGGGTCTTCCCGGCAGCTGGCGACCGGCCCCGTCGCGATGACTTCCCTGCTGATCGCCGCAAGCATCACTCCGCTGGCTGCGCCGGGGACCCCGCAGTTCATCGAATACGCGATCCTGCTCGCGCTGTGGTCAGGACTGATGCAGTTGATCCTGGGATGGATAGGGATGGGCGTATTGGTCAATTTCTTATCGCATCCCGTGCTGGTCGGCTTCACGAGCGCTGCCGCCATCATCATCGCGCTGTCGCAAGCGAGCGCCTTCCTAGCCATCCCCATGGGGAAAACCGGGCATTTTCTTGAGGATCTGTGGCACCTGATCGCGCGCGTCCCCGACCTGCACTGGTTGACGATGGCGATGGGTCTTTCGGCGCTCGCTCTGATGTGGGCATTGAAACGGGTTGCCCCCCGACTTCCCGGCGTCCTGATCGCGGTCGCGTTGACCACGGGAGTCAGCTACTTCATTGGGTTTGCCGGCCTGGGGGGTAAGGTCGTCGGAAGCATTCCCCCGGGGCTCCCGCGGCTGAGAGCGCCGCTGCTCGATTGGCGGGTCAGTGTCCAGCTGTTCCCCGCCGCCCTTGTCATCGCCCTCATCAGCTTCATGGAGGCCATGGCCAGCGCGAAGGTGATCGCCACCCGAACCCGCGTCCCGCTCAACATCAATCAGGAATTGATCGGCCAGGGCCTGGCCAAGATTGCGGGGGCGTTCAGCCAGTCCTTCCCGGTCAGCGGCTCCTTTTCCCGCTCCGCCCTGAATCTGGCGATGGGGGCCAGGACCGGAGTGGCGTCGCTCTTCACCGCGGGCTGCGTGCTGCTCGTGCTGCTCCACTTGACGCCGCTCCTCTACCACCTGCCGCTGTCAGTTCTGGCGGCCATCATCACGCTGGCAGTCTTGCCCCTCGTGACGTTCCGGGGCATGCGAGAGGCGTGGCGCGCCCGGGCCGATGACGGCATTGCGGCGGTGGCGACCTTCGTCGCGACGCTCGCGTTTGCCCCGTACATTCAGAGCGGCGTCATAACGGGGATCGTCCTGTCCCTGGTGTTTTTTCTCTACCGCAGCATGACGCCTCGCGTGGTGGTGCTGGGGCGGTCGGACGACGGCACGTTGCGGGATGCAGTCCGGTTCAACCTCCCCCCGATACATCCGCAGGTCGCGGCCATTCGATTTGACGGGCAGCTGTACTTTGCCAACGTGTCGTATTTCGAGGACTGCATCCTGAAACTCGTGAGCGACAATCGACGGCTTCGGTTTATCCTGGTGATGGCCGACGGCATCAACGGGCTGGATGCCTCGGGCGTCGAGATGCTCGGCCATCTCGTGGACCGGCTGGCCGAAAACGGCATCACGCTGGTGTTCTGCGGCGTGAAGCGGCAGGTGCAGGATGTCATGGAAAAGACCGGACTGGTCACGAAGATCGGCCCGGAGAATATCCTTCGTTTGGTCCTCAGCGATAAGATGGCCCTCGAGGTGATCGGCGAACGGCTCAAGGCTGCGTCGCTGGATCTCGAAGGCCGGGTAGTCGGGTGATGCGCCCTTGGACCGTTGTGGCGCCGTTCGCGCGCTGGTTCCCGCTGAAATCGGAAACCGTACGCGCTGATCTTATCGCCGGGATCACGGTCGCGCTGGTGCTGATCCCCCAGTCGATGGCGTACGCCCAACTGGCCGGGCTGCCGCCGTACTACGGCCTGTATGCGGCGTTCCTGCCCGTGATGGTGGGAGCCCTCTGGGGCTCTTCCAGCCAGCTCGCGACCGGCCCGGTCGCGATGGTCTCTCTGTTGACCGGCTCGGTTCTGGCGTCGCTCGCAGCCGTTGGCTCCGAGCAGTTCGTCGCCTTGGCAATCCTCCTGGCGCTGCTGGTGGGTATTTGCCAACTCGCCCTGGGCATATTTCGCCTGGGTGCCATCGTCAATTTTCTCTCTCATCCGGTGATCATCGGGTTTACCAACGCGGCGGCGCTGATCATCGTCCTCTCTCAGCTGAGCAAACTGCTCGGGGTGTCGATGCCGCGCAGCGAATACTTCTTTCTGGATGTGTGGGGCGTCCTTGAGCAGGTCCGTGATATGCATCTGCCGACACTGGTCATGGGAGTATCGGCCATCCTCCTGATGTGGGCGTTGAAAAGATACGCGCCGAAAGCACCGGGAGTGCTGATCGCCGTAGCGCTCACCACCCTCGTAAGCTGGAACATCGGGTTCGAGCACAATAGTAGCGGTGGGATCCATCAACTCGTCGATGCGGATGTCAGGATCCTGGCCGCCGAGTTCGATCGCGAGGAACTCCGCATCACCGATCTGAAGAAACAGATCAGCGCGCGATCGGCAGAACTGCGCCGGCGGGAAAGGGGCCAGGTCGATCGCCAGCATGTCCTCGCGCTGAAGTACCAGATGGAGCTCCTCGCGCTCGAGCTGCAGGATGCGGAGAGGGAGAATCGAATTCGCCAGAGGGCCCTGCGCAAATTTATCCTCGTTCGCGTTCCGGGTGCCAACGCGGAAGACAGCAGGTTTTATCTCTCGGGGCGGGCCCCGAAGGAAAGCAAGACCGATGGGCGGAAGTGGCGCATCAGCAAGATCAGCAACGGCCATGTAAATCTCGTCGGTGGGGGCGAGGTGGTCGGCGATATTCCGAGGGGCCTGCCGAGCGTTGCGGTGCCGAAGGTTGATTGGGACACGGTGAGGCTCCTCTTGTCTGCCACGTTCGTGATCACCATGGTGGGCTTCATGGAGGCCATTTCGATCGGGAAGGCCATGGCCGTGAGAACCGGAGAGCGTGTGGAGCCAAATCAGGAATTGATCGGCCAGGGGCTCGCCAACATCGTGGGGAGTCTCAGCCAGTCTTATCCGGTCAGCGGCTCGTTTTCCCGCTCCGCGGTGAACCTGAGCGCCGGCGCCAGGACCGGCATGGCTTCGGTGTTCACCGGTTTGCTTGTGCTGCTCACGCTGATCTTTCTGACAGCGCTGCTCTACCACCTCCCCCAGGCCGTGCTGTCGGCGGTGATCATCATGGCGGTGGTGGGGCTGGTCAATTTCGAGGCGATGAAACACGCCTGGCTGGCGCACAAGCACGACGGCGTAACGGCCGGCGTCACGTTCTTCACCACGCTGGGCGTCGCCCCCCATCTCGATACCGGGATCCTGGTCGGCGCCGGCCTGGGACTGATTCTGTATCTGTATCGCAGGATGAAACCGCGCGTGGCCGTTCTCGGGCGTCACCCGGACGGCACGCTGCGCGACGCGAAGCTCCACAATCTGCCCACCGGCGAGCACGTGGCGGCCGTGCGCTTTGACGGATCGCTGTATTTTGCGAACGTGTCGTACTTCGAGGACGCAATTCTCGAGGCGGTCGCCCATGCGCCGAAGGCGAAATACCTGTTGGTGGTGGGTGACGGCATCAACGAAGTTGACGCCTCGGGCGAAGAGGTCATTCGGCTCCTGTTCCGGCGGCTCGAGGACCGGGGCGTCACGATGATTTTCAGCGGCCTGAAGCACCAAGTGGTGACGGTGCTGGAACGAACGGGGCTCTACGCCGAGATGGGCGAGCGGAACTTTTTCCGTACGGAAGACATGGCGCTCGACTCCGTCTACCGAGACATGACCGACCAATCCGTGGACGCCGCCTTCCGACAGAGAGCGGGACCGTCAGGTAGGTAACAGCTTGACAACAAAAGGGGAAATGACTCATCTGTCTCCGGCGCAGGGGAGGGGTCATCATAAGTGTTTATCTATGGATTGTGTGGACATTATTTATTTGCAATCTTCCCATCCCGATGCCATTCTCCCAAGCGGTTAGTAATGAAGCGGCGGATGGCCATAAACTTCCGCAGATGAACCTCCATCACCTCCGCATCTTCTACACGGTTGCGCAGCGCCGGAGCATTACGGCCGCGGCGGGCGACCTCCTCCTCAGCCAGCCCGCGGTGAGCCTCCAGCTGAAGGCGCTCGAGAAGGAGCTCGGGGTTTCCCTGTTCGAGCGGGGGGGGCCGAAGCTCAGGCTGACCCAGGCCGGCGAAGTCCTCTACCGGTCCGCGGTGTCGATCCTCCACGCCAAAGATGAGGCGGAGCGCGCGATCACCGAGCTGCGCGACGGGACGAAGGGACGGCTCATCCTGGGCGCGGGGACTACCGGGGGGATGTACGTGCTCCCCCGGATCGTCCAGGCGTACAAACGTCAGTGGCCCGAGACCGAGATCGTCTTCCACATCGGGACCACGGATCAGCTCCTGGAGAAGCTCCTCCAGAACGTCCTCGACATGGGAATGGCGGGCGGGCCCATCGAGGATCGGCGCTTCGTCGTCGAGCCCGTCTGCACGGACGAGCTGGTGCTCATCGCCGCCCCCTCCCACCCCATCGCCTCGCTGGGAAAGGTCACCCTCAAGGAGCTGGGCGGAGTCCCGTTCGTCTTCCCGGAGGCCGGATCGAGGACCCGCCAGTTGGTGGAGCGGAAGCTCCGCGAGGCGGGGGTTCCCCTGAAGATCGCCATGCAGCTGCCGGGGACCGAGGGGGTCAAGAAGGCCGTCGAGGCGGGGCTCGGCATCGGGATGGTGTCGCGGTACGCCGTGGAGACGGAGTGCCAGACCGGCGTGCTGCGGGCCGTGCCGGTGACCGGCTTCCGGCTCAGCAGAACCATGAACCTCGTCTACCGCAGCCAGAAGTACTTCTCGCCGGTCGGCGAGCGGTTCCGCGAGTTCGCGAAGTCTTACGGGGCCGAGCACCTGGAGCAAGGCTCCCACGTAACGACCATGTCGAAGCACGGGAGGGGGTGAGGGAGGGCCGGGATCCGCGGCGGTTTCAGTGAAGCGAGGGTCGTAGGCTCTCACCGTTCATATCGGGGGAGGGTTGAATGATGGCGCAAAACAAGGGCGGATCGGCGCTGTTGAAAACCGAGGACTGGCTGGCCGTTTGGCTCGGGTTCCTCATTATCATCCTTGTCCTCGTCTTCCCCGGCCTCAGGCCGGAGATGCCGAAGTTCCGGTGGGCGACGGACGCGGGGTTCGCGGCCACGGTGGACGAGAACCGGCCTGCCGTTCAGAAGCTCGCGAAGGACGCCACGGCCAAGGGTGAGGCCGACCTGGCTGCGGCGGCGACGGCCCTCAGCGCCGCCATGGACAAGGGCGACAGGGCGGCGATCGGGGGCGCCGCCAAGAAGGTCGGCGACGCGGCCAAGGCGGCCAAGGACGCCGGGCTCAAGAAGACGAGTGCGGACGTCGGCCGGAAGCTCAGCGGTGACGCCGGAGCCCTGGTGGGCAAGGTGTTCTCGGGCGAAAACATCTGGAACTCGATCAAGCTCGGGATCGCCTTCTGGATCCTCTCGACCATCGGGATCGTCCTGATGGGGGCGAGCGTCGGGAAGTACATCATCGGATTCCCGATCGTCTACGCGCTGGCCTGGCTGTCCCAGTTCATCGCGGGCAACTCGACCCTCAACTACTGGGGGCTGGAGTACGTGATCTTCGCCCTCATCATCGGTCTCTTCATCAGCAACGTCATTGGGATCCCCGATTGGCTCAGAGAAGCCGTGCGCACCGAGTACTACATCAAGACTGGGCTGGTGATCCTGGGGGCGGGGATCCTCTTCTTCGAGATCGTCCAGGCCGGGGCCCTGGGGATCGTTCAGGCGCTCCTGGTCGTGACCGTGATCTGGTACGCGTGCTTCTGGTTGTCGCGGAAGCTCAGGGTGGACGACGAGTTCGCCGTCATACTCTCAACGGCGGTCTCCATCTGCGGCGTCTCCGCGGCCATCGCCGCGTGCGGGGCGATCCAGGGGGACAAGAAGAAGCTCTCCTACGTCACCTCCCTGGTCCTGATCGTGGCCGTCCCCATGATGGTGCTCATGCCGTGGATCGTGAAGGCGTTCGGGATCCCCGACATCGTCGGCGGGGCCTGGCTCGGCGGGACGCTGGACACCAGCGGCTCGGTCGTCGCGGCGGGCGCCCTCATCAGCGAGCCGGCCATGAAGGCGGGAGTCATCGTGAAGTTCTCCCAGAACGTCCTGATCGGCGTGGCGGCGTTCTTCCTGTCGGTCTGGTGGACCGTCAAGGAGGGTGCCAAGACCGGCCAGCGGCCGAGCGCCCGGGTGATCTGGGAGCGGTTCCCGAAGTTCGTCCTGGGCTTCCTGATCGCCTCCTTCGTTTTCTCGTTCCTGCTCGACTCGGCCACAGTCAGCGCCACCAAGGGGATGTTCGGGGGGCTCAGGACGGTCTGGTTCGCGCTGGCCTTCACCTGCATCGGCCTGGAGACGCGCTTCACGGAGCTGGTGTCGATGGAGGGGGGCCGGCCGGCGGCGGCGTTCCTCGGCGCCCAGGCGATCAACGTGATCTGGACGCTGATCCTGGCGTTCCTGCTGTTCGGAGGGATCCTGTTCGCGGCGCCGGTGATCAAGTAGGGTAGCTGGCGATCCGGTCGGGCTCCGCGCGGTCCGTGAGGGTGGCCTGGAGGGTGGCAGGTGATGGACCGCCTGACATTCGCGGCGGCCGTGTGGATCCGCGCGGAGCCGGACCGGGTCTTTGCGCTCGTGAGCGACCTCCGGCGGAAGGCCACCCTGAATCCGAACATCGAGGTGATCCGGGTGGAGCTGGAGAGCGACGAGCCGATCCGAGAGGGGTCGGTGTTTTACCACCGGTTCCAGAAGGGAAGGCAGATCGTCGAGTACCGGAGCCGGTGTGTGCGGTTCGTTCCGCCGCGGCTCTTCGAGAGCCGCGGCCAGACCGATCCGCCGTTTGAGGTCAGAGTGACCGTGGAGCCGGCGCCGGAGGGGTGCCGGCTCACCCAGCAGGAAATGGTGGAGGTGACGCCCGCGCTCCTCGACTTCCTCGCCCCGGTGGGGGCGGGGGAGCGGGCGTTCGGGGACGTGGTGAGCCTCCTGGCCCTCTTCCCGGCTGTCAGACAGCTGGGGGCGGAGCTCCGGCGCCACCAGCTCGACAGGGCGGCGCGGAGGCTCACGGCGGAGTTGCAGGCGTGGCTGGACGCGATCAAGGCCCACTTGGAAGCCCCCTCACCCAACCCTCTCCCCCGCCGGGGGAGAGGATAAAGGTGAGGGGGCAGAGGCTGTAGGGTGAGGGGGGACGGAGCGAAGTGACATGGCGCTGGTGAATCCTCACGGGAAAGCGAAGCGGCTGAAGCCTCTCTTGCTGACTGGCGAACTTGGAAGCCCCCTCACCCAACCCTCTCCCCCGCCGGGGGAGAGGATAAAGGTGAGGGGGCAGAGGCTGTAGGGTGAGGGGGGACGGAGCGAAGTGACATGGCGCTGGTGAATCCGCACGGGAAAGAGAAGCGGCTGAAGCCCCTCTTGCTGACTGGCGACGCACTCCGGGAGGAGCGTCGGAAGGCTGAGACGTTGCCTCGCGTTCCGATGACCTCGCGGGAGACCTCCGACCTCATCATGCTTGGGATCGGGGCCTTCACCCCGCTCGAGGGGTTCATGGGGCACGACGACTGGAAGGGCGTCTGCGACGGATACCGGATGGCCGACGGCGTGTTCTGGCCGATCCCGATCACCCTGTCGGTCGCGAAGGAGCAGGCAGACGGCCTCAAGGTGGGGCGGGAGGTCGCCCTGGTCGATGAGGAGACCGGCGAATTGATGGGTAGCCTCTGCCTGCTCCTTCCCGATCACCCTGTCGGTCGCGAAGGAGCAGGCAGACGGCCTCAAGGTGGGGCGGGAGGTCGCCCTGGTCGATGAGGAGACCGGCGAATTGATGGGTAGCCTGACCCTCCGGGAGAAATACGCGATCGACCGGACCCACGAGTGCAAGCAGGTGTTCCGGACCACCGACCCGGCCCATCCCGGGGTGGCCAACGTCATGGGCCAGCGGGAGGTCAACGTGGCCGGGCCCGTGAAGGTCTTCAGCGAGGGGCGCTATCCGGCCGACTACCCCGGGCTCTTTATGCGCCCAGCCCAGACGCGGAAGATCTTCGAAGAGAAGGGGTGGGGCACCGTTGCGGCGCTCCAGCTCCGCAACCCGATGCACCGCTCCCATGAGTACCTGGCGAAGATCGCAATCGAGGTGTGCGACGGGGTGCTGATCCACCAGATCCTGGGCAAGCTGAAGCCCGGGGACATTCCGGCAGAGGTCAGGGTCAAGGCGGTCAACGCCCTGGTCCAGCACTACTTCGTCAAAGATACCTCCATCCAGGCCGGCGTCCCCCTGGAGATGAGGTACGCGGGCCCTCGAGAAGCCTTGCTCCACGCGGTCTTCCGCCAGAACTTCGGGTGCAGCCACCTCATCGTCGGGCGGGATCACGCCGGGGTGGGGGAGTACTACGGCCCCTTCGACGCCCAGAAGATCTTCGACGAGATCCCCGCGGGGGCGCTCGAGCTCCGGCCGCTCAAGATCGATATGACGTTTTATTGTTTCAAGTGCGATGGCATGGCGACGGGGAGGACGTGCTCCCACGGGAAAGAGGACCGGGTGGCGGTCAGCGGGACCATGCTGCGGAAAACCCTCTCCGAAGGCGGGGAGGTGCCGGACCACTTCAGCCGCCCCGAGGTGCTGGCGATCCTGAAGGAGTATTACGCCACGCTCGAGGAAAAGGTCGAGATCAAGCTCCACAAGTACGCCAGAGGGGAAAAGTAATCCAACTCAAGGGGGAGGAACGAATATGCCGACGTATGTGAATCCGGACAAGTGCGACGGCTGCCGGGGGCTGGCCCGGACCGCGTGCATGTACATCTGTCCCAACGATCTGATGAAGTACGACGCCGATCTGGGGAAGGTGTTCAGCAAGGAGCACGGAATGGCCTTCAACCAGGAGCCCGACCTCTGCTGGGAGTGCTTCTCCTGCGTGAAGGCGTGCCCGACGGGCGCCATCGTCATGCGGGGGTACGCGGACGTGGTGCCCCTGGGGGCGACCCTCACCCCCCTGCGCGCCACCGACTCCATCATGTGGACCGCCAAGTACCGGGACGGCCAGATGAAGCGCTTCAAGTTCCC
>Ga0209342_10005843_pt1 | contig 12545 bp, 13 predicted proteins | sample RifCSP16_2_FD_184023 | JGI IMG/M metagenome (GOLD analysis project Ga0209342, IMG submission 184023) | Soil microbial communities from Rifle, Colorado - Rifle CSP2_sed 16_2 (SPAdes) (version 2) | ecosystem: Environmental > Terrestrial > Deep subsurface > Rock core/Sediment | place: Rifle... | reverse complement strand
TGGGCTCCGTGGCGAGATTCCATTCGTCGAACACGATCTCGCCCTGTCGGCGCGCGATGGTGCCGGTGATGGCCGCGAGCAGCGTGGACTTGCCCGCGCCGTTGGGCCCCAGCAGCGCGACCGTCTCGCCGCGCGCAACCTCGAGCGAGATCCCCTGCACGACCGGAGCCGCGCCGTAGCTCGCGACGACGTCACGCAGCCGCAGCATTGCCGAGGTACGCGCTCGTCACGGCCGGGTCGGAGCGGATTCTCTCCGGGGCCCCTTCCGCGATCTTCGCGCCGAAGTTGAGCACCACCACCCGGTGGGCAAGCGGCAGCAGGAACCGCATGTCGTGCTCGATGAGCAGCACGGCGATGCCGCGCGCGGCGATGCCGCGGATGATGTCCGCGATGCGCGCGGTCTCCGCCGGCGTCAATCCGGCCGCCGGCTCGTCGAAGAGCATCAGCCGCGGCTCCCCGGCGAGTGCGCGCGCGATCTCGAGCAGCCGGCCCTGGCCGAAGGAGAGCGTGTCCACCTCGGCGCGAGCCTCTCCGCCGAGGCCGACGAAGTCGATCAGCTCGGCAGCGCGGTGGCGCTGGCGCTCCTCCTCGGCGCGCGCCTTGCCGGCGAGCACCGCCCACAGGCCGGACGCGAAGCGCGTGTGGGCGCCGACCAGCACGTTGTCGATCACCGGCATGCCGCCGAACGGCCGGTTGTGCTGGAAGGTGCGCATGATGCGGCGCGCGGCGATGGCGTGCGGCGGCAGGCCGAGGATCGGCTCGCCAGCGAACCGCACCTCGCCCGCGGTCGCCGCGAGCGCGCCGGCGATCAGGTTGAACACCGTGCTCTTGCCGGCGCCGTTCGGGCCGATCAGCCCCAGGATCTCGCCTTCGTAGACCTCGAAGTCGAGGTCGGCCACGGCCGTCAGCCCGCCGAAGCGCTTCGTGAGGCCGGTCACCTGGAGGATCGGATTCTTCAACTTCCCCTCAGCCGGTCGTAGATGCCGATGATCCCGCGCGGCTGCAGCAGGATGGCCGCGACCATCAGGACGCCGAACACCAGCGCGTGGTGGTGCCCGATCAGGGGCGAGAGCACGAACGGCAGCAGGTAGAGGAGCACCGCGCCGACGATGGCGCCCGCATGACGCCCGGCGCCGCCCACGATCACCATGAAGAGCAGAAGAAACGCGTTCTCCAGGCCGAAGATCGGCGGGCTCACCGTGTTGTCCACGAACGCGTACACCATGCCCGCGAGACCGGCGAGCGCGCTGGTGAGGGTGAACGCAATCACCTTGGTGCGCGCGACGTCGACCCCCATCGCGGACGCGGCCTCCGGGTTGTCGCGCACCGCGCGGCAGGCGCGGCCGAACCAGGACCGGTCGAGCCGCCAGAGCACCGCGAGCGTGACGAGCACCAGCACCACGATCACCGCCGTGTACCAGGGTCCGGCGATCCGCACGCCGAGGATCGTCGGCAGCCGGTAGTCCACGAGCCCGCCGGTGCCGCCGGTAACCGTGCCGCCTTCGTTGAGCACGACGATGAAGAGCTGCGCCAGCGCGAGCGTCACCAGCGCGAGATAGAAGCCCTCGAGCCGGGTCGAGGGAATCGCCACCCCCAGTGCGACCACTACGCAGACGACCACGCCCAGGATGATCGCCACGGGCAGCGGCAGCTGGGCCTGGAACAACAGGATGACGACCGAATACGCGCCGATGCCGTAGAACGCGAAGTGCGAGAACGCCACCTGGCCCGAGATCCCGAACAGGAAGTTGTAGCTCAGCGCGAGCGCCACCCAGAGCAGGAGCTTGCGGTAGACATCGTTGTAGTAGTCGCCGAGGAAGAACGCGACCGCGGACAGCGCGATCGCGGTCCCCACCCAGCGCACGAGAGCGATCACGCGCGCGCTTCCCGGGCCGCGAGCAGGCCGGTGGGCCGCAGCAGCAGGAAGAGCATCAGCATGATGAGCGGAACGCCCTGCGCATACCCTGCCGGCAGCGGCGCGTAGCGCACCGTGAACTGCTCGGCGAACGCGAGCAGCAGGCCGCCGAGCAGCGCGCCTTCGACCCGGCCCACGCCCCCGATCACGAGCGCGGTGAAGCCCTGGATCGCGAGCGGCACGCCCATCAGGTAGTGCGCGGAGACGTTGGCCGACACGAGCAGCCCGCCGAGCCCGGCCGCGGCGCCGCCGGCGGCGAAGGACAGCGCGGTCACTCGCCCCAGGTCGATGCCCACCAGGGCCGCCGCGCGCCGGTGGATGGCGACGGCCTCGAAGCACTTGCCCCACAGCGTGCGCTCGAAGAACAGCCACGCCGCCGCAAACACGACGAGCGTGGCGCCGATGATGAAGAAGCTCTGGTAGGGGCCGGCGAGCGGGCCGAGCTCGAGGCGCCCGAAGCCGAAGGGATACGGCACCTGGTGCGGATCGGGACCGAAGGCGAGCGAGATCGACTCGCGGAACACGACCAGCATGCCGAGCAGCGCCAGGATCGGCGCGAGGAGCGGCGCGCCGCGCTCCACCAGCGGCCGCACCGCGACGCGCTCGGTGGCCCACCCCACCAGCAGCATGAAGCCCAGCACCGCCGCCATCCCGACCGGGTAGGGCCATTCGGCCTTGGAGAGCAGCAGGAAGCCGCCGAACGCCCCGACCATCGCCCACTCGCCGACCGCAAAGTTGATGATCCCGGTCGGCCGGATCATCAACAGGTAGGCGAGCGCGATCAGGCCATAAATGCAGCCCGAGGCCGTCGCGCTGACGGCCAGCTCGAGGAAATCCTGCAACGGGCTACTGCTGCCCGGTGTGCACGACTCGGCCCTGCCGGTCGCCCTCGTAGACGCGGACCACCATGCCGTTCGGGTCGAACCCGGTGCGCTTCCCCTCCGGGAACGCGTACGCCATCCCCTTCGCGCCCATGACCCCGGCGTACTTCGTGGTCTGCATCGCGGCGCGGATCTTCTCCCTGTCCGGCGCCCCGGCGCGGCGGATCGCGTCGGCGACCAGCATGACGCCGTCGTAGCCGTAGCCGTGGATGTTGTACGGCTGCTTGCCGGTCGCCCGGACGTAGTCGGCGACGAACTGCTTCACCTCGGGCTTTTCCGGGTCGTAGGCATCGACGAAGGTGATGCCGTCGAGCAGGCCCTTCGCGACCGTCATGTACTGCGGGACCGAGAGGTTGTAGGAGGAATGGATCGGAAACTTCAGCCCGGCCTGGCGGTACGCCTTCAGGATCAGCACGTTCTCCGGCGTCAGCACGCCCGCCATGAACAGCGCGTCCGGGTTGGCGGCACGGATCTTCTGCATCTGCGGCTCGGCCGTGGTCGTACCGCGGGGCACCACCTCCTCCACCGCGACCTGGATGCCCGACTTCTCCAGCCCGGCGCGGAAGAACCTGGCGAGCAGCTGGCCGAGATCGGAGTTGTCGCTGATCAGCGCCACCCGCTTCAGGTTCTTCGCGCGCGCGTGCGACAGCAGCGTGGCGATCTGGATCGAGCCGAGCGGGCCGGTCTGCCAGAAGTAGGGGTTCGGGAGCTGGGTGGTGAGCGTGTCGCCCGAGTTCATCGGCGTCATCTGCGGCGTCTTCGCTTCCATCGTCACGTTCTGCTGCTGCTGGGTGGCCGGCGTGAGCGAGATGCTGAGAATGAACACGGCGCCCGCATCCACGAGCTTCCGCGCCATCGCCGCGGAGATATCCGGGCGTCCCTGGTCGTCCTCGACCAGCAGCTCGACCTTGCGGCCGAGCACGCCACCCTTGCGGTTGAGCTCGTTGGCGGCGAAGACGATCCCTTCCAGCGCCGGTTCGGAGTACGGCTTGGCCGGCCCGACCTTGTCGGTGACGACGCCGATCTTGATCGTGTCCTGCGCGGTCGCCGGGCCCGCGAGCAGCAGGAAGGTGCCGAGCAGAGGCGCGCACAGGCGCCGGATCCTCGCGTTCATGATTTCTCCTCCGTTGACGAATCAGTCCAGCTTGTTGTCAGTCCTGCCGGGAGCGTCCCGGCGCGGGCCCGCGTGGCCGATCGCGCTAGCCCCCGAGCGCCTTCTTGTGCACCCAGTCGGCCTGCCGCGGGGCCTTCTTCGTGCGGGTCCAGTCGGCGAGCATCGCGTCGCGCACCTCCAGGAGCTGCCGCTTCATCTCGGGCGTCATCGTGTCCACGGTCAGCTCGAGGCGGTGCCCGTTCGGGTCGAAGAAGTAGATCGACTTGCAGATCACGTGGTCGGTCGGCCCGAGCACCTCGAGACCGTGCGCCTCGAGCTTCGCCTTGTACGCCATCAGGGTCCGCTCGTCGGGCACGCGCATCGCGAGGTGCTGGACCCATTGCGGGGTGTTCTCGTCGCGGCCCATCGGCGGCGACTCCGGGATCTCGAAGAACGCGACGAAGCTGCCGTCGTCCATGCGGAAGAAGATATGCATGTAAGGCGCCTCTTCGCCGGTGCTCGGCACGCGGTCCTCGGCGAGCGCCATGCTGTACTCGAGCCCGAGGACCCCGGCGTAGAAGTCCACCGTCTGCTTGGCGTCCTTGCAGCGGTAGGCGACGTGGTGCAGCTGCTTGATGTCCATGGGGAATCTCCGAACGGGCCCGGCGGAGTATGTTAGCAGCGGATGGGCCGGGCGGGCGGTCACCTGTCAATCGGCCGATCGGCCTATGCGCGCGGCAGGTGCGCTCGGCCTGGGACCGGTCTAGCATTAGCGATTCGACCCGGGAGAAGGCTCGCCCCGGAACCAAACTCGACGCGGGCGCGTCTCTCTCGTCTCACCGCGTCAACTCGCGACACTAGGAGGTTACCCATGGCACTACGCATTGGCGACGAGGTTCCGGATTTCACTGCCGAGAGCACCGCCGGAACGATCCGCTTCCACGACTTCATCGGCGACGGCTGGGCGATTCTGTTCTCCCACCCCAAGGACTTCACCCCGGTGTGCACCACCGAGCTGGGCTACATGGCGGGCCTCAAGCCCGAGTTCGACAAACGCAACACCAAGCTCATCGGCCTGAGCATCGACTCGGTGGGCGATCACGAGCGCTGGTCGAAGGACATCCAGGAGACCCAAGGCCACGCCCCGAACTACCCGCTGATCGGCGACACCGATCTCAAGGTCGCCAAGCTCTTCGACATGATCCACCCCAACGCCAGCGGCAGCGCCAAGGAGCGCACCGCCGCCGACAACGCCACCGTGCGCTCGGTGTTCGTGATCGGCCCGGACAAGAAGGTCAAGGCGATGCTCACCTATCCGATGAGCACGGGCCGCAACTTCGACGAGGTGCTGCGGCTGCTCGACTCGATCCAGCTCACCGCCAAGCACAAGGTGGCCACGCCGGTGAACTGGAAGCAGGGCCAGGACGTGATCATCCTCGCCTCGGTCCCGGAGGAGGAGGCGAAGCAGCGCTTTCCCGAGGGCTGGAAGGCGCCCAAGCCCTACCTGCGCATCGTGCGCCAGCCGAAGTAACACCCGAACCTGCTTGAGCCAAAGAGGCGCCGCAAGGCGCCTCTTTCCTTTCTGCTCCCCGGCACCGCGACCCGGCTAGAATTTCGCCCGCTCGCCTCGCGGGCGACGAAGGGAGCCCATGGAGAACGCAGACCCCGGCCGCTCGGCGAGCCACGCGCTCGATCTCGAGCACGCCGACCTGCTCGCAAAGGTCAAGCTCTTCGCGGGGCTCGATCGCGTCACTCTCGCGAAGCTCGCGGCGCACCTCGAATCCGTGCCGGTGCCGGGCGGGACGGAGCTGTTTCACCAGGGCGACCCGGCGGATGCCTTCTATCTAGTGGCGCGCGGCGCGTTCGGCGCCTTCGTCGCCGCGGACGGCGATCCGACCGAGCGGCGCGTGAACACGCTCGCGGCCGGCGACCCGTTCGGCGAGATGGCGCTGCTCAGCAATCACCCGCGCGCGGCGACCATTCGCGCCGACACCGACGCCGAGGTGCTGCGCCTCGAGCGCGCCCGCTTCCTGGCGCTCGTGCGCGAGGAGCCGAGCGTCGCGCTCGCGGTCGCCGCCTCGCTGGGCGACCGGTTGCGCGCGCGTGATCTGCCGGCGCCGGCGACGGGTGCATCCACGCCCAGCGCGCCGCAGGCGCGACCTTCCGCCGGGCCCGCCCGCAAACCGCGACTGAGCAAGGCCGCGCTCGGCGGACTCCTGGGCGCCGCGATCCTCCTGATCGGGTGGAGCGTCGCGCCGCCCGCGGGATTGACCGCGGCCGGCTGGCACGCGCTGGTGAGCCTGGCGGCACTCGTCCCCCTGCTCGCCCTCGATGCACTGCCGGAAGGAATCCTCGCCCTGCTGCTGGCGGCGGTCTGGGTGCTGGGCGGCGTCGCGTCGCCGGCGGCCGCGCTGGGCGGATTCAGCTCGGAGAGCTGGATCCTCGTGGTGAGCGTGCTCGCGGTCGGCGCGGCGATCGCCTCCTCCGGCCTGCTGTACCGGCTCGCGCTGTGGACGGTTGCGCACAGCCGCGGCGGGTTCGTGGGCCAGGTGACCGCGCTGTGCCTCGCCGGCGTGCTCCTCGGCCCCGCCGCGCCGAACGCCACGGCGCGCGTCACCCTCATCGCCCCGGCGATCGGCGAGCTGGCCGACGCGCTCGGCTACGCGCCCCGCTCGCGGCCCGCGGCGGGGCTCGCGATGGCCGCGCTCATCGGCTTCGGGCAGATGGCCGCGCCGTTTCTCACCAGCTCCACCACGGCCGTGCTCGTGTACGCAGTGCTCCCGCCCGGCGGGCCGATCGAGCTGAACTGGCTGTCGTGGGCGGTGCTGGCGGCGCCGACCAGCATCCTGCTGCTCGTCGGTCTCGTGGCGTCGATTGCGTGGCTCTACCGGCCGCGCGGCCCGACCGACCTGAAGGGTTCGCTGCAGCCCGGCGTGGTCAGGCTGCAGCGCAGGCTCCTCGGACGCCCCACGCGCAACGAGCGGATCGCGTTCGTCGTCGGCGCCGGACTGCTGCTCGGATTCGTCACCCAGCCGATCCACGGCGCGCACCCGGCATGGGTCGCGGTGCTCGCGTTCGTCGCCATGGGCGCAACGCGCGTCATCACCGTCAATACGCTGCGCGCCGTGAACTGGAGCTTCGCGCTGCTGTTCGGAATGCTCGCCAGCATGTCCCGGGTGTTCACCGACACCGGCCTCGACAAGTGGATCGCGGGATCCGTGACCGGCGTCGTCGGCGGTCTCGCCACCGCGCCGCTCGCCTTCGTTGCAGCGCTCACCCTGCTCTGCTTCGCCGTGAGCTTCGTGCTGCGCTGGCAGGCCGCGGCCCCGCTCATCACGATCGCGCTGGCGCCGGTCGCGGGTGCCGCGGGCATCCACCCGTTCGTCGTGGGGCTGATCGCCTTGATCGCGTGCAACGGCTTCTTCCTGCCCTATCAGAGCACGACGTACCTGGCGATGTACCACGGCAGCGGCGAGAACGTGTTCACGCACGCCCAGGCGCGACCGGCGGCGATCGCCTACGGCGTCGTGGCGCTCGTCGCGCTCTGCGCGAGCGTCGTCGCCTGGCGCGCGATGGGGCTGCTCTGAGCCGCCCACAGCGCCGCGGGATCGCCGCTCCGCCGCGTCGCCGTTGCGCGACAATACGGGCCACTGGCATCCCGTCGTCGAGGCCACCATCAAGGGAGGAGTCATGATCAAGCGCGCCTTCGTCGTCATCGGTGCGGTCGTGCTCGCCGCGCTCGTCGGGCCGGTCGCCGCGCAGAAGCCGCCCGCCCCGCCCGTCGCCACGCCGCCAGCACCGGTGCTGGGGCTCTACCTCGGCGGCGGCGTCGGCGCCGCGGTGCTGCCGTTCGACGAGGACGACTTCCTCCAGGTCCAGGGGGCCACCCAGAGCGCGGTCACGTCCGAGGAGGGCAGCTTCGCATTCAAGGCCTTCGTCGGCTACCGCTTCCACCAGAACTTCGCGCTCGAGGCGTACTACGCCGACCTCGGGGACTTCTGGTTCCAGCGCAACGTCACCGCCCCGTTCGGCGGTACGGCCAAGGCCGACATCAAGTCCTCGGGCTGGGGCATCGATGCGCTCGGGATCTTTCCGCTGCCGCGGCAATGGTCGCTCTTCGGCAAGCTCGGAGGTTTCTACTCGACGACCAAGACGACCTACACCGCGACCGGCGCGGTCGGATTCGCCCCCGGAACCAACCTGAACCCCGAGCGCAAGGAGTGGAACTTCAAGGTCGGCTTCGGCGGCCAGTACGACATCAACCGCAACTTCGCCGTGCGCGCCGAGATCGAGACCTACTTCGACGTCGGGAACGACCAGACCGGCGAAGGCAACATCACCATGCTGTCGATCAGCATGGTGGGCCGGTTCTGAGCCGGCGGCGGTCCGCCGAGACCGAGGTGCGCCGCCGTGCGCTGCCCGATCGGCGCGGGGGTGTCGTTCGGCGTGACCGCGAAGCTCAGTCCGGCTTCGCTCCGGTCTCCCGCACGACCTTGCCCCACTTCGCGACCTCGGCCTTGAAGTAGTCGGCGAACTCGCGCGGCGTGCCGCCGACCGGCTCGAACGCGAGCTGGTCGAGCCGCGCGCGGATGTCCGGGCTCTGGAGCGCGCGATTGACCGCCTCGCTCAGCTTCTGGGCGATCTCCGGCGGCGTCCCGGCCGGCAGGAACAGCCCGACCCAGGTGTAGTCCTCCATGCCCGCGAAGCCGAGCTCCGTGAGCGTGGGCACGTCGGGGAGCGAGGCGAGGCGTTTCGAGCTCGAGACCGCGAGCGGACGCAGCTTGCCGGCCCTGATCTGCGCGAGCGGGCCCGAGACCGCGCCGCAGCCGACCATGGGCTCTCCGGTCAAGACGGCGGTGACCTGTGGCCCCGCCCCCTTGAAGTGAACCGGCGTCACGTCGAGCCTGGCGTGGACCTTGAACAGCATCTCCGCGGTGAGGTGCGGCGTGGTGCCGCTTCCGGGCGAGGCGAAAGCGAGCTTCGAGGTCTTGGCCTGGGCCAGAAGCTCGGCAAGCGTCTTCGCCGGCGCGTTCGCGTTCACGTAGATCACATTGGGCTGGGTCGCGGCGTTCACGACCGGGACGAAATCCCGGTCGGCGTCGTAGCCGGCGTTGGGAAACAGGGTCGCGTTGACCGCGAGGGCCGATGTCGTCGCCAGGACCGTGTAGCCGTCCGGCGGCGACTTCGCCACGGCCGCCGCGCCGATGTTCCCGCCGGCGCCGCCGCGGTTGTCGACCACCACCGGCTGACCGAGGGCGTCGGGCAGTTTTTGCGACAGCAACCGCGCGATGATGTCCGTCGGCCCGCCGGGCGCGAACGCGACGACAAAGCGGATCGGCTTGCTCGGGTACGCCTGCGGATGCGCGGCCGGGCTCGCGATCGCGAGCGCGACCGCCGCCAGCGCCGCGTGGAGCGGTCTGGAACTCATGCGTGCCTCCTCCTCCTGGGCCCCGACTCGGGGTTGGCAATCCTACACCGGCGGCCGGCCTATACTCCGGCCCGGCGCACCGCCGCCGAATCACGCCACAAGGGGGACTCGATGCCAACCATACGAACCACCATCGCCGTCGCGCTGCTCGCCGGGCTCGCCACAGCCGCGCTTCCAGCCGCCGCGCAAGACAAAGCGAAGAAGAAGCTGCCCGACGACGTCGCGCGCGGCCGCTACCTGGTCCAGATCACCGGCTGCAACGACTGTCATACCCCCGGCTACGCGCCGAGCAACGGCACGGTGGACGAGAAGCTGTGGCTGACCGGGGACATCCTCGGCTGGCGCGGGCCCTGGGGCACGACCTATCCGGCGAATCTGCGGCTCGTTGCCCAGGGCATGAGCGAAGACGCGTGGGTGAAGCGGGCACGCAGCGAGCTGCGCCCCCCGATGCCGTGGTTCAACCTGCGCGACATGAGCGACCGCGACGTGCGGGCGATCTACCGCTACCTGAAGTACGTGGGACCCGCGGGCGCGGCCGCGCCGGCCTACGTTCCGCCCGACAAGGAGCCCAAGCCGCCGTTCGTGCAGTTCCCGCCGCCGCCGCCGAAGTAGCGGGCCGCGGATGCTGCCGCCGGCGGCTAGTCGCCGCGCGCGAGCGTGGCGATGACCTCCGGCGGCGCCTGGACCAGCTCGATCAGCACGCCTTCCCCGCCGAGCGGGAACTCGCTCGTCCCCTTCGGGTGCACGAAGCAGATGTCGTAGCCCGCGGCGCCCCTGCGGATTCCGCCCGGCGCGAAGCGCACGCCGCGCCCCGTCAGCCACTCGACTGCCGCCTTCAGATCATCGACCCACAGCCCGATGTGATTGAGCGGCGGCTCGTGCACCGCCGGTTTCTGCGCCGCATCGAGCGGCTGCATCAGATCGACCTCGACTCGCGTCGGCCCGCTGCCGAGCGCGAGGATGTCCTCGTCGACGTTCTCGCGCTCGCTGCGGTACCGGCCGGTCGCCGTCAACCCGAGCAGCTCGACCCACAGCGTGCGGAGGCGACCCTTGTCCAGCCCGCCGACGGCGATCTGCTGCACCCCGAGAACCCGGAAGGGCCTCACACTCATGACCACGCGCTCCCGCTTGCCGAATGGCCAAGTGTAGCGCCGCCGAGGGGGAACCCATGCTGACCTGGGCCACGCTGTACTACGCGAGCGAGTGGGTGATCCGTCTCGCCATGCTCGTTTACGTGCCGCAGCGGCGTACGACCGCCGCCGCGCGCACGTGGCTGCTGCTGATCTTCTTCCTCCCCTTGGTCGGGCTCGTGCTCTACTGGCTCTTCGGCCGCATCTACTATCCGCGGCGGCGCATCGAGGAGCAGATCCGCGCCTCGCAGTACGTCCGCGAGGCGCAGGCCGAGATGCGCGCCGGGCGCCGCATCGACCCGCCGCCGCTCGCGCCGCTCGCGGCGGCCTGCGCCGACCTCACGCGGCGGCTCGGCGACTTCGAAGCCTGGGGCGGGAACCGCGTCGAGCTGCTCGAGGACTACCGCGGCGCGCTCGACCGGCTCGTCGCCGACATCGACGCAGCGCGCGATCACGTTCACCTGCTCTACTACATCCTCGAGGACGACCCGACCGGCCGCCGCGTGGCGGACGCCGTCGCGCGCGCGGCGCGCCGGGGCGTCGTCTGCCGGGTGCTCGCGGACGCGGTCGGCTCGAAGCGCGGCCTCGCGCGGCTCGGACCGAAGCTCCGCGAGGCAGGCGCCGAGGTGACGCCGCTCCTCCGCGTGGGCCTGTTCCGGCGCGGCGCCGCGCGGTTCGATCTACGCAACCACCGGAAGCTCGCAGTGATCGACGGCCGCGTCGGCTACGTCGGCTCCCAGAACCTCGTCGACCCGGAGTTCATCCCCGGCTGCCCGAACGAGGAGCTCGTCGCGCGCGTCGAAGGGCCGGTCGTCGCGCAGCTGCAGGCCGTGATCCTCGGCGACCGCTACTTCGAGACCGGGCACGTTGCCGACGAGGAGCGCCATTTCCCGCAGGTGCAGGACGCCGGCCGGAGCGCCGCCCAGATGCTGCCGAGCGGGCCGGGATACGGCCGCGAGAACGGCCAGGCGGCGCTCGTGGCGCTGATCCACGCCGCGCGCGAGCGGGTCGTCATCACCACGCCCTACTTCGTGCCGGACGAGATTTTCCTGCAGGCCCTCTCGACCGCGTCGCTTCGCGGCGTGGAGACGCGGCTCATCGTCTCGGCGCGGTCGAATCAGCGGCTGACCCAGCTCGCGCAGGCCTCGTACTACGAGCAGCTGCTCGAGGCGGGGATCGGGATCCACCTCTACGAGTCGCGCTTCCTGCACGCGAAGCACATGACGGTGGATGGCGCAGTGGCGCTGATCGGCTCGACCAACATCGACATCCGTTCATTCGCGCTGAACGCCGAGGCGAGCCTGCTCGTCTACGACCCGGAAGTCGTCCGCGCGCTCGAGAAGGTGCAGGCGCGCTATCTCGCCGCGAGCCGTGCGCTCGATCGCGAACGCTGGGCCGCGCGGTCGCTCGGCACGCGGGCGGTCGAGAACACGGCGCGGCTGGCGGACTCGCTCCTCTAATACATATAGTGTCCGCCGTTCACGTGGATCGCCTGCCCGGACACGAACGCGCCGGTCTCGGCGCACAGGAACGCGCACGCGGCCGCCACCTCCTCGGTCTTGCCGTAGCGCCCGCTCGGGATCTCCGCTTCGAGCCTCGCCTTCTCCTGGTGGGCGTACTGCGACCAGTCGCGGACCGTGTCGATCGCGCCCGGAACGACCGTGTTCGCGGTGATGCCGTCGGCCCCGAACTCGCGCGCCAGCGCCTTGGCGAGGCCGTGCAGCCCCGCCTTGCAGGTGATGTTGTGGGCCCGGTCCGTGATCTGGGCCCAGAAGCCGTCGAACCCGGAGATGTGGATGATCCGGCCCCAGCGGCGCGCGCGCATGTGGGGGACTGCGTTCCGCGCCAGGTAGAACGCGGCGGAGAGGTTCGTCGCGAGCACCGCATGCCAGTCCTCGAGCGAGATGTCGAGAAAAGCCTGCTTTGGCCGGATCGCGACGTTCGAGATCGCGATGTCGATCGCGCCGAACGCCGCGACGGTCTTGCCCACCAGCTCGGCCACCTGGTCGTGCGAGGACACGTCGGCCATGACGCCGAGCGCGTGGCCGCCCGACTCGCCGATCTCGCGCACGACGCGGTCGACCGCGTCCCGGTCGCG
>Ga0209342_10005842_pt1 | contig 12546 bp, 11 predicted proteins | sample RifCSP16_2_FD_184023 | JGI IMG/M metagenome (GOLD analysis project Ga0209342, IMG submission 184023) | Soil microbial communities from Rifle, Colorado - Rifle CSP2_sed 16_2 (SPAdes) (version 2) | ecosystem: Environmental > Terrestrial > Deep subsurface > Rock core/Sediment | place: Rifle... | reverse complement strand
AACTTCCACGCCGCTCGGCGACCTGCGCGAGGCACAGGCGATCTGGTCCGTCTTCGGCGACCACACCCCCAACGTGGCGATCAGCGCGACCAAGTCACTGACCGGCCACCTGATGGGCGCGGCCGGAGCGGTTGAGGGCGTCTTCACCGTGTTGAGCGTTTACCACCAGACCGCGCCGGCGACGGCCAACTACCGCGATGAGGACCCGGAGATCAACCTCAACGTCGTCCACGGCGCGGCCAAGAAGATGGAGATCCGGTACGCGATAAGCGACAACATCGGCCTGGGCGGCCACAACGGCGCAGTCATCTTCAAGCGCTACGACGGCGATTGATCCTCACCGTCACCGACTAGTGGGGCAGATTTGCCATCTCGATCGTCTCGCCGCTAATGACGTTGACCAGGATCGGCGGGCTGCCGAGCAGCAGCGACGGGTGGATCGGAAAATCACCGATGCCCTGGAACGGCGCGAGCAGAACCCAGTCGGGCGGTAGCTGAACGCCCTGGACGGGCATGAGCGTCGTGTCGTTGACCGCCAGCGGCGCACTCGAACCATCGCCGATCCCGACCACGCTCAAACCTGACCCCGCCGGGTCGCCGACCACGAGCGCCGGCCCAGTGGCAGTTCGTATCAGGCTCACAAAACCCGGATCGGGCAGGCGTCGGAGCTCGTTGCCATCGATGTCGGTCACGATGATCTGCTGAGGACCTGTCGCGTCGCAGGCATTCGCGACACGCAACACCACAATGCCATCGGTCGAGCCGGCGGTGCCACATAGCTCGGCGTCGAGGCTGAACTCGATGTGGCGTGTCTCGAGATTGGCCATGTCAACGACCGTGCGCTGGCAGTTCTGTGCCGTGCAGGCGTCCGCAACGAAGCTGGTGTTATCGAACGCGAGGGTCGCCAGGGATGCCGTCGCGGAGGTCGGTGACGTCGCAACCCTTGTCTGACCGCTGCCGTCCAGGCCGACACGGAACACTTCGAGCCCTGATGGTGATCCGAGCGCATACAGAACCTGCTCGTGCACGGCGTCCACCCAGGTCATGGCGATGAGCGTTCCCGGCTCGTGTTCGGCCAGCGTCGCCACCCGCTCGCCTGTCAAGACCGAATAGAGACCAAGCGCCGTGCCGTCGGGCGACCTCTCCGGTACCGCCGCGAATTCGCCGCCTGGCCGGTTGACTGGTCCCACGCCACCAACCTGCACGAGCGTCTGGCGAGACGCGCCCAGCTGCCCTAGGGCGACGTAGGTACCACTACTGGCCATGAATGGGGCCTGCGCGAGTGCCTCGGGCAGATCGGGTGGCGCACCCCAATCGCTGACCGGCATCGCGTCCGCCTCGATGTACAGGTGCACTGGAATCGCGTTGTTCGGTGTGACCGTCACGCTCACGCTCTCACCCCCCGACACCGCAACCTCGTAACGCTGCGGTTCACCGGGGACGCATGCCACCGGCGCGCTGAAGTCGTCGCCCGGCGACGGCGGGTCGTGGACCAGCGTCAACTCGACTGAGTCGGCGCCACTGCATTCCACCCACAAGGCGAGCCGCGTAACAGCGTCCGCCACGCGGATGCCCACGCCCATGCCGGTCCGTGGATTAACCGCGTCCTGCGCAACATCCCAAAGGCGCCACCAGCCGGCGGTCCCGTCAATGGGCGCAAACGTTGGCGGTGCGACCGGATCCGGGATCTCGCCGATCGCAAAGCGCCACGACGCACCTGCGGACACGTCCAGCGAGATCACCTCAATCTCGATTTGGTCGCCCGCGGCACCGGCGTAGTTGATCGCTGCGATGTCACCGTTGCACGGCGTGACCAGACCGACGAATGGGTCGGCCACGCTGGGCAGCGTCGTATAGCGGATCTTCACGGAAAGCTCGCCCGGACCGAGGCATGCTCCGGCCAGCACGATGTCGCGGGCGTACTGGAGCGGACCCAGGTCCACCTGGGTGATCGTGGCGTCACTGGAAAGTGGCTGATCAGCCGGCCCAACACTTCGCTCGAACGACAGCCCAGCCAGGACGTAGCCACTCAACAGCCCGGCGGGCGCCGGCAGCGGGCGTGTCGCCGGGGCCGATCCGGTCGGTGATGGTGAAGCCCCCGGCGTCGGTGTAGGCGACTGCGACGGGCCCGGCCCGCCCTGTGTCGGCCAGTTCGACATGCCGAAGACGATTGCCCCGCCGACGACCGCGATGAGCGCCAGCGCCGCGGCCAGCTGGAACCACTGCTGTAGGACAGGGCGTGAGCGGGCAGCGGGCACGCCCGATGCCGGCAGGTCGACCAGGACCTGGCGCAACCATTCGGGCGCGAGCGGGAGATCGGCACGCACGAACGAGGAGCGCAGCTGGCGCTCGAGCAGCTCGGTCATTTCGATTCCTCCGCGCGGCGCGCATCCGCAGCGACCGCATCACGCATGAGCCCCAACGCCCTGTTGAGGCGCGACTTGACCGTTCCAGACGGCACGCCGACGCGCTGGGCGATTGCGTCGACGGGAAGGTCGGCCCAGTAGCGCAGGACGACGACTGTCCGCAGATCCGCATCAAGAACACTCATCGCCCGGAGGACCTCGTCCTGCGCGATGACCTGCTGGAACTGGTCGATGTCGGGCCTGTCGTGCTCGCCGGCCATCGGAGTGAAGCTCAGTAGGCGGCGGCGGCGCAGCCGATCGCGGCAGAGATTGACCAGGATGCGGTCGAACCAGGCTTGGAAGTCATCCCACGAATGGAGCGATGACGAGGCGGCCCAGGCGCGCATCAGTGCGTCCTGGGTCGCGTCCTCGGCATCGTGCTGATTGCCCAGGATCAGTCCAGCCAGGCGGTACGCACGGTGCAGCTCACGATCGGCCAGACGCACGAACGCCTGTTGCGCGACCGAGCCCGGTTCCCTCTGCAGCGCTGCCTCCATTTCGCATATCCAGACGAGGCACGGACCGGTTTCGTTCGCGGCTCCGGCGCCGCTGAACGTTCTAATCCTGCGGCTCGTCTGGAACTCTGACTGCGGCTGCCCCGCCGCGCAACGAGGGAGACTGAGATGACCAGACTGGCTCTATCTGTTGCGGCCGCCGCCTGCCTGGTGGTGACGGCCTTGGCGCCCGTCGCGCTGGCCGGCAACCAGCCATCGGCGGCAATGGTCGCGCCGAGCGGCTGTTCGAGCGTGCTGTACTCCTGGACAAATATGCGCAAGGCCGTGGCCGCGCATATTGAGATCAGGCCAAACGGCGCCCTGCTGACAACCGTCGATAGCGGGCGGGTTGGCGCGAACGGCTCGTTCGCGATGCCTACCAGCGTCACGTTCGTGGCGGGTCAGCACTACACGTTCCTGGGATACGTGACGGACAACGCCGGTCGATCGATCTCGACATCGGGCGCGGCATGGTGGGGCTACTGCTGATAACTCGCTAAGGTCAGCGGCGAATGGGGTCGCCGCCAACGATCAGCCTCGAGGACGCGCGGCGCATTGCGGTCGCGGCCGCGCACCTCGGGTCGCCGCCCCTGAAGCCGATGACCGACAGCGTTGTCGAGGTCGCGCGTCACTTCGGGGGCATTCAGATCGACCCGACGCGGACCGTCGAGCGGACGCAGCACCTCGTGCTGTGGAGCCGCATCCGCGGGTACGATCGACAGTCGCTCGATCGCGTCCTGGCCGAGCGGCGCGCATTCGAGTTCGACGCGTTCATCGTGCCGGTCGACCGCCTCCCCGAGCTGCGCCATGTGGCCCGCACGTGGCTGGAGGGAGTGGGTGCGTGGCGCGTCAAGGCGCGCAGGTTCATCGACGCCAACGCCGCCTTCCGCCAGTCCATCGTCGATCAGCTGCGCGCCAATGGCCCCATGCAGTCGCGTCAGTTCGACGACTCGACGGTCAAAGTCGGCTGGGAGTCCACTGGCTGGACTCACGGCAAGAACACGACGCGAATGCTCGAGTTCATGGGCGTGATGCTCGAGGTCGTCGTCGCGGGCAGAGTCGGCCAGGAGCGGCTGTGGGACCTGCCGGATCGGGTCATCCCCGCCGATGCCCCACAGACAGAGTTGACCAAGGAGGAATACGAGGAGCAGCGCGTGATGCGCGCGCTGCGCCGCTTCGGCATCTGTACGCAGCAGGAGATCCGGCTGCGCGCGTATGGCCTGAGCATCCCCGACGCCAAGACTCTGCTGGCCCGGCTGGTGGCAGAGGGCCGACTTGCTCCCGTCCGACTTACCCTGCCCGGAGGCGAGGTCGACGGCTTTGCCCTGCCCGAAGCGCTCGATGCGGACGACCGAGCGACACGGACGACGCTGCTGTCGCCGTTCGACCCGCTCGTCTACAACCGCGAGCGCACCTCGCGCCTGTTCGACTTCAAGTACACGCTCGAGATGTACAAGCCCGTGTCAGAGCGGGAGTTCGGCCATTTCGTGCTACCCATCCTCCACGGCGGTGACCTGGTCGGCCGGCTCGACTCGGAGCGCGACCGAAAGCGCAACGAGTTGGTCGTGCGCAAGCTCCACTGGGAGGGCAGAACGCCCGCGGCGCCGGTGCGGGCCGCGGTCGATCAGGCGGTCGAGGAGCTGCGCGAGTTCGTGCGCACCGGCTGACCCCAGCCGGGCGCGCCGACCAGCGCGCCGTCGCGAACGACGATACGGCCGCGGACGATCGCGGCCACGACCGCGCCAACGGTCGCGCGGCCCTCGAACGGCGAGAGGCTGTTCTTGCCGTGCAGATCCGCGGCGCGGGTGACGCCCGGCCGCGCCAGATCGACCAGCGTCAGGTCGGCGTCCGCGCCCACTTCGACGGCGCCCTTGCGCGGCCACAGGCCCCAGGTCTTCGCCGGCGCCTCCGAGGTCGCGTGGACGAGCCGCTCAAGACTCAGCCGACCCTCGTGAACGGCAGTCAGCATCAGCGGCAACAGCGTCTCGACCCCGGCAAAGCCGCTCGGCACGTCCCAGATAGAGGCGCGCACCTTGTCCGCGGCGAGATGCGGCGCGTGGTCGCTGGCGATCATGTCGATGCGACCGTCCGCCAGCGCGGCCAGGAGAGCGGACGCGTCAGGTTCGCCTCGGATGGGCGGGTTGACCTTGGCCATGCCGCCGAACTCGGCGTAGACGTCGCGTCCCAGCAGCGCGTGGTGTGGCGTCACCTCGCACGTCAGGTCGACCAGGTCGGCGCGTATCGACTCGATCGTGTGCGGCCCGATGGCGCTCGACACGTGGCAGATGTGGCCGCGCGCGTTGGCCGCCGCGAGCAGCTCGCCGATGCGCTCGATCGCCCGAACCTCAGCCTTGGCGGGCCGCGTCTCGAGGTGGGCGATCGGGTCGCTGCGCTCGGTGTGCTCACGCGCCGCGGCGATCGTCGCGCGATCCTCCGCGTGGAACGCGACGCGCAGCCCGGTCAGGCGAGCCGCCTCCAGGGACCTGAACAGGCCGTCGTCGTCGGGCACCGGGAGATCGCCCGTGGTCGGCCCCAGGAATGCCTTCAGTCCGATCACCAGCCCGGAGCCGGCCAGCTCACCGACTCGGTCGGCCGATTCTCCGACCAACCCGAACAGCCCGAAGTCGCAGTGGGCCCTGAGCTGGGCCAGGGCCAGCTTCTCGCGCGCGCGCTCGACCGTATCGGTCGGTGGGATCGTGTTGGGCATGTCGAGGACGGTCGTCACGCCACCGAAGACGGCCGCACGCGTGCCTGTCAGCCACGTTTCCTCGTGCTCCAATCCGGGCTCACGGAAATGGACGTGTCCGTCGATCAGGCCCGGCAGCGCAACCAGGTTCGCGCCGTCGAGCGCCTCATTCGCGCCTGCGAGCTCGATCGTGCCGGCCGGCTCTATCGCGGAGAAGATGCCGTCGGCGATGCTGATATCGACTGATCGGCGCGCGGCAGGGGAAACGAGAGTGACATTGCGGATGAGCAGGTCGGCGGCCACGATGGCAAGTGTGAACGACGCGCGCCGGCCCCACCCGGTCCTTGGGTTCTACGGCCCCGACTCGATGATGTGGCGCATCAACCGCGAGGCGGTGCTGCTCGGTGCTGGCCCGGCGGCGCTGCTGCTCCAGGTCGCGCACCCGCTGGTCGCAGAAGGCGTGGCCCAGCACTCGAGCTTCGAGCAGGACCCGTGGCGCCGGTTGCACGGCACCATCCGCACGACGATGGCCCTGGTGTTCGGCGACGGCGCCGCAGCGGATCGGGCCGTCAAGCGGCTCAACTCGGTCCATGCCGGTGTGCGCGGCGACGTGCTCGATGCGCAGGCGCGCCACGTCGCGTGGGCCTACCGCGCTCTCGATCCCGAGCTGCTGCTGTGGGTCCAGGCGACTCTCATCGTGACCAGCGTTGCGGCGTACCAGCGCTGGGTGGCGCCCCTTTCAGAGGACGAGCGCGACCGCTTCTGGCAGGAGGCGCGCAGCGTGGGCGTGCGCCTGGGCATTCCGCTCTCGCTCAGCCCGGCCGGCTGGCGCGCCCTTGACGCGTACTGGCAGCGGATGCTGGCCAACGACGGGCCGATCCACGTCACGCCGACCGCGCGCCGCCTGGCGCGGCTGATCGTGCGCCCGCCCTTCCCGTTCGTGCCCGGACCGCTGGTCGACCTCGCCGCACTGCCCGGCCTCGCGCTGCTTCCGCCGCGCCTGCGCGACGAGTTCGGCATCGCTTGGGGCGTGCGCCGCGCGGCGCTGGCGCGTCTCGAAAGCTACGCGCTCAGTCGCTGGACGCGCGTCGTCCCGCCATCGCTTCGCTCGATGCCCCAGGCGCTGGCGGCGGACCGTCGCGTCCGCAGGGTCGGATAGCGACCCCTCGGTACAATCTCCCGAACATCCCGAGGAGTCTCACGTGGCCCAAAAGGACCTCGCCCGTCGTGCCGTCGTCACCGGACTGGGCGCCGTCACCCCCATCGGCAACGATCACCCGACTTTCTGGAAGAACCTGATCTCAGGCGTCAGCGGCGCCGGGCCGATCACCCGTTTCGACCCGACCGGCTTCGACGTGCGCATCGCCGCCGAGGTCAAGGATTTCGACCCGACCGTCGCCATGGACCGCAAGATGGCCCGCCGCATGAGCCGCTTCATCCATTTCGCGATGGCGGCCGGCAAGGAAGCGATCGCCGACGCCGGGCTCGACTTCAGCGGCTACACGCCCGAACAGCGCGATCGCGTCGCGGTGGTCGTCAACTCGGCTGGCGGAGGCGTCGAGGAAATCATCATCGGCCACGACGTGGTGCTCTCGAAGGGACCGGGCCAGGTCAGCCCGTTCGCATACCCCGCCTTGTCCGCGTCGATGGCCGGCTGCCTGCTGTCAATGGAGTACGGCCTGACCGGGCAGGTGATCAGCCAGTCGGCCGCCTGCGCCACCTCAATCGTGTGTTTCCTGGACGCGCTGCGCATGATCCAGCGCGGCGAGGTTGACGTCGTGCTGGCCGGTGGCTCAGAGGCACCGCTACTTCAAGTCGGCTTCGCCGCGCTGGCCAACATGCACGCGCTTTCCAAGCGCAACGACGACCCGACGCGCGCGTCGCGGCCATTCGATCGCGACCGCGACGGCTTCCTTTACGGGGAGGGCGCCGGGGTGGTGGTGATCGAATCGGCCGAGCATGCGCTTGCCCGCGGGGCGAACATCCAGGCCGAGTTGGTAGGCGCCGCGTCAACGGCAGATGCCTTTCACATCTCGGCCCCAGACCCCAACGGCCGCGGCGCACGCATGGCCATGACGCGCGCGATGAAGGACGCCGGCATCGCGCCAGACGAGGTCGACTACATCGCCGCCCACGGCACGAGCACGGCGCTCAACGATGCGATGGAGACGCGCGCGATCAAGGGCGCGTTTGGCGAGCACGCCTACAAGCTCGCGGTCAGCTCGCCCAAGTCAATGGTCGGTCACACCATCGGCGCGGCGGGCGTGGTCAACGCCTTCGCGGCGCTGGGCGCGATACGCGAGGGCGTCATCGCACCGACGATCAACCTCGATAACCCCGACCCCGAGCTCGATCTGGACTACGTACCCAACATGGCGCGCAGGGCAGAGGTCGACACAGCGATGATCAATGGCTTCGGTTTCGGCGGCCAGAACGCGGTCGCGGTCTTCCGCCGCTTCGAGGCCTAGCGCCAGCTAGCGTCGCGGGATCTCGCGCCCCTCGAAGGCCTCGAACATCGCGAGCAGGTCTGCCGGGACGCGCATGACCCGGTTGTGCTCGACGTCGAACATGACCTGGACCGTTTCACCGTCAGCGACCAATCGTGGCGGCGCCACCTCTGAGGCCAGGGCGCGAACGCGGTACTCGAGGCCGAACGACGTGCGCGAGGTCCAGCCGAAGCGGCACCCCACCAGGAGCGTCTCCCCGAAGTAGGTCGGCGCGCGGTACGAGATGCGCGCCTCGGCGATGACGAAGGTGCGCTCGGCCGCCCTCGCGCCGGTGCCAAAGGGAACGCCGCTCACCTTGGCGTAATAGCCGGCGCGGGCCGCCTCGAAGTACGACAGGTACACGGCGTTGTTGACGTGGCCGAAAGCGTCCGTGTCGACGAAGCGAACCTCGATCGGGTGCTCGAAGCGGAAGTCTCCGCTGGGCGGGAGGGATCGGCGGCTCATGTCCGCCGATCATCGCACCTCTACGCCCTGAGCCTCGAGGAAGTACATCGTGCTGCGCAGGTCCGCCCCGGCGCCGTTGTTCGCGTTGAACACGGCCTTGAAGAGGCCGCCAGAGACATTGACCGTGCGCGCGCTGCCGACAAGCGTCACGCAGTACGCGCGGCCGGACACGCCGCGCCTGACCTGGATGTCGCGCAACGTTCCGACGGTGGTGCGCGAGTCCGCGGCCATCATCGCCGAGAGCTGCGCCCAGGTGAACGAGCCGCTCTGCCAGGCGAAGCCGGGCGCATTGCGGTCGTAGGCGAGTCCGTTTTCGTCGTAGTCCGGCTGGCCACGCAGGTACGGGATGGGGCTGCCAACGACCTTGCCCGCGCTGCTCGGCCAGGCGTACTCGTTGCTCTCCGTGTGGCCCCCGGCGACGGCAAAGAAGAAGGTGTTGGCGGGGGCGCCGTTGTACATCACGACCTGGCCGGCGGTCCCCTCGACCGCCAGGTTGGAGCGCGGGTGCTCCAGCGAGGCGCCGCCGTAGACCTGGTTGTCGGAGGTCGGCACGACGTCCCACGGCCGATCGGGATGGAGGTGGCGGTAGGCGTAGCCGCGCGCGGCCACGGCCTGCGCCTTGACCGCCTCGATCGGCCAGAGCGGCGGCATCTCCGCTGGGACGACGCCCTTCAGGTAATCGTCCATGCCGACAATGTTGATGCCCTGAACGGACGTGCCCGCGACGACCAGCCGCATCGAGCCGCGATAGAGCGTGTAGCGGGGGAGCGACGAGCGCCACGTCATCTCGAGCCGAGTGGCCGGATCGACCGGGGTGATCGTCAGGTCGGTCGTTGCCACGGTGGCCAGGCGAGCCCCGGTCGCGTCATGAACCGTGGCCTGCCAGCCCAGGTCAGAGGGGTCGAGCTGGACGTACGAATCGGCCGGGAACAGCACCGGTTCACCTGCCTCGTCGACGAAGACGGCGCTGGTCCAGCCGCCGAGGCGGGCGATGATCCGCGCCGGCGCGCTCGGCGTGGGCACGTATCCGGAGTTGAGCATGACGCGCACGAGCTGGTTGGGATCGACCGAGCCGAGCGTCGTACCCGTGTAGTAGTGGGCCAGGATGACGTCGTAGGTCTGGCCGGCCGCAGCGCGACCGCGTGCGCCGTACTGCGACATGCCCACGCCATGGTCCGAGCCCTGGCCGCGGAAGAGGAACAGCGGCTCGGGCATGGGCGTGGGGGTCGGCGCGACGGTCGGCGATGGCGTGGGTGGCGGGCTGGGCGATCGAGTCGGAGTCGGACTGGGCGAGGCGGTCGGAGTGGGCGGCGGGCTGACCGTCGCCGTCCGCGGCGTGACCACGAGGGCGGCCGGTGAACCTGCCTCCCGCGACGAGAACAGAAAGCCGTCCGCGCTGGTGGTGAGGAGACGGAACGCGACGCGTGGGCTGTCGATGACCCCGTCCGCGAACGCGGCGCTGATATCGATCGTGGCCAGACCGCTCGGACGCGCCGCAGCCACGGTCGCGACCGCTACCCCCGCGCCGACAGAGTTGTTCCACGTCAGGGTCGCCTCGTCCCAGGCGGGATCGACGCGATGGATCGCCATGCCTGCGCCGGTCGTGTCGCGCAATGTCAGCGACAGGGCAACGCCCGCCACGCGCCGGCCAAGCCAGGCCGACGTGTCGAACGCCAGGTACGCCTCTGCCTGGGGATCGCCGTCGACCGCAAGGCGTGTCACTGATCCGTAGTTGTCGTCCGGCTTAACCGGCGTCGTGTACGTGTCCGCAATGGTCATCAGCGACGCGGGCCCGTCCGGCGCGCTGCCGAGTTTCAGCAGCGGCGGCACGGAGCCCTCGCGCGAAGAGAAGCTGACGACGGTCGAGACGTCGTTGGTGACGCGCAACGAGATGCGGTTGTGGTCGATCGTGCCGCTGTCAAAGAACGCGCCGAGCGGGAAGTGGACGCCGTCCGCGCCGACAGTGCCGCGCACGACGATGGCGCTCACCGGAGCGGGCCGGTTGAGGAAGTTCAGCTCGAGCTCGCGCCAGCCTGCGGGAACCTCGCTCATCGCGAGGGTCGTTGCGTCGCCGACCACCCCGCCCAGGCGCAGGTCGAGCCCGTCAGCCGGCCGGCCGATCCACGGCTTGAGCTTGAAGGTCAGGTATGTCCCGTACACGCCGGCACGGGCACGCAGGACGGTGCTCGTGCCGTAGTTCTGCGTGGGCCGCGAACCGTTGACCCAGGCGTCGGCGATGGGCGCGAGCTGCACGGGGGTGGTGGCCGACACGAGTGCCGGCGCGAATATGGCGGTCGCGAGCAGAAAGCCAGCCAGCGCAAGGCGGCCACGGCTGCGTAAAGTCACGGTTCCCACTCGGCCCGACCGTACCCAACGGCCCCTTGGCCGGGCCACGCCACGTTGGTCAGGGCGCGATAGGTACTGTCAGGTGAGGACCACGAAGTCGTCGACGTCGACCCGCCGCCGATTGGCAGTGTCCAAGGACTTTCGATGCGCAGGCAAGGTCTGTCGGAGCCGACCGCCCGTTGCGGTGCGCTCTAGCCGCCCGGGCCCTCGCCGACCGGAGTGAGATAGAACATGTTGCTCCTGAGCGAGGAGCCGCCCGGCCGGTAGGTGTTGAAGATGTTGGTGAAGGTGCCCCCGGAAACCGTCTTGCTGCCGAGCGTGCCGGTCATCACCACCTGGTAGGCACGGCCTGACACGCCGCGGTTGTAAGTCAGGTCGAGGATCTGGCCGACGTTGGTCTTGTCCGAGTTGGCGTAGATAGCCGAAAGCTCGGTCATCGTGAACGAAACGCTCTGCCAGTAGTAGTCGTTCGAGTTGCGATCGTATGCCAGCCCATTCTCGTCGACATCGGCCTTGCCGCGGACGTATCCCGCCTTCGAGCCAGGGTTTCCGATGGCGGTCACGAAGGCGTACTCGCTGTTCTCCGTGTGGCCACCGGCGGACGAGTGGTAGTAGGCGGCCACGACGCGGCCGTTGTACGCAATTACCTGCCCGGCAGTCTCTGCGACAGCGCGATTGCTGCCCGGGTACTCGTGAAGGTAGCCCTTGTAGTTCTGTGACGCGGACGAGGCGCCGATGTCGTAGTCACCGTTGCCATCGATACGCGGCCACGCGTAACTGCGCGCCGCGACGGCCTGCGCCTTGAGCGCCTCGAGCGGCCAGCTGCCGGGCATCTCAGAGGGCACCACCCCCAGCAGGTAGTAGTCCAGCGGCAGGGTGTTTATCTGATCAAGCGTGCCTGTGCTGTTGACGAGCAGCCTGACCGAATCGCGGAATTGGTTCATGTTCGGGTAGCTGTCCTTGAACGACACCTTGATCAAGCCGTAGGCGCCAGAGAGCGACTCCATCGACGCGTCGAACGTCGGCGTGCGCGCAAGCTCCGTGCCGAGCGAGTCGTACACGATGGCCGTCCAGCCCAGCGGAGTGGGAGTGGGACTCGGGCTGGGCGTGGGACTCGGCGATGGTGAGGGCGATGGTGTCTCTGATGGCGATGGTGAGGGCGATGGTGTCTCTGATGGCGATAGCGATGGTGATGGTGTCTCTGATGGCGATAGCGATGGTGACGGCGACGGCAACTCCGATGGCGATGGCGTTGGCGACTCTGTCGGCGGAGGCCCAGGAGTGGGTGGCGGTGGTGGCGCGATGGCCTCAGGCCACAGCTCGAGATAGCTGCCGACCGGGAACACCTGGGCGCCGAATACCGAGGAGGTCCAGTCGCCGACGATCGACGTCAGCCGGGCCGGGCTGCCCGGGGCAGGAGCGAAGTCGCTGCCGATGCGTACGCGGATGGGCCGTGCGCCATCGACGGTCGTGATCTCGACGTTGGTGTAGTAGAAGTGCAGGATCTCGTCGTAGCTCTGGCCGGCGTTGGCGCGGCCCTTGGCGCCCCACTGGGACATGCCCACACCGTGATCGGTGCCACGTCCCCAGAAGTAGAAGAGCGGCTCCGGTGATGGCGACGGGCTGGGCGATGGGCTCGGCTCGGGTGACGGCGAGGGGCTGGG
>Ga0209342_10005839_pt1 | contig 12549 bp, 12 predicted proteins | sample RifCSP16_2_FD_184023 | JGI IMG/M metagenome (GOLD analysis project Ga0209342, IMG submission 184023) | Soil microbial communities from Rifle, Colorado - Rifle CSP2_sed 16_2 (SPAdes) (version 2) | ecosystem: Environmental > Terrestrial > Deep subsurface > Rock core/Sediment | place: Rifle... | reverse complement strand
TAGTGTCGTCCGACAGATCAATGATCCGACTGGCAGATAGTGCACTTTGTTTTTTCCCCTCTCCCTCCGGGAGAGGGTTGGGGTGAAGGGATAATAGCCGTAACACTCCCCTCATCCTGCCCTTCTCCCGGAGGGAGAAGGGATCCAACGGCTACTACCGTGCACACTACTAACCGTCCTGCTCAGTAAGGCTCGTAACCGTGCGCCTCACACACTACGGCCAGCCGCCTCCGCGCCGCAGCGACTGGCAAACCATCAAGAGCCTGCTGCCCTACCTGTGGGAGTTCCGCGGGCGGGTGATCCTGGCGCTCGTCTTTCTCGCGGCGGCGAAGGTCTCGAACGTCGCGGTTCCGCTCGTCCTCAAGGAGATCGTCGACGCCTTCGACACGCCGCAGGCGATGCTCGCGCTGCCGATATTCCTGTTCGTCGCCTACGGTCTGCTGCGCCTCGGGAACTCGCTCTTCGGCGAGCTGCGCGATGCGGTGTTCGCCAAGGTCACGCAACGCTCGATCCGGCGCGTCGCGCTCCAGGTCTTCGAGCACCTGCACAGACTTTCGCTGCATTTTCACCTCGAGCGCCAAATGGGCGGGGTGTCGCGCGACATCGAGCGCGGCACGGCGGGCATCCGGTTTCTCCTCAACTTCATGCTGTTCAACATCCTGCCGACCCTGATCGAGATCGCCTTCGTCGCCGCGATCCTTTTCGTAAAGTACGATCCCTGGTTCGCCGTCATCACGCTCGCGACACTCGTGGTGTACGTGATCTACACGCTCCTCATCACCGAATGGCGCATGATCTTCCGGCGCAGCATGAACGAGATGGACTCGAAGGCCAACACGCGCGCGATCGACAGCCTCCTGAACTACGAGACGGTGAAATACTTCGGCAACGAATCCTACGAGGCGCGGCGCTACGACGACACGCTGCAACACTGGGAAAAGGCCGCGGTCCGCAATCAGACCTCGCTCTCGGTGCTCAACGCCGGCCAGGGTTTTATCATCGCCGTCGGGGTGACGCTCCTGATGCTGCTCGCGGGTTGGCATGTGCAGCAGCGAACGATGACTTTGGGCGATCTCGTGCTCGTGAACGCCTTCCTGCTCCAGCTCTACATGCCGCTGCATTTCCTCGGCTTCGTCTACCGCGAGATCCGCCATTCGCTCGCCGACATGGAGCGCATGTTCGGGCTGCTCGAGCAGCACGAGGAGGTGCGCGACAAGCCCGGCGCGCCGGACCTGCTGGTGACCCGCGGCCATATCCGCTTTGAGCACGTCGCCTTCAGCTACGACAGCCGGCGCCCGATCCTGCACGAGGTGAGCTTCGATATCCCCGCGGGACACAAGGTCGCGGTGGTGGGCGCGAGCGGCGCGGGCAAATCCACGCTCTCGCGCCTGCTGTTCCGGTTTTACGACGTGACCGGCGGGCGCATCCTGATTGACGGCCGCGACATCCGCGACGTGACCCAAAAGAGCCTGCGGCGCGCCATCGGCATCGTGCCGCAGGACACGGTGCTCTTCAACGACACGATCTACTACAACATCGCCTACGGCCACCCCGACGCCGTGCACGCCGAAGTGATTCAGGCGGCCAAGGCCGCGCATATTCATCAGTTCGTGGAATCGCTTCCGGATAAGTACGACACCCTCGTGGGCGAGCGGGGCCTGAAGCTCTCCGGGGGCGAAAAGCAGCGTGTCGCCATCGCCCGCACGCTCCTGAAGAACCCGCCGATTCTCGTCTTCGACGAGGCCACCTCGGCCCTCGACTCCAAAACCGAGAAGGCGATTCAGGCGGAGCTGAAGGACCTCGCCGCCAACCACACCACCCTCGTCATCGCGCACCGGCTTTCCACCATCCTCGACGCCGAGCAGATCCTCGTCATGGAGCACGGCCGCATCGTCGAACGCGGCACCCACGCCGAACTCCTCGCCCGCAACGGCATCTACGCCCATCTCTGGGCGCTGCAACTCCAGGAGGAACAGGAACAACCGAAGATGGCGGTGGGGAATGGGTTAACGGCGGGGTAATGTTACGTTCGGCGCGGCACTCGACTAACCGCCGCCTTCCATCCAACTCCTTGCCGTCAAAGACCGTAATGCCTGGGCGTACAGCGCATTCGGATCCGGCGCCTTCGGTTTCTCTCGCAACAGCATCCACATGTGCTCGGCCGCCACCGAACCGATAGCGTGGATCGCGTCATGCCGGTCCAGCCCCTCGGCCCTGAGGCGCGCCAGCGCCTCCTGCGCGACCTCAAGCCCCTCGGCCAGTTGGTTTTCTACAACGGTGTGAATCGCGGCATGCAGTTGCGCGTTCGGGAGTTCCACTCCCGTCTGTCGGTGATACTCGGCAATGAGCTCGATCCGCTCGCCTTCGTCCAACGCGAGCCACGCCTTCGCATCGGGTGTTTTGTGTGGGTCGTATCTCATCTTGCCGTGTGGTTCCGCGGGCTTCGTCGTCTATCGCGCCGATCAGGTAAGGCAGGACTTACCCACCGATGCCGGATTATTGCGGCGGCATGAATTCTATTCCCCCTCTGTTTCCCTTCTATTTCCTCCACCCCTTCTACTGCCTATAATCCCGCGATGACCGGCCCAATGAACGAGACACCCAAACCCGCGGAACACCGCCTGCACCAATACGCACAGCTGGCCGCGGTGGTCATCGTCGTCGTTGGCAGTTACCTGGTTCTCTATCCGTTCATTCCCGCCATCTTGTTTTCTGCCGTGGTGTGCTCTGCAACCTGGCCGCTGTATGTGCGCCTGCGAAAAGCGTTGCGGGGCCGGTCCACGCTCGCGGCGCTGGTAATGACGCTGCTGCTGATCGCGCTGGTGATCGGTCCCTCCGTGTTGTTGGCCGTGAGCCTCGCGGACAACGTAACGGCCATGGTCGAGGCGGGCAAAGCAGCGCTGGGAAGAGACCCCATTCAGCCACCCGCATGGTTACGAAAGATCCCGACGGTGGGAGAAATGCTCGCGGACTATTGGCAACGCTTGGTCTCCAGCAGCGAGAGCCTGGCCGCGCAGTCGCAAGGTTTGCTGGAGCCCGCGCGCAACTTTCTGGTTGGCGCGGGCAAGACCGTAGGCCAAGACTTGCTGCAACTGGCGCTTGCGATGTTCATCAGCTTCTTTTTCTACCGCGACGGCGAAGCGCTGGCACTGGCCCTTCGCAAAGCGCTGAATAGACTCGCTGGCGGGCTGGGCCGCGAGTTGCTGCAAACGATCCATAACACCGTGACCGGGGTCGTGCACGGCATCTTCGGGACGGCGCTGGCGCAGGCGGTCCTCGCCTTGGTCGGCTTTCTCATCGCCGGCGTTCCCGCGCCCTTTTTGCTTGCGGTGGCGACTTTCTTTCTCTCCATCCTTCCGATCGGGCCGCCGCTGGTGTGGGGCGGGGCCACCCTGTGGCTTGTCTCCCAGGGACAAATAGGCTGGGCGGTTTTCATGGCCCTGTGGGGTTTGTTGGCGATCAGCAGCATCGACAATTTTGTCAAACCGTATCTCATCAGCCGCAGCAGCGACTTGCCTCTGCTTCTGATTGTGCTCGGCGTATTCGGCGGCGTGTTCGCTTTCGGTTTCATCGGCATCTTCATTGGCCCGCCGGTCCTTGCAGTCGGGCTTACGCTGGTGCAGCTCTGGATCGCCCGGTCGCACGAGGAAACTGGAACCCCCGGCGCTTAGCAGTGTCCCGGCGGGGCCTCCCCCGCGTGCCCTGCGCTCGGCTCGCCGCATCGTGCCATGCGCCAAGAAACGCGGCGAGCGGCGAGGCAGCCTCATCCTCCTCCTCGAACGCGCACGACTGAGCGCACCCGGAGTGCCTGCGTCAACGGCATACGGCCGGTCAAATCAAGAACTGGCGATTCTGATCCGTTATCCCGCGGACATTCAACCGGCGTTTCTAAGGGTGTGGTGGTGCAAATCATTCCTGCAGCCTGCTTGTCCCGAAAGCACTATGTGCGCTATCGCACACAAGAAGTACCATCTGCTCGATGCGAAATCGAAACACTATTCGACATGATCCATGCCGATGGCTAAGAACCCATCTTTGTCCGCACGGCGATCGCCCCGGCAGAACCATCTTCTCGCCGCACTGCCGGACGCGGACTGCGAGCGCCTGCTGCCCCATCTGGAGCTGGTTCCGTTGGAACTCGGCAAGGCTCTCTACGAATCCGGCGGTCAGCAGGGATATGTGTATTTCCCCACCACGAGCATCGTGTCCCTGCTCTACGTCATGGAGGACGGATCCTCGGCGGAGATCGCGGTCGTGGGCAACGAGGGCGTGCTGGGCATCGCGCTGTTCATGGGCGGCGAAACCACCCCGAGCCGCGCGGTGGTGCAGAGCGCGGGCTACGGCTACCGGCTCAGAGCAAGCGTCCTGAAGGCCGAATTCAGCCAGGGCGGGGACCTGCAGCGTCTGCTGCTGCGCTACACGCAGATGGCGCAGACCGCGGTGTGCAACCGCCACCATGCGGTCGAGCAGCAGCTGTGCCGCTGGCTGCTCTTGAGCCTGGACCGGCTGTCCTCGAACGAACTGACCATGACCCAGGAGCTGATTGCCAACATGCTGGGGGTGCGCCGCGAGGGCGTGACCGAGGCTGTCGGCAAGCTGCAAAAGGACGGAGTGATTGGTTACAGACGCGGCCACATCACTGTAGTGGATCGTCCCAAACTGGAAAGGCGGGTGTGCGAGTGCTACGCGGTGGTAAAAAAGGAGTACGACCGCTTGCTGCCCCCCCCCCACAGCAACTCTGACCGTGCTTCCAGCGCGGCGGGCGAACACGACTACACGGCTGTTACCTAATGAAGCACGCCGACATGTCAACGCCCGGTACTTCTTCTCAAGCACTACCGAGTACGCTCATGGTGCAATATCGTAGCGACATGCAAATACTGTTTTTGCCAGGTTGCCGGGCAAACAGTATTGGGTTTAGCTCAACGTAAATGTACCGACTCACCCTTGGATTTCCGATGCAAAAGGTAACTATGTAAGAACCAACCTAAAAGAAATCCAATCGTCAATGTGAAAAATATCAACAACGCACTCGACATTGAGGCTCTCCACAATAGAAAGCCAATCTCAACGACAGCGACATTTTGAGCGATAAATATCACCGCCAGGCTTGAGAGAATAAGTATCAGTGTTAATTTTAAATTCATCTTTCAAGCCTCTCAAACGGACTGTTAAAAGCTTCTGAGGTTGCAGACGGTCTGGGCAGCGTCCACCCGCCAATACTTCACTTGAATTTGGAATGGGCGGCAGCTACGCCGGCCTTAAGGTCCTCCCAGATTTTGTCAGCAGTTGCTTTGACCTGTTCCCATGCCTCGCCACTGGCCTTCTCCAGTTCCTTCATTTTTTCAGACGCCGCACGCTGTTTGGCACGCAACTCATGAAGTGCCTCGGCACGCTTGACCTTCATGTCAGCCCCTGCGTTCTCCACCTTGGCTTCCCATAAATTAATTTGGGCGCTCCATTCCTTCAGTTGCGCCGCCATTTTTTGTTTATATGCGTCTTGAATTTCCATGATTTACTCCTTTAATGGTTAGCGACAACTCAAGCTCATCGGGTCGACTTTAGCGCCAGCCGGTTTTCAACCTCTTTTACGCCAGCCACTGCGCCCGCCAGGGCTTTGGCCCTGTCGCGACTCGACCGCGAATCGACCGATCCGCTTAATGTCACCACGCCATTTACGGTGTCGACACTGATTTGCAGCGTCTTGAGACCGGGCTCGGCAAAAATGGCGGCTTTGACCTTGGCCGTAATCGCAGCATCGTCGATGGCCACACCGGTTTTCGCGCCTTGCTCGCCCAGTTTTTCACGGGCTTTATCGGCCGTCTGGTCTATCTTTTTACCTGCGGTCTCCGCCGGCCCCGGCTTGTCGCATGCGGCAAGCCCAACAACGAATAGCATCGAAATACCGATTAATTTGAAATTCTCTAAAACGTTCATTTCGGCTCTCCTTCCATTTCCTTCGCATACACAGGTTTCGTCACGGGATCCGACCCTGAGTTCTCCCCAACATCAGCGCCACCACGCCGTAACCCCACCACGGCAGATCGAAGACGCCGGAAAACAGGAACGAATCCATTGATTGCCGTCTCCTGAGTTCCAGCCATGGCGCTCCTTGCGTCCTTACGGGGCTGGCTGTGTAACCGTCGTCGCATCAAGAGTGACGGCAGTCTGCGCCAGCAGCCTGCCGTTGATCGATGCGAGATTCCCAAACGCGATCGCTGTCTGACCCAGTATAATTCCCTCAAAGTGCGTGTTCGCTCCAATGGTCACAACATCGGAGACCTGCCAGAAAATGTTCTGGGGCAGTGCGCCACCGGCTAGGATAACGTTCTTGGCAGCGGCCATGTCGAGAGTTCCCGCCACCTTGAAGATCCAGACATCGGTTGCGCTGCCATTGAGAGTAAGATCCGTTGGTATCGTCACATTGGAACCCCATTCGTAGACGCCAGGGGCGAGGGTTAAACTGGTAAGCGTTCCGGCACCCACGTTGGTAGTCGCAGCAGATGTAGCCGTCCGTCCAGCGGCGTCGGTGTACGCAGCTTGCATGCTGAGTACGGCCGTAGTGAGATTAGTGGGAGTAGGAGGCGCATAGTCGGCTGCGTATAGCTTGAAAGGTGCGACCACTTGAGCGGATGTCGAATAGGTATCCGAGGCGTCCGGTGCGGCTGTTTCTGACCATCCAGTTAAGAAAGTCCTGGCGGCTGGACTCAATCCAACATTTCCAATCACTACGGAGCTTGGAACGGTTGAGACCCCATCTTTTGCCAGAATCGCATAACCGCCGGCCGCTCCAAGGTCTCCGGCCGCACCAAGAGACACACAGTCCGTGGCCGATGCCGTGCAGACTCCCGTTGAGCCTGAGCCGCCACCGCCACCACCGCCGCATCCAGCTACGAAAGCGGCCGCCAGCAACGCCATGAGCAACGTGTTAAGTGGTTTGAAAAAGCTTTCGAATCTGTTCATGTGTTTCTCCTGATCAGGGGACCCCGAAAGGCTTCGGTGCGCGGCTGATTCATTGTGGCCGCGGATCCCTGCGTACGGCACCGTAGGTTTTGGCGCCGAGCATCGTAAGGCGATTATCCCCCTCCGTCGCAAGATGTTCTGTGCGTTTACGTACATAACCCGGAAAGGAAAAGGCCGTCTCGCGACGGCCTTCTTGTCCTGGTTTCACAACCAATGCTTCATGGGCACAGTAACAGTTGCAAACGCATCCACGTTAGCCGCGGCAGCGGATGAAAACAGTCTGCCTTCCACCGGCGTCCGCTCCAAGGTGTGCGGCCAAACACCTGGACTGCCGCTCCATTGGCAATTACGGTTCCCTTGAAGATAGAACTCACGCCAAGAGTCGCTGCACTGCCGGCCTTCCACCGCACGTTCTTGGCCTGCGCGCCGTTGGCCAGAACAACTATGCTGTTGGTTCCGGTCGTGATGGCGCTGTCCATCTGGAAGATGAAGACCGCATCCGCGTTGCCCTGGGCGTCGAGGGTGATAGTGAATCCTGCTCCGACCGCAATCGGATTTGCCGGTGGCTTCCTGCCCGAGGCCATGGCGGCCATCCCCGACCTTCAGTCGCCGGTGACCACATCGCTGGCGCCGCGGGAAATCGTGGAGTGCTTCCAGTCCAGCCTCTGGGATGAAGACCGGCAGCGCATGATTTCATATCGTGAGGCGAATCAGGCCGGGTGATCAACCTCTCATCGCTCCGGCTCCGTTTTCCATCCACAATGATTAACGCGGCAGGTCGCACCGAGTACAGGCGGCCAAAGAGCCAGAGTTGCTTTATTAGACCGAAACGCGACGCTACTCGCCGAGCAACTCGCCAACGGGTTTCAAATCTTCCACCCGATCGCATACCGCCTTTCTGGTCACTAAACTGGGGCGACTTGCGTGGCATTTGCCGAATGTACGACGGATGACGGCGTATCCGGCGAACGGCGAACAGAGGGCTTCGGCAAAAGCGCCGAAGCCCGGTTCTGCCGCTATTTGACGTAGTTGTAGAGGATGTTGATCCTGCGGTTTTCCTGCTGCCCCTCCAGGGTGGTGCCGTAGTCGACACGACGGGTCTGGCCGAATGCCGCTGTGGAAAGTTTCGAACGAGCGACACCCAGGTTATCCACCAGGTAATTCACCACGGCCGTAGCGCGTTGCTGGGAGACTTCCATCGACACCTCGGGGGTTATCTCCTTGGCGCCGAGGTATTTGCCGGCGTGTCCTTCCACCGTGGCGGTGACGGAGGGATTCGCTTTCATGAAATTCGCCACCTTGCGAAGTTCGTCACGGTACTCCGGTTTAATCTCGTGCTTGTACGGGTCGAACTCGATTTCCACGGCCATGGTGGTCCTGGCGGCGACCACCTTGAGCCCTTCGAAATCCGACGCGCACGCGATGACAGCATTGACACGCCGGTTCGCCCGCTTCCCTTCCTCGGTGCGATTGTCCGCGATCGGGCGCTCTTCTCCGTACCCCACTGCCATCAGCCGGGAGGGATCGATCTTGTAGTCTTGCACCAGGAAGCTCACCACGCTCTGCGCCCGGCGCCGCGACAGTTGCATATTAATCTCAGCCGTCCCGACATTATCGGTGTGACCCTCGATCAACGCCGTGGTGTCGGGGTATTTCTTCAGGAAGGTTGCCACCACACCGAGCTTCTCCTTGTCATCGCGCTGAATCTCGTCCCGGTCAATCTCGTACGCGAGGTCGAGTACGCTGCAGTACTGCTTCTGCGCCCGGACCGGCACGATGACCCGCACCGGTGCTGCCGCAACGCGTGGGGGCGGCGTCGCCGCTCTCGGTGCGGGGGCCGGCTTGTCTCCGCCGAACCGAACGACCAGGCCGACCGAGACAAGATCGATGTCGCCTCTGTTGCCGACGGCATCGTTGATCCGGTAGCGTTCCACCTCGGCGCGCATTCCGAGAGATTCGGTGAAATTGTACTGAAGCCCCAGGCCGAGCTTGTAGTTCGTATCGCGCTTGCTGGGGTTGGGATCCGTCGGCACGGCGACGGCTCCGGTGTTGGTGAAATTGTCTCTGGCTTCAGCGTAGTTCCATCCGACCCGGCCAAACACAGAAAAGCTTTCGGCAAGGGGCAGAATGCCGACGGCGTCGAGATTCAAACCCTGGAGCTTGATCTCCCCGGTCAAGGTTCCCGCCGGGGTCGTTGTCGACGTAAAACCGAACTGTCCCAAATTGAAATAGCCGGCTTCGAGAGCAAAATACCTGTTGAACCGGTACCCGCCAAAAACCTTATAGCCGGTGTCGCGGTGGTCATCGGTCATCGAGGTCGTGGTAAGGCCTGATCCCAGCAGCTGGGCGGCGATCCCCGCGTCGTCGATATTCGCTGTCGATTGGCCGACGCTCAACCCACCGACCCAGCCTGAATCATCCGCCACTGCAAATTGGCCGCTCATCGCAGCGAATCCCACAAGACCCAGCGTGCCTACGGCTTTAGCTATTCTCTTCATGTTCTTCTCCAAAATAACCTGGGGCAACTCATCGAGTACACCCAAGTTAAAATCACTAGCTTGCGGTTGGCTCCCCCTTGAAGGGGGGAGCTTCCGGTATTTCCTGATGTAACTTGTCCTGCGTTCACACCGAATACTTTATGTCTTACTCAGGTACGTTAATGGTGATAGCAGCGGGAGCGGTGGTGGTCATTGTAAACGCGCCTGCTCCGGCCGCACCCGCCAACAACCTGCCCGTCACCGTTGAGCCGCCTGAGATCGTGATAGTCCCACCGGCCAGTATGTTTCCATTCCAGATTGTTCCCGTTCCGATGCTTGCCGCACTACCGATCACAAACCAGATGTTTTTGGCTTGGGCGCCTCTTGCCAGTTTAATCTCGCTCGGAGTTGCAAGAATGCCCGAGTCGCTAAAAGAGGTAGTTACCCTAATGATGAAGACAGCATTCGGATCATCGTTGGCGTCGAACGTGGCAACCCAACCGGTCGCCAGGTTAAGAACATTTTCGGTATATACGCCAGGCACGATGGTTTTCCCGACTGGCCCTACCCCGCCTAGTTGACCGCCGAGGGAATCTGCAGCGAAAGTATCTATCTTGTTCTTGCCCTGAATCCACGCGGTATTCAAGTCGTTCGTGACCTGTTGCGCGATAAGGTCGTCGGGTCCGCCGGCCCAGTATATTGACCCGTTCACGGTCATTCCCGCGCTATCAGCCCAGTCCGTAAAACCTGTGCAGTTTCCGGCCGCACCGCCACCAACGGTGGAAGTGGAATCCGTACAGGTCGCAAGTGGATACAACGCTATATCCCCATTAACCACGGTAACACCGCTTGAGGTCATTCCAGCCCGCGCTGCAATCCCGTAAGAAGCGGCGCTTCCAAGGTTAATTGCGAGAGCCACCGGCGGAACGGATGCGGGTGCTGTTCTAAATGTCCATGGATTCGGTTTCGGTAGCCCACCCACTGCCGGCACAACCAGTGCATTGCCTGCCAGGTCTTTGGCCCCGTTGCTAACCGTAACCGTATAGTCCGTGTCGGGCGTCAGACTGGTCTGTGGTAAAAAGCTCGCAATGTTGTTCGCCGCATCGTAGGCGACCGTTCCTGCTACGACATTTAGGGGCGTTGCTGTCTCATGCACCGTAAAGTTCGCGGTGACCATCGTTGCCTGACTCATTGCCTCACTGAAGGTTGCATTGATTGTTCTGTCAACAGGGACAAGCGTTGCAAGATCAGCAGGGTTGGTGAAGGTCACGGTGGGTGCGGTGCTTTCTGGCGTGGCGGCGGTCTTCCAGCTCCATGGATTCGGGATAAGTCCGGGTACCAATGCATTAACACCAGTCAGGTCCATGGCTCCCGTCGTGATATTTAAGGTATACCAGGTACTGGGTGAGAGATCGACGTCCGGGTTAAAAGTTGCCGTGTTGCCAAGGTAGGTCACTACGCCTGTTATGTTGGGAGATGCACAAGCTACGGGTGCGACGCCAGTTCCAGCTGCACACACCGTAAAATTGGTTGCTGGAGAGACGAGCGTTGAAGGAAGCATCGGCTCACTGAAGGTTGCAGTGGCGTCTCTGTTGATGGGCAGGTCGGTCGCACCATCAGCAGCACCAACGGAAATCAATTTGGGTGCGGTGGTGTCAGACGTCAGGCCAGTTGTAAAGCTCCAGACGTGATTTGCCAGCATTGCAATGCCTGCCTGGTTTTTCACCACCGTGGTGACCGTTGCGGTATATAAGCTACTGGCCGCAAGAACGCTGGTTGGTGTAAAGACCGCCGTTTGTCCGGCGTAGATGACTGCTCCCGGTACGGCAGTTGCCAGCGGCCCGGTCACCTTAAAGGATGCCGCAGTGATCGTTGCAGCGTCCATCGTCGACTCACTGAATGTTGCGGTGATTCTCCTATTGATCTGCACACCCGTGGCGGCGTTCGCGGGGACCGTGGAAGTCACCGTGGGCGCGAGTCCAGCACCGACTCCGATTCCGCCCAAGATTGGATCGTTTCCTCTACCACTACATCCCGCCACAAAAGCGACCAGCAGTAATGCCATGGACCACATCAGTGGCTTAGTAACGCGTTCGAATCTGTTGTTCATTTGCTTCCCCTCTTTGGCTTTGATCTGATCCAGAAAACCATCGATGTAATCGACCGACCCATTGTCGGCGCGTACGCTGACGTTCTGCACAATCGCTTTCGCGCGGAGCTTCAGAGTTTCCAGTATTACCGTCCACCGCAAGAGCTTCTGTGCGGTGGCGTACATACGCGGGACGATTTGTGCGCTCGTATGCATACAGCGGACCACGACGAACGCCGCTGGGCAGCAGCACCGCCGCAGGCGAGCGGCTCTGTGGCGCGGGCCGCCATACAAAACAGACGGTTATCATTTCCGTGCCAAGGAAAAAGGCGCTCTCGAGACGAGCTTTCTTGTCACTCTATGATCCGGGAGCCGATCGCCAACACGCTGCTCAAGGATGCGCCGGATGACTCCCGGATCGTCGATCAGGGCAATCACACCCATCGGTCCGCTCTTTACGCTTCGGCGCTTCGGACATTCGAGCGGATCGGCTTCATGGACTGGATCAGCCGCGCCCAGGTGGCTTTCGCCCGCGCGGCGATCTCGCTCACCGGTTCGAGCGTCGCCAGGGTATCCTGGCCCTTCAGCGCCCGCTCCCCGGAGGGAGAGGGAGAAAACAACGTGCACTATTTGCCGGTCGGGTCAGTATCTGCTCAAAATTCATCCACGGACTCAACTTACCCCCCACGCCCCGCCCCCCGACGCCTGCAAGCAAAAGCATGCATTTTTTTGTGTGCGGGATGGGTGGATGGGTGTATAAATAGGTGAGGTGCTGCCCGCACCTTCGGCCACGCGATCCGCCAGACTAATTCGCGCTTTAACTAACGCCGGCCATGTCCAAAAAAACCCGCGATCCCGCCATTCTCAACCCCGCCGCTGGCACGGCGGAAGGCATCACCGAGGTCCGACGCCAGGAGGCCTTGCTTAAAACCGGGGCCTTGCAGAACGCGATCCTCACCAGCGCCAATTTCTCGATTATCGCCACCGACGAGAAAGGCATCATCCAATTATTCAATGTCG
>Ga0209342_10005838_pt1 | contig 12549 bp, 9 predicted proteins | sample RifCSP16_2_FD_184023 | JGI IMG/M metagenome (GOLD analysis project Ga0209342, IMG submission 184023) | Soil microbial communities from Rifle, Colorado - Rifle CSP2_sed 16_2 (SPAdes) (version 2) | ecosystem: Environmental > Terrestrial > Deep subsurface > Rock core/Sediment | place: Rifle... | reverse complement strand
TGCAGGCAGCTATTCAGCAATCTCCAGTGTCCAGAGTGCGGGCGCTGGCTCACGAAGTGCCCGGACTGCTATCGGAAAGAGTCGGTTCCGTCCTATGCAAATTGGAATAACAGGTGCCGAACGTGTTACCGTGCCTTCCGCGGCACGAGGGCTGTTTCGTAGATGAAGGAGAAGATCCACCCGCCGTACGTGGAGTCGACCATCGTCTGCGCCTGCGGCAACACCTGGAAGACGCGCTCGACGAAGGAGACGGTGCACCTCGATCTCTGCAGCCGCTGCCACCCCTACTTCACGGGCGAGCAGCGCATCGTCGACACGGCGGGCCGGGTCGAGCGCTTCCGCAAGCGCTACGAAAAGGCGGCGCCGCGCCGCTAGCGAGCCCCGACACATCCGACGAAGGCCGGGCTCAAGCCTGGCCTTCGCTGCTTGTGGGCATGGTGCTGTCCCGCCTGCCCTTCAGCCTGTCGACGAGCAGCCAGGCGCTGGGCAGCACCATCGCCGCAAGCAGCAGCTTCATCAGGTCGCCGACGATGAAGGGGTAGAGGCCGCCGGTCAGCGTCTTGTCCAGCGTGCCGGAGCCGGAGATCAGCTCGCCCAGGGGCTTGCCCGCGCCGGGCACGATCCAGTCGGTCTCCAGAAGGTAGGCGAGCCAGAGCAGGCCGGGAACGTAGAGAGCGACGTTGCCCAGGAGCATAGCGACGTGTACCCAGGGGCCGCGATCCCAGCGCCGCTCCGCCAAGTAGCCGACAAGGGCCGCGGCCAGGATAAAGCCGACGACGTAGCCGCCGCTGGAGATGTCCCAGACGTAGCCCTCACTGCCCCGCCACGGCAGGACGAAGTGGACGTCCCACGCGCCGGCGGTGGCGCCGCTGCCCGGCGCGAAGACGGGCACGCCGAGCATGCCGAGGAGCATGTAGACCGTCAGGCAGCCGGCGCCGCGCCGGGCGCCCAGGGCGCCGCCCGTGACGAGCACGGCGAACGTCTGGCCGGTGATCGGCACGGTTGTCCAGGGGAGGCGGATAGCGATCTGGGCGAAGAGAGCGACGACAGCGGCGAACCCGAACATCAGCGTCAGGTCGCGCACCAGGGCGACGAGGCGGCCCTCGCTCCCAAAGCGGGGGAAGATGGCGTCCGCCAGCGTCCTTGCCTGCGGGTAATCCACGTGCGAACCTCCTGCCGGTCTTGCCGTGGCCGGGAGCATGATCGCCGAAAGCGGCGCCTAGGAGAAGGCCCGCAGGCAAAGTCCGTTCGTGGTGAGCTTGTCGAACCACGAACGCGTTCGTCCTTCGACAGGCTCAGGACGAACGGAAAGAGCTGTTCAGTCCGTGACGAATAGCGGCGCCACCATGCCGTTGCGGTAGTGACCCTCCGGCGACTCGCCGGGGAGCACCTCGACGACATTGCAGATGAGCAGGTACTTGCCGGGCGAGAGCTGCAGCGTCGCCCGCGCCGTCTCGCCGGCCGCGAAGGGCTCGATCTCGCCGATTATGTTAACTCGCTCCTCGTCGACCTTGCCATCGACCACCGACAGCTCCTGCGGCGGCAGGTCGCTCTTGATGACGACGAGCTGGTGCGGCTTCGTGCCGCCGTTCCTGGCGATGACCCGGACGTCGCCCGCCTCGATCTCGCTGCGCCCGTCCGTCAGCTCGATGCTCCACTCCTTGAGCGACACCTTCACCTCGACGGCGCCGTCGCCGCCGCAGGCCAACACGAGCAGCGCCGTCGCGACGACGAGGGCCAACGCGAGGTTGCGCTTCACGCTCCCGATCCTACTCCTGAGCAAGGCTAAGCCATGGTGTAGACTGCGCTCCAAAAGGCAGGGCGTAGACCGTGGCCAAACTGAAGCTTGGCGTCCACACCGGCCAGCAGGACATCGAGCTGGACGAGCTGCGCAAGCTCTGGCGTCACCTGGATGCCGCCGGCATGGACCGGGTGACGGTTTGGGACCACTTCTACGAGTCGCCGCCGCGCGACGGCAACGGCCGCGCCTACGAGTCGGTCGCCCTCCTCTCGGCGCTGGCGCTGGAGACGCAGCGCTGCCAGATCGGCTGCTTCGTCTTCGGCATGGGCTATCGCAACCCGGCGATGCTGGCGAAGTCGCTGACGACGATCGACCACCTGAGCCACGGCCGCCTCGTCGCCGCGCTCGGCGCCGGCTGGCACGTGCCGGAGCACGAGGGCTACGGCTTCGCGTTCCCGCCGGTGAAGGACCGCCTCGACCGCCTCTCGGAGGGCGTGCGCATCGTCCGGGCGATGCTGACGCAGGAGCGCAGCAGCTTCGAGGGCAAGCACTACCGCACGAAGGACGCGGCGAACATCCCCCAGCCGGTGCAGGCGCGGGTGCCGATCGCGATCGGCGGCGGCGGCGAGAAGCGGACGATGGCGATCGCGGCGCGGCGGGCGGACGAGTGGAACGGCGGCTACATGTCGCCGGAGACGTACCGCCATAAGGTGAGTGTGCTGGAGGAGTGGTGCGGGCGCTTCGGCCGCGACCCGAAGGAGATCACGCGCAGCCTCATCATCCACTTCTACATGTCGTCGACGGGCAAGCCGCCCGGCCCGGCGCGCGAGGGGTCGATCTACGGCGAGCCGCAGCAGGTGATCGACCGGCTGGGTGAGTACGCCGACGCCGGCGCCGAGATCGTCAGCGTCGCCATGCGCCCGCCGATCGACTGGGACGCGGTGCAGTCGTACATACAGGACGTCGTGCCGGCGTTCCGGTAGGACCCCCTGTCATTGCGAGCCGAAGGCGAAGCAATCTTTGACCTCCCGTCAAGGATTGCCACGGCTCGCCTGCGGCGAGCCTCGCAATGACAGAATCATGAACCGCATCGAGCTGAGCGTAGACATCGCCGCGCCTGTTGGGCGCGTCTGGCGGGCGCTCTGCGAGCCGGCCGAGGTCGCAAGTTGGGACCTGGGGCTAGTCGAAGCGCTGGACGCGCCGGCGGAGTACCCGCAGCCGGGCCAACGCGTCCGCTGGCAGATGCGCTCCGGCCCGTACGACACCCTCGCCGACAGCCCCCAGGAGGTGCTGCTGGAGCGCCGCCTGCGCACCTTGCTGGAGCTCGGCCCCATCCACATGGACGAGACGTACGAGCTGACGCCACTCGACGGCGGCTGCCGCGTCGAGCTGGTCGTCGAGTGGAGCGCGCCTGCCCTCATCGCCGGCCTGGCCGGACGCTCGCTGCGCGAGGGCTTCGAGGCGTCGCTGGCGGGCCTGAAGCGCTGGTGCGAGAGCGTCAACGACCCCGCGGGTTGAAACCCGCGGCTAGGCAGCAAGCGAAGGGGGCCGAGATCGACATGTCATTCTGAGAAGCGAAGAATCCAAGCGGTGCGCTCCCAATGAGGGGAACGAACTGCTTTGACCCTTCGCTTTCGCTCAGGGTGACAGGCGCTCTCGTATAATCGCCTCGAATCGTCCTCGGAGGAACGCTATGCCCCTCGCCCCCGGACCGCTCGCCGACGTCAAAGTGCTCGACCTCACCTGGGTGCTCTCCGGGCCCTACGCCTCTATGGTCCTCTGCGACCTCGGCGCCGAGGTGATCAAGGTCGAGCGGCCGCCCTACGGCGACGTCGCGCGGACGACGGGCCCACACATCGACGGCGAGAGCAGCTACTTCTTCAGCATCAACCGCGGCAAGAAGAGCATCGTCCTCGACCTCAAGAAGACGGAAGGGCGCGACCTCTTCCTGCGCCTTGTCGAGAAGGTGGACGTGGTCATGGAGAACTTCACGCCGGGGACGATGGAGGGGCTGGGCCTCAGCTACGAGGCGCTCTCGGCGCGCAACCCGCGCCTGATCTACGCGGCGACCTCCGGCTTCGGCCGGACGGGCCCGGACCGCTTGAAGCCGGCGCTGGACATCGTCGTGCAGGGGATGGGCGGCATGATGAGCATCACCGGCGAGGAGGGCAGCGGCCGGCCGGTGCGGCCCGGCCTCTCGCTGGGCGACATCGCCGCCGGGCTCTTCGCCGCCATCGGCATCCTCGCCGCCCTGCACGAGCGCGAGCGCAGCGGCCGTGGCCAGCTGGTCGACGTCTCGATGCTCGACTGCCAGATCGCGGTCCTGGAGAACGCTTTCGCGCGCTACTCGGCGACGGGCGTGCCGCCGAAGCCGATCGGCACGCGCCACCCGCTTTCGACGCCGTTCCAGGCCTTCCCAACGCAGGACGGCTACATGGTCATCGCCCTCGGCTTTGGCACGGAGAACGTCTGGGAGCTGTTCTGCGCCCTCGTCGGCCACCCGGAGCTGATCGACGACCCGCGCTTCGCGACGCCCGGCCTGCGGACGCGGAACCACGCGGCGCTGGAGCCGATCCTCAACGAGGCGCTGCGCCAGCGGACGACGGCGGCGTGGCTGGCGGAGTTCGAGCCGCTGGCGATGCCCTGCGGCCCGCTGCACACCATCCCGCAGGCAGCGGAGTACGAGCAGGTGAAGGCGCGGCAGATGCTGGTCCAGGTGGAGAGCGAGCGGGGCAACCGGCTGACGATCTCGAACTCGCCTTTGAAGCTGTCGCGGACGCCGGCTGGCATCCGGGGCGGGCCGCCGCCCATCGGCCGGCACACACGCGAGGTGCTGTCGGCGCTGCTGGGCCTGGACGACGCGGAGGTCGAGGCCGAGTTCGCGCGCGGCGCCGCCGTGGCGGGACAGGACATCCCAGCGGAGCTGACGCAGAGCTGACCGCCTCCTCCCGTCCTCCGGCCGGTCACGGCTGACATCTCCGCCTGCCGACGAAGCTCCCGCGCGGGGCGCAGAAGAAGTCGAATTGACGATGGGATGCCTGCGGCCTAGAATCGATTGGGAACGCGGCCCCGTGGTGTAGCGGTCAAACATGCCACCCTGTCACGGTGGAGATCGGGGGTTCGAATCCCCTCGGGGTCGCCATTAGTTAACTCAGGCCCAGATAGGGGTCTCGTGATCTGGGCGGCTTCCAGAACATAGCGGAAGCCGTCCTTCGGCACTATCTCCAGCACCTGACCGGTATCGAAGTCCACGTAGAGCCTCTCAGCTAGGTTCCGGAGCAGATTAGCGCGCTCCTCGGGAAGAGCCGGGTCCCAGAACTTCTGGATGTTCTCGAAGTCCGCAACGGTTATCTCAACGAACTGGACATCAAAAGGCGAGATTGTCCTTAGTCGGTTCTCAATGGCCGCCAGCCTCCTGTCCCGCTCCTCTCGTTCGATGAGTTCCTCCATGTACGATTCGATGGCCTTCCGCCGTCGTCTCTCCAGGGACAGCCTCTCTGCCCTCAAGTCCAGGACATTGTTCTCAGCATTGGCGAGCTCTACCGCACGCTCTTGCCAATCAGCAGGTAGAGCGACAGGCCGAACCATCTGTTCGATTTGGCGGTCTATCAGGGCTGTCGGCCAATACCGGCCCGGCGCTTGACAAGCCAGGCCGCGCGACGGACTTGATTCCTGGTAGTAGCTGTTGCCGTTTATGTGGTGGCACCATGCCTTCTCACCACAATCAATGCAGCGTATTAGTCCCTTCGCGAGATACGGCCGGAACTTAGGCGAAGCGGAGCGCGGAGCCCTGTAGTGAGCACGAATGATGGACTGAACGCGATTGAAGTCCTCGGGCATGACTGCGGGTACGTGAAGGCCAGGACCGAGCTTGACCTCCTGACCTGCGGTTCCGTTCTTTCGTCGCGCTTCCTTGACGACAAAGCCGGCATAGAAGGGGTTCTTGGCTATGCTACGAATGCTCTCCTCCGTGAACCTTCGTGGTTTCGCTGATTCGCCGGCCTCGGAATCGGAGGCGCTCTTCAGCCGGTTGCGCGTGGTAAAGCCCAACCCGTTGAGCCAAGTCGCCACTGACTTATAGGTCTCCCTCCCGGACAGCATCCGCCGGAATAGCTCCTGCACGACGGGAAACTCCAGGTTGTCGGGAATCGGAGGGCGCGGGTCAGCCCGCGTGCTCGCCGGATCGGCGACGTAGCCAAAGGGGATTGAGCCGCGATGAATGCCCTTCTCGAACTTTAGGTCGAGGACCCGCTTGATGTGCTGAGCAGTTGTCGCGGAACTGAATTCGGCGAACTGGGCGAGGATGCCCATAACGAGGCGACTTCCTGGGTTGGAAAAGTCGAACATGGCTTGGTCGGCCGCAGCGAAGCCGATGCCGGACTGATGGAGGAGACGAAACGTCTGCGAGGAGACCACGGAGCTCCGAGCCCACCGGTCCATGCTGCTCACGATGACGATGGTGGGTCGAAGGACGGGTAGGCGTTCGATCATCTTCGCGAACTGGGGTCGCTTCGATATTTCGTCGTTGAAGGCCGACTCCCCTTCATCCGAAAACCAGGCTACGATTTCATAGTCCTTGCTCTCGCACCACTCCCTGATCTTCGTCTCCTGCGATTCCAGAGATAGGCCGTCGACTTGCTCTTCGGTGCTGACTCGTGTGTAAGCAACTGCGGTCTTCTTACCATCATGCTGAGTCACGGCTGTCCTCCTTATCGTCTTCAACTCTTGAATCGCCTGCCAAACCCTTCATGCGCAGTACGATACGAGCCGCTTGTTGCAGGAACGCTTCAACGTCGGGGTCCTCCATGGGCGTGCTGGGAACGCGGCGCCGGCGTCGCGCCATCGGCGTCCGAGCAGCCGGCGTGCCAGAACCGAGTTGACGTTTGCCGCCATCTTCGCCAGACTGCCCCTGCGCCAAGGGGACCCTCTCCTTGGTTAGTGGGTGGGCCGCGACGTTCCTGCCAGGGAGAGAGCGGCCCCCCAACTTTGTTTAGCGCGCTGGACGGAGAGCGTTAACTAGCAGTTGTCACTGTTTCTTCGTTCGTCCTCGGCGGCGATACTGCTGGAATCGGTCAGGATCGCTGCTCAATCTTCGGTACCAGCGCCGCCAACGTTCGCGGCCCTGCTCCCGGCGCCTCTCCAACGGAGCCTCGCTCTCTGGGCGACGGGTCAACTTTCCCTGCCGGGGTATGCCGAGATGCTTGCACATGATCGTCAGCCACTGGCGTGTTCGCCTGAGGCCCGTATCTTCCATGAGAGCGTCGAGCTGCCGCCGAGAGATCATTTGGCTGATGGAAGGGTGCCGGTCGCACTGACACCCGAACAGACCAAGGCCACTATGTCGCTTGAGCCAGTCGACGAGAACGTCAATGTTAGGCCCCTTTCGCTTATCTGAATCCACTGCCCGCCCCCTCCAAGCAGGAATCCCTGCTTAGCAGGCCTAAGTATAGCCTAAGTACAGCCTAACTTGCAAGCTGGCGATGATAGTCAGGACGAGTCCTGCTAGACTTCGAGCGGACATGGCGAAACGCCTTAGGGAGTTACGCGAGGCGAAAGGGCTCTCTCAGGATGACCTGGCGAGGCTCTCCGGCGTCGCCCGGGCGACGATCCAGAGTGCTGAATTGGGACGGCGAAAGCCGCGACCATCGACGCGCCGTAGGCTTGCGCAGGCCCTGGGCGTCAGGCCTGAGGACATTCTGTTCGAACAAGCCAGCGGCCTTTACCCGACTTAACGAGCCCAATCGCAACCGGCATCGTCGCGCTGCAGCCGGCAAAGAAGCCTCAACGCTGCCACCGGACTAGTTGTTAGTCGGAGGTTCCTTGGCCTCGCCCCAGTTCAACGAGCCGGCTCAACGGGCTCAACTGTTCTCCTCGCGCCCCGCAATGTGATAAAACCCTAGAGCCCCGCATGTCGATACTCAGCAAGAGATGCCCAAGAAGCTTGAAGAAGAGGCTCGCGAGAGCATCGACGCGGTCCTGGAGAAGGCCGGGTGGGTCGTGCAGGACCGCACCGCGGCCAACATCATGGCTGGCCGCGGCGTTGCGATACGCGAGTACCCCCTGAAGCCGGGCCATGGAAACGCCGACTACCTTCTCTACGTCGATGCCCAAGCGGTCGGCGTAATCGAAGCGAAGCCGGCCGGCACGACACTCACAGGGGTTGAACGGCAGTCGGAGAAGTACGGTGCCGGCATCCCCGATGCAATTCCGGCGCCGATCCGTCCACTTCCCTTCCTCTACGAGAGCACGGGTGTCGAGACGCGTTTCACTAACCAGCTTGACCCCGAGCCGCGCAGCCGTCGCCTGTTCAGCTTTCACCGGCCCGAGACCCTGGCTGGCTGGCTCGGTGAAGAACCCAGGTTGGCTCGCAGTGGCGGGCCGCGAGTCGCCGAGGCCCCGACGGGCTACACGGCGAAGACGACGTTGCGCGCTTGTCTCCGTTCGATGCCGCCCTTAGACGAACCCGGTCTGTGGCCAGCGCAGGTGCGAGCGATCCGCAACCTAGAGCAGTCCTTCGCCGAGGACCGGCCCCGCGCTCTCATTCAAATGGCGACCGGCAGCGGCAAGACGATCACCGCCATTGCGTCCGTCTACCGGCTGATCAAGTTCGGAGGCGCCCAGCGCGTTCTCTTCCTGGTCGACCGCGCCAACCTCGGCCGCCAAGCACTCAAGGAGTTCCAGCAGTACTCGACACCTGATGACGGTCGCAAGCTCACCGAGCTGTACAACGTCCAGCGTCTCAGTTCGAACAAGATCGACCCCGTTGCGCGAGTCGTCATTACGACCATCCAGCGCCTCTACTCCATGCTCAGAGGCGAGGAACAGCTAGAGCCCGAGCTGGAGGAGGGCTCGCAGTGGGACGAAGGGGCAGGCCTTGTCAGAGAGCCCGTGCCTGTCGTCTACAACCCGGCTATCCCCGTCGAGACCTTCGACTTCATCATCACCGACGAGTGCCACCGCTCGATTTACAACCTTTGGCGCCAGGTCTTGGAGTACTTCGATGCCTACATCATCGGCCTGACCGCCACGCCTTCGAAGCAGACTTTTGGCTTCTTCAACCAGAACCTGGTCATGGAGTACAACCATGAGCAGGCGGTGGCCGAAGGCGTAAACGTCGACTTCGACGTCTACCGCATTCGAACCCAGATCACGGCGCAGGGTGCCACTGTCGAGGCCGGCCTATGGGTTGATAAGCGTGACCGCCTCACGCGCGCCGTTCGCTGGGAGCAACTGGAGGACGACTTCACGTACGTGGCCTCTGCCCTTGACCGGGACGTCGTGGCGGCGGACCAGATTCGCACCGTCATTCGAACGTTTCGCGACCGCGTCTGCTCTGAGATCTTCCCAGGCCGCACTGAAGTGCCTAAGACGCTGATCTACGCCAAGGACGACAGCCACGCCGACGACATCGTCCAGGTGGTGCGAGAGGAGTTCGGTAGGGGCAACGAGTTCGCGGAGAAGATCACCTACCGCACGGGGACGCTGCGGCAGACGGTGAGGCAGCAGCAGCCGGACGGCTCCGAGATCGACGTAACCGTCTACAAGTCGGGCGGTGTCAGCGCGGAGGAGCTGCTGCAGGCGTTCCGCAATGCTTACTACCCTCGCATCGCCGTCACGGTCGACATGATCGCCACGGGAACGGACATCAAGCCCATCGAGGTCGTGATGTTCATGCGCGCCGTTAAGAGCCGCACCTTCTTCGAGCAAATGAAGGGCCGCGGCGTGCGCGTGGTCAACGACACCGACTTTCAGGCTGTCAACCCGAACGACGTCAACGACCGCCCCGTGAGCAAGACCCACTTCGTCATCGTCGACGCGGTCGGCGTGACGGAGCACGAGTTGCAGGACTCGCAACCGCTGGAACGCCAGCCGACAGTGTCCTTCGATCGCCTCCTGCAGACGATCTCTTACGGCAACGTCGATCCGGATGTTCTGTCCTCGCTGGCCGCCCGTCTCGCCCGTCTCGACCGCCGCATCGGCGAGCCGGAGCGCAAGCTTCTGGAGGACACATCCGGCGGCCTAACTCTGAGGTCGATTGCATCCGGCATCGTCGAGGCCCTCGACCCGGACCGCCAGATCGAGTTTGCTCGCACCCAGGAAGGCCTACCGCCCGACGCGTCCCCAGACGAAGCTCAGGCAAAGAGAGCCAGCGCAGTGCTCCTACGCGAGGCAGCGGCGCCCCTGGCGAGTAACCCTACATTTCGAAACCTTCTACTTGAGGTTCGGCGCCGAACCGAGCAGACCCTTGACACGGTCAGCCCGGACGTGCTGCTTGGCGCCGGCATGTCCGATGAGGCGCGCGAAAGGCAGCGCCAAATTGTCCAATCATTCGAGCAGTTCCTACGGGCGCATCGCGACGAGATCACGGCGCTGCAAGTGCTCTTCAGCCGGCCTTATGTCCAACGGCTTCGGCCAGTGCAGATCAAAGAGCTTGCAGACGCCCTGCAGAAGCCGCCTCTGTCGCTCGACAGCGAGCGAATCTGGCAGGCCTACGCCGCGCTAGACCGATCCCGCGTGCGCGGTTCAGCCCGACGCATCCTGACCGACGTGGTAGCGCTGGTTCGGTTCGCCCTTCAGCAAGACGAGGCCCTGGTCCCGTTCCCGGACGCCGTAGCATCGCGCTACCGCGAGTGGCTGGAGCGTCAAGAGGCCCTGGGACGGCACTTCACCGACGAGCAGCGCTGGTGGCTCGACGCCATCAAGGACGCGATCGCCGCGAGCTTCGCCGTCGAGCTGGAAAGCTTCGACTACGCTCCCTTTGTTCAGCGCGGCGGCGCCGGCAGAGCTTACCAGGTCTTTGGGGCCCAGTTCGAATCGTTGCTCGAAGAGCTTAACCGGGAGCTTGTCGCGTGAAGGATGTTGACTTGCCGAACGGCTGGGCAGCGGCTGGCTTGGGCGAAATAGCAGGCGTGAATCCTCGCACCTTCCGGACCGACGTGACACCTGACACCGAAGTGTCGTTTGTGCCGATGGCGGCGGTGGAGGCTGGCTCGGGACTACTCGACGCGTCTGACATTCAGCTGTGGGGCGACCTGGCAAGAAGGAGTTACACGCGCTTTGCAGAAGGTGATGTGCTATTCGCGAAGATCACGCCGTGCATGGAGAACGGAAAATTTGCACTCGCGAAGGGACTCAAGAACGGCGCCGGAGTTGGCTCCACAGAGTTTCACGTTATCCGATGCCCGTCAGGGCTCCACACAAAGTACATCCTCTACTTCCTCCTCCAAGAGTCGGTGAGGAAGCGCGCTAGGGCTGTCATGGCGGGAGCAGTTGGGCAGATGCGCGTACCAGCCGATTTCTTGTTTGAGCTGGCTATCCCTGTTCCGCCTGCTGCGGAGCAGGAGCGCATCGTGGCGGAGATCGAGAAGCAGCTGACGCGCCTCGATGCCGCCGTGGCGGCGCTGCAGCGGGTGCGGGCGAACGTCAAGCGCTACCGTGGGGCGGTTCTGGAGGCGGCCTGCGAAGGCACGCTGGTGCCACAACACGCGAGCGACGAGCCAGCTGAGAGATTAGTGGAGCGCATCCTCACCGAGCGGCGCGCCAACGTGGAGACCAGTCCCGCTGCCAAGCGCAAAGAGCTGAAAAGAGCGTGGGATGACGAACAGCAAGCCTTGGACACAAGTGAATTGCCGACGTTGCCGAAGGGGTGGTGCTGGGCGCGCGCTGAGCAAATCTGCGAGGCGGTTTCTAGCGGTTCAACACCCTCGGCCGACAAAATGTACAGCGGAAGTGGCGAGGTCCCGTTCATCAAAGTCTACAATCTGACCTTCGACGGAACCCTCGACTTCGGTACGAAGCCGACGTTCATTACGAAGCACACTCACTTAAATCAACTTGGACGCTCGCGGTCATTCCCCGGGGATGTCTTGATGAACATCGTGGGACCACCCTTGGGGAAAGTTTCGATTACTCCGGACTTTCATCCTGAATGGAATATCAATCAGGCCATCGTTTCCTTCCGTCCTTCGAAAGGTCTGGACCACAAATATCTAAGCTATGCGCTGTTGAGCGGCGACACACAGAGACGGCTGCAAAGAACCGCAAAGGCAACGGCAGGGCAATTCAATCTGGCCGTGACGACCTGTCGGCGGCTGGCTCTTCCTGTCCCCCCCGTTTCGGAGCAACGCCTCATCGTGGCTGAAGTCGAGCGAAGGCTCTCGGTAGTCGAGTCACTGGAGGACGCGGTCGAGAACGGCCTGAAGCGCGCCGAGCGGCTGCGTCAGTCGGTCCTCAGGCGCGCCTTCGAGGGTCGGCTCGCACCACAAGACCCGGACGACGAGCCGGCTTCAGTATTGCTAGAGCGCATCCGAGAAGAACGTCAGAAGGACCCCGCCTTCGTCAGAGCACGAGTCCGACGAGTTCGGCGTGAGCGCGTGCAGCTGCCGCTAGGGGGGATGGGCCATGACGAGAAACGGCAACGGGAACGGGAACCACTCCCAGCAGATCGTCCAGAGGCTGTGGAACTACTGCAGCATCCTGCGGGATGACGGCCTTTCCTACGGCGACTACGTTGAGCAGCTGACCTACCTGCTGTTTCTCAAGATGGCCCACGAGCGCACCGGCCCGCCCTGGAACGCACCCTCAGTGGTTCCGGCCGGCTTAGACTGGCTTAGCCTTCTGAAGCTTGATGGCGCTGAGCTTGAGACACACTACCGCCACCTCCTGGAGGAGGGCTCCCATTAATCGAGGACACGTTCTCAGGAGTTGACGGCTTTCTTGTAGTGGCAGCCGTCGGCGTCGCAGAAGTGGGTGACGCCGTCGCGCTTCGTGACCTTTTCGAGCAGGTAGGGTTTCCCGCAGGAGGGACA
>Ga0209342_10005837_pt1 | contig 12550 bp, 10 predicted proteins | sample RifCSP16_2_FD_184023 | JGI IMG/M metagenome (GOLD analysis project Ga0209342, IMG submission 184023) | Soil microbial communities from Rifle, Colorado - Rifle CSP2_sed 16_2 (SPAdes) (version 2) | ecosystem: Environmental > Terrestrial > Deep subsurface > Rock core/Sediment | place: Rifle... | reverse complement strand
CCCACAGCCAGGGCATCGTGCACCGCGACGTGAAGCCGGCCAACGTGATGCTGCTGCCGAACGGCCAGCCCAAAATCATGGACTTCGGCATCGCCAAGGTCCCCGCCTCGCAGTTGACGGCGGCCGGACAGCTCTTCGGCACGCCCGCCAACATGTCGCCCGAACAGGCGCTCGGCGAGCCGTTGGATGCACGCAGCGACCTCTTCTCGCTGGGGACCGTGCTCTACGAGCTCCTGACCGGACGCCGCCCCTTCTTCGCCGACACTCTGACCGGCATGCTGGCTCAGGTGGTGCAGCAGGACCCGCCCCCGCCCCGCTCCCTTGCCCCGGGGCTGCCCGCGGACGCGGACTACCTGTCGGCGCGTTCGCTGGCCAAGGCCCGGGAACAGCGCTACCCCGACGGCCGCTCGCTGGCCGAAGACATCGAGGACCTGCTGGGGGGCCGGCTGCCCCGCCACCGCGGGGGCTGGAGGGAGGCGCGGGCCAGCGGCACCGTGGTCTCGCGGCCGCGTGCGACGCTCCTGGCTTCGCCGGCCTCCGGCCTGGAGACGGTGGAGGCCGATTCGCCGCTGGTCCACCTGCTGGAGGAGAGGCATGCCGGGCCGCCGCGGCGCCTCCCCCGACGCGTCGTCCTGCTGGCGGCCGGGATGCTGGGCCTGGTCTCCCTGGTCGTGTTGGGAGTCTGGCTGCTGCGCCCGAAGCCGAAGGCGCGCCTGCTGGAGGCGCCTAGCCGAGCGGCCGCGATGCCAGCCACCACTGTCGAGACCATGCCGGCCACGGCCGGCGAAGGGCCGGCCCGGCTCGCCGTAGAGTTCGACCATCGCCTGAGGAGCGGCGTGCTGAAGCTCTGGTTCGACGACGATCTGGTGCTCGAACAAAAGCTCGAAGGCCGGGTGAGCAAGAAGATCCTGTCCTTCAGGCTGCGCAAGGGAAGCCTGGACCAGATGCTGGAGGTGACCCCCGGCCGTCACAAGCTCAGGGTCAACGTGAGCTGGGACGGGAACAGCAAGAACGCCTGGCTCTCGGGGACCTTTCTGCCCGGTGAACAGCGGACGCTGGAGGTCAGCCAGAACCTGATCACCAAGGACATCTCCCTCGACTGGCGGTAGGTCCCCGCTCTCTTCCATGGAGGCCTTCCTCACCTCGACCATCCTGGTCGCCCTGGCCGAGATCGGCGACAAGACCCAGCTCCTCTCCTTCGTGCTGGCGGCCAAGCTCCGCCGACCCTGGGCCATCATGGCGGGCATCCTGGTGGCCACGCTCCTCAACCACGCGCTCGCCGGCAGCCTGGGCGTGGTGGTGGCCCAAGGGCTCTCACCGCAGGCCTTGCGCGTGATCGTCGGCTGCTCCTTCATCGGTTTCGGCCTGTGGACGCTCAAGCCGGACAGCCTGGAGGGCGACCCACGCCTGCTCCGAAGCGGGGCCTTTCTGACCACGACCGTGGCCTTCTTCCTGGCCGAAATGGGGGACAAGACCCAGCTCGCCACCATTGCGCTAGGCGCGCGCTACCGGGGCCTCGCCATCGTGGTACTGGGGACCACGCTGGGGATGATGATCGCCAACGTGCCCGCGGTCCTGGTGGGTGAGGCCCTGGCCCACCGCATTCCCATGAAGGCGGTGCGCTGGACCGCCGCCGCGCTCTTCGTGACGGTGGGCGTGTGGACGCTCCTGGCTTGACCCGTCGCCAACGCCCGGCTACGCTCGTGAGTCGTTTCCCTTGCGGACTGGCCCCCACCCCGCGGTGGCCTCGTCGCAAGCACTGAGGTCAAACACGAGGCCCGCTCGCGGGCAGGGAGGAAGAGCATGCGGATGAAGGTTCTCTTGGCGGTCGGGTTCGCCGGTCTTCTGGGGTTGTCGGCCTATGCCCACGAGGGCATGAAGAAGGACTGCAGCAAGAAGGACGCGGCAGCGACCGCCGACGGCGCCAAGGCCGGCCACTGCGACCGCAAGGACAAGGACAAGGCGGCGATGGCCGATTGCTGCAAGGACGGCAAGTGCGAGCACAAGAAGGACGGCGCCGCCGAATGCTGCAAGAAGGCCGCCGAGAAGGCCGCCGACAAGCCGGCGACCGACAAGCCGTAGTTCCCTGGTCCCTTGCGGCGCGACCCCCCGTCGCGCCGCAGGGCCGATTCTCGCCGCCGTAGCCGCCGCCCCACCCAGGTCAACCGACCCATTGGCGGCGCCGCAGTCCGACCGCCCGGTTGTTTTTCCACACCGGACAGTTCTTGACAGCCGCCAGACGCCGTCCGTAAGCTCCTTCAACTCTTTCGACGCACATCTGGCTGAACGCTACAAGGGACTCGGGTGCCCCGTTTGCGACTGCGCAGGCATCCAGTCGAAGGGGTCTCTCTACATTCCGATGAGGAGAATAGGAAGCGATGAGACAGAGATCCTTTGGAATCCTGGCGACCCTGGCGGTCGCCTGGGCGGGACTGCTCACGGCTGGCGACGGAGCCTCCAAGAACCGGGCTCTGGCCGTAGGCGAGGTCCACTTCGCGGCCAACCTGGCCGACTACGGCCTTTCGGCCGATACCACCGGACTCAAGGTCCGCAGCAGTCGGGCCGATGAGAAAGGCCTGAGTCACGTCCGCTACGACCAGTTCTACAAGGGCGTCAGGGTCTTCGAAGGCGAGGCCATCACCCACGTCGACACCGAGGGCAACCTCGAGCTGACCAACTCGCTCGCCGGCAACATCGAGGTCGAGGTGGCCCCGAAGATCGGTCAGGAAGAGGCGGTGAAGACCGTGGTCAACCAGCTCGCCGTGGTGGGCAAGCACCAGGCAACCGCCGAGTTGGTGGTGCTGCCGCGCGGCGAACGCAGCGACATCGATCGGCTCACCTGGCGGGTCAGGGTGCTGGTCGAGAACCGCCGGCAGGAGACCGGCCAGTGGGACTCCTTCGTGGACGCCCACAGCGGGGATGTCGTCTGGACCTACGACTCGCTCGAGACCTCGGCCTCGACGGGCACTGGGAAGACCATGTACATGGGGACCCGGTCGGTGGCGACCGACGCAACCGGCGGCACCTACTACCTCCGCGACCTCAACAAGGGCAGCACCTACACCTGCGACATGAACAACCGGACCTCGGGGACCTGCACCACCTTCAGCCGTTCGAACAACGTGTTCGGCAACGGCGTCAAGGACAGCTCCGACCGCGCCACCGCGGGGGCCGACGCCCACGCCGGCCTGATGGCCACCTGGGACTACTACAAGACCATGTTCGGCCGCAACGGCATCGACGGAGCCGGCCGCCGCACCTACCTGCGGGTCCACTACGGCAGCTCGTACGAGAACGCCTTCTGGAGCGATTCCTGCTTCTGCATGACCTACGGTGACGGGGCTTCCACCTTCTACCCGCTGGTCTCGCTCGACGTGGCCGCTCACGAGATGTCCCACGGGGTGATGAGCCGAGAGGCCAACCTCACCTACAGCGGCGAGTCGGGCGGCCTCAACGAGTCGAACTCCGACATCTTCGGCAGCCTGGTCGAGTATGCGGTCAACAGCAGCGTCGACACCCCCGACTGGTGGATCGGCGAGCGCATCTACCGCGCCAACTACTCGGGCGGTACCTACACGCAACGCTATGCGCTGCGTTACATGAACGATCCCGCCAAGGACGGTCGCAGCCCGGCCTGCTGGTCGAGCAGCCTGGGAGGTCTGAACGTCCACTACTCGTCGGGCCCCAACAACCACATGTTCTACCTGCTGGCGAACGGCGGCACCAGCAAGTGCAACGGCCGGGTGGTCACCGGGATTGGCCGGGACAAGGCCGCGCGTATCTGGTACAAGGCCATCGCCGACTACATGACCTCGTCCACCAAGTACGCGGCCGCCCGCACCGCCAACCTGAATGCAGCCAAGGCGCTCTACGGTTCCGGCTCCGCCGAGTACAACGCGGTGGCGTCGGCCTATTCCGCCATCAACGTGAACTAGCCGGCTCCGTCACCGGTGCATGCAAGGGGGCCCCTCTCGGGGCCCCCTCTTCTTGTCCCCCACTTGCGGGCCGTCTTCCCACGGTCGGCCTGAGATACCATAGGGCTCTTACCGGGAGGATGCTTCATGAGCCTGTGGTGCCGCCTCGCCGTGGCCGCTCTGGCCTTGGCCTCGGCCCCCGCAGTCCGAGCTGCTGAGACACCGCAGGCCGCTCCCCTGGCCCCGGAGGCGGTGGTGGAGACGGAGGCGGGGTCCTTCTCGATCCGCCTCCGGCCCGACCTGGCTCCCGGCCATGTGCGTCACTTCCTGAAGACCGCAAAGGCCGGAGGTTACGAGGGGACCACCTTTCACCGCCTCATCCCCCGGGGCATCATTCAGGGCGGCGATCCTCTGTCCAAGGACCCCAGGCAGGCGGCGCGTTACGGCACCGGCGGCCTGGGCCTGCTGAAGGCCGAGTTCTCCGAGGTACCCTTCGCTCGCGGGGTGGTGGCCGCAGCCCGCAGGCCCTCGAGCCCAGACAGCGGGGGCAGTCAGTTCTTCATCTGCCTAACGGAACAGCCCTCGTTGCTCCGGCAGTACACCGTCTTCGGAGAGGTGGTTGCCGGAATGGAGGTGGTGGACAAGCTGGCCGAGACCCGGGTCGAGGGGGATAGGCCGACGGTTCGGCTGGTCATCCGTAAGGTGACGGTGAGTGACGGAGGCGCGCCGGCGAAACCGTGATGGCTCCAGCCCAGGGTCGGATCTTGGTGGTCGACGACGAGGCGGACGTCCGCTCCCTGCTGTCGCGCGTGCTCAGGGACGCGGGCTATTCGGTCGACACCGCCGACGACGGGGGTGAGGCGCTCGCCAGGCTGGAGGCGAACCGGCCCGACTTGGTGCTCCTCGATCTGATGATGCCCGGGGTCGACGGCTGGGGGGTGCTCGCGGAGCTGAGGAAAGAGCCCTCCCCGCCACCGGTGGTGCTGGTGACGGCCAGCGCCGATCCCGCGACCTTCGGTCGCGGTGTCCGGGAGGGGGTGGCCGGCTACATCGCGAAGCCCTTCCGCTTTCGGGACCTGCTCAGCACCTGCGAGAGGGTGCTGCTCGACAGCCGCAAGCAAGGACAACCTCCTCTGGTCGACAGACGGCGCGATCCCCGCCGGGCCCTCATGGTCGAGGTCCGCGTGATCGCCAGGGATCTGGACTCGGCAGCGTTAGGTGAACTGGTGGACTTCGGTCCCGGCGGCGCCCAGGTGTACCTGGAGGCGGCACTGGAGCCGGGCACCGCGGTGCGGCTCGCCTTCCGCGTCCCCGGTGCTGGCGAGGCCTATAGCTTCGCCGCCCAGGTCTGTTGGCGCCGAGATACTCCGCGAGGAACCGCCCACGGCCTGGCCTTTGTCGACCTCGACCCGGCAGCCACGCGCCGCCTGACGGAACTGGTCAAGCCCCGACGATCATAGCGGATAGCGGCTGAAGCGTTCGGCGGCTTCGCGCAGGACGGCGACGTTGGCGGGTGGGGTGTGGGGCGGAACCGAGCAGGCGGTGCTCAGGATGTATCCGCCGCCGGGGGCGGCGATCTTGAGGCGCTCCCGGGCCGCCGCCAGCACGTCATTGGGATGGCCCTTGAGCAGCGTGTTCACGGGATCCAGGTTGCCTTTGAGGAAGAGCCGCCCCGCCGTCTGGGCCTTGGCTTGGGCCAGATCGACCGTGCCCAAGGGGGGCGGGTCGAGGGTGTCGATGCCATCGGTGCCGGTTTGCTCCATGAGGTCGAGGCGGTCGCCGATGCGGCCACAGGTGTGGGTGTAGACGGGAACCTGGAAGCGGCGCTTGATGCCCGCCACCACCGCCGCTTCGTAGGGGAGCACGAACTCCGAGTAGTGCCGTCGGGAGAGAAAGCCGGCGCCGGCGAAGGCCGAGGAGATGAGCACGGCATGAGCGCCGGCCTCGAGTTGGCCCACCGCCAGGGCGATGGTCCCCTCGGTCAGCGCGCGCAAGCAGGCCTTCACCTTGTCCGGCTGCTTCTTGAGGGCCAAGAGCGCCGGCATGAAGTCGAGCAGCTCCATGGCCTGCGAGAAGGGCGAGAAGACCTCGCTGTGGACCGAGACCTCATCCCCGACCCGGTCCACCACATAGCGAATGGTGTCGAAGTGCCAGGGTGGGAAGAAGCCGGGCCCCGGGGGGGCGGGTTCGACGGCGAAGCCCCAGCGATAGGGGTAGTCGATCCCGGTGAGGTCGTGAGGCTCCACGTAGAAGAGCCGCTGGGGGTCGATGTCGGCCAGGCTCGGGAAGTTGCGCCTGCCGTCGGTGTGGATGACGTGGGGGTTGTCGTCGGCTGGCGCCACCGTCTGAAGGCCGTTGGCCCAGTGGATGATCTGCCTGTCGCCCTGGGATTCAATGCGTTCGACGTAAGCACGCCACCTCGGATCACGACCCGGCAGGTTGACCAGGATCCCGTCGAAGCCGTAGCGCTGCTGCAGCGTGATCAGAGCCCGGCCGAAGGCTTCGCTGGAGTGCCAGATGTCGAGCGCCGGCAGCCCGGAGTGGAGGAAGTAGTGACCGAGGGCGAGCTGGCACATCACCGGCACCCGGTCGGGCACCCCGAGCCGCATGGCCACGTCCATGCGCTGGCGGCCGTTCACAGCGTCTCGTACGCCCGCTGCCGGTCCCGCCGCCGCGCCAGCTCGCTCGCATAGCGACGCCCCAGCGAGTCCGCGTGCTCCCGGGCCCATTCGGTGAGGCGGACGGTTCCGGTAGGCGGTGCGTCAACCGCCAAGAGACCGGCATTCAAGCCGCCGATTTCCTCCCGGGTGATCACCACGTCGTTCAGGAACCAGCCGAGGATCCTGCCGGCCAAGAGACCCAGCGACGGGGGTACCGAGACGATGGGCCGGCGGCAGCCGATGGCCTCGCCGATGGCAGCCACCAGGCTGCGGTAGGTGAAGGTCTCGGGGCCGATAGCGTTGACGACCGCGTTCTCGGCCGCAACGCCTTGCTCCACCGCCAGCCGGGCCAGGTCGTCCACATGGATGGGCTGGATGCCGCAGGTGCCGGCACCGAAGACGCCGAAGAGCGGCAGGTGGCGCAGCGTCCAGGCGATGTTGTTGACCAGGATGTCGCCCTCGCCAAAGAGCACGGCGGGGCGCAGGATGGCATGGGAGAGGCCCGACTCGCCGAGCAGGCGTTCCAGGCGGGCCTTGCCCCGGAAATACTCGAACGGCGAGTCCTCGGAGGGGTTGGTGATGCTGACGTGTACCACCCGCCCGACCCCGGCGGCTCGGGCGGCCTCGAACAGGATCTCGGTGTTGCGGACGGCTTGGTCGTGGGTGAAGTCGGCGTGGTTGAAGCGCACCCAGTAGGTGTTGTAGAGGACGTCGGCGCCGCGCAGGGCCGGGAGCAGGCCCTCCACCTCGAAACGCAGGGGGAACACCCGGACCTTCTCGCCGAAGGGGTTCTGGCGCTGGCCGGAGTTGGTTAGGGTGCGCACCTCATGGCCCGCTTGCAGCAGCCGCCGGGCGATGAAGCGACCGGAGTAGCCGAAAGCACCGGTGACGACGTGGACTGGGGGTTGGCTCATGGTGCCACTACGTTATGCGATCGGGCGGTTGGAGGCAAGCGGCCGGCGGCACCAGGGATCCCGCCGGGGTCGCGCCGTGGCAGAATGCCGGAGCGCCGCCCATGAAGCCCACCTCCCGAGGTCTGCTGCTGGTCTTGGCTGCCGGGCTCTTGGCACAAGCGCTGCTCTTCGCCGTGCCCCATCAGGTGACGCCGCTGGCCGGAGATCAGGCGCAGTACGACACCCAGGCCCGGTTGCTGGCCGCCGGCGAAGCGCTCCACCCCAACTTCCTGTGGCCTCCCCTCTATGGCCGCTGGCTTTCCGGGTTCTATCGCCTCTTCGGCCCCTGGCTCCTGCCGGTGAAGCTGGTTCAGGTCGGCCTGCTGCTGTGGGCTGGGGTGCTGTTCTTCCGGCTGCTGGAGGAGGCGGGGATCGGCCGCCGGGCCGCCCTGCTGGCGAGCGGCCTCCTGCTCTGCGATCCCCAGGTGGCCGCCTTTGCCCACTACCTGTGGCCGGAGGTCCTGCACCTCTTCCTCAGCCTGCTGGGCGTCTACTTGATCGTGGTCCCGGGACCTCGATCCTCCCTGCGCTCGTTGGTTGCGGGCCTCTGCTTCGGCCTGGCGCTGCTGGCCAAGTCCCTGTTGGGTCCCTTCCTGCCGGTCCTGGCGGTGGCGGCGTTTGTCACTCGAGAGAAGCCGGGGGGCGGCGGGCTGCTGCGCCCAGCGGCGCTCGCTCTTGGCGTGACGCTGGTCGTCGCCCCCGTCGCCGTCCACAACCGCTCGGCCTACGGGACCTACCGCATATCGAGCAGTGCGCTGCTCAACCTGTGGGTCGGCATCAACGACCCCCAGGACCGACACGACTACGATTCGGTGTCGAAACAGCAAGTCGCCGAGTACCTCCTCTCCTCACCCCTGCCGGCCCGACGCGACCGCATCGTGCGCTGGCGGATCCTGCACAAGGTAAGCGAGGAAGGGCTGGGCTCCGTCCTCGAGCGGCAGTTCCGCAAGCAGTACCGGCGACTCCTGGACAAGGACTCGTTCTTCACCGATCAGCTCCCGGGCGGCCGCTGGGGTCCGCCGCCCTCTCACCCCCTGCGGACGGCGCTGCTCAGGGTCTGGGCCTACGGAGCCTACGCCCTGTTGCTCGGTCTGGCTGCCGTCGGCCTGGCCCAGATCCGGGGCAGACCGGGATGGCGGGCGGCCGCCCTGCCCCTGGCCTTCCTGCTCTTCAACCTGGCGGCCTTCCTGCTGTTGCACGTGAAGACGCGCTATCGAGTGGCCTTCCTGCCCTGCGTGGCCTTTTTCGCGGCCCTGGCCCTCGACCGCAGCCTCGCCTTCTGGCGCCGGGCGCCTTGGCGAGAAGCCGGCGGGCTTCGCCTGCTGGCGGGCGCCCTGGTGACCGGCCTCACCTGGTGGCTCGCCTTCGGAGGTTGACTCCGACTAACGATCGGGAGAAGGTGAGGCCGACTCGACCGGCGGCGTCTCACAGCAGGTCTTGGAGACCACCGGGGAGAACTTCTCCTTCACGCCCTGCAGCGACAGCGACTCCAGGTAGTAGTAGTAGGTCTTGCCGGGGGTCACCTCGAAGTCGTCCCAGCTGTACTTGCTGGGCACCTCAGAGGTGCCCGCCCCGGGGATGACCTTCTCGGTCATCACCTTGAAGGGGCCTTCCTCCTGATCCCCCCGGTGGACCAGAAAGCCGTAGTTGTCGACCTCGCTGGCGGTGGACCAGGAGAGGGTGAGCTTGGGCCGGGGGCTGGGCGGGGCCTTGGGGGCCGGTGCCTGAGCGGCGTAGGCCAGGCCAGCCAGCAGAGACCAAGCGACGCCGGCCAGGGTGGAACGACGATCAAGGATTCTCATTCGCTAGGCTCGAGTTCTCTTGGCTGGGCGGCCCCGGCCTCACGAACGGGGCGGTCGGATCCCCCAGCAGGTTGTAAGTGTTGAGGGCAACCGGGTCTTCCGGGTTGCGCATCGCCTTCAGGAAGGCATCGCCGATGCGGGGAGCGTCTGGCCCTCCCAGATGGGTGATCATGCCGCGGGCCAGAGAGAAGGGCGGCACGTTGCGCCAACTGGAGGCCACCACGGCAACCGCTCCCTTGCCCGGGACCCGGAGCAGCTTCTCCCCGATCGAGTCGGCGGTCGGGTGGTCGAAGGGAGCTGAATAGCAGGTGAGGCTCACCACCACCGGCAGTTGGACGCCGGGTTTCAGGTGATCCAGGTGCTCGATGGTGAACAGATCGTGGTTCTTCTTGAGATCGGGCGGCCCGGTGCGCCAGATGTAGCGACCTCCGTGGCCGGCGAACACCACCACGCTCTGACCGTGGTCGAAAGCGTCGATGATCCGGCGGGTGTTCTCCTGGTTGTCCCTTTCCTCGGGCCGGGGGTAGATCTTGGCCGGCACATAACCCGCCTTCTCCGCCTCCCGGGCCAGCTCGTCGCTCTGGAGCTGGTGGTACTGCTGGTCGTCGGTGATGAACAGGGCGGGGCCCGCCTGGAGGCGCCGGCCGTACTCCAGGGTCTTGTCCACGACGGCGTTCGCCTCTTCCAGGGTCACCACCGGGAAGCGGCCCACCGCCAGATCGGGCAGGTCGTCGTCGCCTTCCAGGAGCGCGAAGTGGTTGTCGCTGGCGGCGTGCCCCCAGGGCGACTGCCACTGGAAGGTGGGCACCAGGCCGCGGATGTTGGGCACCGGCCCCGGAAGGTAGGGCGTGCTCTCGTTCTTGGGCACCTGCGGCGCCTCTCCGGCCGCTCCCCAATGCCAGTCGGCGTAGTACTCGTCAGCCACCAGCCGGTTCTTGTAGTCCCAACTGGCGTCGCCCAGAAGCAGCAGATACCGCGGGCGGGGGGACCAATGGCGGTAGGCGTGCACCAGGAAGGTGCGGAGCGCTTCCGGGTCGCGCAAGCCGTGGCCGAAGAGGTCGTAGGCGTCGTCCACCTCCACCACCTGGGTGCTGAGCCCCTCTCCGTGCCGGACCGCCGCCAGGCGATCCGCTGCTGGACGCAGGCTGGGATGGGTGAGGATGATGAAATCGGCTCCCCGGTTCTCGGCCTTGAGATCGGCCGGGTGAGAGACCACGATGGCCTTGGGTTCGTAGCCCCGCCCGCCGCGGACCGCCAGCAGCCGCTCCTCCTCGGGCAGTCCCTCGCCGCGGAAGACCGCGCTGTCGGCCCGCGGCTGGATCTCGAAGACCCGGGGGCTCTTGCTGTCGAAGAGCAGGAGCGGGCGAACCCCCGTCCCCTCCACCACGGTGGCGGCCGAGGCTGCGGCGACGACCGCCACCTGCCCGTCCTCCGCCAGCAGGTTGCGGCGCCGGTAGGAGACTTCCACCCAGTCGAGAAGGACCAGATCGAGGCCCAGGGTGTTCTCGCCCTTGGCCCTCAAGGCCAGCTCGTTGTCCCCCTCCTTGAGCAGCCCGCCGTCAAGGCTCGCCTCGAAGGTGTAGAAGGCCTCACCGTCCCAGACCGCCTGACCGACCGGCGTGCCGTTCCACGCCAGGTCCACCGTGTGGTCCGGCTGCGCTTCCAGCGTCGAGTAACCCTTGAGCCGAACGCGAAGCGTGAAGTCCTCGCCTGCGCTCACCCGATCCACCTTGATCGCGAACCGGCTGGGCGCCGCGTCGGTGGCTTTGATTTCCTCCCAGTACCAGGCTTCGGGGGGTGGGTGAGGCCCCACGAAGCGGATCAGCCGGCGGTTCAGCTCGGCGTGAAGGGTGGCCGGCGAGGCCCGGAGCCGGGGCAGGCCGCTGGGGGGTGGAGGAAGCCTGGTCTTCTGCAACCGCAAGGGCTTCACGCCGGGCGGCGCCAGGTCGAGCAGGTACACGTTGGTGCGGCTGAACTCCCCCTCCCAGGTGTGGGTTCCCCGCAAGAAACGGCCAACGAACGCCACCTCGAAGCGGCCGTGGCGGGGGTTGGGTGGGGTACGCAGGAGCAGGGGGACGTCCTGTCCCCGCTGGCGCAGGCGCAAGCGAGGGACCTCGGCGGGCGCCACCGCGAAGCCTGCTTGGCGCAGAGCCGCATCGGTGACCCGCACCACCCCATCCCGGTCCACCAGGATCTTGACCAGGTCCTCGCCGGAGGCGGGGCCCGCAAGGAAGCAGAGCGCCAGCGGCCAGCAGGCGAAGAGCCCGAGGCCGGCCTTGCTCAACATGACCGAGCAGTGACGTCCGCCGCCAACATCGCCCTACCACCCTTCGTTTCTTGGCTTCTCGAAGCGCTCTTCATCTCACGGCCGCCCGGACCTGTCAACCTTGCGGTCGGCTCGGCGGCCCCGCGCCGTCGCCCGTTGACGCCGGACCTAACCCCGGGTAACGTCGCCTGGACATGGCTTCGCACGATCCGGAGAAGAGCGGTCCGGCGCCGCCACCAGGCGGCGACTCCACCCCGGCGGAGGTACCGCCCGCCAACCCCGCCGGTCCCACCCCGAAGCCCGAAAGGCCGGCCAAGCCCGACAAGCCCGTCAAGGCAGAGAGGGAATCGAAGGAGGTCAAGAAGGAAAGAAAGCGACGCCGCAGGGCAGAGAAGCAAGCGGCCGACCGGCATCGCCCCCTCGACTCCTGGGAACGCTACCGGGCCATGGTGGACACCCTTGAGGACGCGAACGACCTGATCGACCTGGCCGATCACAAGGCCCGTTTCGCCCTGGTCATCATGGGCGCCCTCAACGCCATCCTGCTGATCGCCGGCACCCGGGCCGAGATCCGCGACGCGGTCCCCGAGGGCCTCCGGCCCTACGGCGCCATCTACCTCGGTGTCTACGCCTTCGTGGCCGTCTACTTCGTGATGCAGGCCATCGAGTCCTTGCGGCCGAGGAAGGCCCATCCTCACCTGCCCTACCCGGGCGAGGCCGCCTTCGAGGACTTCCCCATGGGCCTGCGCTTCTACGAGGACATCCTGGAACGGGACCTCGAGGCCTACCGGCGCGCCTGGCGCGAGGTCCACATCGGCCAGGTGAACGCCGAGCTGGCGGTGCAGCTCCACGGCCTGGCCCGCATGCTCAGCGGCCCTGTCGACATGCGCCGCCTGCAGGAGGGTTACCCGGCTGCCGCCTTAGCGGTACTCGTCTTCGACGGCGGCACGTGGGC